>Ga0307375_10000818_pt1 | contig 36415 bp, 39 predicted proteins | sample TR1MG_FD_202531 | JGI IMG/M metagenome (GOLD analysis project Ga0307375, IMG submission 202531) | Soil microbial communities from Risofladan, Vaasa, Finland - TR-1 | ecosystem: Environmental > Terrestrial > Soil > Coastal area > Acid sulfate soil | place: Finland: Risofladan, Vaasa | collected... | reverse complement strand
GAATTAGCGTGGCTTTGGCAAACCTGTGCAAAATCCCGTTTTTATCGCGATTCCGCTACAGGGAAAACTGTAAAAAAAGCCTCCCCGATTGGGTTGAGGCTTGCTTGGTGATCTGGCTCCCGACCTGGACTCGATAACTCGTTCGCAGGGCGCATTCTACAAGGATTTTTGAGTTTATAAAAGCCTCATTACCCCCAGCATTACCCCCTGTTGACGACGGAGCAAAACTGCTAATAAATGCCGCTACTTGAGATTGGAGTGAAATCCCAAAGTGAACCGGCTGCCGCCTGCTATTCCGAATATCCGTTGCGCATTGCGGACGTTCAATTCGACGCGATCCGACAGTCTCCATTCGACCCAAAGCGGTCATCGCAACTTCTGGAAATCAGTCATTCAACTTAAAACGAGGGGCAGGCCGCTTCTGGCCTGTCCCGCTCGAATGTAGAGTTGGGTGTCATTGTGCCTCTGCAACCACGATGTTGATGAGTTGGTCTGCATCGGCTCCAAAGTCAACAAGCCACACCACATTGGGATCAGCTGCGGTCATTGGGTTGTCACCGGCAGCCCAAGAAAGGCCCACTGCCGCGTGATACCACATCAGTTTGCGGAAGAAGGTGAGGCACTTAAGGATTTCTTTTTTTGCTCCTTCGTACTTCTTACGTTCCATATCAACATGGGTTCGGTAGTCTTGGCTGAATGGATTTTTTGCGTGTATAAAACCGCTGCAGATTTGGTATATCTCGATCAGCCTGCCGTGAGTGACTGAGATATTTTTTCTGTCAAATTGAATTACGGCACCCGCCTGTTTGGTCTCATTTTTTAAAGGGATGGGCAAGCAATGAGGGCTGATTTGTACCATGCGGCGAAGAATCTCTGATGCTTCCCAGTCTCGCGAATGATCCCCATGATCCTTTGGGTTGCTTTGCTGTTGAAGTTGACGAAGCGCTATGTATCTCTCTTCGTCACGCAGTGCTGAGGAAAATGCGACCAGTTCGACAAGCCGACGCATTTGAAGAAAACAAAACTCAGAGTCAAGTGCAGCAAGGCCAGTTGTTGATTGGGCTGCGGAGGCAACTCGTTCACAGTGAATGAGCCTTAGCTTGAACTCAAGCATATGTGTTCGGTAGACCTCAACAGGTGAAATCATTGCCATTCTTAAGATGCCCAACGTGTAATTGCTGCCTGAGATATTTTCATAGGTGGCTTGATTTTGCTATTAAGGCTCCGTATTTCTTCATCCTTAATTGCTACGATATTATTCAATTCGGATACCTGAGACTGAAGTTGCGTCACCTTGAGCGAAAGCTCCGCATTCTCTCTTTGAAGTGCGCGAGCAGTGAAAAGATGTTGGAGAAAATTAAACATGATGACCTCTAACAGTTATTAGACAGACCCATCGGACTGTACTATTAAAAATAGTGTGGAACGTATATTTTCGGTATGAAATTGATTCATTGAAGCCCCCCGTTTTTATTGTTCTTCAAATGCATAATAGTACGGGCAGGGACGAATGTCTCGCACCACGATGCGGATTTCATGTTGCCATTTGGCCCGCCTGGAAGCAGCCACTGGAGCATCGAAAAAATCAGCGCTCCAGATGGCGGTCTCACGCAACATGCGACGTTCGACCCATAGCGTGTCAGCGCTGTGCGGCTTTGTTAATCTCGCCGCATAGGTTCCTATTTCATAAAATCCGGCATTACGGACTTGCTCATACAGCAGCATCCAGACTCGGAGCCGGGCCACACGCGCTTACCGTCAATCAGAGCGCCCTCAGCAATATCATACGTTTGGCCGCTGAACGCTTCATGTGCCTCACTCATGTGAACTTCCGCTGTCGTAGGATGTGTACGTTTTACCGCACAGCCGCCCTGCGTATGAATCCAAATCGCCTTAGTCAAACCGAGTTCCAATTGGCGAGTGCGGTTCATCACAGCGTTGACCTTTTTGTTCTGGTCTAATGCGATTTCCCCCGCCCGATTCAACGTAATGCCACACAGCTTATGCAGTTCGTCCGTCAGCGTTTTCAAATCGCCCCCCACTGCGACCGACCGCATCACCAAGCCCTCAACCTCGGTAAAATACTGCGAGGGAATGTCTTTTATAAGCGATACGTTCTTGGCGATCTCGGGCTGAATGATTGCCCGCATCTCAGGCGTTAACTCGAAATGAATTCCGAACTTGCGAGTGCGCAACTGGCGCTCCATGCCCTGTTCTACTGAAGAATCAACCTGTTTAGTAAATACTGGGATTTCATCCAACCTGGACTTCTCAATTGCAACGTGGTTTGTATTCTCACGCTTAGCAGGAGACGCTTTGGCTTGGTGGCCTAAGTTAATAGCTTCTAATAACTTTGAGAATATTGACATGCAAGTCCAGTACAGGAAATTATGAAGCGTCAAGGTACTGACAATTGGATTGGCTTGCAACCGCAATTTGCCTCTCGCATACTCATATGCCAAATAGAAGAGACCAGTAAAATTCACCTACTAACTGCGAAAACCAATGACCGCAATTGGCACACAGGAGACCGTCAACCCGCGTTTTTATGCGTACTGCGAGCGTCTGCTTCATGTGTGGGTAGCCTTTTAAGCTGCATTTGCGCTGTAAAAATTCCGGACAATCAAGTTAAAGTGTTACAAAGGTTTGGATATTGACCCTTTGTCGTCGAGCTGACGCGGTCGGGGCTAACGAATTTCGGACCATTCTTATTGATACATCCCGAGCGCTTAGCCGAGCATTGTCTTCGCCGGTAGTAAGATTGCTCGCCAACAGATCGCAGCCAAGTCGTCCATCTGACTCAACGCTTCAAAGTTCCGCAAACCCACATGCCCCGGACAAGTTTCGACGGCAAAGGCTATGAGTTCCCTCGCACGGGTGAAATCTCTCGCTGCGCGGTTTTGCTCCGCAAGCCTCAGTGTGAATGCTGCTTCAAGTATCCGCCCCAAATCCAATTTATTGGCGTGATGGCGCTCACGGAAATAGCGTGCGTAAAGCTCTTCCATCACCGGCAAGGGCCAGTCCGGATTTTGGTCTGTCAACAGATGCGCAACCAAACTGATAATTGAAGGTGTCTCAAAATCACTCTTGTATGTCTCAATAAGCTTCGGGTACTCTGCGCTGCGGAAATCCTCCGGCGCGAAGACGTTGAAAAGAAAATAAAGGGCCAACATCGGTAAACGCTGGGCGGGCTTTGCTAAACCAGGCACGAGCGCTTCAACCTTCTCCAGCACAGGCCGGATGTCTGTTAGCTTCGCTGACGGCTGCAATAAGAGGCCGACAACCTGTCCAACAAAAGCAACGAGATATTGTTGAGCGGTGGCCGTATCGAAACCCAGAGGATTGCCGATCCAATATTGGGGCGCCATCTGCATGGTCAGCTTCCCTGGCAAATCCATCCGCCAGTCGAACACTTCTGTTTTCGTTTTCGGCGCTCGCTCCACAAAGGTCTTGATCACGTGACGCGCCACTCGCGCAAGACCAGCAAAGGTCAAGGTGGGTTGTCCATCGATCACCATGGTCTCGTGGAAGCCGTTAATCCCGACGAGAAGACGAGGAATATCCTTGAGATGGTGCACGTAGCTTGAGCGGATCGAATAAGCCTGCTTGAGTGCAATCGAAAGGTCGGGCCGACTGACGGCATTGACGGTCGTATGTGTCTCTTCGCGGAAGAAACCGGGGCCAACATGCGCAAGGGTAAACTCACGGAAGCGCCGCGCAATGGCCACATGTTCGTTGGCGAGGACGGAAGCGCGCACCTTATCTGCGACGGGTTCGGGGGTTTCTCCAAGTGCCTCGTCGATACGCTGCCGCTTTTTCTGGTCGTAATCATCCCACGCGGGCTCAAATCCATCGAATTTCTGCGCGAGGGATTCCATCGACATGACAAGTAGCGCATAGGCTAGATTCACGTCGTCAGAGATACGATGTCCGCCGATGACATAGCGTCTGATGGCCCGCATAGCCCCTTCGTAGCTCTTTCGCTCCAGCGCCATGAGGTCCGAAACAAAACGCTGGAGGTCCTCAACATCTCCAGGCTGCCAGTCCACAGCGCGATCAAACATTCGGGGTACGTATTTCTGAGGTACCAAGTCCGCGCCAAGGCTGGGCCGCTCGTTCGCCACCAAGCGGCGCGCAAGTTCGAGATCGGCCGTGCAAGTGACGTTCAGAGCGAAGGACACGATGGCAGCAAAATCATTGATCAGCGTATCGCCGCCTGTCGCGATAATTTCGCCGGAATACGGGCCACCAGGCAGCTTCTCAATGCGTTCAATGATCTTACAGGTGAGCTCTCCCAGCCCATGAACTCCGATGACCGACTGGAGCGAGCCGGCCTGTGTTTCGATAAGCTCCTCTTCCCGAAATATTCTGTAGTTCGTGTAATAGACCGCGCGCCGCAGCGTCTCGTACGCTTCGCCTTTAAAGAACTTTCCGGTGCTGATCTGCAACATTGTGGTAGGGAGGGTAGGTGGTCCATTGGCCGGAAACTGCCTGGCGCTCAGTCTATCCCATCGGCCGCAATATCTGAACTACTACACATTACTCAACTTACTGGCCACCGCATCGACACCTTGGGACTGAAGATAGACCTCGAGGCTCTTGAGAGACTTGTGGCCTGTCAGGAGCATCAGTTCGGCAATCGTCAGCCCCTTTTCCAATGCAGCGCTTGCAGCCTGGTGGCGAAGATCGTGGATGCGGAGGTCTGCAGCTCCAATTTCTTCCCGAGCTTTGCGCCATTGGTAGCGAAGTGCCATGACGCCAATCGTGAAGACGGGGCCTTTCAGCTTAACCACGTTCTCGCCTTCCTTCATGGCCTTCAAGGCCTCAACTGCACCCGCGGATACCCACACCAATGCTTGGTAGGCCGTGCCAAGCGCTGCAGCCGAAGACCCACGTCTGTCGAATACTTCTCGCGGTGTACTCTTTTGGTTGCTTACCCCGATCAGGTGGCGCAGCAGCTAGGTCGGGACGTACTGCAAGCCCTCAAGAAGTTTCTGAGCCGGTTGTGATTCCTTTCCCTAGCAGACAGCGGCCACCCCCGCTCGGGGGTGAGGCAAGAGGGGTGGGGTAGGACGTGGAATTCCACCACCTCCCCACGGGCGCGCCACACGCACCCGTCCGCCTGGCCGTGGCATACCGCCTCACCAGGTCATCGGATAATGACCGGTTTAGCCTACCAAGCTCCGGATACTGAAAGCGGCGTCAAGCGGACTTGAACTACCTCGTGTAGGTCGTTCATAACTGACAGCGACTCTTTAATGGATTTTGGCGGGCGGACAAACCACTGCAAACAGATATTAGCGAAATCACCGACGGCGTGTGACTGGAGCGATTTTTCTAGTGATCGCCGGGTGAGTTCGGCATTGGCCTGAACAAAGTAATCGCCTTCGCGTCGGAGGTGATGATGCGATTCAGCCATGTCAAATTTCTTCCGTTGGAACATCTTTCTTGGAAGCTGCTGACGCTGGCCGATTTTCTCCAAGTACTCTCGATACGCCGGCGCCGTAAAGTCGATGATATGGCTTTCTGTCTCAACCCAGCAATGAAACGCATCCTCATTACTGGTGCATGAGCCATCATCGCTCATGGCCGCGAAGGAAAGCACTGTGGCCGTTGGATCATCGACTCGGAAGAATGCAGCTCCCATCACGGGACGCGCCCGCACCTTGAGTGCTTTTTCGAGCATCAGCGCGCCAACGGTGTTGTAGAACAAACAGGATGCTCCCGGCCTGTCATCAAAGCTGCGGGATACAGAGTGGATTACTCGAAATATGCGCTCATATTCCGGCAACGTAATGGATAGTTTTTTCTTCATTGTCAGTAACCTGATGATGATCGCAGGTTATCTAATTCGGAAATGATATACAAGGCCAATCACGCGTGAATGTCAGAGCTGCTTCTGTAACGAGTAGTGTTTTTGAAGCTCCACATCGGCATCAATCTGCGCCTGCCGGAGATCCCGGAATTCGTCTGGGGTAAGCCGGTCAGCTTGACGCATCGCTTCCCGTTGCCGCTGGCGCTCTTCTTCAAATATGTTCCGGCGTGATTTTTCCATGCAGCTCCTCCGTTACCTGTACCTATTAACAATCTCAGAATAATCACCTTTCCAGCCCTGACCACCTCGATCCATGAAGTCAGTGAAGTCGTGCAAATAGCTCATCCCGAATCCAGGAGCTGCGGCCAAGGTTTGCCACTCCAGGAACGCCTTCGCAAGGTCTGCCGGCATATCTTCATCTCGTACAAACGATTTTGGATATGCCTTGTACATTTCCGGATCGGCGACCCGCCAGACGGGGACAGAAAGGCTTTTGTATTCCAGCGTGCCGACCTTGTTCAATTCCATCCGGCCAGAGTATTTCTTCGCGACCGGATTGCTGCTATCCATGAACAGGACGAAATCATGCAGATACCCGGCATTGGGAGCAGGGCAGGCCGATCCGGCTGATGCCTCGCCAAACGCTGCTGCTAAATCTTCCGGCATATCCTGATCCCGAACACATTTGAGCGGGTTCGCGCCGGCTTGGTAGACCGCGATCGTGAAATACTTGAGTTGCAGTTTGTCGACTTGTTTCAGTTCGATCGTTTCCATAATCAAAATCCTCGTTCTCATTTCGAACTATTCGTGTTATGTCTTGCATGGCTTGGCAGATCAAAAGTCTTCATCTCGGTACTTCACTTTGCTTTTGCGCGCCGAGCCGTGAAACATGGAAGCATCGGAAGCTTCGGCTAATCCGCGTTTTACGAGTTCGCCAAACTCGCGCCGGTTCTCGTCTTTTTGTGCCGCACGCTCATCTTCGATGAACCCCTGAACGCCTGTTGGTGGACAACTCTTCTTTGTTTCGCGCATTGCCATCCATCCAGCACGATGCGCATGAGCATCATGCAGCGCATGATGCCAAGGCTGGTTCTGCTGCTCGTGGTAGCGACATACAGCATCGTTGAAAATGGTGGTGTCGATCAGCGAACGAAGATCAAAAACCGACTTGTCCAGATTCTCCGGCAAACCCTCATCAAAGGCATCCCAAAGCAGATCGCGATCGTGTGTTGAATCGCTTGCGATTTGCACATGGTGCGGCAAGGTCGCAAACCACGCCCATAGCCGCCGTGTCAGTTCATTGCGGGTACAGGCCGCGCCGGGGAATCGTCCCAAGAGCGGCAATACCCCCTCGCGCACGAAATTGTTGCACCAGCCATCGGTGTAGTCTGTTCGCTCTGCGTAAAACTCATGCTGACCATCCTCAGAAACCATGCCGATGGACACCAGCTCGCAGTCGATGAAATCCGTAAACTCCGTATCAAGAAAAATCAGCATATTCAAAATCCTCTTCTGTTCGCTAACTTCCACGCAACATCAAGACTTCTGGCATCCACTAAAGCGTGATGCTGCTGTGCGCTGTGATCCTTCCAAAAAGTCGCCAATCCTGCTTGGTATTTACGCCATTTGCTTGGTGACTTAAATCCGATCTCACCGCACTTGCGGCGCAAATTCGCAGGCCAGCCGTACTCATCAAAAATGCGCGCGACGAGAGGCCAGTCGTGCGATGGCGAGTCGCTATGTAAGACCACCTCTTCCTCACCAAGTTTCTCAATCCAATCCTTCAACCTGACCGCGAGCTGCGCCTCGAACATCCGGCAGTCCCCGTCATCGAGCAACGGCAAGATGTTCTCGATCACGAACGCCGAGCACATATCCCGGGTGTACGTATCGATCAGCTCGGCATAAAACTCGCGGCCATCAGGTGCCACCACCCCGATACTAATCAGGGCAGGGGTTTTCATAGGGGTGATGTCCGTGAATTCCGTGTCAAAGAAGATGTTGATCGCTTTCATTTATATTCCCTTCATCGCATATTTCCATGCAAAGTGCATGCTTCGTGCATCAACCAGTGCATGATGCTGACGAGCTTTGTTGGACTTCCAGTAATTCATCTGACCAACTTTGAAACGATGTAAATGGTTTGAGTTTTCGAAATTGATAGCTTCACATTTGCGACACAAGTTCGCAGGCCAGCCGTAGCCATCGAAAATCGCCTGGATAAAGCGCCAGTCCCAATCCCGTGCGTCGCTGCGCAACACCACCTCATCATCACCAAGACCCTCGATCCATTCCTTGAGGCGTGCAGCCAGTTGCTCAACCGTCATTCTTCGATCACCGCCATCCAGTAACGGCAGAACGGTTTCGATCACGAACGACGAGCACATGCCTTCATCCCATGTGTCGGTTAGTTCGGCATAGAACTCGCGCCCGTCCGACACCAGTCCGACGCTAATCAGGGCGGGTGTTTTCTTCGGGTCGATGTCCGAAAATTCGGTATCGAAAAACACGTTGATGGTCTTGTTCATTTTCTCTCGCTAGTCAAAGTCTCGAATTGTGAGATTGCTTTCTATAGTGGTCGGCAAGTTGCACTTCCGAAATCGGCGTCATGTCCCACACATCGACGCCTACATTGAGCATCCGCCGACCTGCTTCTGCGTGCTCTCGCCAAAGCGAATGAACATGCCCGCACAACAGCAAATCTTCGCCCTCATACTTCGGTCGAAGATCCGGATAGCGAAGGTCGTAGTCCTCGCACAAATCCGGCCGCGACGGCCAATACGGAAAATGCGAGAGTTTCGCAGTTCCAATGCCGTCAACCTCGATCAGCAGCTCGACATGCGCTTCAGCGAAGCCAGCCTCAATTGAACGCTGAATCCCAATCTCTTTCGTTTTTCGGTCAATCATGTGCTTGAAAAACGGATCATGGTTGCCCACAATTAGGATCTTGCGGCCATTCAGGTGCGGCAGATAGTCGCGCAGGATCGATTCCTTGAATGACATGTCGCCGACGCAATACACCTCATCGTCGCTGCCGACGACCGAGTTCCATGCGTCCACGATCGCCGAATCCATCGCGTCCGTGTTGCGAAATTGACCACGAGCTTCAGGCTCGTATTTCAAAATGTTTGCGTGACCAAAGTGCTGGTCTGAGGTAAAGAATCTCATTTCAACTTCTCCGAATTCCTTGGCATTTTTAGCCAATCCTGTAGCTTCTGCTGCGGCGCGATGTCGCCGATTCCGCCTATCTCATTTGTTTGTACTAGCCGGTGCATCTCGTCTTCCGGCCAACCATCTGAATCATCATCGATCGCGATCCAGTCCATAATGTTGTGCCGATGAACATACCTGTTGATCTGCCTGTATCGCGTTAGTTCCGAAAACCACTCTTTCATCGATTTGTGATAAGTCGCGCCTATCAAGCGCGCCTGCAGCGCGTCCGGCAAACGTGCCTTCGCGCGCTGGAAATCGAACACATGCACCCAGCTCGTACTCAACACGATTTCGACATACGGGTGCGGATGGTCTACAAATTCCGCTCGCTAATTCTTTTCGCTTCGCATGGATCGCACAGCACCCGCCAATACCCGCCGTCATTTCTCATTTCGGCAGGCTGGCCGCAGCCCTGGCAGATCGTTGATGACTTCGCTTCGGCTTCGGCGACCAGCTTGCGGATCGACTCTATGCTGGCTACCGGCCTGAAGCTCAATAGGTCTCCACGCGATTCTGCTTCAAGCCTGTTGTCACTCGGTTCTGGGCTGGGTGTGGAAATATAGAAGCGCATTGACCCGAACTTCTCCTTCACCTGTCGCGCCATCGGCCAATCCTCGGTGGCCGGGTCCAAACCCATTTCCCGCGCCTGAGCCTCGATGGACGTGCACAGCTCATAGATGAGCTGGAACCAGCCATCACTACACTCAAATCCACGTCCCATGCAGGTTTGCTGCTCGCTACTGCTACGCAGAGCATCACGAAACAGGGCAGGGAAGTCAGTCAGCATTTTTTTTGTGTTTTGCTCGTTCATTTTCGTAACTCCAGCAATGGAAATGCGTCGCGGCTAAATAGCTGCGGGGCGGTATGCGGGATTGTTTGAAATTCGCGCATGACTATCGCCAAAAATACTACTTGGGCAGTCAGGCTCGGCCTTGTTGAAGATTGGCCTTCTGTTGTGGTTCGGGTGCCACTTCGAATAGGCGTTTAGTGGGTAATAGCCTGTCCAACTTATTTCCCCCATTTCTTGCCTGAATTCCTTGGGCTGCTTATCCCTTGGACGTTCAAACCGCTCGCTTGAGCAGAAACTGCTGAGGTATCGCTGTTGTACGGTGGTAATTTTACTGCGCGTTACGCTTCAAATCAATGATTAATCATCGGAGGTCACTGCAACTACCAACGCAGGTTTGAATTCAAAATTCTCGACGCTATGGTTGTTGCGCTCATAGCCGCGAGGATTGCAGATTACCCGGGTGCCGCGCACTTCATAATCAGAAGACGAGTGGGTGTGTCCGTGAATCCACAGCTCCATTTTTCCGAACAGAAAATCCAGATCGCTGGCGAAACATGCCGTCAGCAGATCGTACTGATATTTTTCTGCCACCGACTTCATGCTTGGCAGATGGTGGGTGACAACCACGGTCTTGCCGTCGAAAGGTTCTTCCAATTTCCCTGATAGCCATGCCAAAGACTGCTCGTGCAACTCAATGGAACGAGCAGGGGTGAACTTACCCTTGGTAGATTCCTCTGCGATCAACCTGAAGTCATTGAGACGTTGCTGTGCCTCAACCATCGCATCCGCCATCACGTCTGCGCCGAAACATCTGAAATCAGTCCAGAGCGTGCTTCCAAGGAAACGCACGCCGCTGATTACGACTTCATCATTGTCGAGTAAATGCACGCCGGTCGCCCGCGCCACTTTCCGCATTTCAGCCAGCCGGTCTTCACGACGCCAGCCGTAAAACTCGTGGTTGCCAGGCACATATATGATCTCTTGATCGGGGAACGTATTGCGTGCCCACAGAACACCCTCGGCGGCGTGGCCTATGTCACCGGGCAGCACAATCACATCCGCCAAAGTGCGGTATGGCCTGAAGTCAGCCTGTTCAAGATGAAGGTCGCTGAGTATGTACAGCCTCAAGTCATGTTCGACAGCGAGGTATTCGCTTTCTTCGAATTCTTTCTCTTCGTCCAGCATAATTTTCCTGATTTCTTCACAGAATTGACATGATGTATGTTGATAGTCTTCAGTCAACAAAGTTCCTGGCTGTCCGCAACGCTCGCAAATTGTCGTGGATTTGTTTTCCGCTTCAGCAATGAGCTTCTGGTATTCAGGCCCGACTACGGGACGGGTTAGGCCGGTAAGATCGTCTGCCGACGAAGTCGAGAGATGGAAGCGGAGGGTGCCATTCAGCTCGTCCACGCGTACTGCCAGCGGCCAGGCATTCGATGTTGGTACGAGTCCCTGCCTGCGCGCTTCAGCTTCGATCTTGGCGGACAGATCATTTATAAGCGCAGCCCAGCCATTCCCGCAATAGAAACCCCGCTGATCCCGATATAGGTCAGGGAAGGCGGTGTACAGCATCTGTGTGTTGTCTTCATTCATTTCAAGTTCAGGTAAGTTCATATCTGCCTTTCATTTATGCAACAGAAAGAGGGAAAAGATAGTTCCAGCCGCGATTCCAATGACTACCAGAAGGATACAAAACGTCAATTTGACGCCGAAGTAGACAGGCACGTTGGGCTTGATATTCTTGGCCTCTGCCATTTTCGTTAGCAGATCAATGGCAGCATCAGTTAGTCGAGAAAATGACTCGGCGGAGGCCTCGCTGATAGCCTCGTTTACTGCCTTCGATGCGTGGTTGTCGATGTTCTTCTGCTGAACCCTATTCAGTTCAACAAATTCAGTCCTGAGTGCGCGCACCGATCCATGAAGTTTCCCAATGTCACCCAGCATTTCGGCGACCAGGGCTTCCATCGCAGTACCTTTTGAATTCGGCATGATTCTCATCCTCCATTGACACCCCCTGGCGGCGAGAGGTGTCATACATCGGTGAACATTATTTGGCGAACAAGGTCTTGTGTACGGCGTCCAGCTCTTCGTTGACGCCTACGGCCAGCCGCTTGATTGCGATTCGACGGCTGATTGCCAACTTCGCATCGGGATCGTTCGCGGCCTGCAATTCGGCCTTGAGGTCGGTCGTGTCGTTCAGAATGTCCTTGATGCTGCCATTGCCGATCTTGCCGAAGATCTCGCTTACCTGAATGACAGCGCCAGGGCGAAGTGTGAAGTTCTTCTCGTCCTTGTGATATTCGAACAGTCCGGAAAATGCGCGCTCCACATCTTCATCGCGATCAACCATATTGAAGACCACACGGATTTTGTCGGCAGGAACACCGATTTCTGCAAGAGTGTCGATGGTGGCGATCGTGTCGCGAATCTGCTTTTTCTTCGGAATAGTCGGCACAACGAAGTAGTCGAAGTCCTCATGGCTTCCACGGTAGTCCTTCATCTGGCCGAGGAAATCTTCGACATTCGATGCGCCAACGTCAACAACGGCATTGTCCAGGACGGCGAGAGCTTCCATCAGCTCGGCAAACTGACGCCCTTTGATAGCGACATCATCCGAGCCATCACTGTTGATCGATTCGACCGGGATGACGGTCGCATTGTTCATGCGCGGTGCCAGAAGGTGGCGCGAAATTGTGGACTTACCTGCATTGCCACTGAAATTTGTTACGACGATTTTGCTCATGGTATTACTCCTTTTTGATTGACTTCAACAATGGGTTATCTGCTACTGTTCCCGCATCTGGTACGTACTTCATGCCAAGCTCATCACGGCGCTGTTTGGCTGCTCGCCTTGGTGAACTTCCCTCTACTTCAACTGCCACTTCTTTTGCTGTTGATACTTGCTGCGGTACTGCTGCTGGTTTTTGTGGTGGTTTTCTGCTTTCTGGCTTTGCTTGCGCAATCCGGATTCTTCTCACGCAATTGTTCAAGTACGATGCGCTGAGAGGAATGCCATTGCGATTCAGCTCTGCTGAAATCGTTTTGAAACTGAGGCCATTCTCAATATCCTTCTCAATGTCTGCATAAGCAGCCTTGACCAGACGGGCCTTAATCCTCTTGTCGAACCCGGCAGTGGCGTCTAGGCTCCTCACGATTTCTGCGATTCGAGTTGGTGTAAAAGCTGTTTCTTTATCGCTACCCATAAATTTCTCCGGATCACTCTTTTGCTAGCGTAACCAAAATCTGCAATGCAAAATAAAAAAACGCACTGAATTGCAAAAAAAATAACAACACGGATTTCTTTTGCATTTTTTTGCACTAATTTGCACTTTTCTGCCGTAAAAAAACCGCACATAGCTCGTTCGCCAGTACGACGGGCTAGGGTGCGGATAAAGCGCAGGTATGCTGCACCGGTGCGTGACTCATTTTGGAGTTTTTATTGCGCATGACTGGCTCCGTTAGGGCAGTCAGGCTCGGCCAGGATGGCCTTCTGTTGTAGAGCGGAAGTTCCGCTGAGGCTGTGAGCGGGCTATAGCCAGTCAACTCTTTTCCCCATTCTCCCCGTCACCATTGGGCTGCTGTCCCTCTGGCAATCGGTTCCTCGCTTGAGTGCGGTCTCCCGCTGAAATGCTTGGGTATCGATGTCGATCTGGTTGCCATCATAGGGCATCGTTTTTTAAATGCAAATATTTTGATAGTTGGTGAGATAACAGCAGAGATACAAACAGCGATTGTTGGTCGGCAAATACACGATGAGCTTTCCACACGGATGAGCTTTCAATCTACACAGGTCAGCAACATATCCAGGTAAACAGCAGAATTATGGTGATTGCCCATGTGAGCGGGAGCGAGCATGGTAATCACCATAATTGGCACGCTCATCGATCCCATACCAGTTCATCTTCATACAGACTCATCAGAAAAAGACCAGTTTTTTATTTTACAAGGTCAACTGTGAATACAATAAGTCAGATGGCAAAAGACCAACAGCCAATACAAGTATCTCGATCAGCCCAAGACCAATTGCGTATCAGGGCAATCAGTAAAGGATGAAAAGCAGATGACACCGGAACAATTTCATAAAGCACAGGAAGTCATTAATGCCATGCGATCATGGTATACATTGCCATCGACTGAAACCAAGATTGGCAAAAGTACAGTTCAACAATACCGGCTCGCGCTTGAACATTACGATTTACAGAAAAATGTTGTTCAGGATGGATCGGGCAATCTTCTGTACAAGCCATCAAGTCAGAGCAAGATGCTCATTCTCACATCTGCGCTCAAACATCGATCCGTGAATCGGATGTCGCAGATCACGATGGATATGGATGCCATAGAGGTTCTGAAAAAGTTAAAAAATATCAAGATCGACCTCGATCAGGTATTGCGCATGAGGAAAGGTCTATTTGTCCGCTGGATGGAGACAGAACTAGCCAAGGGAAAATCGGCGGGAGAATGTATTACTGACCTGAATGCCAATTGCGGTACCGGCTATGGAAACGACTGGCCGGATGTAATGAAAGCGCAAGGTTACAAGTCAAATCGACTGCCAAGTTCCGTTTTGCGATACATGAAGCAGATCGTAGCTGAGCCAACTGCAGCTCAAGAATCAGATGTCAAACTGAAAAAGCTCATTCGTCGAGTATCAATGATCGAAAAGCAACGGCCTCACTGGCGCGAAGAGCTTGATGTTCGCTTGAAGGAATCGAAGTATCGCGATCAATACATCATTCAGCGAATTACCGGATGCCGTACTGAAGAACTGACAACCGGCGTTCGAGTTGAGGAAGCCAATGATGGTAACGGATTTCTGCTGCATATTGTGACTGCAAAAGGTCGGGCTAAAAACGATGAAAAGGATAGCGATAGAATTCGAGTCATTCGGTCTACAAACCCGCTGCTAAGTGAGCTGGCTGGGAATACGGTGACACTCGGCAGTAAGAATAAGCTGTCCTATCGCACTAACCTCGCGAGGATCACCCTAAGAATGTTCGGCACCGAACTGTCTCCCTACGCCCTTCGATACGCGATCACCTCGGATTTGAAACATGCAGGACTTTCCTCAGTTCAGAGAGCTGAATTTCTTGGTCATTCGTCAATGCGGGTGGTGGGAAAATATAGTCGAGGAATGAACACCGGCGGAGCCGGGAGAGAGCCGGTTGCGAGACTTGAAAAAGCGCGCGTAGAAGTTAAGCCATCCACGCCGCCCTATATGAGCAACGATGAATCAAGGATGCGGTGATGTTACGTTTGCTTTATCGCTTCAGTTTTCCGACTGGCACACCGCAGATCCGCTGCCAGTGGAATTTAGCTTCCGGCGCAAGTTTACGGACCATCGCTTCAAATTCACCTGTGCTGGTGAATGTCTCGCGAGGGATAGCGGCGATCCGCACAATCTGCCGGCAGTTGGACAATTGTCCATCATCAAAGAAATCCATCCCCTCAACTTCATACTTCGGGCTGATCGCTTGCTGCAATTCCAGCAGGCTTTGATCCTTATTACAGCCGGGCTTATGGATGAATAGTACTTCAAGTTTGTCGTACATGGCCTTTTTCCTTTATCCAAGCACGGATTACTCGGGCTTATTTGTTGATACAACTGCTGCGGGCGTCGTAAATACTGTTCGCGGAGCGATAATCGGCGATTTGAGCACGGCGTGTGCCAGTTGATTTACAACAGTGGTGGGGAGGGATGGGTTGTTGAAATCACAGAGACGATTGTCAAACGCAGGATCGGCAAACAGATTGCCTTTGTCATCCAGATATATGCACCAAAGACACAGGTCTTCGCCATTATGCTTCGTGACAAATGCATACTCGGATGCGATCAACTGTCCGTCGCTCCCAACCAACCTGCGTATAACGTGAAAGTCTATTCCGAGAACGGTGGCGAATAAGTCATCCCCTTCGACCGTAAACGATCCGCCATTGAGCAAGTTGTTTTTCCAAGAAGAGACGAATCCAATAAATTCCTTATGCTTGGCATTGAGCTTTGCCTGAGTATTGATAGCAAACGCGACTTGAGATGCGTTTACAACGTCTTTTCTTCGCTGCGTATTCATTCTTAACTCCCTCTGTTTGATATGGGGCGATCTGTTCAGCCGCCATCATAATCAAATCTGGACTTCCCGGCACGGCAGTGCGAATGGGGGAGGGGACGGGCGCGTGTGGCGCGCCCGTGAGCAAGGCTCTAAGCATTGAGTTCCACCCCGCCCCTCTTGTCTCGCCCCGTGAGGGGCGGACGCTGTCTTCAGGAAAGGGTAAATTTATCGCATGGCTTGGAAGAAATCCAGTAGCGATCAGGGCGGGCAGATGGGATTTAAAGAGATCGTCGTTCCGGTGATCTCAGGCATCATCTTGCTGGGTTTCGCATCCTTTATTGTGATGACTTCCAGCACGTTCGGGTTTGCTTCGACTGCTGCATCACAGTTTGGGATGTGACTATCGGGGCATGACCGTGTTCTTGTTTTAATAGACGGCGCCCCCCTTTGGTGCAAGCCATTCAGTCAAGGGGGGCGAATGATGAATTAACTTTCCATCCATGCCATAAAGTCTTTCCAACTTACCTTAACGCCGTTTTTCAGAGTGGTTTTTCCTTTACACCAAACTATTCCTGATTTGTTGACTGTCATATCGCCAAGGAATTTATCTTGATTGTCGTAAACTTCAAATTCAACACCGTTGTTTTTTACTTCCATTGCCACACTAAGATCTTTAATAGCGACTTTCATTTCTTTTCCTTATTATGAAGTGAATAAAACTGAGCGGCCTAATGCTTGAATTAACCTAGCCAGAGCTGATTCTACGCCACTCTGCAATAATATAGGCCAAATGGCATATAGGTTGCTTTTCTCCTTCGTGCTAGCATTCGCCGATAACAGAAACATGCTGACAGGGAACACGAATGCACTGGATTGCCCCCGCCGAACGAGATACCGCCACCGATACTCTTGAAAAACGCCTGTGGAATGCCGCTGACCAGTTTCGCGCCAACTCGGGGCTGACAGCGGCGCAATATTCCGCGCCGGTTCTTGGCCTCATCTTCCTGTTGTTCGCCGAGACCCGCTTCGCCAAGCGCCGCGCCGAATTGGAATCTGCGGGCTCATCATCCCGTCGCGCCACCTCCCGTACTGACGAGCCAGCCGCCTACCATGCCGAGGGGGTGATCTTCCTGCCGGAAACCGCACGTTTTGCGCATCTGCTGAGCCTGCCGGAAGGCGCGAACGTTGGACAAGCCATCAACGACGCGATGGCGGAAATCGAAAAGCACAATCCGCAACTGGCGGGCGTGCTGCCGCGCACCTTTCAAATTTTCACCAGCACCTTGCTCAAAGAGCTGCTGAAGAAGGTCTCCGAGATTCCCGTCAGCCTTGATTACGATGCCTTCGGTCGCATCTACGAATACTTCCTCGGCCAATTCGCTCGCACGGAAGGTTCAAAGGGCGGCGAGTTCTACACACCCAGCTCCATCGTGCGCCTGCTGGTGGAAGTGATCGAGCCATTCCACGGGCGCATCCTCGACCCCGCCTGCGGTTCCGGCGGCATGTTCGTGCAGAGCGCTCGCTTCGTTGCCGAACATCAAAAGAACGCTGCCGACGAACTGTTCATCCACGGTGTGGAAAAGACCGACGAAACCGGGCGCCTGGCACGCATGAACCTTGCCATCCACGGACTCGAAGGCGACATCCGCCACGGCGGCCACATCAACAGCTACTACGACGACCCGCACGAAGCTGTCAGTAAATTCGACTTCGTCCTCGCCAATCCGCCGTTCAACGTCAATGCCGTGGACAAGGATAGGCTGGCCTCGGACGTAGGCGCAGGCCGCCGCTTCCCCTTCGGCGTGCCGCGCACTGACAACGCCAACATGCTGTGGATACAACTCTTCTATTCCAGTCTGAACAACAAAGGCCGCGCCGGATTCGTCATGGCGAATTCCGCCAGCGATGCACGCAGTAGCGAACAGGAAATTCGCAAGCAATTGATCGAAGCTCGCGGCGTGGATGTAATGGTCGCCGTCGGCCCCAACATGTTCTACACCGTCACATTGCCTTGCACACTGTGGTTCCTCGACAAAGGTAAGCAAGGCACACCCCGCGCCGACACCATCCTATTCATTGACGCACGCCACATCTATCGCCAGATAGACCGTGCCCACCGCGACTGGACGCCGGCGCAGATCGGCTTCATCGCCAATCTCGTACGCCTGTATCGCGGCGAGGCGCTCGAAGCCCCGCGAGATGGTGCTGGAGAGACAGCGCAGAAGCTCATCGAAGTCTTTGGTGAGACGCCAGCCTATCGTGACGTGCCCGGTCTGTGCAAGACGGCGACGATTGCCGAGATCGTGGCACAGGGCTGGTCGCTCAACCCCGGCCGCTACGTCGGGGTTGCGCCGGGCGAGGATGTGAGCGACGAAGACTTCAAGGAGAAGCTGGAAACGCTGAACGAGGAACTGGAAGTGTTGAATACCCAGGCGCGTGAACTGGAACAGACCATCGCCGCGAATGTGGCAGGACTGCTGGAGGCATGACCAACGTGGCCGGATTCAGCACGCTGACAATTGAAGAGGCTACCGAGCGCCTCATAGACTATCGAGGCAAGACGCCGCCCAAAACCGACTCTGGCGTCCGCCTCGTCACCGCCAAGGTTGTGAAGGGCGGACAGATTCACGATGAACCGGCGGAGTACATTGCCGCCGATTTCTACGACGAGTGGATGCGGCGTGGTTTGCCTAAGAAGCTCGACGTGCTTCTGACCACGGAAGCACCCCTCGGCGAGGTTGCGATTCTCCGCGACGATGCACGTATTGCATTGGCCCAACGGATCATCCTCCTTCGTGCGAAATCTGATTTGCTTGACCCTCTCTACCTTTTCTACGCACTCCAATCGGACTTCGGTCAGCGCGAGTTGAAAGCGCGTGCATCAGGTACAACCGTCCTTGGAATCAAGCAAAGTGAACTTCGGAAAGTTCGCGTTCCGGTATTTCCGCTCCCTACCCAACGCCGCATCGCAAACATCCTCTCAGCCTACGACGAGTTGATTGAAAATAACCAGCGGCGCATCCGAATTCTGGAAGACCTGACGCGTAGCGTCTACCTCGAATGGTTCGTCCATTTTCGCTATCCTGGTCACGAATCTGTCCCGCTAGTCGATTCACCGTCTGGGCAGATTCCGCAGGGGTGGGAGATGAAGAAGCTCGGTGACATTGCCGAAGATATGCGGCGTAATATCCAAAAAGGTCAGCTTGACGAACCACAGCCCTACGTCGGTCTCGAACACATCCCGCGCCGTTCACTCGCACTTGACACATGGGAAATGGCATCCGAGCTTGGCTCGAATAAATTAGCATTCAAGAAAGGTGAAATACTTTTCGGCAAGATTCGGCCCTATTTCCATAAAGTGAGCATCGCGCCGTTCGATGGCTTGTGTTCGGCCGATACCATCGTCATTCGCACCCGCCAACCCGAAAATTACGCCGTTGTTGTGGGTTGTGTTTCAAGTGACGAGTTTGTCTCTCACGCTACCACAACCTCGAATGGATCGAAGATGCCCAGGGCAAATTGGAGCGTGCTGGAAGAGTATCCTGTTGTCATTCCGACCTTGGTAGTTGCAAGTCAATTCTCGGCAGTAGTAGAACCAGCTATTCTGCAAATGCAGGCACTCATTTTCAAAACCATCAACCTCCGCAGCACTCGCGACCTACTGCTGCCCCGTCTGCTATCTGGGCAGGTATCGTTGACTGATGCTGCTACGGAGGTCACTCAATGAGTGCAACTGATACAGGTAAGAAGCATAAGTTAACCGTGTTCCTTATTAAGGAAGGGTATGCGGAACCGAAGGACTTCCTGAAGTTCAATGATTTTGAGGTGGTTGAAGTAAAAGCGGATGGCGACAAGATTGGTCAGCTAATTTATAGGGGCGGCTTTCAAAGCACACCATCTTGGGTATCCATCTTTCAACACGTTCCTGGCTTTGATGCGGCATCAATAAAGAATCAAAGCTCAAAGGGGCTGTTTGTCTTGAAACTTGAAGGCAGATGGTTCTGTTTTACATTCGGTTATGCACGCCATCTCATAGATGAACACGCATATGAGAGGAACTTCGGACTGATTGTTACATTGAATCTTGGTGATCCATTGGCGATAAAGTCTATAGATAAGACTAATATCAGTCATATTTCACTGCATTCTAAAGAGCAGGCCACCCGAGATATTGAGCTGTCCAGTTTTGAGTTTGATGATGATATTGATCTGCTTCGCTCTGTCACTGCGAAGGCATCAGTTGCAGATGGCGAAGAGCAAGAAATCTTATCTGGACGAGATTCCGTTACGATCTACACTAACGTATCAACTGAAGTATTTTGGAATGTGGCAAAACGCCTCATTACGGCATTTGCGGACACCAAATACAAGGCTAGGTATCCCTGGCTAGATAAAATCAGGGAAGAACGAGATAAGGTCATTACTGAGAAGCTCGATCAGGAATTGGTGCGAAGGATACTCGCCAACGATTTTCAGAAATTATGGTTAGCTATACCGGAGGTGGTTTCATGGGAGGAAATACAAGGATTTGCTTTCAAGCATAAAGAAGTGTTGCCCAACAAGGCTGGTCCGGTTTTGTATCAAGACTTGGATATTCACGAATGGATTAAGAATACAAAAATCCCGACTGACTTCTCAGCGATACAACTAAAGAACAAAGACATTTTTATATATTGGCAAGACGGCAGGTCAGCTTCGCATTGGAGCGTATATCGCTGCCTGAATGCGGAAATAGATTTGGATCAGAAGAAATACATTCTGAACGATGGTGACTGGTATAACATCGAATCAAGTTATGTGACAGAAGTGGATCAGTTCTATAAATCCATTCCAGACTCAAATGTGGCATTGCCTCCATATGATTCAAATACGGAACCGGAATACCTGAAATTGGTTGCGGCGGGGTCAGCTGATTTCGCCTTAATGGATCGCAAAGAGGTAATGATTGGCGGTGGCCGGAGCCGAGTGGAATTTTGTGACCTCTACTCTAAAACAAAGCAAATTATTCACGTAAAGAAATATGGTGGCTCAAGTGTCTTGAGCCATCTTTTTTCGCAAGCAGTAGTTTCAGGCAATTGCTTTCTTTATGAGGCGGAATTTCGTGAGAAGGTAAATGATTTACTTCCTCAAAGTTTCAAGTTCGTGGGCGCTGTGGCACAACCTGTGGCAAAAGATTTTGAGATTTGCATTGCAGTTATGAGCAAAGAGAAAGGTGCTTTGGAGTTGCCGTTCTTTAGCAAGGTCAGCTTTAAACATGCAGTAAAGGCGCTGTGCAATCTGGGCTATATCGTCACAAAGCTAAAGATAGAGAGATGAACGAAGAGCTCATTAACAGCGTCGAGTCATTGAAGGTAATGCTGGTCTCGCGTGCAACAGGTGGCGACGGCGATGACAAGGACTACAAACGCTTGCGTCGTGAGCTGACTGCGTCGCCTCGAATCGAGAAGTTGCTTCCTCAATGTGTTCGCGTGTGCCGTGATCTTTCAGAATTCTGGATATTTATAAAGCCCAAGTTTGATACGTATGCAAAGCGGAAGGAATACTTGCGAGACGAGTTCGACCCGCTTTTGACGATGCTTGAAACGGGGTCTCGCTCTCCCAGCGATGCAGCAATTTCAGCCACTGTGCAGGGTGTCAGTTCTGCATTCGTTCAAGAAGCTTGGCATAAGGCATTGGAACGCAGGAGTTCTGATCCCGAGGGTGCAATTACTGTATCTCGCACCCTCCTTGAATCGGTGTGCAAACACATTCTTGATGCGGCTGGCGCAGAGTACGAGGACAGTGCCGACTTGCCCAAGCTTTACACACTGACCGCGAAGCAGCTTAACCTTTCACCTAGTCAACATACTGAGCAGTTGTTCAAGCAGATACTCGGCGGATGTCAGACGGTTGTCGAGGGCTTGGGGGCTTTGAGAAACCGACATAGTGACGCTCATGGGAAAGGTGCTGCTGGAACAAAGCCCCTGCCTCGCCATGCTGAACTTGCTGTTAATCTTTCCGGTACGATGGCAATGTTCCTGCTGCAAACTTGGGAGTCTAGAAAGAAGGCATGAGCCAGAACCCTATCTTCGAAGACCAACCCTTCATTTAGTGCTTCCCTTTTTGTGATGGGAAAAGTAGTATGTTTTCCCATCAAAACAGTTTGCAAAGTGCTTATGCAATCTATTAATAAAAAAGCGATTTCACGAATATATGGGCACGGAAGGGGTTGGGCGTTCTCGACGAATGATTTCGTCGAGGATTTTAGCCGCGATCAGATAGAAACCGCGCTGTCCAGACTGTGTAGTGAGGGCAAGATCCGCCGCGTCTGCCGGGGGATTTACGACTATCCGAAATACAGCGAGTTGTTACGGCAGGACTTGAGCCCGGATTTCGACCAGGTGGCGCAGGCGTTCGCGCGCAAGTTCAACTGGCGCATCCAGCCTGCGGGCGATGCGGCGCTGAATCTGTTGGGGCTTTCCTCCCAGGTGCCCGGTCGGCTGGTGTATCTCTCCGACGGGCCGAACCGTCAGTACGACATCGGCAATTACACGCTGGAATTCAAGAAGTCGGCGTTGAAGGATGTCGGCTTCAAATACCGCGAAAGCGGGTTGATCGTGCAAGCGTTGAAGGCGCTGGGGCAGGAGCGGGTGGATGAGGCGGTGATCGCCACGCTGCGCAAACAATTGGATGAAGCGGCATGCAAGCGGGTGCTGAAAGATACGGTGACTGCGACCGGCTGGGTGTATGAGTCGATCAAGCGAGTTTGCGGGGAGCGCACCTGATGGAGTCGGTCGCGCGCCTTTCCTCCGCTGAGCGCCGTGAGCTATTCGCCGAAACGGCGGCGCGCAAGGGCATGACGCCCGCCATCGCTGAGAAAGACTTTTGGGTGTGCTGGACACTGGGTCGGCTGTTTGCGCATCCTGATTTGTCGCGCTTGCTGATGTTCAAGGGTGGCACCAGTTTGTCCAAGGTGTTCCATCTGATCGAGCGCTTTTCCGAAGACATTGACCTGATCCTGGATTGGCGCGTGGTGATTGGCGAAGCCGATCCGCTGGCTATTCGCTCAAAAAGCAAACAGGAAGAACTGAACAAGACGATCGAAGCCAAGGCAATTGATTACATCGGGGGTGAATTGCTGGCGATGATTTCACGGGCGGTTGATCCGGTTTGCCGCTGTGAACTGGCCGCCGATGATCTGCATGCCTTGAATGTGATTTATCCAGCTTCCTTTTCCGACAAATACCTTCGGTCAGAAGTGCGCCTTGAGATCGGGCCGCTCGCTGCCTGGATGCCCTACGACCATTATCGAATCAAGCCCTATGCCGCTGAGGCATTTCCGCAGCTTTTCAAGCAAAACGCGGATTGTGCAGTGCAGGCCTTACGTGCAGAGCGCACCTTTTGGGAGAAGGCGACGATTCTGCACCATGAGGCCAACCGCCCAGAAGGGAATGAGCAGCCGATGCGCTATTCTCGCCATTACTACGACTTGGCCATGATGGCCGCCTCTCCGGTAAAAGATGCGGCGCTGAGAGACCTCGCGTTACTTGAGGATGTGGTGGCATTCAAGCAGCGCTTTTATCCACGTGGATGGGCGCAGTACGAAAAGGCGAAACCGGGAACATTCAGGCTGGTGCCTTCGGGGGATGTATTGGAGGCGGTCGAGAAGGACTATGTGCAGATGCGCAACATGATTTTCGGTCGCTATCCTGACTTCGACGAGATTATGGGAACGTTGCGCAAGCTGGAGGCGGAGATCAATGGGCTACACCGAGGATAGTCTGGTCGAGCAACCCGCGATCCAGCTCTTTGCCGAGCTGGGCTGGGAGACGTTGTCCGCTTCTGAAGAGGTGATGGGGGCGAGCGGCACGCTCGGGCGCGAGACAAAATCCGAAGTGGTGCTGGCCGTACGCTTGCGCGCTGTGCTGGCTCGGCTGAATCCTTCCCTGCCACCCGAAGCAATTAACGCTGCCATGGATGAGTTGTCGCGCGATCGTTCCGCAATGACGCCCCCTGCTGCAAACCGCGAGTTGTGGACATTGATGCGCGACGGTGTGAAGGTGTCAGTGCCTGATCTGGTCAGGGGCGGAGTGAAAGACGAGCGGGTGAGGGTAGTGGCTTGGGATGATCCTGGTGCCAACGACTTCCTGCTGGTAAGCCAGATGACCATCGTCGGCCAGCTCTACACTTGTCGCCCGGATTTGATTGGTTTCGTGAATGGCATGCCGTGGGTGGTGATCGAGCTGAAAAAGCCGGGCGTGCCTGCCAAGCAAGCCTTCGACGGTAACCTCACCAGTTACAAGCATGCGCAGAACGGCGTTCCCGCCTTGTTCTGGTCGAATGCCTTGCTCATTGCTTCCAACGGAACGGATAGCCGCGTCGGTTCGCTGACCGCCGATTGGGAGCGATTCTTTGAGTGGAAGCGCATCGAGAGCGAGGATGAGCCGCGCCGGGTGTCGCTGGAGGTGATGCTGCGCGGCCTGTGCGAGCCATCACGCCTGCTTGATCTGGCTGAGAATTACACTTTGTTCTCCGAGCATAAGAGCGGTCTCACCAAAATCATCGGGCAGAACCACCAGTTCATCGGCGTGAACAATGCCATCCGAGCCATGCTCAAGGCCCGCGAGGAAGGCCACGGACGCGGCGGTGTGTTCTGGCAGACGCAGGGTTCCGGCAAGAGCTTTTCGATGGTGTTCTTTGCGCAGAAGGTGCTACGCAAGATTCCGGGTAACTGGACTTTTGTGGTCGTGACCGACCGGGTTGAGCTGGACGAGCAGATCGCCAAGACCTTTGCAGCTTGTGGCGCTGTGTCAAAGGATGCCGATTGCCACGCACAGAGCGGCGCACAGTTACGCGAATTACTGTCCGGTAACAATCGCTACGTATTCACCCTGATCCACAAGTTTCAGACGGCCGAAATGCTGTGTGACCGGCGCGACGTGATTGTGCTGACCGATGAAGCTCACCGCAGCCAGTACGACACGCTGGCATTGAACATGCGCGCAGCGCTGCCGAATGCCATGTTTGTCGCCTTCACTGGGACACCGCTGATTGCAGGTGAAGAGCGTACCCGCGAGGTATTTGGTGATTATGTGTCCATCTATGACTTTCAGCAGTCGGTTGAGGACGGTGCGACGGTGCCGTTGTTCTATGAGAATCGCACACCGGAATTGCACCTCGATAATCCCGAACTGAACGACGACATCTACGAACTGATCGAGAACGCCGATCTATCGGATGAAGCCGAGAAGAAGCTGGAGCGCGAGCTGGGGCGGCAGTATCACCTCATCACCCGTGATGACAGGCTGGATACGGTGGCGCAGGATATTGTGAAGCATTTCCTCGGGCGAGGATTCCAGGGCAAGGCGATGGTGGTATCCATCGATAAGGCCACAGCGCTGCGCATGTACGACAAGGTGCGCAAATACTGGCCGAAGGATGACCCCACAGACATGGCAGTGGTGGTATCGCCGGGGCAGAACGAGATTGAGCAGATGGCGAAGCTGGGCATCGACATCGTGCCGCACCGCAAGCGCATGAATGAGGAGGAGCTGGCCGATAAATTCAAGGACCCCAACGATCCGTTGCGCCTGGTGTTTGTGTGCGCGATGTGGCTGACCGGCTTTGATGCGCCGAACTGTTCGACGGTATATCTCGACAAACCGATGCGTAACCACACTCTGATGCAGACCATTGCCCGTGCCAACCGTGTGTATCCCGGCAAGCAGAGCGGTTTGATCGTGGACTATGCCAACGTGTTCGCATCGCTGGAAAAGGCGTTAGCGATCTACGGCAAGGGTGGCGGTGGCGAAATGCCGGTGCGGGATAAGAAGGCATTGGCAGATGAGCTGCTTTATGCCGTGAACGACGCCAATGTCTACTGCCAGGAGCATGGCGTTGCCTTGGCCGAAATCGAGAACAAGCCAACGGCCAATTTTGCTCAGGCTGGCGCAATCCAAGCCGCTGCCGATCGCCTGATGGCGCCAGAGACGATCAAGCGTGATTTTCTTGCGCTGGAGGCATTGGTCAGTAGCTTGTTCCGTGCCGTGAAGCCTGACCCGGTGGCGGTTGAGTTCTCACAGCGCTGCGGCTGCCTGGCTGCAATTGCCGAGTGCATTCGCACCGTGACCGATCCCCCGGATATTTCGCACATCATGCAGGGCATTCAGGATTTGTTAGATGAGTCTATCGCTGCCGAGCCGTTCAAAATTCGGCAAACCACATCAGCCTATGGGCAGATTGATTTGTCGAAGATCAATTTCGAGACGTTGCGCAAACGCTTCGAAAACAAGAAGCCGAGCAATACGGATGTCGAACGACTGAAGGCGGCGGTACGTGCCCAACTGGAGCGCATGGTGCGCCTCAACCCAACCCGTGCCGACTATCTGGCGAAATTCCAGGAGCTCATTGAAGGCTACAACTCCGGCAGCCGGAACATCGAGGAGATATTCAAAGAACTGCTGGCGCTCTCCCAAGTGCTGACCGAAGAGCAGACCCGCCATGTGCGCGAACACCTATCCGAAGAAGAACTGACCATCTTCGATATCCTGACTCGTCCTGCGCCGGAGCTGACCACCGAAGAACGTGAAGAGGTGAAGAAGATCGCGCACCAGATACTGGAGAAGCTGAACAAACTGCTGGTGCTCGGCTGGAGACAAAAGGTTTCCACACGTGCTCGTGTGAAGATCGAGATTGAGAACGCCTTGGATGAAAGTTTGCCGCGCGCCTATTCCAAGGAACTCTATGAGGCCAAATGCTCAGCGGTGTTTGATCATGTGTACCAAAGCTATCAGGGCGAAGGGCAGAGCGTTTATGCTGCCTAATCAATTCGGACAGTTAAATTAAATGACCTCCGGCAAAGCTATCGCCTGCCACGTGCCTTTCCTGTGAACGACGATCTAAAACCGCTTAAAGACGACGCATTTATTGAGTTGTTGGAATTACTTCCGGGTCAAATCTGACACGCTGGTGCATTTCAGATTTTGGTTTTGGTTTTGCTGTTGACGGATGAGTTGGCAAGCCCGATAAAAAAGAGGTAAAAGGCGTTCAGCCGAAGGAAAGAGCAGACGCGATACCAGTCCAAAATCTTCACATAAAGCAGCCATTCGCGGTACACAAAAAATGCGGGGTTAACTGTCTCTTGTGTGCCATTAGCCGTCGCTCGATGGCATTGAACCGAAGCTTTACTCTTCGGCCCGATACGTGGCGATTCGTAAAAAATTTGTAGAAGACACCTTTGGAAAGGTCTGCTTACATTTTTTCCGAGCAATCACTTTTAACCTTGAAGCGACATTCAGCTTTGAATTTAGGCTTCCCGAAAGCCGCCATTCATCAAGTCCCGAAAGTTTTCTCTAGCGCACGAATGCCTTGCGTCCTGCGTACACTGCTGAATCACCCAGGTATTCTTCGATGCGCATCAGCTGGTTGTATTTTTCCAGGCGCTCGCCGCGGCACGGTGCTCCAGTCTTGAGGTGGCCGGTACCCAAAGCTACGGTGAAGTCGGCGATGAAGCTATCCACTGTCTCTCCACTGCGATGCGACACCATTGCGCCCCAGTTGACGCCATAAGCCAGTTGCACCGCCGCGATGGTTTCGGTAAGCGTGCCAATCTGGTTGAGCTTGATCAACACCGCGTTGGCAATATCCTCGTCGATGCCGCGCTGGATACGCTCGACGTTGGTGACAAAAATGTCGTCGCCCACCAGTTCGATCTTGTCGCCCAACTCCCGATTCAATAACTTCCAGCCGTCCCAGTCGTCTTCGGCAAGGCCATCCTCCAGCACTGCAAGGGGATACTTTTTCACCCAATCAGCGTACATCGCCACCATCTCGGAGGCAGTCACTTTGCGGTTCTCGGTGCGCAGGTTGTACAGACCGTCCTCATAAAAGCCACTGGAGGCAGGATCGATGGCGATCACCACGTCCTCCCCGGGACGGTAGCCCGCACCTTCAATCGCCTTGAGGATCACTTCTATGGCCTCGACATTGCGCTTCAGTGCCGGCGCAAAGCCGCCTTCGTCGCCCACGCCGGTAGAATAGCCAGCATCCTTGAGCACCGATTTCAGGGTGTGGTAAATCTCGCTGCCCCAGCGCAATGCCTCGGCAAAGTTGGGGGCACCCACCGGAGCGATCATGAATTCCTGCAGGTCGGTGCCCTGCCAGTTGGCGTGCACACCACCGTTGAGAATGTTGAACATCGGCACCGGCAGGCGATTCGCCGCAGCACCACCGAGGTAACGGAACAACGGCAAATTGCTGGCGTCCGCCGCAGCCCGTGCAGTTGCCATGCTCACGCCGAGTATGGCGTTAGCGCCGAGTTTTTCTTTATGGGCAGTACCATCCAGATCGATCATGGCGCGATCTATTGCACCTTGATCGAGCGCGTCCATGCCGATGAGCGCGTCGGCGATCTCCGTGTTGACGTGGCCAACTGCTTTCTTCACGCCTTTGCCGCCGTAGCGCTTCTTGTCGTCATCACGCAATTCCAGCGCCTCGTGCACGCCGGTGGAGGCGCCGGAAGGCACTGCCGCGCGACCGAAGGAACCGTCTTCGAGAGTTACCTCAACCTCTACAGTGGGATTGCCGCGCGAGTCGAGAATTTCACGGGCATGAATGCTTTCGATGTTGGTACACATATGACCTCCTTCGATAATTGAAGCGACAGGGAAAGGGCAAAGCTTCCTGCATCGTATCAGCTAAATCAGGCTGGTTAGAACGCTTCATTTCCGGCTGGCAGACAATTGCATGAGGGCCAGCGTACCCAACCCCATCAGCACAGCGGCCAGCCCAAAACCGAATACCGGCGAAACGGCTGTCCAGAGCACTCCGATCGCCGTGCTCGAAATGAACTTGGCCGTGCCGTTCACCGTCCCCAGCGCGCCGAGGCTGAGCGCCTGCGTGGCGGGTTCGACCATTTCTGCGGTAACAGTGGATTCCAGCGCTTCCTGCACCGCGACATACAAACCGGCGATGAAGAAAATGATGGCCAGCAGCGCCACGCTTTCGACCGAGAACCAGAATGCCAGCGCGGTGAGAACGGCGGTCAATGCGCCCAGCACATAGCCTGCGACCAAGACCCTCAGATGCCCAATTCGATCCGCCAAATGGCCGATCGGATAGGACACGGCCACCTGCACCACGTTGCGCCACACATAGAGCAGCCCGGCCACCTGCGCGGCGTGGATCACGCCCATCGAAGGCGTCAGCAAAGCGGTCGCCGCCAGGATCAGCAGGCTGTGCGAAAAATCGCCGATACCGAAGATGCCGACCGCGCCGAGGTAGCGCTTGAAGCGTGCGGGCAGGTCTTTCAACGTACTGAAGAATTTCAGGGCGGGATTGGGCGAGTGGTGCGGGTCTTGCACCAGCAACAGGAAGGCCAGCACGGCCAGCACGCCGGGGATGACGGACAGCCACAACACGAGGCGGAACGGTCCCGAAGCATCGTCCCAGTGCATATCCTGCGAAAACCCCAGCAGGGCCACGCCGAGCAAAGGCCCCAGCACCGCGCCGACGGTATCCGCCGCGCGGTGGAAACCGAAGGCGCGACCGCGCGTTTCCGGCGTCACCGCCTGGATGACGATGGCATCGCGCAGCGGCCCGCGCAATCCCTTGCCGAACCACGACACCGTGCGCCCCAGCAACAGCAGCGGCCAGCCTGCGGCCAACGCGATGAACACCTGCCCGAGCGGCGTCAGCCCGTAGCCGACCAGCACCAGCAGCTTGCGGTAACCCAGCTTATCCGCGATGTAGCCCGACATCATCTTGGTAAAGCTCGCTACCGCATCGGCCACGCCCTCGATGAAGCCGAGCACGGCCGCCGGGATGCCCAGCACGGCGAGAAATCCGGGCAGGATGACGGTGGTGGTTTCATAGCAGAAGTCTCCGAGGGCGCTGGTGATACCGGCACCGGCCACGGTGCGGTTGAGCCAGTGTTTCTGTTTCTCCTGTTCCATGTCGGCGCGTGGAGTGACTGTCGATTCGTTTGCGTTGCTCATTGCGGTACCTCGAAGGTGGCGATAACGGGATAGTGATCGGATGTCATATCGGTAACGGCATCGTGTATCACCCGATAGGATTTGGCGGTTGCTGCCAATGCGTGCGATGCCAGCAGGTAATCGCAACGCATAACGGCGAACTCGGTGCCTTTGAAACCTGCCGTGGGTACGGTCGGCACATTCGAACCATTGAGCGCATGGCCGACATCCACCCAGCCTGCGGCTTCCAGATGCGCCATCACGCTACGGTCGGCAGTGTGCAAGTCGTCCGCCAGATAGCGGGCGCGATGGTGCGCCGCCAACTCATTAAACCCACCCGGTTCGGGGTCGTGCGGTGACGCCGAGTTGAAGTCGCCTGTCAGCAGCGTGAACTTGTCCGGTGCGGCTTGCACGGCAAGGTAGGCCGCTTCGCGGCGGCGCACTTCCGGGCCATTCGGGCACAAGTGCGCGCTGATGAAAGTGATCTGCTTGTCGTTGTCTGGCAGCGCAACTTTCAGCGTGGCCAGCGCGTGGTGAAAGTGCGCGCCATCGGCCTCGAAACTCACAGGGCGCAACGGCTCGCGGATGAAGATGGCGACGTTCTGCCCGGTGCGCGGCGCAATGGCCAGGAAGCCGCGCATGCCGATCTCCTCTTCCAGCGCATACAGCCACGCGCTACCGTTGGCATCGAAGCCGCGCGCTTCCTGCATCAGGAAGATGTCCGGCTTAAGCTCGTTGATGAGATTTGCCTGTGCCCGGGCGCGGCGCTCGTCTGTGCCGTCGCGTCCGGCGAACAGAGTGTTCCATGTCAATACGGTGAGGTTCATTGCAGGTCCTTTCAGATCGGAGGTGAGAGGATAGCAATGGTCGCCAGCCACCCCAAATAACAATTTCTGCTTTGCTTATCATCCAGCAATCGATGCTACTGCCAGGCAACACATTCACTTGACTTCACGCACTACTGTGACGGCACATGGTGCATAGGCAATGACCTGCCGCGCCACCGAGCCGAGTAGCCAGCGCTCGAACAGGCTATGGCCGCGATGACCAACCACAATGTGATCCACGCCGTGATCTTCGGCGTAGAGCACGATACTTTCAGCAGGATGACCGACCATCACCTCAAAGTGAGCCGTCAAGCTGGCAACCTGGTTTTTCAGCGGGTGCAGCAACTGGGCGTAATGGCGGCGCGAATTTTCGATGAGGGCCTCGGTTTCCACCTCTTCACCGAATTCCGGTGGTCGCGCTACGGCCAGCACATGCAGTTCCGCGCCATACTTGCCAGCCAAATCCACTGCAAATTTGAAAGCGTTCTTTGCCGAGTCCGATCCGTCATAGGCAATGAGCAGTTTGTTAATCATGATGGTCTCCTAGTTGTCAGTCTTGATTTCGCTGGATGCCTTCAGCAAGTGCTTGGGCAGGAAAAACGCATTGGCGATCAGTGTGGGCACGACCGCGCTGCCGATCACGGCCGCCACCAGCGCCGAATACTGCGCCTGGTCGATCAACTGGTGCGCCAGTCCGAACAGCGCCGAGATGGTGCCGAAGGTGAGGCCGGTGGACATCAGCAGCGTGGTGTACATGCCCTCCTGTTTGGGTGAACCATATGCCCGCGTCACCGGATAGACCCCCGCCACTTTCGTCGCCATCTTCACAAACAACAAGGCGAAAAACGCCAACGGTGCCGCGATCAGTGCGGGCAGGGAAACCAGCGCCCCGGCGCGGATAAAGTAGAACGGCGTGAGCAGGCCGAAGGTGAGCGTGCGCAACCGCCGCACCAATGCGTGATCCTTGCCAACCGTCCCCGCCAGCACCATGCCGATGAGGTAAGCCGGCAGCACCGCTTCGCTATCAGCCCAAGTCGCCAATGCCCCCATGCCTAACAAGCAGGCCAAGAGGAATTTGGCTTCAAGTTCCGAGGGGCGTCCGCCGTAGCGTTTGAAGAAGCGCGGCACGATCCAGGGCAGCACAAAGAACACGATCACGCCGACACAAAGAAAGATCAGTGTTCGGCTGGTGAAGGGAGCGAAAATCAAACCCAGCGCAACGACAGTAGCGAGATCGGTAATGAAGCAGGCTGCCAACACCGTCTTGCCGTAGTCGGTGACGTTGAGGCCAAACTCCAGCATCACGGCATACACCACCGCAACAGAGGTGGTGGACATGGCGATACCGGCCAGCCAACTGGCATCGACGCTCCAGCCCAGCCACCAGCGGGCAAGCGCGGCACAACCGAAGAAAGGTGCAGCGAAACTCACGAGACCGATGGCTGTAGCCTGCTTCCATTGCTTGCGAAATACGACTGGGTCAAGTTCTGCACCAGCAAGAAAAGTCAGCAGGATCGCACCGGCACCAGAAAGGAACTTGATCCAGGTGGCATCTCCCGCCAGCAGCGCACTGCCCAGCAATGCGCCGATGATGAGCTGGGCGATGGTACCAACGACGATTTCGGACAGCGCCGTCGCAACCCTGAACCAGATGGAAAGCATGGAGGCCAGCAACGCCAGCCCCAGCCACAATGCAGCTTGTGCCCAGATTTCGGTCATGCATTTTCTCCCCGCGAGTTAACGCGATTCACCATTGATGATGCCGTATTCGGCAGGCACTCTGACGTAGAACAAGGTCAAGCCTGAGTTTTTGACCATTTCCAGCAGTCGATCCGCCTCTTCATCGGTCACGATGAACACCACTGCCACTGGCAGGTCGCCTGCCAGTTCAAAGAAATGTTCTTCATGAAATATGCCATGGCGTCCGAAACCGGCGACGGCCTTGAATGCCGAGCCGCCATGTATGCCCATCTTCTTTGCCTGTTCCAGCAGCCATTCGTACACCAGCGTGTGTTGATGGTTGCGGTTTTCATGCATGAAAAATTTGAGTGATGTGCCTTGCATGATATTTCCTCCTTGATTTCTGTTTTCAATAAGACTGCCTGGATGGAATCACTCCGCGCACGCCACCGCGCGGATTCTCCATGTCGCCGCGATAGCGGGGAATGAGATGCAGGTGTACGTGGAAGATTGTCTGGCCTGCAACTTCGCCCACGTTGATGCCGATGTTGTAACCCGCGGGCGAATGTTTGCCATCCAGATAAGACTTCGCTTCATCGAGCAAAGATAGCAGCGCGTCTTTCTCTGCATGGGTGCAAAGGAAGAAGTCGGCAACATGGCGCTTGGGGATGATCAGCAGGTGGCCGGGATTGACCGGGCTCTTATCCAGAATGGAATAGGCCAGCTCGTTCTCGAACAGGATGCTCTCAGGGCGACAGAACGGACAGTTTTGCGAGCTGTTGTTCATCATGCGGCTCCTTTTGCTTTGAGCAAACTGACTGTCAGTATACCCAGTGTAGTCATGACCAGCGATCCGCCGAGATGAACCGTCGTGTGAGCCAAGGCCCAAAGATACTCGTTGCGGGAAATGAGGGTGACTGCTTCAGCGGAGAAAGTGGAGAAGGTGGTGAGTCCACCCATGAAACCTGTGATAACGAACAGCCTGTATTCCGGCGGCAGACCAGCATGTTCGGTAAAGATCGCAACGGCCACGCCGACCAGATAACCACCGATCAGGTTGGCAGCGAGCGTACCAATGGGAAGTGTGGGGAAAACCGGGTTGAGCAAAACGCCCAGCCACCAGCGCAACCATGCGCCAATTGCCGCACCGCAACCCACTGCAAGAAAACCATAAAAGCCCATGTGTCATCACTCCATCCAGATTGATGGCTATCTGGGGAGCAGGCAGAAAAAATGCCTACCGCCCCGTTGCCGGGTTATCGGTAGGCATCATCAGCCCTTGTGGGCGGTTCGAAGCAAGAGCTCCGGGAGGCATGCCATCTCCAGAGCGAAAGGTAACAAGCGACGCTGAGAAAGTAAAGCTGTTACTTTTGTCTCGATGAATTCAACGTTTGATCGCTAAAACCAGCACGCCGCCTGCAACCATGGCGATTCCTGCCCATTCACGTAACGATGGGCGTTCGCCGAGGAACGTAAAAGCGAAGATGGCAACGAGAACCAGACTCAGTTTATCAACGGGCGCGACCTTCGATGCCTCGCCGATTTGCAAGGCGCGGAAGTAACACACCCAAGAAGCGCCCGTAGCCAAGCCGGATAGGGAAAGAAAAATCCAGGTCTTGGAAGACAGTGCAAATGGGTTGCTCCATTTTCCGGCAAACCAAACAAAGGCCGAGAGCACGACGATGATGATCGCTGTTCTAATCAGAGTAGCCAAGTCTGAATCGACACCCCTGATACCAATTTTGGCAAAGATGGCTGTGAGTGCAGCAAAGATCGCCGACATGAGCGCCCAGAAAAACCAACTGGTAGAAGAAAACATAGTTTGTGGGCACCTAACGAGTGACGTTATTAGGAAGCATGAACGAAAGAGTCATATTTGTTCGGATTGATACTTCATGTTGCCAAATTGCCTGCTGCAAAGCAGCCACTTGCGAACGTTTGAATTTGGCAAGCAGCGGCAGTAGCGCGATGTTAGCAGCATGCCACAAAGCGGACGCCCATGGTTAACTCAGTCCAGACTGGAACAACTGCCCGCACTGAATAGTGAGCCTTCATGGCGATTATCCTGGAGGTCGGCAATGGGTCGAATGGAGACTGTCGGATCGCGTCGAATTGAACGTCCGCAATGCGCACGCAAGAGTTATTCTGAATAACTGGCGGCAGCCGGTTTGGGATTTCACTCCAATCTCAAGTGGCGGCATTTATTAGCGGTTTTGCTCCGTCGCCAACATTTCCGGAAGTCAGGGGACTCAGTTGGAATTTCAACGGTTGCGTCCTTATTTGAACCACAGCTCGCAGACGTTTCATAGCAAAATGATTCATCGGTTTGTCCAGATGTCTGGCACAAACCAAAATCCAGCAGTGCCAAGCAACACAGTGCAAGCAGCAGCGAGGTTCGGTTGGGATGTTGAAAGCAGGGCGATCTTCCCAGAGATTAATCCGAATAGGATTGCAGCAGTCCAGCGGCGACTCTATAACGGAGACGCCGGCATTTAATTAATTAGATGTAGAGGTTCCCTTAAGCCTGTTTCAGTCTCACGACCTTCCCTTTGCTTTCAGCAGCATGCCCAAGCAGATCAATCTGATCCGCGTACCACTGCATCATCTGGATTCTTTCTTCGATGTATTCATATCTGTTATACGCATCACGGACCGCGTTGTCAGACTTCGGCGAATGAGCTAATTGCCGCTCAATCGCATCTTTCGACCATTTGTGCCGGGCGTCTCCTTTGTTGAGTATTGTGGACGCTACAGAGCGCAGGCCATGCACTGTCTGTCGCCCTTTGTATCCCATTTTATTGAGGGCGTGCCCCATCGTGTTTTCAGACATGATTCGTTTGCTGCCGGCTTGAATCGGGAACACCAGGTCATTGCTCAAATCCAATGCTCTAATTGCTTCCAGCACCTCTACGGCTTGCAAAGAGAGCGGCACAATATGCTCTTTTCGTGACTTCATCCCCCCGTTTTTTTTCAGCAAATCACGCATGCCAGGCACGAGCCATTCTCTATTATCAAAATCGAATTCAGACCAGCGCGCGCCGCGAATCTCCGTTGACCTTAAAAACGTGTAGAGCGTGAACTTGAGAGCTAGCTGCGTCAATTCTTTACCCCGGCATTCGTCAACATAGCTGTTGATCCGGCGCAGAAGTACTCCCGCTTCGGCGATGGGCACGGATTCTCGATGCACTTCCTTCGGCTTAACCACCACGCCTTTCAAGTTCAATCCTGGATTGTGCTCGATCATCCCGTGCTGGACTGCATACCGCAGAATCGCGGTGATACGTTGCTGCGCGCGGCTTGCAACGTCGATTGCCCCGCGCTTCTCGATTTTTTTGATAACCTTGAGCAAGACCGGAGTTGTGCAGTCAGCAACAGCCAGTTTGCCGAGGTCCGGCAACAGATCGAGCTCGACATTATGCCAAACGCGATCCGCATAATCCGGCATCCATCGTTTTGATTCGCGTTTGAACCAAGCCTCTGCCATGGCTTTAAACGAGTTCTCATGATGGGCAACCAAACGGGCTTTTGCGGCTTGCTTCTCAGCGGTTGGGTCAATCCCGCCCCGCAATTGCTTGCGCACTATTTCGTGCTGTTCTCTAGCTTCAGCAAGTGTTACCTCCGGATACTGGCCGTAGCTATAGACCTTTTCCTTGCCTGCAAAACGATACCGATACTGCCAAAGTCGGCTCCCGCTGGGCCTTACGAGCACGTACAGCCCATTTGAATCGAATGCTTTATACTGGGTTTCCTTCGGTTTCAGTGCATTGAGTGATTTTGCGTTTAGCATTCCATTACCCCCATATGAGAACTCATTACCCCCAGCGTTACCCCCAACGAAGTGCGGAAGAGGGCGAACGACTGCGAACGATTACGAACTGCGGCGAACGAGCAAAGGTCAATAACGGTGCGGGTTACAAAGGCATTGAAGCAATAAAAAAGCCCGCACATGGCGGGCTATTCTACTACAAATTGGCTCCCCGACCTGGACTCGAACCAGGGACCTGCGGATTAACAGTCCGTCGCTCTACCAACTGAGCTATCAGGGAATGAAGAGGTGCGCATGATAGTGATTTTGCCATGCCCGGTCAACCTCA
>Ga0307375_10000815_pt1 | contig 36445 bp, 38 predicted proteins | sample TR1MG_FD_202531 | JGI IMG/M metagenome (GOLD analysis project Ga0307375, IMG submission 202531) | Soil microbial communities from Risofladan, Vaasa, Finland - TR-1 | ecosystem: Environmental > Terrestrial > Soil > Coastal area > Acid sulfate soil | place: Finland: Risofladan, Vaasa | collected... | reverse complement strand
GCTCGCGCGTGTATTTTCTCTCCAGCCGGTAGCCGTTTCCCGGTAATGCATAACAACTGCTTCGAAAACGACGCGCGGTGCTGATGCGCCGCGCGCGTCTCAAGCGGACCGTTGGGCGCCTCAATTTGGCTCCCCTTTAGCGTTGAAGATGGGGAAATACATGGCAGAGCACATCGACAAGGAAATCGAGGCAATCAAGGTCGTTCTCCATGCGCTTGAGCCCCTCCCAGCGGAGGTACGTGCAAACGTCTTACGTTATGTGCTCCAGCGCCTCCAAATCGCTATTGCGCCTACCACAGAAACCACGGCTACCGATCTACCGACGGCGACTGCGCAATCAATTGCGGGTGCTACGACGACTGAGCGTGAGCAGCAAGATCAACCGATCCATATAAAGATATTTAAGGAACAAAAGAAGCCGAAATCTGCGAACGATATGGCAGCTCTCGTGGCCTATTACTTGGCAAATATGGCGCCAAAGGCAGAGCGAAAAAACAAAATCACAGCCAAGGATATCGAGACCTATTTCAAGATCGCCGAGTTCCCACTTACCAAGACACAGTTCACGTTGTCAAACGCAAAGGCGGCAGGCTACCTAGATGCCGTTGGAGACGGCGAATACAAACTAAATGCCGTTGGCCATAACCTGATTGTGCACAGTATGCCACGGGATTCAGGCGTCAAATCAGCTCCACGTAGGAGAATAGCCAAGAAAGCAAAAACCTCGAAGAAGCGGTAATGATCGGACAGCTTATTTCGGACGTTAATGCATTCCGCGCGTCCTTGCGCCGAGGTCGTGCAGTGAACGTCAACGATCAGGATTCAAAGGACCGCGCTATTGCATTGGCAATTGGCTATTTTAGTGAAGTGCGACAACAATTGGTTGCGGAAAACGGCGAGACCGATGCTATATTGCGTCACGATGAACAGTGGCAACAGCTAGTTCGCTTGGCGCATAGCAATAACGCACGTCGAACGTACCTAGGAATTCTTGGCGCAGTTCGTAAAGGATTGTTGGAGTTCAATATTACGACTCTCTCGACACCTCTATCCCCAACACATAGCGCTGGTGCCCCTCCTTCCAGAGAGGAAGTTCGAATTCTGAAGACTCTTGAGTCTCTTGTGCCGAGTGCCGCTGCTTCATACAGGCAGGGATTGTCTGATCTTGTGGGGCCAGACCGGTTGTCTTATCGAGGTACAGCTGCGGAGTTCCGAGAGTCGTTAAGGGAAGCGCTGGATCAGCTCGCGCCCGATGATGAAGTTCAAAAACAAGAATGGTTCAAACCTGAAGAGAACCAAAAGAAGCCGACGATGAAACAGAAGGTTCGGTACGTTCTGACATCTCGTGAACGAAACAAGACTCAGCGGGATTCTGCTGAACGGATGCTCACCCTAATCGACGAACTTTCTGGAGAAGTAATGCGGGCGGTTTATAACCGAGCATCACTTGCCACCCACATTCACCAAAGTAAAGCTGAGGTACAAAAGATCAAACGATACGTTGATACTGTTCTTTTTGATCTTCTTGAGATTGCACCATGAGCCGTCTGACCACCAACTCGTGTGGATACCAGGGGTAGCGCGCCAATTTTCCTGATACTTTTATGGCCGGCGCCAGCATAGCCGGGCCGTTGATTGTCCGCTTGCCCCGTTTTGGACGACCGCTATTGGATAATCTCGAACGGCCGCTTCTGGCCGATATCGGCCATTCTGGCGCAAAAGCTCAGCGGCTGCTTTGGCCGAATTGCAGACGGTAGCATTTCCGTTTCGATTGGTTCAGACGGAGACTAGTACCCACGCGGCTCATTTCCCCAGTATTGCTCAGTCTGGATTGATTACAAATCCAACCCAAGTTTTACATAGAAGGGAACGCTATCCGAGCAAACCAAACCAGCCAGATTTTGCACGCAACAGAGCAAAATTCTTACCGCCCCGAAAACCTCTGTCCAACCTCAAATGGCAAATCGCCATTTTATCTAGAAGCGCGGGCCGGACGCGCCTATCCCGGTTGTGGCGATGGGGCCACCTCCGAAAAACCCTGGCCGCAGAATTGGGCTCCTCCCGTAATGGACAGTCAGAAGATTCCCGCAAGCGGGCTTAGCATGACCGACGGCCAGACCCCGGCCATCTTGAAGCGGGCAAGGGCCGGCACACCGGTGCCACGCTTGCGCTCAGAACATAGCATGAGCGGCGCTCCCTTTTGTAAAGGCTGATCCCGCTAGGGCGCTTCGCTTATGGCGTGGCTGAAAAGATGGAGAGTGAGATGGTGTCAGAAAAGGAGGGACACGAAAGAGCGGTTGCTACTTTAAAATCGTGGCTTATCGTACGTATGGTTGCGCCGTCCTCACCGCCGATACTCCTTATCTCTTCTCCACACCCCGCCTCGCGACATTCCTGTGGATGGGGTAACGGGCGTTGCACCAGCTCAGGAACCGGTCTCCGCCATCCACGGCCAGCTACTTAAACGTAGCCAAAGCGGCCTCATCGAGTCGTATCGGTCTGTATCCGCGAAACGCGAGGGACCGTTTGCCTGAGGTCGGGGTTTGGAGAGGCCTTGGAGAATCAAGGCCCCAGACAGGAGAATTGACAGTGGCGTATCCCTCGGTATCATGCCGCCTACCAATCCCGTCCCCCTATTGCTATTCGGAGCTCCTATGACCGTCTTGGGCACCCCCCTTACTCGCGACGCCGTTCGTTTGCTCCTGCTTGGCAGCGGCGAGCTGGGCAAAGAGGTGGCTATCGAGGCCCAGCGCCTGGGAGTCGAGGTCGTGGCTGTGGATCGCTACGCCGATGCGCCCGCTCATCAAGTCGCGCACAGGTCTTATGTTATTGATATGCGTGACCCCCAGGCCGTGCGTGACGTGATCATGAAGGAGCGTCCGGATTTCGTCGTTCCAGAACTGGAGGCGATCGCGACCGAGACCTTGATGGAGATCGAAAACGAAGGCTTAGCCGAGGTCATCCCCACGGCCCGGGGCGCCTATCTCACCATGAATCGCGAAGGTATCCGGCGGCTGGCCGCCGAGGAACTCAAGATCCCGACGTCGCGTTATGCGTTCGCCGGGAGTTTCGAGGAGTTGGAGGAGGCCTGTATGCACATCGGCTTTCCTTGCGTCATAAAGCCCGTCATGTCGTCTTCCGGCAAGGGCCAATCCTATGTGCGCACGAAGGCCGAGCTTGCCGCCGCCTGGGAGGAGGCACAAAAAAAGAGTCGTGTGGCCATGGCGCGCGTGATTGTGGAGTCGTTTATCGAGTTTCAGTTCGAGATCACGCTCCTTACGGTGCGCGCAGGCACGCAAGGCGGGGAGATCGAGACGCATTTTTGTGAGCCCATAGGCCATAGGCAAGAGCACGGCGATTATGTGGAAAGCTGGCAGCCGCAGCCCATGAGCGAGAAGGCCTTGTGCCGGGCGCGCGAGATGGCGTTGCGGGTCACGAACGCTTTGGGCGGTCGCGGCATATTCGGTTGCGAGTTTTTTGTAGACGAAGACCAGGTCTGGTTTTCGGAGGTCAGTCCTCGTCCCCACGATACCGGGCTTGTCACGCTAGCCAGTCAATATCAAAGCGAGTTTGAACTCCATGTGCGGGCGATCTTAGGTCTACCCGTCTCGACCGAGCTTATGCGCCCGGGGGCGAGCGCGGTGATCTATGGTGGTCGGGATGCGGTCGGGGTGCGTTTTGCGCATGTCGATCAAGCCTTGCGCGTGCCGGGAACGAAGCTGAGGCTGTTTGGGAAGCCTGAGAGTTTTGTCAAACGGCGTATGGGGGTGGCATTGGCCGTGGCCGCCGACGTTGAGACGGCGCGCCGTCGGGCGCGGGATTGCGCAGCCCAGATCGAGGTCTTGGATCCTACGACCGAGCCCAAGCGCGCCCTCTAGTACGTGTGAGCCATATAGGCTACGCGCGCCCCCACTCCACGGCCGCGCGTCACAGCCGGATCCCGATTCCTAGACCAAAGCGCCAGGGCGACCGGCGTCGCGCGCGGTACTGCGGCCAGAAATGCGTCTTTAGGATATGGATGCGCGGATAGAGGTAGCGGGCTTGACCTATGAGCCCCGTGCGTGTGCCGGAGACCGTCCCTACGATGGTCAGCACGTGGCCTGGCGCAAAGACAATGGGGTCGAGATAAGTCGGCGCTACGGCCTGGAAGCGACCTTCGGACAGACCGCCCGTACGCGGGCGCCCGGCACTGTCGAGCGGATAGGCTAGGATGGTCAAGGTGCTGCGGGTCGCTCCCACGTGATCGGATAGGATCAGGCCGCCCCAACGAACCCGTGCCCCACGGGTGCTTTTGGGGTGGGCTTGTACGGTTGCAGGCGAGACGTGGGCCTGGACGCCCGCTGCGTGCGGGTAGGGGTGGATCGCACAGCCGCCCAGTCCGAGCATGAGCATGAGCGAGAGACCGATGACTCTGGGGCCTTGCCCGTCTCTTACCATAAATAGAGAGCTCCTTATCAGGGCCAGAAACCCGGGCCATCGTCGTAATCCCGGCGCCAACCCCAACCGAATGCCGGTCCAAGGCCTATGCCCAAGGCCCACGGGCTACCGTAGTAGTAGCGCCTTCGCGGGCGTGGTGGCCAGAGGTAGATGGCATGTGTGCGCACCACGGGAAAGTCGTATAAATAAGACCCGATCGGGTCTTTTTCGTAGCCAGAAAAAACCCCAACGACTGTGATCTTGCGGCCGACCGCATAGACATCGGGGTCCAGGAAGCCGGGTACGCGCGCGAGAAATCGACCCTCACTGAATCGGACGCGGCGTGGGCGACCACTGTGGCGTAAGGGTTTACTGATGATCTGCACCCAGGTCGCTTTGGGTGTGTTGTTGATTTTGCTAATGACTCCGCCCCAGCGCACATGCACGCCCGCAGGCGCCTGATGGGCGTGTGCGGCGGCAACGGTCACTTGCGACACACGCGCATCGCGTAGTGTCGGGGGCAGACTGCCTGCGCAGCCCGCGAGTAAGAGAAGGCTCGCTGTAAGCGCTAATGGTTTTTTCATAGAAGCCCCCTTGCATTTGCTCGAGATGCTCATATAAGCGCCTCATTATAGCGGGAATTCATTTCGATGGCGTCCCTCGATTTAGGGTGCATATAGCGTACGCCAAACTTCTGGCACAATGGCTACGCTCTTTAAACCTCGAGGGCATGGCCCCATAAATGATCAAACCCATACGCGGACGGTGTCCATGACAACAAGCGACCATGAAGCGGCCCCCGCCGAAGCCGGTACCTTGGCTCGTGCAGGGGATGTGTTACCGACGATACTCCATATCGCGCCGATCACGAATCGCCCGTTCTTTCCGGCCCAGGCCATCCCGCTTGTTTTAGATCGCGAGCCTTGGGCCAAGACCATCGCGCTCGTGACCGAAACGCCGCATAAGATCATGGGTTTGGTCCTCGTTCGCAAGGACGAGGCCGTCGATATCGTAAGCGGCGACTACTATCCCATGGGGACCGCATGCCGCATACACAAGGTGGCGCAAAACGAGGACAAACTTCAGGTCTTTGTGGAGGGCTTACAACGTTTTCGGATCGACCAATGGATTAGCGAGGAACGGCCATTTATGGTGCGCGCCCGTTATTTTCCGGAGGCCGAGGGGCGCGAGACGCAGAACTCGAAGGCCTATTCCGTCGCCATCATCAACACGATAAAGGAGCTGTTGCCGCTCAACCCCCTCTATGGGGAGGAGCTTAAGTTTTTCTTGACACGTTTCGGGCCGGACGAGCCTTCGCGTCTTGGCGACTTTGCGGCGAGTCTTACTACGGCGAGCAAGGAAGAGCTGCAAGAGGTATTGGATACGACGGATCTCGAGCCGCGCTTGGAGAAGGTGCTGTTTCTCTTAAGGAAGGAGCTTGAGATCGCCAAGACCCAAACGCGGATCCGGGAGCGCGTCGAAGAGAAGATCAACGAGCAGCAACGCCAGTTCTTTTTACGCGAGCAATTAAAGGCCATTCAAAAAGAGCTTGGGATCGCCAAAGACGATCGCACCGCGGAGATCGAGGTGTTCGAAGGAAGGCTTGCGGGTCTCACCTTGCCGCCCAACGCCAAAAAGCGCGTAGACGAGGAATTAAAGAAGATGGCGGTGCTCGAGATGGGCTCGCCTGAGTATGCCGTCACGCGCAATTACTTGGAATGGATCACGCTTTTGCCGTGGGGGCAGTATTCGCAAGATAAGATCGATCTAAAGCAGGCGCGGATGATCTTGGATCGTGACCACGACGGCCTAGAGGACGTGAAGGATCGCATTATCGAGCTTCTCGCAGTCGGCGTCATGAAAGGCGAGGTCGCGGGTTCGATTCTCTTGCTCGTAGGTCCCCCGGGTGTCGGAAAGACCTCGATCGGTCGTTCCATCGCCGCTTCCTTGGGTCGCAAGTTCTACCGATTCTCGGTGGGAGGCATGCGCGACGAAGCAGAGATCAAGGGCCACAGGCGGACCTATATCGGCGCCATGCCCGGTAAGTTCATCCAGGCCATCCGCGAGGTGGGTGTCGCAAACCCCATTATCATGTTAGACGAGGTCGATAAGATCGGCTCCTCCTTCCAAGGCAATCCCGCCTCGGCGTTGCTCGAGGTCTTGGATCCAGAGCAGAACGTTGATTTTTTGGATCATTATCTGGATCTGCGTTTCGATCTCTCCAAAGTCTTGTTTGTGTGCACGGCAAACCAATTGGACACGATACCGCGTCCGCTGCTCGATCGCATGGAGGTCATTCGTTTAGGCGGCTATATCACAAGCGAGAAGTTGGCGATCGCCAAGCACCACTTGTTGCCCAAGCAAATGGAGAAGGTGGGCCTGAAGCGCGGTCAGTTGCGAATAGAGGATCAGGCGATCCGAGAAATTATCGAAGGCTACGCGCGGGAAGCCGGCGTGCGCAGTCTCGAAAAGAAATTAGGCTCCATTGCGCGCAAGGCGGTGGTCGCGATCATCAATGGTCGCAAGCCGCCCATCAAGGTAGGTACGCGCAATCTCAAAAGTTATCTCGATCGCCCGGTCTTTCAGCCCATCAAACCCTTGCGTGGCGTGGGGGTCGTGACCGGTCTGGCCTGGACTGCGATGGGCGGCGCCATTTTGGATATCGAGGTGACGCGCGTCCATAGGGCCAGTCGCGGCCTCAAGCTTACAGGTCAGCTGGGGGACGTCATGCGCGAGTCCGCGGAGATCGCCTATAGCTATATATCGTCGCACTGTAAGCAATATGGGTGCCCGGAGGATTTTTTTGATAAGTCGTTTTTGCACTTGCATGTGCCGGCCGGGGCCATCCCCAAGGATGGCCCGAGCGCCGGGATCACGATCGCGAGCGCGCTCTTATCGCTTGCGCGCGGTAAGCGTATCGTGCGGCCCATGGCCATGACCGGCGAGATTACCTTGACGGGCTATGTGTTACCGGTGGGAGGTATTCGTGAAAAGGTCATCGCCGCGCGGCGCACGCGCATCCCTGAGGTCATCATACCCGACGCCAATCGCAATGATTTCGAGGAATTGCCGGACAATGTCCGCAAGGGGCTCGTCATGCATTACGTCAAACATTACCGCGACGTCGCGGCCTTGATCTTCCCGGAGTAAGGGTCTTTATGGGACATAAGGTGGATTTCCACTGCTTTTCGTGCCGTTACGAGGAGCTCGACTTGGGTGTTGGCGCGGGCGCGCGCCCGAGTCCGTATTTGAGTCTGTTTCGTTGCGACCACTGTCACTCGGTCGGAAGCGCCTGGGTAGCGGAAGGCCAGACGCCGCGCTGCAGTTTCTGTTACGACGATGAGCCGGTCTTGTTGGCTTTGGATACGAAGGCGCTGGATTGCCCCAAATGTGGCAAACGAGCCACCCTTCACCACAGGTACGAGGATTCCTGGCAATAGTTTAGCGGAGGCGGACCGGGGATTTGAGCTGTTGACTGGCAAACGCTTCGAGGTCGGCCCAGAGTTCGTGGCCGCCGGTCCGTGTCCAGGTCATGCGGTCGAAGTCGAGGTCGTAATGAAACCCCCCGCTGCGTGCGGCGACCCAGATCTGCTTCAAAGGGCGCTGCTTGTTGATGATGATGTGCGAGGCGTCCGGAAACTCGAGGCTCAGTATTTCGCCTTGCGTCTCGAACTCGATGTCCGGGGCCCGTTCTTCGATGGCCGCTTCGATGGCAAGCAGGGTTTTATGCGCGATGTCTTCATACTGGGCGTCGCTTAGCATTCGGTGTCTCCTGGTAGTGTGGGGCGCCTTCGTTCATCTCGTGGCGCGTAAACGTCCATGTCTTGGGTGTCCGGACTCCCGCGAGACCCACGCCCGCGCGATCGCGGCTATTGTGATCTTGACCGGCCGCAACGTATACCCCAAAACCGTATGGTCCGTCGGGCGCATCATAAACGATATCAGCCGATGGCCGCGCACGGCCGGAATGCGGCCACTGTCTGGCCCGTTTCTCGCGTTTCCGCATACCCCCCGCCGGTCTCCGCCTGTCGTGTGCAGGGCCTCGAACGGAGGGGCCTTCGTTGGTCGTCTTGTCCGGTCCGCGTCGTGGCGCTCAGCTGTCACCAAGGCCTGCCCGAGCGCCTCTTCTCTACGCGCCGCCATTTCGCGCGGGGTAGGTGATGGATGGGTTGGGCGCGCGGCCCCGGTCTTGGTGTCTTATTTTCTGGGCGTTGTCTCGGGTCTTGTGCTCCGCCAAGGCGAGTCGGGCGGCGTATTTGGCCACTTTAGAGGGCTTAAGGTCCCCTTATCTTCGACCCCAAAACGCCCGCGACCTTGAGTCTTAGGCATCTTACACTCTATCCTTAGTGCCCATGACAAAGAAGATTCTGATCTTAGGTGGTTATGGGAACTGTGGCCGGCGTATCGCCGAGATCCTGGCGCAGGATCCGGACACGGAATGTGTCATAGGGGGGCGGGATGTGCGGCGCGGCCAGGTCGTGGCCGCGGAACTCAAAGTCCCCTTCGTGGCGGTCGATGCCAGCCGGCTCACATCCTTGAATGCGGCCTTAGACGGCGTGTTTGCGGTGGTGAACGCCTGCGGCCCGTTTCAGGCCCATGACTATGGCGTGGCCGAGCGCTGTGCGCGGCGCGGCGTCCATTATGTCGATATGGCCAATGAGTGGTCCTATATCCAGGGAATCCAAGGCCTGACGGCCCGTGCGCGCGAGGGAGGAGCGACTCTGGTGTCGGGCGCGGGTTGTGCGCTGACCTTCTCCTCAGCGCTCGTAGCCGCCGTGTCCGATGCCTTTGATACCATAGAGAAGATCGAGGTCGCGGTCTTGTCGGGGAATCGTATTCCGCACGGGCCCGCGTCCGTGCGGGCGCTGCTTTTGGCGCAAGGCCGCCGCGTGCGTATCCGGGTTGGGGATGAGTGGCGCGAGGTGCCGGGCTTTACGCAAGGTCGCACCGTCGTTTTACCTAAGCCCTTTGGACGCCATAGGCTTTATATGACAGACGCCCCGGAGGTCGATGTTTTGGCTAAGCGGTATGACGCGACGGTCACGTATCGGACCGGGTTTGAATTATCGTTTTTGAACCGTGGACATGCATGGCTCGGCGTTCTCCATCGTTGGGGGGTGCTTGCCGATCCCACACGTTACGCCCGAGGCCTTTATGCCATTCAAAAAAGCCTGCGTCGTTTTGGACAGGCGAGTTTCGGGCTCAGCGTCGTCTTGCATGGCCAACATAAGGGACAGTCGATCGTGCGGCGTGCGGGCCTTGTATCCCAGAATGATGGATTTTCCGTGCAGTGCGCGCCGGCCGTGGCGCTCGTGCGTAAATGGCTTGCAGGCGGCGCCACCCCCGGGGCGTTTTCTTGCGATAGCGTCCTTACCTTTCAAGATATGATGCAGGAATTGAAGATGCGCCACGTGGTCTTACAGTTATCATGAGGTGGCGATGGACGTCCATCATGCTCCTGTTGGCGCTGTCGGCCTGCGGTAAGATGGGCCCTCTCTCTATGCCGGGCGCCAGCCCGCACGCGACCGCTCACGCGAGAGACAGCAAGCCATGAATCCTTTTTCCTATTGTAAAGACGAACTCTTTGTCGAAGACGTAGCCTTGGCCGACATCGCGCGCGTGGTCGGTTCGCCGTGCTATGTCTATAGCAAGGCCGGCCTCAAGGCCGCCTACCGCTCGTTTCACGAGGCCTTGGCGCCCCAAGGCGGGCTCATTTGTTATGCCGTGAAGGCCAACGGTAATCTCGCGATTTTGGCGGTGCTGGCCGGTATGGGCGCGGGTTTTGATATCGTGTCGCAAGGCGAGCTCGAGCGCGTGCTCGCGGCCGGCGGAGACCCGCGACGGGTCGTGTTTTCCGGTGTCGGCAAGACCGAGGCGGAGATGCGTCGCGCATTGGAGGTCGGGATCCGTTGTTTTAATGTGGAGTCCGTGCCCGAATTGACCCGCCTCAATGCCGTGGCCGGCTCTATGAATACGATCGCGCCGGTCTCTTTGCGCGTCAATCCCGATGTGGATGCGGGGACCCACCCCTATATCGCCACAGGCCTTCGTGACAATAAGTTTGGTCTGCCGCTTGCCGAGGCCATGACATGGTATCGGCAAGCGGCGTCTTTTCCGCACCTGCGCTTTATCGGCATTGATTGTCACATAGGCTCGCAATTGACCGAGCTTAGGCCTTTTGCGGATGCGCTCGATCGGGTATTGCCGGAGGTCGTGGCATTGGCCGAGAGCGGCCTTACGCTCCACCATATCGACGTGGGCGGGGGTCTTGGCATTCGTTATCGCGACGAGCGCCCCCCTTCGATCGAGGACTATGTGGCGCTCATGAGGGAGCGTTTGGCGGCCTACGGACTTTCCGATAGCGAGCTTGTATTAGAGCCGGGGCGCGCGCTTGTGGCATCCAGCGGCATACTTCTCACGCGCATCGAATACATAAAGGAGACGGCCGAGAAGCGCTTTGCCATCGTGGATGCCGGCATGAATGATTTGATACGCCCGGCCCTTTATGGGGCCTGGCAGGACGTGATCCCGGTTTTGGTGCGCAAGGGGCGCGCGCGTGAATATGACGTGGTCGGGCCGGTGTGTGAAAGCGCGGATATCTTTGGGCGCGGACGCAGGCTCACCGTGGAGACTGGGGATTTACTAGGCATCTGTGATGCGGGCGCGTATGGTTTCGCCATGAGCAGCCAATATAACGCCCGCCCGCGTCCGGCCGAGGTGTTGGTGGATGGTGGGCGGTTTCAGGTCGTGCGAGCGCGCGAGACCTTTGAGGACCTCATGCGCGGCGAGCGCATGATGGCCTGCGACCCCTGCCCATGACGACCCGTCCGCAAGACGGACTTCGGTTTACCAAGATGCATGGTCTTGGGAACGACTTTGTCGTGTTCGACGCGATCCGTCAGGACGTGCGTTTGACGCCCGAACGCGTGCGTTGGATCGCGAACCGCCGCTTGGGGGTGGGCTGCGACCAGGTCTTGGTGGTGGAACCGAGCACCGAGGCCGGCGTGGACTTTGGGTATCGTATCTTTAATGCCGATGGTGGCGAGGTCCAGCAGTGCGGGAACGGGGCGCGTTGTTTTGCGCGCTTTGTGCAAGACGAGGGCCTGTCTGCCAAGGATGTCCTCACGGTTCGCACCGCGGGGGGTCTTATCACCTTGCGGCGGCTTGCCTCGGGCGATGTGCAAGTCAATATGGGCTCGATTCGCTTAGACCCAAAGACCCTGCCCTTTGTGGCGACCGGGACGGCCTTGGTTCACCGCCTCGATGTGGCGGGGCGCGCAGTCGAGATCACCGCTTTATCGATCGGTAATCCCCATGCCGTGCAGATCGTGGAGGATGTCGATACCGCCGCCGTTCAAGTCGACGGGCCTTTGATTGAACGACACACGCGCTTTCCGGAAGGGGTCAACGCGGGGTTTATGCAGATCGTCGACCGCCGAACGATCCGCTTGCGCGTCTATGAGCGCGGGGCAGGCGAGACCGAGGCCTGCGGGAGCGGTGCGTGCGCCGCGGTGGCCGCGGGACGCTTGCGCGGACTTTTGGATGATGAGGTCATAGTCCATCTGCGCGGGGGGCTCCTGACTATCCGTTTCGATGGGGTAGGCCCTGTTTGGATGGAGGGTCCGGCTTGCCGGGTCTATGAGGGGCGTTTGTGGGCATGGGGTGGTGATCATGAAGCGATCGAGTGAAGAGGAATCTTGGGAGGACGCCGTTGCCGATTATTTGCGCGCCAACCCGGATTATTTCGCGCGTCACGAAGATCTGCTCGAAGCCTTGAGCATCCCCCATGTGGGCCGCGGGGCGGCGACCTCGCTCCTGGAAAAACAAGTGGCGCTGGCGCGCTTGCGCGTGGCCGAGCGGGACCGGGAGCGGCAAGGTTTTCTGGCGGTGGCGCGCGATAACGATGCGCTAGCCGAGAAGCTCCATAGGCTCGCGGTGGCGTTGATCGACGCCGCTTCGCTCGATGACGTCTTGGGTAGCCTCTATGATCTGGCCCGTACCCAGTTGGCGCTTGATGTCGTGACCGTGGTTTTGGGCGTGCCCGGAGGTCCTTTGACCGGGCGTAGTGAATTTGTCGCCCCCGACGATGCGCGCTTGCGGTTCGCGTTGTCGCTGAGCCCCGATCGCCCGCTTTGTGGACCGAAGAGCGTACTGGCCGACGCGCGCAGTCTTTTGGGACCGCAAGAGGGGCGTATCGCGTCCATTGCGCTCGTGCCCTTGCGCGATCCCGTGCGTGACGGTGTGATGATCTTTGGGAGCCTCGATCGCAAGCATTTCGTGGCGGGGTCGGGGACTTTGTACTTAAGTCGCTTGGGCGAACTCGCCATGCGCGCCATCGCCCGTTTCCTAAACGCTTAAGCCATGGACGAGGATGCCTGGTTCAAGGGCATACACGCATGTCTCGATAGGCTCGAGTTCGAGCGCCGCTATTCCCCGCACACCCTGAAGGCCTACCAGCGGGATCTCGAGCATTTGCGCGTCTTTGCGCAGGCCGAGGGTTTCGGCAGTCCCGCCCAGATGACCGCCGAGGCCGCGCGACGCTTCGTGGGGAGCTTGGCGCGGACGGGCTATAACGGCCGAAGCATGGCGCGCGCGTTGTCGGCGGCCCGTACCTTGTATAGGGAGTTAGGTCTCCCGGCTCACCCTTTTCGGGGGGTGAAGGCGCCGCATGCCGACCGTAGCTTGCCGCATGATCTGAGCGTCGATGAGCTCTCGGGCCTGTTGCGTAAAGCCCCGGTCACACCGCTTGAAATCCGCGATTTTGCCATGGTCGAGATGCTTTATGGCGCGGGTTTGCGCCTAGCGGAGCTAGTCGGGTTGCGGCTCCGAGACATCGATTTGAGTCAGGGCTTGTTGCGCGTGATCGGCAAGGGGCGACGGGAGCGTCTTGTGCCTATGGGGCGCGCGGCCATGGCTGCACTTAAGGCCTATCTTCCTTTGCGGACCCCATCCGACCCCTTGGGCCCCGTATTCTTGGGGGCCAAGGGCAGGCCGCTTACGCCGCGCGCTATACAAAAGCGGCTCGCGCTCTTTGCCGTTGCGCGCGGGCTGTCTGTGCCGCTGCACCCGCATATGCTCCGTCACTCTTTTGCGAGCCACATCCTTCAGTCGAGCCAGGATCTGCGCGCCGTCCAGGAGTTGCTCGGCCATGCGCATTTGAGCACGACGCAGATCTACACGCACCTCGATTTTCAACAGCTCGCCCGCGTCTATGACGCGGCTCATCCGCGCGCGCGGCGCAAGCCCCCTTAAAGCCCGCGATTTCGTGTGGTTTGCTTCGATCGATGCGCGCGCGATCCGATCGGCTGTTGTCTGACTCCATGCGCCGTCTGCGGGTCCGAGAGCGCATAAGGGGGCCTTTGAGGAAGGCCATGCGACCTTAAAACCACCCTTTAAGCCCGGCAAAGCCCCTTTAAGCCCAGACAAGGCCCTTGGCGGTAAGGGCCTTGTCCGCTCTTCTTGACCCCGGCTTTCGGTAGGCGCGAAATGGCTGATCTCCGTCGCTGTGCAAAGGTCGGCCCTTGTCTTTGTGGGCCTTTGTCTCCACATTGACCGTATGTCTTAAGGGAGGGGGAGTCTTGGAGCAATTTCGCGGTACGACCATTTTGTCAGTACGCAGGAACGGTGCCGTAGCCATAGGCGGCGACGGCCAGGTCACTATGGGTCAGACCGTTATGAAGGGTAATGCCCGCAAGGTGCGGACCCTTTACAAGGGGGCGATTCTGGCTGGGTTTGCGGGGGGGACGGCGGATGCCTTCACGCTTTTTGAACGTTTCGAGGCCAAGCTTGAGCAACATCAAGGCCAGCTCACGCGCGCGGCCGTGGAGTTGGCCAAGGATTGGCGAACCGACCGGATTTTGCGGAGGCTGGAGGCGCTTTTGGCGGTGACCGATCGCACGACTTCCTTGATATTGACTGGTAACGGGGACGTCATCGAGCCGGAGGACGGGCTTATGGCGATAGGTTCAGGTGGTCCTTACGCGCAGGCCGCGGCTCGGGCGCTCTTGGCCCATACGACGCTTTCCGCTCGCGATATCGTCGAAAAGGCGCTCCATATTGCGGGCGATATCTGCCTTTATACCAACCACAATCTCACGATTGAAGAATTAGGATAATCGCACATGTCGGAAATGACCCCGCGGGAGATCGTGCAGGAGCTGGATCGGCATATCGTAGGGCAGGGCGCGGCCAAGCGAGCGGTGGCGATCGCGTTACGAAACCGTTGGCGGCGAGCCCAGGTGCAAGACACCGAACTGCGTACCGAAATTACCCCGAAAAATATCTTGATGATAGGACCTACGGGCTGCGGTAAGACCGAGATCGCGCGGCGCCTCGCACGCTTGGCGCAGGCCCCGTTCTTAAAGGTTGAGGCGACTAAGTTTACGGAAGTGGGCTATGTGGGGCGCGACGTCGATTCCATCGTGCGGGACTTAGTGGAGATTGCCGTCAAGATGATGCGCTCGCACGAGGTGGAGCGGGTGCGGGCCAAGGCCTGGGATGTCGCTGAAGAGCGTGTCTTGGATGCCTTGATCCCTCCTGCGCGCGATAGCAGCTATTCCATGAGTCGTTCGATACCGGACGCCGACGCAAGTCCCGCGCGCCAGCGTTTTCGTCAGCGGCTGCGCGCAGGCGAGCTTGATGATACCGAAATCGAGATCGAGCTTAGGTCCATGGGCACGGGAGTCGAGATCTTTGCGCCTCCTGGCATGGAGGAGATGACAAGTCAGCTGCAAGGCATGTTTCAGAGTCTCGGGAACAAGAATGTCAAAATGCGCCGCGTCAAGGTGCGGGAAGCGATGAAGTTGCTTACCGAAGATGAGGCGGCGCGGCTCGTGAACGAGGAGGATTTGAAGGCGCAAGCCATAGAGCGCGTGGAACAACACGGCATTGTTTTCATAGACGAGATCGACAAGATCGTCGGTCGGTCGGACAACCAGGGCGCGCAGGTGTCGCGCGAAGGCGTGCAGCGCGATTTGCTTCCCTTGATCGAAGGTTCGACTGTCTCTACCAAGTACGGCATGGTGCGCACCGACCATATCCTCTTCATCGCCTCGGGCGCCTTCCATGTGGCGCGTCCCTCCGACCTGATACCGGAACTCCAGGGGCGCTTGCCCATACGCGTGGAACTAGAGGCGCTCACCGCGAACGATTTCGAGCGTATCTTAAAAGACACTCATGCTTCGCTCACTGAGCAGTACACGGCGCTTTTGGCGACCGAAGGGTTGCAGATCGAGTTCCAGGCAGACGGGGTGCGGCGCCTCGCCGAATTGGCCTTTCAGGTCAACGAGCGCACGGAAAATATCGGCGCGCGCAGATTGCATACGCTCATGGAGCGGCTCTTGGAGTCGATATCATTCGAGGCGCCCGATCGGGGCGGCCATACTGTAAGCATAGACGCCGCCTACGTCGATCACGAGCTCAAGGCCTTGGCCGCGAACGAGGACCTGGCGCGCTATATTTTGTAGGTGCAGGGCCCTTTTAAGCGCCCGAGGACGTTGGCGGTGCAAAAAGCCTGCGCAAAGTCATGGGCGCGATGCGCCGCTACGAGTGGGCAACGACCCGGGCCATCATGTCGCCGTTTAGGCCATGACTCCCATGCCATGGCCTTTGCCGCCTGCCGGGATGAAGCGCACGCGCCGATGATATCTGTGCGCATATCGAAACTTCTATTGCCTTGCTGCGACAAGGCCTTTAGTGTATGCCCCGATATGGGCTCGCGAGAGTTTACCGTCCGCCAAGAGGCGGCCGCGCGTGCCTTCTATAAAAAGGACCATAATAAGGAAGCGAGGAGGTTCGACGACATGAGGCCCTTAAGGATATTGACGCTTATTCTTTTAGGTGCCTCCGCACCGGCTTTCGCGGCATCACCCTGGTACATAGGCGCCGGATTTGGAGCGGGACACTCGGAAAACGCAACCATCAACGCCAACATGATCGCTTATGGCATGACGGCACCCTACGGGAGCTATGCAAGATCGAATACGACCTTAGACGTATTCGGGGGATATCGCTTTAATCGCTATATCGGCATGGAGCTGAGCTATATGGACTTTGGGACCTACTCCCTCAACGCCACAGACCTCGCAAATGGCATATCCGTTTCTGAATCGGATCGGATATCGGCTCTTTCGATCGCGGCCGTAGCCTACGAACCGCTCGATCGCGGCTTTGCGGTCTTTGGGAAGTTCGGTTTGGCGGCAGGAACGGATAGTGAAACCTGTAGCGTCACCGGCACTCCCTGCTCCCCCCATTCGAGCAGCGGAATCAATCCCATGATCGGGCTAGGGGCCAGACTTCAACTAAGTCGGGAAATGAGCCTCAACGTGGAGTACGACGAGTATAGCGATATCGGTAACTCGTATTGGGAATACACCGCCGGAAACTTCACCGCTCTTAACGTAAGCGCACTCTACCGCTTCTAAGGATCCAGAAAGACGCCCTTGTCGCGAGGAAAGCGCGAACGGACTGCCCTGTCTCGTTTAATCGGATGGGGTGATCCCAGCCGCGCCACCCTGAATGGCCATTTGGGGCTGCGCGGTCATGACCTGGATAAACGACGGGCGCGGCTTTGTGGCCTTCGATCTGCGCGATCTCGCCTTTTTCGAGCAAGAAGGGGGCACAGGCCCCCCCATCAAGACCTAGGCCACTCCCTCAAGCGGGAGTGTCGCCTACGAAGATCGCGGCCTCAAGGAGCGCCCATTGTGGTTCCCACTCGGTCAAGGGCGATAGACGAAATCGACTGCGCACGGCTTGCGCCACCCGTCCATCGACGGCGGCAAGCAAAAGCTGCGCGCATATGAGCGGGGTCGCCGCACCGCCACGCAAGGGCGCCTCGCGCAGCATCAACCGAAGGTGGGTCTCGAGACGCTCATACAGTTGCGTCAGACGATCCCGCAAGCGTTCGTTTTCACCGGCGAGCACCATCCCTTGCAGGAGATGGGCTAACCCGTGGTTCTTATCTGCGAAAGCGAGCCACAAATGTAAGACTTGGCCGACCTTCACGGGCGCGGCCAAAGGCTCGGCCGCGATCCGATTGATGCGGGAAAAGAGGCTCTCTTCAATGAACTCGAAAAGCGCCTCGAACATCCGCGCCTTGCTCGGAAAATGCCGATAAAGGGCCGCTTCCGATACCCCCACGGCGGCCGCGAGATGTGCGGTCGTAATCGGGGCGCCCGGGGCCTCTTCGAGGAGGCGCGCCATGGTCTCCAAGATCTCTTGGCGGCGCTCGCCGCGACGGGGACGCGCCATCTTTAAGCTTCGCGCGCGGCGCAAACAACCCGCCCCGCGGCATCCCACTCCAAACGAAAACGCCCCCAACAAGGAACTCGACCCGCAATACAGCCCGCACCTTCCACCAGAATCTCCTCAAACGTCACGGAGCACACGGCGCCAGACGCCGTTTGCTCACATACCTCGACCTTCAAACTGTCATTATCCGGCCAACCATTCTGCGAACATAAAGTCGCGAGCAGCGTGGTCTCGGCAAAATAACGATCTATCGCCCGCTTATCCATGAAAATCCTCCTCTTAGGCGCGGATCAGAGTCCCTACGCCCTTGTCGGTCAAGACCTCCAGCAATACGGCATGTTCGACGCGGCCGTCGACGATATGCGCCGATCCTACGCCGCGTGCGACCGCGTCTAGGGCGCAGCGGACCTTAGGCAACATGCCGCCATGGATGACGCCCTCCGTAATCAATTGCTCGGTGCGCGCCGCGTCGATATGGGCCATCAAGGCCCCGTTGGCCCCCAGCACGCCGGCCGTGTTCGTCAAAAGCAAGAGCTTCTCCGCCCGCAGAGTACCGGCCAAATAACCGGCCACGAGGTCGGCATTGATATTATAAGTCGCGCCATCGGCTCCGATACCGATCGGCGCGATGACCGGAATGAAATCGCCCGTATCGAGTAGGCGTACGAGCTCCGCATCGATCCCGATCACCTCGCCCACATGCCCAATATCGATGATCTCGCTCGGCAGGCCTTCGCCGGGGACCGGATGCAAGGCCAGCTTGCGCGCCGAAATCATGCCTCCGTCCTTGCCCGAGAGCCCGACGGCCTTGCCGCCGTGGCGATTGATGAGATGCACGATCTCTTTGTTCACGAGCCCGCCCAAGACCATTTCGACCACGTCCATGGTCTCCCGATCCGTGACCCGCATGCCCTGTATAAACCGGCTTTCCTTGCCCATGCGCGCTAAAAGTTCGCCAATCTGCGGGCCTCCCCCATGCACGATGACGGGGTTCATGCCGACCAACTTCATCAAGACGATGTCGCGGGCAAAACTATCCTTCAAGATCGGATCGACCATGGCGTTACCGCCATACTTGATCACAAAGGTCTTACCTTGGAATTTACGGATGTAGGGAAGGGCCTCTATGAGCAGGCCGACGGAGGCGGAAGAGGACACAACATTCTCCAACGTAGGGGCCGACAAGGTACCGGATTTTGCGGGCCGTGTCAGCTTACGCCAACGGGGGTGGCATAAAACCCCGGCAAGATACCGACCCCCACCCCCGGTTGGGGTCGGGCACAGCCTAAATTAGAATAATATGACCCTCAAAACAAGGTTTCGCTCATAAAAAAGGGCCCCTTGAACGGGGCCCTTGCGACGTAGCGCTCACGTCAGGACACGGTAATTTTCTTGGGCTTTACCTCTTCGGCCTTAGGTAAAGTCAACTCCAGGACGCCATCCTTGTAGTTGGCCGCCACCTTCTTTTCGTCGATGTGCGAGCCTAGTCGTACGCTGCGCGACAACTTGCCGTAAACGCGTTCCTCTCGGATCAGCCGGTCGCCGGTCTTTTCTTCGTACTGGCGCTTTACCTCTCCACAGATCGTCAAAACGCCTTCGGCCAACGTGATGTCGATGTTCTCGCGACTCACGCCCGGCATATCCATACGGATCACGTATTCGTTCTCACGCTCGGTCACGTCCATGGCCGGTACAACACCCGCCCCGGCGTTGGGCTCGGACTTGCGATGCAGTGGACGGAAAAACCCCTCAAGCAAGTTGTCTAGCTCATCATTGACGAGCGTCCACCCCGAATTCGTCGGGCTTTGCATTAATGCCGCCATAATGATCACCTCCTCAAGCTTTGCCCGGGGACCGTCCCCGGCTTGAGCACTATTTGGGGTCGGCACGAAAAATTTTCAAGAATAAGGACCCTATTCAATTGACTCCTAGCGCCCCGCAGCGGGCATGCTGAAGGCCCTGAGCGCCATGCGCTTAAATTCGGGTAAAAAGCCGCGAGATCACCGTGATTCTTATGGCGCATGTTGTTCATGGGATATTCCCTATGTCGTTATGGGCGAGGGCCTGCGCGGGAATAAGCGCTCGCCATACGGGCGGCTAGTTGTCCGAGTGGCGGTGACAAGTCTTCGCCCGCTTCTGGTCCTACGATCCCCCGGCCGGCGCGCGACCTGTGGTAGCGATGCTTGAGTGTGAGTGCTTGCGGTCTCTTCGATCGAAGAGATAGGGCCTAGGACCTTAGTCGCAGGACGCATGGCCCGTCCTTGACAAGGGCGCCTTGGCATCGTCTATAGTGAAACGATGCGCATAAAAATCCTCAAGGGCGGCGGCTTCGTGGTTGGCGAGGCGGTGTTATTGATCGGCCTTTTTGCGGGGTCGGTGCGTGCAGAGGAGACCCCACGCGTTTTGACGATAGGCGTCGTTCCGCAAATATCCCCTTGGGCGCTGGCTCGGCGCTGGACCCCCTTTTTAAGGGTGTGGTCGCGCGCGGCCGGCGTGCGCATCATCTTTCGAACCGCACCGACCATTGCGCGGTTTGAGCGGAGGGCGGCGCGTGGCGACTATGATCTTGTTTATCTCAATCCCGCCGACTATGTCCGTGACCGCGCCCATTATCGCGCCTTTGCGCGCCCCAAGGGGAGTTTGCAGGGGGTTCTCGTCGTGCGTAAGGCGGGCCCCATCCATGACCTCGCTGCATTGAGCGGCCATAGGCTCGCGTTTCCGGCGCGCCGGGCGCAGGCAAGCTCAATCGAGATACGACGGTTCTTGCGTCAGCACCACATTGCCTTTCGCGCGCACTATGTGGGATCTCACGATTCCGTCTATCGTGGCGTGGCGCTCGGTTTATTCGTGGCGGGCGGAGGGATTCGCCAGACCTTGGATGCGGTCGCGCCCGACGTACGACGGCAATTGCGGGTGCTCTGGGCGAGCGCGCGGACCATTTCCGCGCCGTTTGCCGCACGCCGCTCTTTGCCGGCGCCGCTTGTCGCGCGCCTTACGGTCGCGCTTTTACATCTCCCGGCGTTCGAGCAACTGGGATTCAAGGGCTTTGATGCAGTCAAGGTCGGTGAATACCGTCAAGCCGCGGTGGTGCCTTAACGCGCATGTCTTTTCGTCTCAAAATGATACTTGGGATCGCTTTTACCGAAGCCCTCTTTTTGTTTGCCATCCTCGTGAGCAGCTTGCAGGTGCTTACGAGTTCCAATGAGCAGGCCTTGCGTGCGCGGGTCGAGGGAGACGCGCGGCTTTTTGGTGCGGCGGCCGCAAGCGCCTTGGTCAGTGACGATGTGGCCTCCTTGCACAGCATCGCGCGCCAAGTCGTACGCAATAAAGGGATTCGCTATGCCGCGGCATGGGACGGGCGTGGGCGTCTTTTGGCGCATGCGGGGCGTGTACCGGATCATCCGAACTTTGTGAAGGGCGCGTATACCGTGCGCGCCGCGGGTACGAGCTATGGTCGGGTCGAGGTCGTCGTGACCCGCAAGGCCTTGCGGGCCGCCGTGCACCAGGCCAGACAACGCATCACGAGCATCGCTTTGAGCGAGATGGTGTTTGTCGGTTTGGTGGCTTGGTTTTTAGGAACTTACCTCATGCGTCAGATCGCGGCGCTTGAACGCGCCACGGCAAGGATTGCCGCCGGTGAGTTTGGTTTTGTCGTACCGGTAAAGAGTTCAGATGAGCTGGGTCGCTTGATGGGCGAATTCAACGCGATGTCGGTGAAGCTCAAATCCTTCCAGGAGGCGGCGCAACAACAACATCAGGAATTGGCGGCCCTCAATACGCAATTGGAGACGCGCGTCCATGAACGCACGACAGCGCTCGCAAGCGCCAACCGCGAACTCGAGTATCTCGCGCTCCATGATCCGCTCACGGGCCTCCCGAACCGCATCTTGTTACAGGACCGCCTCTTGCAGGCCGTGCGTGGGACGCACCGCGAGGGCGCGCCTTTTGCGCTCATGATTATGGACCTTGATGGTTTTAAGGACGTCAATGATAGTTTGGGTCATCATGCCGGCGACCAACTCTTGCGCGAGATGGGTGCCCGTTTGCAGAAGACCTTGCGCCATTCGGATGTCGCCGTCCGTCTGGGCGGTGATGAGTTTGCCTTTCTGCTGCCTACGGTGGCGACCGCCGAGCATGTGGAGCTTCTGGCCCGTAAGTTGCTCGACATAATCGAGGAGCCCGTTGTTTTGGGCGGGCAGAAGGCGCGCGTGACGGCGAGCATGGGTGCGGTCCTTTTTCCGATGCATGGGGTGGAGGTGGGAGACCTCTTGCGGCGCGCCGATCGCGCCATGTACGAGGCGAAGCGGCAACATGCGGGCTTTCTTTTATTTACCACGTCCATGGAAGACGAGGGCGACGACCGTCTCCGCTTACAAGGCGATCTGGAGCGCGCGATAGCGGTCGGGGAACTCGTGCTCCATTATCAGCCCAAGATCGATTTGCTGACGAACAAGGTCTCGGGCGTCGAGGCCCTGGTTCGTTGGCAGCATCCGCAGCTGGGCCTTTTGCCGCCGGACCGCTTCGTGCCTTTGGCCGAAAGTACGCGGCTTATTAAGCCGCTTACCCTAGATGTGTTGCGTCAAGCCATTAGGCAGGCGCGGCTTTGGATGGATGCCGGGCGCCCCTTGCCGATCGCGGTGAATGTCTCGGTTGTCAACTTAGATGACCCGGGATTTGTCGAAGAACTCAATCGCCTTTTGCAGGCGGCCGCGATTCCGCGCGGGCTGATCGAGCTTGAGATTACCGAAACCGCTTTGATGCGGGACCCGGAAAGGGCTCGTTCCTGCATACAACAACTCGCGGATATGGGCGTGCGCGTATCGATAGACGATTTTGGCACGGGTTATTCGTCCATGACCTATCTCCGCAAGCTCGCGGTAGCCAAGATCAAAATCGATAAATCTTTCGTGCTAGACATGGGCGTGAGCCGCAACGATAGCGTGATCGTACGTTCCATCATCGATCTCGGTCATAGCCTTGGCCTGAAGGTGGTGGCGGAGGGCGTGGAGAGCGCCGAGTCGCTCCAGGTGCTCACGAACCTCGGCTGCGATTTTGCGCAGGGCTACCATTTCGCAAAAGCGTTGGAGGTGTCGGCCCTCGAGGCATGGATGGCCGCTCGGTCTTAAGGGGGACCTAAGCCACCCGCCCGATTAAAAAAGGGTCGAGCTTTCCTTAAAAGAGGGGATCTTATGCGCAGATCGGACATGCGGGGTCCTTCTTGCGACGAATCTTGTAGCTTGTCATATCGCGGGCGTCCAAGAGCCAGAGATCTTGGGAGAGCGGCTCGCCCATGCCGACTAAGACCTTGATCGCTTCGCTTGCCTGGAGGCTTCCCAAGGTCCCGACGATCGGACCTAAGACGCCACGGTCGGAGCAGCTCTCCGCCTGTTCTTCGATGTCTGGGTAGAGGCAGCGGTAGCAGCCGGCGAGCGCTTCCTTGGGGTCGACTACCAGGAGTTGGCCGTTTAGGCGGATGACCGCCGCAGACACGAGCGGACGCCGTTTTTGCACGCACGCGGCGTTGATCGCAAAGCGGGTGGTGAAGTTGTCCGAGCAGTCGCATACGAGATCGACTGCGTCCACCGCTTCTAAGAGCGCGCGACCCGCGAGACGCTCTGAGAGGAGTGTTAAACGGCTGCAACCCATGGTCTCTAAAACCTCCTTGGCCGCCTCCGTCTTCGGGCGCCCTAGGTGTCGGTCCTCATAGAGGATCTGGCGCGGGAGATTGGAAAGCGAGACCGTGTCGGCATCCGCCAAGAGCAATTCACCCACGCCACTGCGCGCGAGATAGAGCGCGACCACCGATCCGAGACCGCCCAGCCCCACGATCAATACCCGGGCTTCCTTGAGGCGCTGAACGCCTTCGATCCCCATCTCGGGCAAGAAGATGTGGGCGCTGTGGCGGAGCAGTGCGTGATCATCCATAGAGGACCCCTTCGCTTACGCGCAGATGGCCGGCGTAGTCGGCATGTGTGCAAACCTCCTGAAAGCCTGCGCGCCTCAAAAGCTCTGTGGTGGCCGGCCCTTGTTGCGCGCCATGCTCTATAAGCAGTCGTCCGCCCGGGGCGAGCGCTTTTGGGGCAGTGGCAATCAAGGCCGCGATCACCGAAAGCCCGTCTTTTCCGCCATCGAGCGCCGTGCGCGGCTCAAAGCGTAGCCCGTCTCCGTCGAGACAGGGGTCGGCGCTTTCGATGTATGGAGGATTGCTCACGATGACATCGAAGTGCGCGCGTCCGACCGCCTCTAGCAAAGATCCCGCGAAAAACGAGATGGGAAGCCCCAGCGCACGGCTATTGGCGCGGGCCACATCAAGCGCCGCTAGGCTTTTATCAGAGGCGACGACTTGTGCGTGCGGGCGCTCCTTTTTTAAGGCAAGCGCGATGGCGCCGGAGCCGGTCCCGACATCCATATAGCGATGGGCGGGGGCTTTGTGATCGCGTAGCGCCTGCTCCACCAGTATCTCTGTTTCCGGTCTTGGCACCAGCACAGATGGCGTGACCTGAAGCGACAGCGACCAGAATTCGGTATGACCCAGGAGGTAGGCTTGCGGCTCACCGCGATCGCGGCGGATAAGGAGTTCCCGCCAGCGCGTCTCTTGTTCATAAGGCAGGGGTTCGTCTGTGCGCACCGCAAGCAGGCGCGCCAGAGGCCAGCCTAGCACATGGCAGCCGAGCGCCCAGGCCTCCTGGAGCGATCTCGCAGGGCCTGCTCGCTCGTTTGGGCCCGCGCGCGTCTCTTGTTCGAGAAACGCCCGTATCGTCATCATTCGAGGGCGAGCGCGCTCAACTGCTCGGTCTGGTCTTCGGCGATCAGGGCGTCGATCATTTCGTCGAGATCCCCTTCGAGGACTCGTTCGAGTCGATATAAAGTCAGGTTGATGCGGTGGTCTGTGATGCGCCCCTGCGGGAAGTTGTAGGTGCGAATCCGTTCGGATCGGTCGCCGCTTCCGACGAGCTTGCGGCGGGTGGCGGCCTCATGTTCTTGCTTGGCGCGTAGTTCCTGCTCGCGCAGACGGGAGGCCAGGATAGAGAGCGCCCGCGCCCGGTTCTTATGCTGGGATCGCTCGTCTTGGCATTCGACGACCAGCCCCGACGGGAGATGCGTGATGCGAATCGCGGAATCGGTCTTATTGACGTGCTGACCGCCGGCCCCCGAGGCGCGAAAGGTATCGACCTTGAGGTCGGCCGGGTTGATGGTGATTTCTCGTTCCAGGACCTCGGCCATGACCGCCACCGTGCAAGCCGACGTGTGAATACGTCCCTGGGCTTCGGTGAGCGGCACGCGCTGTACGCGGTGGCCGCCTGACTCAAACTTGAGCCGCGAATAGACCGAAGGGCCGGCCAGCCGCACGATGATTTCCTTATAACCCCCGTGTTCGCCGGCGCTGGCGTGGGCGATCTCGACTTGCCATCCCTTGCGCGTGGCATAGCCCGTATACATCCGGTAGAGGTCGCCTGCGAAGAGCGCCGCCTCGTCACCCCCGACGCCGGCGCGGATTTCAAGAAAAATATTGCGCTCGTCGTTGGGGTCGCGCGGCAGCATGAGCCTCTTGAGTTCGGCCTCTTGCGTGACCTGGACTTGGGTGAGATCCGCGATTTCTTCATGGGCCATGGCGCGGAGCGTCGGGTCTTTATCCTGTAGCAGGGATTGGGCGGCTTGCATCTGTTCAAAGGTAGCCTGCCAGGCCGCGAATTGGCCGACGACCGGCGTGAGCTCGGCATGTTCGCGCGAAAGCCTCCGAAAGCGATCCTGGTCTTCCGTGACGCGGGGGTCCGAGAGTTCGGCCACCGTCTCTTCGAGCCGGGCGACGAGTCGCTCGAGCTTTTGCGTGAGGGATGCGTGCATTTAAGGGGCCTTATGATCGAGACAAAATAACGCGCGTGCGGCACCTATGAGATCGGCGTCGCCCCCCGCGTCGGCTTCACGTAAGGCGCTGCTGGGTCCGTGCATGAATTTATTGGTGAGACTGTGGGCGAAGCGCAGTAGGACTTGTTCGGGCGCTTCGCCGCGCTCGAGCGCGCGTTTGGCGCGTTCGAATTCGGCATCGCGCAGGGCTTCTGCGGCGCAGCGCAGGGCGCGTACGGTCGGGATCGAGTCGAGGGACCGCACCCAACGCATAAATTCCGTGACCTCGCCTTCGATGATGGTCTCGGCTTGCCGGGCGGCCGCTTGGCGGGACTCCATGTTTTCTTCGATCACGCCCTTCAAATCGTCTATGGTGTAGAGATAGACGTCGCTCAATTCACCGACCTCTACCTCGATGTCGCGCGGTACGGCGAGATCGACTAGAAACATGGGGCGATGTTTGCGCGCCTTTAGGGCGCTCTCCACGGCGCCTTTGCCAAGGAGCGGGAGTAAGCTTGCCGTGCACGAGATGACGATATCGGCCGTATGGAGGTAATCGGGGATCTCTTGCAAGGATATCGCGCGCGCCCCGTAGATATTGCCGAGGGTCGCTGCGCGCTCGACTGTGCGGTTGGCGACGATCATCTGCTTGATGCCCTGCTCTTTGAGGTGGCGTGCCGCGAGTTCGATCATTTCGCCCGCCCCGATCAGCAAAACCGTCTGATTGGCCAGTTTGTCGAAGATGCGTCGTGCGAGGCTCACTGCGGCATAGGCGACCGAGACGGCGTTGGCGCCTATCGCGGTGTCGGTGCGGACTTGCTTTGCGACCGAGAAGGTATGCTGAAAAAGGCGGTTTAAGAGTTTGCCGGTGACGCCGACCTTATGGGCGGTCGCAAAGGCGGTCTTCATTTGGCCTAGGATTTGGGGCTCTCCCAAGACCAGGGAATCGAGCCCCGAGGCCACCCGGAACGCGTGCGCGACGGCCGTGCGCCCGCCATGAATATAGAGGTGTGGGCGCACGATACGGGAAGATAGCTTATGGTAGTCGCAAAACCAGTCGATTAAGGATTCTTCCGCGTTTTGGGGTAGTCCGCAGTAGAGTTCCGTGCGATTGCAGGTTGAGAGTATGGTCGCCTCGGCCGCCCCGACGGTGGCCACGGCACGTAGCGCCTCGGGCAGGCCTTGCGGGTCGAACGCCGCCTGCTCCCGTAAGGACAGGGGCGCGGTTTTATGATTTATACCCAGAGCAACGAGATGCATAGTCTTTGGATTAGGACCTCGTAGTCCCCCAAAACCGGACCGCTGCGACGGCCTCGGTCATCATGACCGCCACCGAAAGTCCCGCCCGCAAAGGGTGATGGCTGGGATCAGCCCATCCGATCACGATCAAGGCCGCATCAGTGAGGGTGAGCAATATCAGACCCAAGGATACCACAAAGCCGGGGAAGGCGCGGTAGTTGAAGATAAGCGCGCCGCTCGCGCCGATCCCAAGTAGCGCCCCTATGAGGATTTCGTCTGTGGCATGGAGTCCGTGCGCGACCCATAAAAGCGCGCCTATGAGGGCTGTGGCCATGAGGGGCGCGATGGGGCCCGGGAAGAAAGGTTCTCGAGCCAAACGTTCTTGTTGGCTTTCGAGGCTTGCGGCGATCAGCAAAAGCAGGCCTGCGAGCAGGACCTGGCTTAGCCAAGGGCCAAGCCCAATAAGCCCCGTCAATCGCGCGTTACCGGAGATTCCCGCCAGGAGCAGGGAGACGATCCGTGGGTCGCCGGCAAAGAAGTGCGCAAAGGAGGCCTGTGTGGGGAACGCGGCGATGACGCCCATTAGGAACGCGATGGCGCAACCGGCCTCTATAAGCGTGATGCTGTAGAGGGTGCGCAATGAGACGGAGCGTAAGGGATTATTGCCAAATGGCGCGAGCGCGGCCCCAAAAGGCAGGGCCGAGGCCAGCATGGGCAGCGCCATCCAAAGCCCTCCCGAGCGAAGGCGCGGCGCGCTCATGACCGGGTGCCCGATCAGCGCGGCCATGACCGCCACAAGGAGCCCCGTACCCAAAAGGAGGGCACCTATGGCCCCGTATGCCGGGCGGTTAACGAGACGATCGGCCCGTTTCTTTTGGATCAACATGACAAAAAGCAGCGCATAGAAAAACAAGGGACCGACCGCGGTCGATCGCTCGTAGGGCCCTATGAGGATGTGCGTGGGGCCTGTGAGCGCAAGCGGGATGCCCATGCCGAGGGCGGCAAACAGCACGCCGACTGCGGCGATGATGAATAACCCCCCTATCCAGTCCGCACGTCGCCCCATAAGAAAGGGGATCAGTCGGTCGGCGGAGAGATAGAGGACGAAGAACGCGAGCAGGGCGTGCGTGGCGTTCGCGGCAAGGCCCGCCCAGAGCAGGGCGAGTAGGGCGCTTAAAGCGAGGCGGGCTAGCGTGTTTGCGGTCCGCAAGGCGGGCGGAGTAATAAGGCGGCTTCGGACGAGCGCGGAGGCGGCGCCAAGCGTCGTTCCCGCCAAGAGGATCCATAGAAACGCCGGTGCCCATCCATAGCGGAGTCCAAAGGCCGCCCCGGCCAATAGGATCGGTGTGCCCAGGATCCCGAAATCGTGGAGTCTCGCCCCGATCGCGGAGGCTGCGCCGATTGTGGCGTCTGTATTATAATACTTGTCATCCTCTTCCATGCTGGCTACGAGCCGGCCTAGGAAGCGATAGCCGAACGCTAAGACGAGCAAGGTCAGAATAGGGAGTAGAATCAGATTCACGGCACAAGGCTTCTCGCAGAATTTGCTTAAAGCATAGACGCTTTGGGTAAAGTGTGTCTCCACATCATATAACGAGCGGCTTGGAGTGTGTATGACGCGACATCTGTTGCCTTGGGCTCTCATGTCGATGGCGATCTCTTTGGCGGGCTGTGCTACGACCGCCGTACATCCAAAAGCGCATGCGCCCCAGGCCGCGCTTGCGGGCCTATCATCCGCCAGGCAGCAAAAGAACGACCTGCTCTACCATGTCATCCTAGGCGATATCGCGGGCCAGCAAGGCCATCTGGGGATCGCGGCCGAGGCCTTCGGGCGGGCCGCGCAAGAAAGCGGTGACGAGGGCCTCACGCGCCGCTCCACGCTTTTGTCGCTCTACGCGCGCCGTTATCGCCAGGCCCATCGTCTGGCGCGTTTGTGGCTTACCATGGACCCGCACAGCATCGGCGCGCTCGATGCCCTGGCGGATGCCGATCTGGGTCTTGGTAAAGTGGTGCTGGCAGAGCAAGAATTCGAGCAATCGATGGAGCAGGTCACCCTGCGCCATGGTTCGGCCGGGCGCGCCTTCGCTTTTGAGCATATTGCCGCAAAACTTATGCGCCATAAGCGCCCCGAGGGGGTGCTTACGGTCATGCGCGCGCTGAGCGCGCGTTACCCCAAAGATCCGGTCGGTGATTACGCCCTGGCCGATTTGGCTCAGCACGCGGGCCATCAGCGGACCGCTTTGCAGGCGGTCGATCGTGCCTTGGCCTTGAAACCCCGATGGGAGGACGCGGCGGTCTTGAAGGCGCGTATTTTGTGGCACGACACTCCCAGGCAGGCCTTGACGTTCCAGGCGGCGTTCTTGCGCTCCAATCCCGATGCCACGCGTATGCGCCTAGACTACGCGCGGCGGCTCGTATCGTTACAGTATTGGCGGCGGGCGCTTACGCAGTTTCAGCTGATCTCCAAGGCCGCGCCCAACGACCCCCAGGTCTTATATGCCGCGGGCCTTTTGGCCTTACGGACCGATAAACTGCCCCTGGCGCATCATTATTTGAAGCAAAGCTTGGCGCTAGCCCCGGGTAATCCGCACACGGAGCTTTATTTAGGCGAGATCGCAGAAAAGGAACATCGTTTCGCGCGTGCCTTGGCCTATTATGACGCGGTCATCCCGCCTTATCGCTTCGAGGCGCAACTGCGCGCGGCCCTCATGCGGCTTGCGCAATCGCACCCCCATGCGGCCCTCAAAAGTCTTGCGCGCCTGCATGCAAGGGGCCCTTCGGAGATCGCGGGCCTAGCGTTGGCGCGTAACGCGGCGTTCGTGACCTTGCACGACTACCAAAAAGGTCTGGCGGTCTTGAACGCCGTCAAAGGCCAGACGCCCCATTTGGGCATGGTGCTCTATGCGCGTGCCTTGGATGAGGAGAAGTTAGGCCAGATCGCGACCGCGGAACGCGATCTGGAGCGTTTGGTCGCGGCGCATCCAAACAGCCCCGTGGCATTGAATGCCTTGGGCTATACCTATATCAAGCAGGGCCATCACAAGAAGCGCGCGCTGATCTTGATTCGCCGCGCCTTAGGGTTCGCCCCCAAAGACCCCGATATTCTTGATAGCCTGGGCTGGGCCTATTATCGTTTGGGTCACCCGCAAAAGGCGATTCTGTATCTGCATCGCGCGTTCGCCTTGTCTAATCGACCGACCATAGGCGCACATTTAGGCCGGGCGCTGTGGGCGGCGGGTCGGCATCGCGCAGCATTCACGGTGTGGCAGGACACGGCGCGCAAGTGGCCGCATGACGCCGCGATTCAAGCGCTGCTGTTACGGCACAAGGCGCCATGAGGTCGTTTTTTACCCTCATAGGCCTGATTTTGCTCTTGGCGGGTTGTGCGCAGGAGCCGCTGCGCAGCCCGCCTGCCCACCCCCATCGGGTGTGGCTTGCCCATCGGGCGCGCATGGAGACGATCACGCATTTCGCGGTCTCGGCCCAAGGCGCGGTGCGTGCGGGTCGTCACGGCGGCGCGCTTGCCTTGCATTGGGTGTTGTCGCCACAGGCCTATCAGATGACGGGTTCCGGCCCATTCGGTCGGTTGATCTTTAGGTTGCGGGTCAATGGCGAGGGCGCGCGTCTTTTGACCGAGCAGGGCAGGCTTGCAGGCCGTAATCCGGGGCATTTATTGAAGCGGTTGACGGGGCTTACGTTGCCGGTCAGGGGTCTGCGCTTTTGGATTCTGGGGATTCCGACCAGGGCACCCGTGGCGGCGCGCCACATCGATCGTTTCGGGCTCTTGGCGAGCCTGGATCAGGCCGGTTGGTCCATACGGTATCGGCGTTATCGGCAGACGGCCTGGGGTCGATTGCCGATGCTTATGACCTTAACGCACCCTAAAGATCCGCACAATCCGGTGGCGGTTCACGTGACACTCCGTATCAATCGATGGAAGGCGGCATGAGTTCTCATTTTCCGGAGGTCTGGGCGGCGCCCGCCAAGATCAATCTCTTTTTGCATGTCGTGGGCCGCAGGCCCGATGGCTATCATGAACTGGAGACGGTTTTTCAGTTTATCGACTGGCAGGATGATCTGCGTTTCGTGGTCACCGAGGACGGTGTCTTGACCCGCGACCTGGATGTGGCCGGCGTCACGCCCAAGGCCGATTTGACCTTGCGTGCCGCGCGCCTCTTGCAAGAGGCCTCGGGAACAACGCGCGGCGCGCGCATCGCGCTCACTAAGCGCCTCCCTGTAGGTGGGGGGTTGGGGGGCGGGAGTTCTGATGCCGCCACTACGCTTTTGGCGTTAAACGCCCTTTGGGGCCTGGATTGGTCGCTTGACCGCCTAGCGGCGCTCGGTCTGGCGTTGGGCGCCGATGTCCCGGTCTTTGTGCGCGGTCAGGCGGCCTTTGCCGAGGGTGTGGGCGAGAAATTGACCCCCGTTTCGCTTCCCGAGCCTCTCTATGTGGTGCTTGCGCCGGATGTGGCCGTGTTGACCAAGCTCGTTTTTAGCGAGCTTCATTTGACAGGCTTCCGGCCGCCCATCACAATACGCGGCTTCCATGCTGGGCTTTTGGATAACGATCTGGCGTCCGCTGTGCGGAGGCGCTATGAAGCGGTCGATCAAGCCTGGCGGTGGTTGGCTCAGTTTGGTGCGGTACGGATGAGTGGATCGGGTGCCTCGCTTTTTATCGAGGTGGCAGATGAGGTCCAAGGGCAAGCGGTCGTCCTGGCTTGCCCGCCCATGTGGCGCATAAAGCTTGCGCGTGGGCGCAATATCCATCCGGTACACGCCCATCTTGGCCATGTCGTGCATTGGGGTGTCGCCAAGCGGTAAGGCACCGGATTTTGATTCCGGCATTCCCAGGTTCGAATCCTGGCACCCCAGCCATTTTTTGTGTGTAGATACAGCGAATTTTAAGAGACCCAAGAGGAACCCGTGTCAGCAGACAATATGGCGGTTTTCACGGGCAATGCGAACCTGGCATTGGCCGAATCCGTAGTCCGACACTTGGGGATTCCGATTGGGCGGGCCCACGTGGGTCGTTTTAGTGACGGCGAGATTCAAGTGGAGATCATGGAAAACGTCCGCGGTAAGGACGTTTTCGTATTGCAGCCGACGTGCGCCCCCAGCAACGATAATCTCATGGAGCTCTTGATCTTGATCGATGCGATCAAGAGATCCTCGGCGCGCAGGATTACGGCGGTTATCCCCTATTATGGCTATGCGCGGCAGGATCGGAGGCCGCGCACCGCGCGCGTCGCGATCGCAGCCAAGCTCGTGGCGGATATGGTAAGCGGCGCGGGCGCCGATCGGGTGCTGACCATGGACCTGCACGCCGACCAGATTCAGGGATTTTTTAGCATCCCGACCGATAATATTTATGCCGGCCCGGTGTTGTTGGGCGATATCTGGCGCCATCGCCACGATAATCTCCTCGTGGTGTCGCCGGATGTAGGCGGTGTCGTGCGCGCGCGGGCGTTAGCGAAGCACCTGGAAGCCGGGCTTGCCATTATCGATAAGCGCAGACCGAAGCCCAATGAGGCCAAGGTGATGCACATCATAGGCGAAGTCGACGGCCGTTCATGTGTTTTGATGGATGATTTGGTCGATACCGCCAATACGCTGTGCGAGGCGGCGGCCGCCTTAAAGGATCACGGCGCCGTGCGGGTCGTGGCCTATTGTACGCATCCGGTGTTGTCGGGCCGGGCCGTCGAACGCATCGAGGCCTCGGTTTTGGATGAACTGGTCGTCACCGACACTATTCCTTTACAGCCGCAAGCTCAGACTTGCGGCAAGATTCGGCAGTTGAGCGTAGCTGAACTGCTCGCGGAAACCATGAGACGCATTGCGGACGAAGACTCCGTCAGTTCGCTCTTCATGGATTAACCGGTCCGGCCGCGGGACGTTGGGAGCCCTGGTCGCGGGGCCCCTCATTGAAGGAGTTGTTATGAGTGGAAAATTTGAATTAAACGCCGAATTGCGCGTCGAGAAAGGTACGGGTGCGAGCCGCCGCCTGCGCCGCGCGGGCAAAGTGCCGGCGATCTTGTATGGCGCCGGTAAGGAGTCCTTAAGCTTGTCGCTCGATCACGACCCGCTCTGGCACCAAACGCATCGCGAGGTATTCTTTACGTCTATCTTGTCGATCAAGGTGGATGGCAAGGTGATAGATCAGGCCATCGTCCGCGATCTGCAGATGCACCCTTACAAGCCACGGGTATCGCACCTAGACCTTCAGCGCGTCAGTGCGACCGAGCGGCTCCATATCCCCGTGCCCTTCCATTTCGTAGGTCAAGCGGACGCGCCGGGCGTGAAGCTCCAGGGCGGGTTGGTGGCGCATTTGATGACGGAAGTGGACGTTTCTTGCTTGCCGGGTCAATTGCCGGAATACCTCACGGTCGATGTCTCCAATCTGAACGTAGGCGACTCCATCCATTTGAGCAATTTGACCTTGCCGGAAGGCGTGGTGTTGACGGATCTGACCCACGGGAACGATTTGGCCATCGCGACCATCACCGTCGTGCGTGAAGTGGAAGTCGAAAGCGCGGCGCCGGCAGCCGAAGTAACAGCACCTGCGGCTGCGGAAGCGCCTAAGAAGGAAGGGAAGTAATTGGGGGAGCGCTTCGCGGCCCTGGTCGGACTGGGTAATCCGGGACCTGAGTATAGTGACACGCGTCACAATGCCGGGTTCTGGTTTGTCGATCGGGTTGCGGAGCGCTTTGCCTGTACTTGGCGACACGAACCCAAGCTCTCGGCGTCCGTTTGCCGCGCGCATATCGAAGGCGTGGATCTGTGGCTCGTAAAGCCGCTTACCTTTATGAACGGCAGCGGGACTACGGTCGGTGCCTTGTGTCGTTATTATCGTTTGCCAAGCACGCAGGTGCTGGTTGCCCACGATGAGTTGGATTTGGCGCCGGGCGTGCTGCGTTTAAAAAAGGGTGGCGGTGCCGGCGGGCACAATGGCTTGATCGACATCACGGCCCACATCAGTGCGGATTTTTGGCGTTTACGGCTGGGCATCGGCAGGCCCGCTCCCAGGCGCGATCTGATCCCTTATGTCCTAGGGCGCGCTCCTAAGGCCGAGCAAGCGGCCATCGATGACAGTATGGCGCGTGGACTCGAGGTCTTGCCGTTGATCGCGCAAGGCTTGGTTGAGCGGGCCATGAATCTCTTACATAGCATGAGTGGCGAGGCGTCCCATGGGCCTTAAATGCGGTATCGTCGGTCTCCCCAATGTGGGCAAATCGACGCTTTTTAACGCGCTGACAGCCGCGGCGATTCCTGCCGAGAATTATCCCTTTTGCACCATAGAGCCCAATGTCGGGGTCGTGGCCATCCCGGATAAGAGGCTTGCCATGCTGGCCGCCATTGCCAAACCCGAGCGTATCGTTCCGGCGGTCATGGAGTTTGTGGATATCGCAGGGCTCGTGGCGGGGGCTGCCAAAGGCGAGGGCCTGGGCAATAAGTTCTTGTCGCATATCCGCGAGACCGACGCCATCATCGAAGTGGTGCGCTGTTTCGAGGACGATAACGTGATCCATGTCGCAGGTCGCGTGGATCCGCTCGCCGATATCGAGGTGATCAATACCGAACTGGGCTTAGCCGATCTCGAGAGCGTGGATCGCGCGCTTGCCCGCGAAAGCAAGGCCGCGCGTGCCGGCAATAAAGACGAGGTCAAGCGGCGTGAACTGCTTACACGCATTCGCGCGCACTTGAATGAAGGCGGCATGGTGCGCACGCTGGATCTGAGCGAAGAGGAGCGGCTTATCGTGCGCGGCTTCTCCTTGCTGACCGCAAAGCCTGTCCTTTATGTCGGTAACGTGAAGGAGGGCGGGCTTTCGAATAATCCGCTCTGGGACCGCGTCTGCGCGCGCGCGAAAGAGGATAAGGCCCAGGCCGTGGCGATCTGTGCGGCCTTCGAGGCCGAACTCGTGTCTCTTCCGGAAGAGGAGCGCCCGGCGTTTTTAGCGGAGATCGGGCTAGACGAGCCGGGGCTCAACCGTTTGGTGCGATCGGCCTTCGCGCTTCTAGGGCTTGAGACCTTCTTTACCGTGGGCCCGCAAGAGGTGCGCGCCTGGACGATACGCCAAGGGAGCCTTGCGCCTCAGGCGGCGGGCGTCATTCATACGGATTTTGAGCAGGGCTTTATCCGCGCGGAGGTCATAGGTTTTGATGACTACGTGCGGCTCTCAGGCGAGCAGGGTGCGCGCGAGGCCGGAAAATTGCGGCTCGAGGGTCGTGACTACGTCATGCATGACGGCGATGTCGTGCATTTTCGTTTTAACGTGAGTCGTTAGCTCATTTTTAAGGCCATTTCTCGTGTTTGTGAGGGCGAGCCGCCCCGTTTTATCGGCCCGCCCTGCATTAAAGCAGGTTCTGTTTGGTGTAATGTGCTATTTAGGCAGTCTCCTCACTTGACACAAGCCTAGGGCTGCCGCCAAAATCCTGCCCCTTCAGACGTAAGGCTATGTAGCTCAGCTGGTTAGAGCGCGGCACTCATAATGCTGAGGTCGGTGGTTCGAGTCCACCCATAGCCACCATTAAATCAATCACTTAGCGACGCCCTCTTCCTGTTCGTTCCAAGTTTGTCCACCATATGTCCACTTGAGTAAGAAAGAAGGGAGGGGGATTATGGCGAGCTTTCGAGCACGACCCGGCCCATCTGGCCGTAAGGTTTGGCAGGTCCGGATCAAGCGTCAGGGGTACCCAGAGATGGCCCGGACGTTCGACCGAAAGGGCGAGGCCGAGATGTGGGCAAAACAGATTGAAGGCGAGATGGATAGGGGCGTGTTCGTCTCCCGCGTGGAGGCCGAGACCACTACGCTGAGAGAAGCGCTAGACCGGTATGAGCGGGAGGTCACACCCGGCAAAAAAGTCGCGCTGACGAGCGGTACAAACTTCAAGCCTGGCGTTCGAGCGGCTTAAGAGACCGCTCTTTGGCTTCCATCCAGGGGAAAGACCTCGCTGCATGGCGAGATCAGGAGACCGCCCGAGGGTCTGCGCCAGGCACTATCCGGCGCCGACTGGCCCTTCTCTCCCATCTTTTTGTGATCGCCCGGCGGGAGTGGGGTATGACGTCCCTGACAAACCCGTCCGACAATGTGCGGCTGCCGCCACCTGGACCAGCCCGCGATCGCCGATTGGTCGGCGATGAGCAACCCGCCTCCAGTCCGCCGCCCTTGCCTACGGCGGCCACAAGACCCTGCAGATGTTGAAGCGGTATACGCACCTGCGGGCCGAAGATTTGGTGGGGATGTTGGGGTAGGGATTTTTCCCGGTTTTGGGAAAAATTCCCGACCTATATTTTTTCGGAAAATTCCGAATAAAAAGGCCGGGGATAACCCCGGACTTCAAGTGTCTGTCATCCCTGTTAAAGGTCTAGCGACCAAGCTCGGCCGAAAACGCCTCCATAAAACCGTAAGCGACCGCCAACGCGCCTACCGCCGCCGCGTCCTGCGAGGCCAATCCGGGATTGCCACCACTACGGAGGATCCCGGGCAGGGGGCTGTGCGCCTGGATCTTTATCTATCGGCGACCGCCGCTTTGAAGCTCGATCGCAGTCCCGCCACGGGGGCATGAGCCGGGCCCAGGTCCTGGGGATACTGCTTTTGCAGGCAGAGGAGCGCGTCATGAAAGACATGACCGACGATGCGCAAGATCATTACATCATCGGATGACGTTTTACAGGCAAAAGATCGCGTCATCATGACTG
>Ga0307375_10000813_pt1 | contig 36466 bp, 36 predicted proteins | sample TR1MG_FD_202531 | JGI IMG/M metagenome (GOLD analysis project Ga0307375, IMG submission 202531) | Soil microbial communities from Risofladan, Vaasa, Finland - TR-1 | ecosystem: Environmental > Terrestrial > Soil > Coastal area > Acid sulfate soil | place: Finland: Risofladan, Vaasa | collected... | reverse complement strand
CCTCATCGGGGAATCGCTGCTGAAACTCGAAAATAGTAAGGCTGTCGAACTTCTTCTCCATACTCTAAATCATTTATACCCCTAAAATACTACATTTATCCGTATTGGCTGAATGCCTAATTCAAAAGATGAATTTGAATGTTGAAAATTACTGGGAATAAAAAATTAGCGACTATTTAAATACTGTTTTCATGTTAGTTTAATTCAACTTAATGTCATAAATTTGAATAGGTAACAATAAATCATACCCTATGAAAACTATACAAAAACCGGTTCTATCCATTATCCTTGCCGCGGTATGGATAAGCTTGTCGGAATTTGTGAGAAACGAGCTGTTGTTTAAATCATACTGGACTGCGCACTACCAATCGCTTGGGCTTGTTTTCCCATCGGAACCCATCAATGGGGCCATGTGGGGCGTATGGTCGCTGCTTTTTGCCATTGCCATCTTTGTTATTGCAAAAAAGTTTACCCTAACACAAACTACGCTGCTGTCGTGGTTTGTAGCCTTTGTTTTAATGTGGGTAGCGGTGGGCAACCTTGGCGTACTGCCCTATAGTTTGCTTTACTATGCAGTGCCACTAAGTCTTTTGGAGGCATTTGTTGCTGCGCTAATCATAAAGAAGTTGGCTTAACATTTTTGCGACCATAAATCATGACCTTATTCTATGAAACCAACTCTATTCCTTCTTCTAATTTTATCCCCGCTATTCTCCTTTGGACAGGATTGGGCCCCGGTTGGAGCCAAGTGGGTTTACGATCACGATTCTGGTCTGAGTCAATACCTCACAACCATTGAGTCGGTTAAGGATACCACCGTTATGGGCAAGGTGTGCAGGCAGCTGGTTAATCGCGAAATAGACGAGCTGATGCGGCAGGATGGTTCCTACTACTGGGATACCTCCTTGGTTTCCACGGACTATATCTACCAATCGAACGATACGGTGTACCATTTCAACCAATTTGAGAGCACATTTTATCCGCTTTACCTCCTCAATGTGGCCACCAACGATACCGTGCTGATTAGAAGAAGCAAGGCCCAGTGCGACGAGAATGAGTATTTCTGCTCCCGCTTTGAGTACGTGGTTGATGATATTTCTACCATGTCACTGCAGGGGCAAACCTTAAAGGTAATCTACAACTCCGCCACCGATTCCGCCGAGTGGGTATTTAACCGCTCCTTCGTTGGCGAAAGCTATCCAATTGTGGAGCGCATCGGTTCGCTAAAATACCTCTTTGGCGTAAGTAGAAATTTTGCAATGGAGGGTGGTATTAAGTGCCTACGCTGCTACACCGATGCCAACATCTCCTACAAAGCCGACTATTGGGACAAGGATTGTGACTATCTACCACCGCTGAATGGACCCTCAACCATTGGTGAAATCAAAGCCGATCAATTGTTGGTGAGTCCCAATCCATTCAGCTTGGTTATTCGGTTTGGAGGTGGTGTGGCTGTTACCTACCAACTCTACAATTCGTTGGGCAAGCTGCTGCTTAAGGGCAACGGCACGGAGATAAATACCTCTTCACTGCATAAGGGTGTCTATCTACTTCGGATAGCTCGAGATGGTGGAGCAACAAAAACAGTGAGGGTGGTGAAGGAGTAGCCCAATGGATGTTTACTTCATCTAAAGTTGAAAATGATATCGGCAATGTTATTCTCTGCTATAATATATTGAGGACTAGTAGCCTGAAAATGTATTAACTTTGCAAAACAATCAACTGAGCGCCATGGAAACGCGAGAGATATTACATGCAATTATGCAACTTCCTATAAGCAAGCGAATGCTTATTGTTGAACAGACTTTAAAGACTATTAGGGAGAGCGAGACTCAAAGTAAGATGCTTATTGCTGCAGATGCATTGCTTGAGGACTATAAGAATGACAAGGATTTAACCGCCTTTACTCAACTTGATTATGAATCATTTTATGAGGCAAGGTGAGATTTGGCTAATTAATCTTGACCCAACGGTCGGTGCTGAAATTAAGAAAACACGGCCTGCTATTGTGGTAAATGACAACTCCTTGGGTAAACTGCCTCTTAAAATAATTGTTCCTTTAACAGACTGGAAACAGCGCTATGAAATTGCGCCATGGATGGTAAAAGTTTCACCCGACCAAGAAAATAACCTTGCCAAGGAATCCGCTGTCGACTGTTTTCAAATTCGTTCCGTATCCGAAGCTAGATTTATAAAAAGAGTGGGTAGGGTTAATGCAGATAATTTTGACAGTATAAAGGAGGCCCTCTCCAAGGTATTGACGATCGAAACGTTTTAGTAATTTGAGCAAGAGATTCTCTATGTTGCTCCCTGCCACTGCTAACTCCGTCACGCGTAACTTATAGTCACCAGTCACCTTTTCTACCCAAAAACTTCTATTTTCGCAAGAAAAAGAGGTTGTGATTCCAGCAGGATGCGTTGAGCAGTGCCGTGGTTGCAAGCACCGCGAGTGGAGCGAGGAGGAGAGCCTTCAGCAGAAGTATAATTTTCTGGCTGCCCGACTAGCTCCATGGAGCAGCGTGCTACAGCCCGTGGTTTCGGTTCATGGCGCAGCGCGATGGGGTTACCGCTCCAAGGTCACACTTTCGGCAGCCTATTTAAATAGTTCTTGGCTGCTGGGTATGCTCTCCCGTGATGAGCTTATTCCCATTCCAAATTGTCCGGTTCATGCTCCAATTATTAACAGCGTAGCCTCCATCCTTTCTGCAGTAATGCCTCCAGCAGAGGAGTTACCTCTCGCTTTTATAGTGCAGTCTGCATCTCAAGTGGTGATGGTGGTAAGGGCACGTCAGGTACCTGATTGCAGCTGGCTTACACCACTGGTTGAGACCGAGTTAAGGAGCGTTGGTGTGGAGGGGCTCTGGCTTCACTGCAACTTTGCAGCGGGGAAGCGCATGTTTGAGAAGACGCCTTTAATGCTGCTCTTTGGGCAACCGCGGTCGCAGGATGAGATGGAGCTGTGGTATGGTCCAGGTGCTTTCCAGCAGCTAATTCCGTCGCTCTACCATCAGTCCCTGGCTGAGGCGGCTCGTTTTCTGGCCCCCGACGTCAACCATTCGGTGGTGGATCTCTACTGTGGGACAGGGGCATCCATGCGGCAGTGGCGGAGGCTGGGGGCTCCCGTACTTGGTGTGGAGTTGGGTGGTGAGGCGGTGGCCTGTGCCGGGCTTAACGTTCCCGATGCTGTAGTGCTTCGCGGTGCCTGTCGCCATCGGGTTCCACAGGTTGATAGGTGGGCCATGGAGCAGCGCGAGAAGGGCCAACGGCTGCTACTTTACGTTAACCCACCGCGTACCGGACTTGAGCCGGAGGTGCTTAGCTGGATTGTTGATAAGGGCCGTCCCGACCGCTTGGCCTACCTCTCGTGCAGTGCAGGAACGCTGGCAAAAAACTTATCGGTGCTAGCAGAGCATGGTTACAGGGTGGAGCAGCTCGTTCCCTTTGATTTTTTTCCACAAACTATTCATGTGGAGTGCTTGGCGCTGCTTAGGAGGGGAGATTAACAGACAAAAAAATGGAGTATGTTGCCATACTCCATTTTCAATTTTAACAAAGTTTGCCTTGAAATTTCTTGATGGCAATTATATCGCCTTCGTCTTTTCGGCCAGCCACTCCTTTAGCTCGGGAACCAGCCTTGGCGATAGCGCATCGTAAACCTTTTGGTGATAGGCGTTGAGCCAGTCCAGTTCAGCCTTGGAGAGCATCTCCTTCTTTACCGGTTTAAGGTCAATGGGGCAAAGGGTAACCGTTTCCCACTTCAGAAAGCTGCCAAAATCGTTGGTTTCGGATGGAACACAGGCAATGAGGTTTTCAATGCGGATACCGTGTTTGCCAGCGCGGTATACCCCCGGCTCATCGCTGCAAACCATGCCCGGCTGAATAGTTACCGAATTCTCCTCCAGCCTGATGCTTTGCGGTCCTTCGTGAACGTTGAGGAAGAAGCCAACGCCGTGTCCGGTGCCATGACCATAGTTGAGGTGGTGGTAGAGGAGCGGTTGGCGTGCCAGCATATCGAGGTTGGAGCCTCGAGTATTGCGCGGAAAAACGGCCATTGCCAAACCAATCATGCCACGTAGCACTAAGGTGTAGTCAACCATCTCCTCCTCATTGGGCTTCGACAGGTGAATGGTGCGGGTGATATCGGTGGTGCCGTTGCGGTATTGGCCGCCGCTATCGATAAGCAGAAATCCTTTGGGCTTTATCTTTGAGCTGGTTTCTGGTGTTGCAGAGTAGTGTACAATGGCACCATGCTCACCGTAACCCACAATGGATTCAAAACTTTCACCCATAAATCCGGGTTGTTTGGCTCTGCAATCCCTGAATTTTTCTCCAACAGACAGCTCGGTGAGCGTGTTGCTGGCTGCAGTGGTTTCAATCCAATGGAGTGCCTCCACCAGCGCCAAGCCATCGTTTACCATGGCGTCGCGAATACCGGCCAGCTCAGCCTCCGTTTTGCATGCCTTGGCCATGGTTACCGGCGAAAGTTGCCTAATGATTTTGCAATCCTCCGGTATCATACCTGCCGTGGCATGGCTGGTGCGAGCAGGGTCGATAAGCACGCGCTCTTTTTTTGAGAAGTTCTTCACCACATGGCTTAGCTCTTCATATTCGAAGATATGAATTTCGGCAACCTTCAGCTTGCGTGTTACCACTGGCGGAAGCTTGCTCCCTTCCACAAATAGCAGGACGCGGTCGAGGTAAATAACAGCGTAGGCATAGAAAACCGGATTGAATGCCACATCCGATCCTCGTAGGTTAAATAGCCAAGCAATTTCGTCGAGTGCCGACAGAATGGTGACTGTGGCACCAGCGGCTTCCATCTCCTTCTGCAGATCAGCAATCTTCTCAGAAATTGATTTTCCGGCAACCTCTTCATCATGAAGGTAAATTGGATCTTTGGGTAGCCGTGGACGGTTGTCCCAGCCTTTTGTGCCTAGGTCAGCAATATGTTTTAATGAAAGTTTCTTTGAGAGGAGTTTTTGTTTCATGCTCTCCAGCTGGTTTACGGAGAATAGGCGGGCGTCAACGCCAATTTCGGCCTTCTTGGGTAGCGTGTTTAGTAGCCACTCTTCAATGGCTGGCGTCCCGGCAATGCCCATTTTGAATAGCTCAATTCCAGAACCCTCCAACTCCCGCTCTGCCTGTAGAAAGTAGCGCGAGTCGGTCCACAATCCTGCTTTATTCTCGGTTATTACCACCGTTCCTGCCGAGCCAGTGAAGCCCGACAGCCATGCACGTGTTCTCCAGTGCTCAGCAACATATTCACTCAGATGCGTGTCACCCGAAGGAATTATAGCTGCTGAGATGCCCTTTTTTTGCATCTCTTTGCGGAGTTGCTTAAGCTTTTGTGCTGTTTCCATCGTTTCAGGTATTGGTATCAGAATTCATTGTTTTACAAAGTAAGTTAAAACAACAAAAAAAATTAACTTGTGGAGGTAAAAATGATCAACTATGCGCAAATCCCTAGAACTTTTTGGCTCCTATATCACCATGGGAGTGATAATGATTGTGCTGGCTTTTGCTGTGGGCTTTGCCACTGTTGTTGAGAAGAAATTTGGAGTGGAAGCTTCGTGGGGGCTGGTTTATGGTGCATGGTGGTTCAATTTCCTTTGGCTACTGCTATCGCTCAATTTAATGGTAGCGCTATTCACAAGGTCACGCTTTTCGAGGGCAAGGGTGGGCGTTTTTCTGTTTCACCTCGCTTTTCTTGTGATAATTGTTGGTGCTGCCATTACGCGGTTCACCGGAACGGCTGGTGTGCTTCACCTCCGGGAGGGTATCCCTATGCAGAGCTACGTAAGCGAGGAACCCTACCTACAGGTCGCCGATTCGGCAGGAAATATTCTTTTTGAGCAGCAGCTCAGCTTTGGTAAATATTCCAATAATCGGTTCAAACAGCAGTTGAGAACATCTTACGGACCATTCTCGCTACGACTTGTCCGCGTTATTCCTCATGCTGCTCCAATGCTCGTTCATGATGCCAATGGTAAAATCGTTGTAAAGTTGGTTATTGCTACGCAGAGCGGAAGATATAGCCGTTGCATTGCTGCTGGTGAGGTGGTACAGCTGGATGGTATCACCGTAGGTTTTGGTTCCACAATGCCAACATCGGTGGTCCTAGCTCCATCAGACTCTGGAATTACCATTCAATCGTTGGGTGGGCTTGCTATGGGTGGATTGGAGCAGCCATCGATGGCGATTTCGGCTTCGTCTCAGCCGTTGCTGGTAAAGCCGGGTAAGCTATACTCGGGTAAAGGTTGGCAGCTGGTTGTAGTGGAGGCTGATAGCCTTTCGCGCGTTGAGTACACTTCGCAGCATGGCAGTAGCGATATGGCGCTTACTATTATGGCAGAGCAAAATGGTCATGTATCCACCGTCAACTTGCTGAAGTCTACCGATGGTGAGAGTTGGAGCACTGTAGCTGTTGGGTTACATCAATACCGTTTGCGCTACGGCAGTAAGGTGGAAAAACTTCCGTTTAAGATGGTGCTTAACAAGTTCATGCTCGACCGATATCCTGGGTCTCAATCTCCATCGTCTTACACCAGCTTGGTTACGGTGATTGATTCCAGCGCTAATCAAAAGACAGACTATACAATCACCATGAGTCGGGTGCTGGACCTACAAGGCTATCGTTTCTTTCAATCCTCTTACGATGAGGACGGGCATGGTTCGGTGCTAAGGGTTTCCGACGATTTTTGGGGAATGACCACAACCTATATGGGGTATGGGCTTTTCATGGTTGGTGTGCTGCTGACTCTAGTTACGAGGAGAAGCAAGCTTTACGCTCTTCTTAGCAAGCGTACTGCTACGCTGTTGTTTGTGCTGCTGGTGGCTGTCCCAATCTCCATCTCCGCGCAGCCACTTCCCACTCCTCCCGTGGAGCAGGCTCGTGCCTTTGGTCGGCTGTTGACCCTTTCGCACGATGGGCGCATTCATCCCCTAAACACCTTGGGCAGCGAGGTGGTTAGAAAGCTAACCGGTGGGGATACCTTTCGTGGAATGACCTCCGACCAGCTGCTGCTTAGCATGAGCGCCTTCCCCGATTATTGGCAGAGTGCCCTGCTTATTAGGGTAGAAAACCCTCAGGTGAGAGCCAATCTTGGCATGCATGGTGAAATGGCTTCATTCCTGAACTTTTTCGACTCTTCAAGTGGCGGTTACCTTCTCAAAAATCCAGTAGCCGCGATTAACCGTAAGCCTCCAGCAGAGCGCACTAAGACTGACTGTGGTTTGCTTAAGGTGGATGAGCGGGTTAGCATTTGCTACATGATTTTCACCGGTAGTCTATTGAAAATATTCCCAAATAGCTCTGGAAATGAATGGCGTTCAATAGCCACTGTAATGGCAAACGGAGGAGATACCACCATGCCAGGACGTCTGTTGGCCAATTACTTTACGCAGCTACGAGCTGCCACTGCTAACAACAAATTTGCCGGAGCCGATAGCGCGTTGACTCGCTTTGCCCAGTATCAGAAAGAAACTGCACTTATTTCTTTTGATGGATCAGCCGAATTGGAACTGCTTTACAATCGTCTTGACCTGTTCAATCGCATAGTTCCATTTTATGGGTTGGCTGGATTGGCCCTTTTGGTACTTCTTTTCTTCAGAAAGAGGTGGGCTGAGATTGCCGGAAAGTTCTTTGTATGGATGGTGCTCATTACATTTGTGGTTCACACGGTTGGTATGGTGCTGCGGTGGATTGTTGCGGGGCATGCACCCATGAGCAACGGGTATGAATCAATGCTAATGATTTCTTGGGTTGCCGTGGGTGGAGGCCTCCTAGCTGTTCGTCGACTTCCAGCAGCGCTTGGCGTAGCTGCATTACTTGCCACGGCTACGCTCTTTGTGGCGCATCTTAGCTGGATGGATCCCGAAATTACCAATCTGGTTCCGGTGCTAAAGTCGAAGTGGCTTACCTTGCATGTATCCTTTGTGATGGCTGGTTACGCCTTTTTTGGCATTGGAGCATTGTTAGGTATTCTTTCTATGCTAATAATTGCCATACCGCGCCTATACAAAAAGGTGGCTGGCGCTGATTTTGATAATATCCAGAAACTAATGGAATCGGCCATGGTTGTGGGGTTGTACCTATTCACCGTGGGAACATTGCTTGGTGCCATATGGGCCAATGAGTCATGGGGCAGGTATTGGGGTTGGGATCCCAAGGAGTCGTGGGCGCTGGTTACAATTTTTATTTATGTGATTATCACCCATTTGAACAATATTCCCAACTTTAAAAATTCGTTGGCATTGAGCTTTTCATCCATTGTGGGGTTTATGGCAGTAATGATGACCTACTTTGGGGTAAATTACCTGCTAACTGGTTTGCACTCCTATGCTGCTGGAGAAACTATGGGTATTCCTTTAGTAATTTATGCTGGAATCGGTGCTGTTATTGTGCTTTGGTTGGTGGCATTGCTAATGGCGCCCAAAACTATTAACCGTAAAAATTAGGATTGAATTTTTATTCCTATGTGCTACATTTGTGATCTAATCTTTTTGAAATATGAACAGTTTTGAATTTTATAACCCTGTTAGGGTCGTTTTTGGAAGAGGAAAAATTGCTGAGTTACCTAATCTTATTTCTGCTGGTCAAAAGGTTCTTGTTACCTATGGTGGTGGAAGTATTAAGGAGAATGGCGTTTACGATCAGGTTTTTGACGCGCTTAAGGGCTATTCCATTTTTGAATTTGGTGGCATTGAGGCCAATCCCAAGTATGAAACACTGATGAAGGCAGTGCAGCTCATTCGGAAGGAGAAGATTGATTTTGTGCTGGCCGTGGGAGGCGGTTCTGTCCTCGATGGAACAAAGTTTATTGTTGCTGCGGTTCCTTTCAAAGGTAATGAATGGGATATACTAGCGAAGCACCTTCCCATTAAGGAGGCACTACCCTTTGGAGCAGTGCTAACATTGGCCGCTACAGGTTCAGAAATGAATAGCGGTGGCGTTATTTCACGAATTGAAACCAAGGAGAAGCTGGCATTTGGAAGTCCTTTGCTATTTCCAAAATTCTCCATTCTGGATCCAGCAACTACTTTTTCTCTACCGGTAAATCAAGTTGCCAATGGCGTTGTAGATAGTTTTGTTCATGTTACAGAGCAGTATCTTACCTATCCCTCCAATTCACCCATACAGGATAGGATGGCGGAAGGCATTCTTAAAACATTAATTGAGGAGGGTCCCAAGGCTCTTAGTAATCCTCAGGATTTTGACGTTAGATCAAATCTTATGTGGTCAGCCACCATGGCGCTCAATGGATTACTCAGCTGCGGAGTTCCTAGCGATTGGGCTACCCACATGATTGGGCATGAGCTTACTGCATTCCATGGCCTTTCACACGGCGTTACACTTGCCATTGTGCTTCCCTCTCTGCTACGCACACTGATAGAGGACAAGGAACTTAAGTTGGTGCAGTATGCCGAACGGGTTTGGGATATTAAGACCGGAACCGACCGTGAAAAGGCACTTGCTGCCATTGATAAAACGGAGGAGTTTTTCCAAGCGATGGGTATAAAGACTAAACTCACCGGTTATGGCATTGGTGCCGAAAATTTCTCGAAGATTATTAAGCGATTTGAAGATCGTGGCTGGGTAGTGCTTGGCGAACGTCGTAGCGTTACTCCCAAAAAAGTTCTTGAGATCCTTAAAAACTGTCTTTAAGCATTATGCATATTGATAAAAAAAGAGCCCTTCAACGAGGGCTCTTTTTTTGTGGTATCTACTTTTTATCGAAAAGTTTTGTGAATTCTTTCTTTGTGCGTTTTTTCCAATCGCCCTTATGCCATAGGTAGCTAATCATGAGTGGAATTACGGTGGTTGCTTCAGCATACACCATCTGCTCGTAGGTGGTGTCTACCTTTCCCCACGACGAAGCTTCCTTTAAAGTGGAGGAGGAGCAGGCACCGTCGCGCACGTCGGCAACGGTAATTTGAATGGCATACTTGTGCATGGGCACGTCAATGCCAAGGCATTCGGCGCAAACAACAGTATCCTGAGTGAAGTTCTTGGGAACACCTCCGCCAACCATGAACAGTCCGGTTACCTTAGCTTCAATCTTTATCATGGTGAGCTCGCGGAAATCCTTTACTGAGTCGATGGATACGTGAGCATCGGGTCTTTCCCACTGGTGCATTACCAAACCGAAACCAGCGCTTGAATCGCTGAAAGCAGGGCAGAAAATGGGCACATTGTGCTCGTAGCATACCTGAACGAGCGAATCCTTCTTCACAGAGTGTTGGGTGAGATATTTGCCCATCTCCTTGATGAATTCGCGGGAGGAGTATGCGCCTGGTTTCATACCATCGGCAATCATCTTAATGGTAGAATCACAGTTTTGCAGCTCTTGCTCATTGATGTAGGTATCGTAAATGCGGTCAACGTAGTTGTCGCGTAGCACGTTATCATTTACAAACTGGCTTCCACGATAGTGCTTAAAGCCGAGTGCTTCAAAAAAATCCATGTCTACAATGGAGGCACCCGTAGCAACGATGCAATCAACCATGTTGTTTTTCACCATATCAACATACACCTGCATGCAGCCGCCAGCACTGGTGCTTCCTGCAAGGGTAAGTATGTTGGAACACTCCTTGTCGTTGATCATCATGTCGTAGATGTCGGTGGCATTGGCCACTTCGCGCGAAGAAAACGACATCTTGCGCATGCTGTTGATAATGGGGGTGGAGTCAAACGACTTGATATCCACGTGCTCGATGGTTTCTTTGAAGAAATCTTTCTTTTCCATTTGTTTGTGTGGGTTTTTAACCAAAGCAACTTAGCGCCTTTTTCGCAAAGGCAAGTTAATTTACGGTATTGTTTGAAAACTCAGTTAATTACTCTTTTAACAGCGGTTTTAGTATACTTGGCAGCTAAGTTGCTCAAGACTATTCTCCGCTGGGTGGTTATTTCATACTACGATGCCTTTAAGATGGGATAGTAGTAGGAGGTAAAGCAAAGCGCGACGAGTGCTGTGCCGTATTTTTTTTGTGGAACAAAACTTTCTGTAAGAAAATGGATATCCTCCAAGCGATAATCGTCGGAGAAGCCATTGAAGTAGAGTTCGTCGAGACTGGAGCGGAGTAACGACTTTAGCTCAACAAGCTCATAGTTTCCGTAATGCTCGCAAACCAATCCACCAAATTTTTGATCTGTTTTTTTATTGTAAAGCCACCCGTAAACAATGCCGGCAGAGGCTCTTTCGCCCTTGTTGGCAGTACACGTGGACATTATGGATTCGATAACAGCCCCATGCTCAATGGTAGTAGGGCGTTCAATTTTAGTGGCAATGCGGGGAAGGATGGAGGAGTAGGTCATGATATTGGCCATTTCAATGTTAGCCGCCTTGAGCGCTAGGTGGTAGGAGCCGGCATGAATGGCTATGTCGCTTTCGCCAACGCCACCTGTTTCGAAGTAGTCCTTTGGAATTCTATTTCCAACCAGAATACCCTGTGATTCTTTCTTGACCTCAGTAGTAGGAGAGAAAGAGCGTAGTGTAGTTGTTTGTTCGGTCATCGTCGCACATAAAATTGATGTTGGTTAATACTCAAGAAGATATTTTTTGCAGTGCTAATGGACTGCTCAAAAATTATTTTTGGATGAGAGGGAATCGATTTTCTGGAGTGATGAAAATGCCCTAGGAGCACCAGATTAAACCTGCTCCTCAATGAATTCCCTTAGAAATAATCAAATCAACCGAATGGTTAGGGATTGAGGGAGCGTAAAAAGGATGTGGTTTCGGAAAAACATCCTGGCGTAGTATTCTCTTTTTGCCGATTTCGACCGAGAGTTAAGATAAAGTTTCATTTCAATTGGGTATTAAAATAAGTTTGAAATAAACCCTCTTTCTCTACACCCTCCTTCCCATGCGCTTTGCACATGTTCGAGATTGCTTGTGTAACCGAGTGAGTTGTAATAAAATGCTTCGCTGGAAAACACCTTTAAAATTTTTGCAAGTATATGAAAAAAATCGACGATTTGCCGATGATTCATAACTTTTTATTGATTTTTTTTGAAGGGTGCTTGTGTCATCTGCAATAAGTTGATTAAGAGTAAGATGTTCCGCTCATTTTGGAGATTATTGTTGGGTGAAAATATCAAAAAAAAAGCCAGCCGACTGGCTGACTCTTTTTCGCTATAACCTGATAGATTTACTTTGTCGAATCAGGTTGAGCGTAAATACACTGACCTCTATTGGGACCTTGAGGATTCATGCCCATACCTCTTCCGTTTCCCATGCCTCTGCCATTCCTCATACCTCTACCATTTCCCATACCTTTTCCATTTCTCATTCCTTGACCCATCATTCCTCTGCCTGATGAAATGTGGGCATTGAAGTAAACCTTTTGCTCGTCGGTGAGAATGTTGCGGATTTGGTTTTGATGAGCAACACGTTTCTTCATTAAATCGGCCTTTAGTTTCGAGATTTCATCGATGGTTTTGTTAACCTCGTTCATGTCTGGCTTGTCGGCAGAGGTAAGAGTATTCAGATGTGCCTGCTTCTCTTTAATCATATTCTGAATGGGAGTAACCTCTTTCATGTGTGCTACTCGGAACTCCTGAATCTTGGCTTTTTGGTCATCGGTGAGCTTTGGGATCATATTTTCCATCCCAACGCACATGGGTGCCTTCATCTGCCTCTGATTCATTGGCTGTGCAAATGCACTGCTTGAGTTGATTAGTAGTGCTGCAATAAATGTTGCGGCAACATAAGATAATTTTGTTTTCATGGCTTTAAAATTATTATGTGAAACATTAAATGATTCTGAATTTAGTTATTTGGCCGATTCATCATGCCGCGACCATTTCTCCCGTGCCGCATTGGCCCGCGCTGTGAGGGGTCGTCAAACTGAAGGAGCAGCTGTTGCTGTTCCGGTGAGCAATGTGGCTTCAGCAGTAAAAAATGCCTTACCGTAAGCCCTTTCATCTGGGCGTAGGTTGTTCCAATCTCATTCAGCAACTCTTGTATTCTAATGGAATCGGGATTTTCTTTTAGCAGCTCAAGGTGCAGCTGTTGGTGAATATCTCTCATCCGGTCCATGGTTGCTTGGTTTTCGTCCATAAATTCATGCCTGATTTGCCGCATCATCTGCATTTGATCAGGGGAGAACTTCGCATTTCGCATTTGTTGTCCCATGTTCTGGAGGTATGCTGACCGTGTATACCGGCTTCCTCCGAATGGATTAAAGTATATGGTGGCAATGGTTGCAATGTTGGTGGCTATTAGAACAAGCACCGTTATGGAGAGTAATCTTATTTTCTTTTCAATTGTCATGGCTATTGCGTGTTACTTGTCGGTGTCGGTCGAAAAAATGTAGTCATCCATTGGAGTTGAGTAGGAGGCCTGCTGAAGGGTGATTTCTGAGGTGGCGGTGGCGCTAAGAGTGCCAGTGCCAGAGTAAGTAGTGTTGCCAATCATAAGTCCAAGCATAATACCTGCAGCAATGGAGGCTACCGCGGTGTACCAGTGGATGGGACGAATGGTTAACGATTGCTGGCCTTCCTTTAGCACCTTCTCCATTATCTTCGATTGAAGAAAGAAGGGTGGAGCAACGCTTTTTTCTCTGGCTATTTCACCAAGAAGCTGCACAACCATTGCAAATCTAGTGGAGCAACTTTGGCAACTCTCCATGTGTGAGGCAACCTCGGCAACCGGTTGGGTGATTCCGGTATCCAACATTTTTTGCAGCTCGTTATTGAATTCTTGGCAGTTCATTGTAGTGAATTTTATGATTAGACAACTTCATTTTTAAAAACTTGCGCGTTCAGGAAATTTTTTCGATGGTGGTGATGATTTTTTTTCTGGCGCGAAATATTAATGACTCCACCGCCGAAACCGATAGCTTCATCACTTCAGCAATTTCGGCATAGCTGAGTTCGTCGTATTTACTTAGGGTGAAGGCCACGCGCTGGTTATCAGGCAGCTTACCAAGTGTTACTTGCAAAATTTTAACCTGCTGCTCCTCCTCCATGTTTTCTTGGGCGTTAGGGCTATAGTCTTGCAACAGGTCGGTAGGATTTTGGTTTCCTTGAAAGAGGCCATCTATACTTTGCACCACCCACGACCGCTTTTTCTTTTTCAACAAGTTGAGCGATTTGTTTATGGTGATTCGGTAGAGCCAGGTGGCAAAGCTGGAGTTGTTTCGAAAGCTGGCAAGTGAGCGAAATGCTTCCAAAAATACATCTTGGGTAATATCCTCAGCATCGGAATGGTTATGCAGTAATCCCATTGCAGTGTTGAATACTCGATGCTGATGTTCGGTGACCAGCTGCGCAAATTGCTCTGGTTCACCCTCGAGTACTCTTTTAATCAACAGCTCTTCCAGCATAAAATAGCTCAATTTCTCATTTAGACCTCCAATTCAGAAAAAACTTGCGCGAAAGGGTTTACTAATACAAAAAAAATCATGAAACTTGTAACGTGAATTGGAACAACGCATTTTGCATTTCACCATAAATATAACCTTTATATACACCAAACGCTAATCGCGCTGTCATGGGAATAAGGTATAAAATTTTGAGCGGCTTTGTGCTCATGGGGTTAATGTTGTTGATTTCGGGAGCCATGTCGATGTACCTGATGACAACGCTGGGGAAATCGGTCTCGGGATTGCTGCAGGACAACTATAGAAGCATTGAGATTTCGAAGCAGATGCTGAATTCGCTGGAGCTGGAAAATTCCGGTGTTCTTGATGTCATGATTGGGAATGTGGATACGGGTATGAGCCAGGTAAATGCTGGACGTGAGCAGTTTGACGCAGGCATTAAGGCGGCCATGGGAAATCTCACCCTCTTTAATGAAAAGGAGTCGGTGGATTCCATCGTGGTGTCGCATCAGAAGCTAGTGGAACTGTTTGCAAACTTGCCCGAGCGCGCAAAACGTCAGGAGCTTGACCGCATGTGGTATGTAAAGGAGCTTAACCCTGCCTACAACGAGGTGGCAAAAACCGTTAAGGTGCTTATGACCATTAATGAGGCTGCCCTTTTCACCAATGCATCAAGCCTCGAACATGGCGCATATCGAGCCATTATGCCTGGTATAATTGCCATAGCGGCTGGTATTTTCCTGACCATCCTTTTCAACTACTTTTTGATCCACTACTTTGTGGCACCCATTATAAGAATTACTCGAGGTGTAGATGATTTTGTAAGGCTTAAAATTCCATTCGATATTAACGTGGAAACTAAGGACGAGATAGGTAAGCTCCGAGAGGCAATCTTGAGCTTGATTTCTTTGGTGAAGAAGGTTCAGAAAAACTAGCGAGCAAGGATTTATATGAGGTGGCATATTGTAATACGGACTGTAGGAATGGTGCTGCTGTTTAATGCAGCATTCATGATAATAGCTTCGTTAATTTCTCTCTACAACAACGATAGTGGATTCTTTCCCCTGTTGTTGAGCGCGTTGGTTACCATTGTTATTGCAGTGTTTCCGCTGGTGTTTGTTCCATATACGACCGACCTAAACAACAAGGAGGGCTATGCCATTGTGGTACTTAGCTGGATATTTTCGTGCTTAGTTGGATTATTGCCATACGTGATTTGGGGAGGCGAATTCACCTTAACCAACGCGTGGTTCGAAAGCGTTTCGGGCTATACAACCACCGGATCCACCATTCTGAACAACGTTGAGGCACTTCCCCCTGGGCTACTTTTTTGGCGTGCGTCAACCCACTTTATTGGGGGTATTGGGGTAGTGCTGTTTGCCCTAGTGGTGATGCCTGCCTTTGGAAAACTTAAAACATCCCTATCCAAAATTGAACTCTCTCCGCTGGCCAAGGACAACTTTCGATACCGCGCCAATAAAACCATGCAGATCATCTTTATGGTTTACATGGGGCTTACCATCAGCGAAACACTTCTTTTGAAGTTTGCAGGTATGTCGTGGCTCGATGCAGTATGCCATGCCTTCGCAACCATTGCCACCGGAGGATTTAGTACCAAAAACCTGAGCATTGCCTTTTTTAACAGTCCCACCATTGAAGTTATCATCATTATATTCATGTTCCTTTCGGGTCTTCACTTTGGGTTGATATACTCTACTGTGATGCTCCACAGGAACAATCTGTTTCACTCGTCAGTAGCCCGTTACTACTTTTTCTCCATGCTCATTGGTGTGGCGGTGGTGACAGTGAACGTGCATAGCTCTGTTTACCCAACATGGCTTGAGTCGTTGCGCTATTCGGCCTTTCAGGTCGTCTCAGTGGGCACTACCACCGGGTTTGCCAACGCCGATAGTTCCATATGGCCTCCGTTTTCCATACTGATAATGCTCTTTTTTATTCTGCAGTGTGCCTGCTCCGGCTCCACCTCTGGTGGTATTAAGGTGGACCGGGTGGTGATTTTTTTCCAAACTCTAAAGCGGCAGGTGAAGAAATTGCAACATCCCAATGCGGTTATTCCGGTGAGGGTTAACCACATTACCCTTGACGAGGATTTGGTTGCAGGAACGGTACTATTTATAGCACTCTACATTCTTATAGTCTTTGCCTCCACCGTATTCCTATCCATACTGGGTGTGGATATCTTGTCGGGATTTTCGGCTTCGGCTGCCTGTATGGGCAACGTGGGGCCAGGTTTTGGTATGGTGGGCTCCATGACCAACTTTAGCCTTATTCCCGATATGGGAAAGTGGGTGCTCTCGCTCGACATGCTGCTTGGCCGTATGGAAATATACGGGTTGCTCCTGCTTTTTCTTATTAAATCGTGGCGCTAGGCAGGCATATCACCTCTCTGTTTTAGTCAGTTCTGTTATTGCAAAATGTCTACTAAATAATAATTCTGACTGGATGAACGACTTTTCCCTCCTCGTTTAAAACGTTTGTTCTCTTTATTACAAAGAAAACTCAACAAAACGTTGGCTCTCACTGTTTACACTGAAGTAACCCAAAATCGAAAACAGTGTATCGACTAAACTCTTCAATATCGTCACATTCTGAAGAATTTCAGAAAAACTTTTCCGAGAATATTGCGGCAGTTGAGTTGTTCAGGAACCGGTTACGAGAGGTGGTGTTTCGCGATTCAGATAAGGCGGTAGTGAGGCATAAGGAGCGAGGAAAACTGCTGGCTCGTGACAGAGTTCAGCTGCTTATTGATGAGGGAACAGCATTTCTCGAACTTTCAGCTCTGGCCGCCAATGGTCAGTATGATAATAACTTCCCTTCGGCAGGAATCATCACCGGTATTGGTGTGATTCATGGCCGTGAAACAGTAGTGGTGGCCAACGATGCCACTGTTAAGGGTGGCACCTACATTCGGGAAACCATAAAGAAGCATCTGCGTGCTCAGGAAATTGCCTTGGAGAATAATCTTCCCTGCGTTTACCTGGTAGATTCGGGCGGAGTCTTTCTTCCTGAACAGGATCGTGTGTTTCCCGACCGCGACGACTTTGGACGGATATTCTATAATCAGGCTCGGCTTTCGGCTCAGGGAATACCGCAAATTTCGGTGGTTATGGGCTCCTGCACTGCGGGTGGTGCATACATTCCGGCCATGAGCGACGAAACCATCATTGTAAGAAATCAGGGAACCATCTTTATTGGCGGTCCACCGCTGGTGAAGGCCGCCACTGGTGAGGTTGTAACTGCAGAGGAACTTGGAGGAGGTGTGGTTCATACCTCTATTTCTGGCGTTGCCGACCATTTGGCTGAGAACGATGCCCACGCCATAGAGATATGCCGAAATATTTTTGAAAGTTTGCCATCACCACAGCGGCAGGAGATGGACTGGCAGGAACCGGAGCCACCCCGCTTTTCGGAGGAGCAACTTTATGGCGCTATCCCATTTGACCTCAAACGTGGATTTGATGTTCGGGAGGTCATTGCTCGCATTGTGGATGGTAGCCGATTCCATGAATTCAAGGAGAGCTACGGGACAACCTTGGTTACCGGTTTTGCCCGCATCATGGGTTTTCAAGTTGGGATTATTGCCAACAATGGTTTTTTGAATTCGGAAAGTGCTCTAAAGGGGGCTCATTTTGTTGAACTCTGCACTTGGCGCAAAACGCCCATCGTTTTTCTACAAAATATTACCGGCTTTATTGTGGGTAAGAAGCACGAGCATGGAGGCATTGCCCGCGATGGAGCTAAGATGATACACGCCGTGGCCAACGCATCAGTTCCGGTATTTACAGTGATGATTGGTGCCTCCTATGGTGCCGGTAACTACGCTATGGCAGGGAGGGCGTTTAATCCGCGGCTCCTGTTTATGTGGCCAAATGCTAAAATTGCCGTGATGGGTGGTGAACAGGCCGCCAACGTTATGGTTTCGGTGAAGGAGGAGCAGCTAAAGTCGCGCGGATTAGAGCTGCCCGTGGAGGATGCAACGGCCATACGCAACGAAATTCTGCATAAATACGAGGTGGAGAGTTCTGCCTACTACAGCACGTCGAGGCTTTGGGACGATGGGGTGATTGACCCCGCCGATACCCGAAAAGTGCTGGCATTGGGCATTGCTGCCTCGCTAAACAAACCTTTTGGAGAACCTCAATTTGGAATCTTTAGGATGTAAAAATATGGAAGCAAATCTTGAACTGCAGCACAACGGTGCTATATGCACGTTGTGGCTAAACGACCCTGATTCGAAAAATGCCTTAAGTCCGGCATTGGTTCATGAGTTTACTCAGGCGTTGGAGACAGTGCTAAACGACCATTCCGTAAGGGTATTGGTTGTTAGAGGTAGGGGCGACGGCTTCTGTTCGGGGGCCAACCTATCGTCGTTTGCTAAGACGGGGAAGCCTGAAATGGAGCTGGAGGTGCTGAAGGAGAGCCGAGCGCTTGCCAACCTTTTCTACCAGCTAAATCACCTATCTAAACCCGTTGTTACGGTAGTTCATGGCTATGCCTTTGGTGGGGCACTTGGACTTATTGCCGCTTCTGATTACACTCTTGTTGAGGAGAAGATTGTGATGTCGTTCAGCGAGGTTAGGCTGGGGTTGGTTCCGGCGACTATTATGCCTTACGTAGCTCAACGACTTTCGGCCGGGAAGATGCGCGAGTTGATGCTTACAGGACGAAGATTTTCCAGCGAGGAGGCGTTCACCCTAGGCCTTGTTTCGGAGGTTGCCGCCAACGAAAAAGTGGAGGAACGGTTAAATAAAGTGCTAAAGGACCTACTGTCCGGAGCCCCCAATGCTCAAACTACCTGCAAAACCCTTATCGCTGAAACGCGCTGCAACCATTCGTTTGTTCAAATGGCCGATGCCACTTCGCGAATTCTTGCCGAGATGCGGCTTGGGGAGGAGGCAAAAGAGGGCATCAACGCATTTCTGGAAAAGAGAAAAGCTGCTTTTAACCGCAGCGATGAACTTTAATTAGGCTCATTAGTTTCTACTCCTATGATTTCAAAATTGCTTGTTGCAAACCGGGGAGAGATTGCCCTTCGCATAATTAGAACTGCGAAAAATATGGGTGTTTCAACGGTTGCTGTATATTCCGATGAAGAAGGTTTTCCAATGCATGCGGCGCAGGCCGATGACTCTTTTTCGCTTGGTTCTGGTTCGTTGAGGGAGACCTACCTTAATATCGAGAAAATTATTTCGGTGGCCACTCGCTCTGGTGTAGATGCCATACATCCCGGCTACGGTTTCTTATCGGAGAACACCCACTTTGCGGAAGCCGTTGAGCTGGCAGGGTTCTCCTTTGTTGGTCCAACTCCTGCATCCATACTCACCTTGGGGAATAAGCTCGAGGCGAAGAGCATGGCTCAGAAAGTTGGTATTCCAACCCTCCCGCCAGCTACTGGAACGCTCGAAGAGATTATCCTCCTTGCCGATAAAATCGGCTATCCCGTGCTGGTTAAGCCTGCCGGAGGAGGAGGTGGAAAAGGTATGCACATTGCACATGGTGCAAACGATATTAGGACATTGCTCGAAAGGGCCATGCGTGAGGCCAGCTCTTCCTTTGGAAACGCGGAGATTTACCTTGAGAAGTTTGTTCCTGGAGCACGCCATGTGGAGGTTCAAATTGTGGGTGACGGCAGCGGAAACATCATTCACCTCTTCGATAGGGAGTGTAGCATACAGCGTCGCTACCAGAAGATTGTGGAGGAGGCTCCATCGCCCACGTTGAACGAGCAGCAGCGCACGAACATTACCGGTTATGCCATGGCTCTTGCTTCAGCTGTGAAATACAGAAGTGCCGGAACGGTGGAGTTTATTCTTGATGAACAGGGGGATCTCTTCTTTCTAGAGATGAACACGCGCATTCAGGTGGAACACCCGGTAACCGAAATGATCACCGGTGTAGATATTGTAAAGTTGCAGCTTGAGGTGGCCATGGGACAGGGTCTTTCGGTGGCTCAGAAGGACATTAAAATTAGGGGACATGCCATTGAGCTTCGGTTGTATGCAGAGGACCCAGAAAACGATTTTTCGCCATCCACTGGTACTATCTCTGACTTTAATTTCCCTGTGGCTCCATGGTTTAGGGTGGAGCATGCCCTGCGGGTGAACGAGAAGGTTACGGGTCTTTTCGACCCCATGCTCTGCAAAATGATTATCCATGGTGAGAATAGGGCAGAGGCTATTGCCCGAATGCGTTCTGTGCTGCGGCGAAGTTTTTTGCACGGCATTACCACTAACCTTGGCTTTTTAAGCTACATCGTACATTCTCCATTGTTTGCTTCAAACAACCTCTCTGTGGACACTGCAAGCGCCTTGGCTAAGGCGTATGCCGAGCAGCGGTCGCTCCCCATTGAGGTGGTGGCGGGCTATGCGCTCATCCGTTTGTATGGAAGCATGAAAGCCAAGGCAAACGGTGCTAGACGCTCAGTTTGGAGCAGCTTTGGAGCTTGGGAGGCCATAAAACGTATGGGGTTTTATCACGACGACCATTTTTTGGAGGTAACACCTAATTATAGTGGTTCGAAAGTATCAAACATACAGTATAACGGGTTGGTGCTATCGGTTGGAAAATACCTATTTGTCGACAATTCAATGTTGGAGATGACAATTGATGGTGTTGCTGCCGAGATGCATTTTACCCTGCACTCATGGGGCATCTCAATCACTCACCATGACAGGCTCTACAGAATTAAACACGCCAATCACCTGTCGGATGGTAAACGAAAGCCCAAGGCTACGCGACCGGAAACGGGAGAACGTATGGTTACTTCACCTTTACATGGCCGAATTATTAGCCTACCGGTGAAGGAGGGTGAGATTGTTGAGCTGGGCACAACCCTCATGATTATTGAGGCAATGAAGATGGAAAACCTGATTGCCTCGCCACAGCGTGCCAAAATTGGCAAGGTGCTGGTTCGCGAAATGGAGCAGGTTTCCGATGGTTCAGAACTTATTGTTTTAGAAAAACTTTAGCATATATGGAATATCAACTTACAAGCAAGCACGAGGAGATTCGTGAGAAGGTTAGGAAATTTGCTGAGGAGCGGGTTAAACCCATGGCAGTGCAACTCGATGAGGATGAACAATTCTCGGAGGAGTTAACTAAGGAGATGGGCCGTTTAGGCCTCTATGGCATTGTGATTCCTAAGGAGTATGGTGGTCAGGGACTGGACTATATGGCCCTTGTTCTTGCCGTTGAGGAGCTCTCAAAAATTGATGGTTCTCAGGCTGGAACGTTGGCCGCCCACAACTGCCTTGGCATAAATCCTATATACTACTACGGCACCGAAGAGCAGCGCCGAAAATTTCTCCCTTTACTCTGCAGCGGTGAGAAGCTCTGGGCCTTTGGTCTCACCGAGCCAAACGCCGGTAGCGATGCCCTAGGAGTAGAAACAACAGCCGTTCTTGAGAATGGAGTGTGGACAATTAACGGACATAAGATATTTATTTCGAACGCCACCAACCCCATGTCGGCAGGCATTACACTGTTGGCTCGTACTGGTGAAACGAATGGACGGCGCGAACTCTCTGCCATTATGATACCTCGCGAAACTGGCTATGCCACCGAGCGCATCACCAAAAAGCTGATGTGGCGTGCAAGCGATACTGGCAAGCTCACATTTAATGGTGTTAAGGTTCCAGAGTCGAACCTGCTAGGCGTAAGAGGGAAAGGGGGCCGATTGATGCTGGAAACCCTCGATGCCGGGAGGTTGAGCATTGCAGCCATGGGACTTGGTTTAGCCGAAGGCGCTTACGAGGAGGCGCTAGCCTATGCCAACACTCGCCATCAGTTTGGAAAGCCCATTTCGAGCTTTCAGGCTGTTTCGTTTAAGCTTGCTCAAATGGCCACAAGGATTGAAGCTGCTCGCTATTTGCTATACCACGCTGTGTGGCTCAAGGACAATGGTAAGCCATACGCCAAGGAGGCCGCTATGGCCAAGTTATTCTGCTCGGAGGTAGCTACCGAAGCCGCTACCGAGGGAAGCCAGATTCATGGAGCCTACGGTTTGGTAAAGGGTTCGTTGGTGGAGCGCCACTTCCGCGACCAGCGTATTCTGCATGTAGGAGAGGGAACCACGGAAATTCTAAAAATGGTGATTGCACGACAGATTGGATGTAAACTCTAGGTTGCTGCTTGGTGTGTTGCTCTAAATCGCTATCTTTAGTTGGTGATTAATTTTGCCTTATTGCAGTATCTTGTGGCAATAGATTGGGCAATCATGTAATATGTAGACCAATGGAAGACAGAAAAAAAGACCATATAGACCTCGCGTTTAGCTCACAGGTTAAGGCTACCGAAGCCGATTCGAGATTCTTCTACGAGCCGCTGATGGGCTCGCACACCCGAGGGAAGCTGGAACCTTTTACCTTCTTGGGTAAAACCATGCGGCTCCCCATTTGGGTGAGCAGCATGACTGGTGGCACCGCATTGGCGCGAACCATAAATACCAACCTTGCCCATGCCTGCAATGAGTTTGGCATGGGAATGGGTTTGGGTTCCTGTCGTAAGTTGCTTGAAAATGAGGAGCACATTGCCGATTTCGACATGCGCGATATTATTGGCAACGACCTTCCTTTTTATGCAAACATAGGCATTGCCCAGCTGGAGCAGATGTTGGAGAATAGCTCCTATCAGCGGCTTCTTGATTTGGTAAATCGCCTACGCGCCGATGGGTTGATTATTCATGTTAATCCAGTACAGGAGTGGCTACAACCCGAGGGTGACCTGCTGCACCATCCGCCGTTCAGCATCATAGAGGAGTTTCTTTCGCTGGCTAAAATAAAGGTGATTGTGAAAGAGGTGGGGCAGGGTATGGGGCCCGAAAGCCTGCGTAAAATTATGTGGTTGCCCATCGAAGCGTTGGAGTTTGCTGCCTTTGGTGGAACTAACTTTGCCCGGGTTGAGCTTACACGTAGCGAGCCTGTTCAGCAGGAGCTCTTCGAGCCACTCTCCCTCATTGGCCATAGTGCCGAGGAGATGCTAAACGTTGTAAATGGCATGGTTCAGCAAAACCAGCCGCTCAAATGCAAGCAGCTAATAATATCCGGCGGTGTAAAGTCGTTTCTCGACGGCTTTTACTTCCTAAGCCGAAGCAAGATGCCTGCTATTTACGGTCAAGCTTCCGGTTTTCTGAAGTATGCCCAAGGCGATTATGATCAGCTGAAGGCATACGTTGAAGGGCAGGCTAAGGGTCTTCTATTTGCAAAGTCGTTTCTTAAGGTTCGAGAATAATTTAGCTTTTTCGCCATGGCAGAAGAAATTATCAATGGATTCTCCTCTCTCTCAAGGGAGGAAAAGGCAAAGCTGGTAACTCTTTCACTTGCTCGCCCCGAAAAGTTGATGAAACTTTTTGATTTCTCGCTCTATCAAGCCGAGGATATGCAAAAGCAGTTTCTCGACTTGAGCGAAAACACTATTGCAAGCTACCATTTGCCCTACTCAGTTGCACCCAATGTGATGGTGGACGGTAAGGTGTATCACGTGCCAATGGTTACCGAGGAGAGTTCGGTTGTTGCCGCAGCGGCATACAGCGCCAAGTTCTGGGCCCAGCGCGGAGGTTTCATTGTAGAAAACATATCTACCGTAAAGCTAGGCCATGTATATTTTCTATGGAACGAAAATCCAATGGATTTAACCTCCAACTGGCCTTTTCTTCGGTTTGTTTTGCTTGAGAAGGTAAAGCCTTTAACCAAAAGCATGGAGGAGCGCGGCGGCGGAATTGTTTCGCTGGAGTTGGAAAATCTAACCTATTCGGTACCCAACCTTTTCCGAATTAATGCTGAGTTCGATACTGTAGACTCCATGGGGGCCAACTTTATAAACACCTGCCTTGAGGAGATTGCCGTGGAGCTAAAGCGCTACTATTCGGCTGGGGAGGATAAGGGAAAAAAGGAGGCACTTCATGTTGTTATGTCCATCTTAAGCAACTACGTGGATGGCTGCACCGTTACCGTTTCGGCACAATGCAGAATAGCGGAACTTAATGGTGTGGAGAAGGGGCTGACAGGTGCCGAACTGGCACAGAAGATTAAGGCTGGCTTCGACATTGCTCGCGTGGATGTTTACAGGGCTACCACCCATAACAAGGGCATAATGAACGGGGTAGATGCGGTTTTGCTTGCCACTGGTAACGATTTTCGTGCCGCTGAGGCTGGGGCTCATGCCTTTGCCGCTCGCACCGGACGCTATGCTAGTCTGAGCACCTGCACAGTTGAGGAGAACGTTTTTAAGATAAGCCTTACAATGCCCCTGGCTGTTGGAACGGTTGGAGGCATCACCAACCTACATCCACTTGCCAAAGCATCGCTGGAGCTACTTGGCCGTCCTTCGGCCTCACAGCTTATGGCCATTGTGGCTTCGGTGGGACTTGCCAGCAACTTTGCAGCCGTAAAGAATCTGGTCACCACCGGAATACAGCGAGGCCACATGAAGATGCATCTCTCCAATATTTTGGCCTCATTAGGCGTAGATAATGCCGCTCGCGAGCGAGCGATGGCCTACTTCAAGGAGCGCACAGTTAGTTATAGCGCGGTTAAGGAATTTCTGGACCAAAAATGACAAAACTCAGAGCCAATGCTAAGCTGCTGCTGACAGGCGAATACCTCGTGCTTCTTGGTGCAAAGGCCATTGCCCTACCGCTACGATTTGGACAGGAACTTACTACCAGGAAGGGAGATAATCAATACATTTCGTGGGATAGCGAAGATATTAACGGCTGCTGGTTCTCGGCCACCTTTAATGGGCAAGGAGAGGCAATAGAAGGGAGTAGTAGGGAGGCTTCTCGTTTTGTTTCCACTATCTTAAGGGAGACGGAATTGCTGAGTCCGGGTTTTCTTGCTAGGCTAACAGGGCAGAAGGTGATTGTTACGGCCGACTTCGACCTGAGTTGGGGGTTGGGCAGCAGCTCCAGCCTCATCTCGCTGGTGGCTCAGTTGGCCGATGTTGACCCATTTATGCTGCACCGAAGGGTGAGCGCTGGCTCGGGCTACGACGTTATTGCGGCGCAGCAATCTTGCCCATTCATGTTTCATCTGGCGGATGGTAGTTCAGAACATTCGCCGGTAGCCCTACCATCGTTTTTCAACAAGCACCTTTTCTTTGCTTACCTCGGAAAAAAGCAGGAAACGGCCACCAATGTAAGTCAGTTTTTAAGCACTTCGACGACGGTAGAGCCGATTTTGGTCAACACCATTTCTGATATCTCGTTGCGAATTCCCCACGTGGCAAGCGTTGGAGAGCTCTGCCAGCTTGTGGAGCAGCACGAGAAGGTTATTTCCAAAATTCTGGGCACTGATTCAATAAAAAAAGCTAGCTTTCCCGACTTTAATGGGTGCACTAAGTCCTTGGGTACATGGGGTGGCGATTTTGCCCTCTTCTGCAGTGAAGAGCCGGAATCTTACGTTCGCGCCTACATCGAGGGCAAGGGCTTATCACCGCTGTTTAGGTTCGACGAAATAGTGTTGAAATATGATTAGCAAGATGCTTTTTTCAAATAGTGTTACGCCCGAGATTCTGAAGGCCGCAGTTAGCGTTAAGACGGGATGGAAAGCTCCATCGAACATTGCCGTTGTAAAGTATTGGGGCAAGCGCGAAAACCAAATTCCACAAAACCCCTCCCTCAGCTTCAGCCTGAGCGAGTGCTATACGGAAACTAGGGCCACGTTTACCCATGCTGAAAATGGGTTTAGCCTTTTGGTAAATGGGGAGAATAGCCATCCGTTTGCTGCTAAGCTTACCGATTTTTTTGGAAAGGTAACACCTTTCTTTCCCTTTTTGGCACAGGCGCGTGTGGAGCTGGAAACGAAAAATAGCTTTCCCCACTCGGTTGGGATTGCCTCGTCGGCCTCCGCATTTGCCTCGGTGGCGCTTTGCCTTTGCCATGCCGAGCAGCTGCTGATGGGTAACGAGGGCTTTGGCTCTTCGTTCCTGCAAAAGGCATCCTACGTGGCAAGGTTGGGTTCGGGAAGCGCCTCGCGCTCGGTATTTGGGGGCTGGCAGGAGTGGGGCCATTTGGCGGAGTTACCCAACTCCACCAACGATTTTGCCATTCCGGTTACGCCCAATATCGATCCGCGGTTTCTAGGAATGCGCGATGCTGTGCTGGTGGTTAGCACCAAGCCAAAGGAGCTTTCGAGCACGCTGGGGCACGCGCTCATGGTAGATCACCCCTTTGCCGATGCCCGGTATGCCGAGGCTAAGCTCTGCCTCAATGCCATCCTTAAAACCTTGCGCAAGGGTGATTTCCCAAAATTCTTCGCGCTCTGCGAGAATGAGGCGCTCACCCTTCACGCGCTGATGATGAGCTCTAAAACTTCACCCTTATACCTGGAGCCGGAAAGCCTTTCCATTATTGCTTCAATTCGCAATTTTCGAACTACTTCCGGTATGCCCATAGGTTTTACCATCGATGCCGGTCCCAACGTTCACCTGCTCTATCACGAGGATAACGAGGTGGCGGTTAAGACATTTGTTGAATCGGAGCTAAAGCGCTACTGTGAAAAAGGAATGGTAATTTACGACCGCTGTGGAGCGGGACCGGAGAGAATCTTCTAATTCTACTGAACCATTTTAAATTCCACATGTTTTGTGGGAGAAATGTGGGTGTGATAGCTATAATTACCCAATTTCAATACAAGGGTAACAGCCCTGAAGGACATGATCAATACGGATAAGTTTTATTCCAAAATACTGCTCTTTGGTGAGTACTCTGTGCTGTTAGGATCAATGGCCTTAAGCATTCCTTACAGCCACTTTCAAGGAGAACTGAGCTTTATTCACGAGGACAAATACACCGATTTGGACTTTGCCCGCAGCAGCAATACGTTGCTGGGTGAGCTGCACCAGTATCTAGTTGAAAATTCGGTTAAGAATGGAATCTCAGGTAGGTTGAACCTGGAGAAGCTGGAGTCCGATATTCGGCATGGGCTCTACTTTGAATCGTCCATACCACAAAGCTACGGCATTGGAAGTTCTGGAGCTTTGTGTGCAGCCATTTACTCAAGGTATACCACCGAGCTAATCCCGCCTTCGGGAAGCATAACGCAGGTGGATATAAAGGAGCTACGGCACATTTTTTCGGGCATTGAGTCATTCTTTCACGGTAAGAGTTCCGGCATCGATCCGCTGAGCTGTTACATGCGCTACCCGCTGCTCATACAAAAGGATGGGGAGATTGACCTGGTGGGCATTCCCCGTAACCGCAACGACAAGGAGAGCGGTATTTTTCTCCTCGATAGCGGCACTTCAGGCAAGACCGGGCCGCTGGTGGAGTCGTTCCTAAAGCACTTTGTTCCCAACGGGGTGCTGAGCAACCTGGGTCAAGAGCTCATCCGATTAAACGACGCCTGCATTCAGAATATGGTAGCGGGTGAGTATATCCTCTTCTGGAAGCATTTGAAGGAGCTCTCCGCCTTTCAGCTGGAGCATCTTCGGGCCATGATTCCATCGCACCTTGCTCCGGTGTGGGAGCAGGGGCTAACTTCCGATAGCCACTACCTCAAGCTCTGCGGCTCGGGTGGGGGTGGCTTCCTAACCGGCTTTGCCAAAAGCTACACTAACTTTTCCAAAGCCATAGCACCCCAGCGCCTTTCCCATTTCCCCGTCTACCTTTCCGGGCTGAATAGTGAGCAGTGAGTAGTGAAAAGTGAGTAGTGAAAAGTGAGTAGTGAAAAGAGTGTCAATGTATATCCCTAAATATTGTTGACATTATAGCAATTTACATAACCCAGCTGCATGTTCACCTCGGAAAGGTGACCTGTTTATAGAAAGAATCCTGCACCACACACGAGCGATACACGCTGACGAGGTCTTCAAACGCCACAAGTTGTTGACTTTTTAATAAAGAAACTCTCAACTTATAATTATTGGAATTAATAGGCGCGCACCATAATTAGTTAACTTTACCATGAATCTTATGCTTAAGGCAGACAACATATGACCGACTGGAGCACAGCAACCTGCGAAGCAAACGGTATTAACATACACTACACAAGAACTGGAGGAAACAAACCGCCTTTAATGTTGCTTCATGGATTAATGACCAATGGCTTGTGTTGGACAGGTTTGGCACGTGCGCTGGAGAAAGAGTATGATGTAATTATGCCGGATGCCAGGGGACATGGCAAGTCGAGTGTGCCCGACTATGGATACCGGTACGAAGACCATGCAAACGATGTGGCCGGTTTGATAAATGCCCTGAGACTTCCTCCGTTAGTCCTGCTTGGACATTCCATGGGCGGAATGACTGCAGCCATGGTGGCAAGCCGTAAACCAAATCTACTCCGTGGACTAATCTTAGCCGATCCAACCTTCCTGAGCCCAAAACTTCAGCGCGAAGTTCGCGATAGTGATGTGGCCGATCAGCATAGGAAGGTTCTTAAAATGCCGTTGGATGAGGTGGTGGCAGAAGCGCGGGCCAGGCATCCTAACCGGTCATCGGAAACCCTAGAGCTATTTGCTCGGGCACGACTTCAAACCAGCATGGCCGCTTTCGACGTTCTCACGCCACCGAACCCCGATTATAAGCAGCTGGTGAGTAAAATTGACGTTCCAAGTCTCCTCCTGTTTGGTGATAACGGGGTGGTTTCGTCTGCTGTTGCCGAAGAGTTGCAACGCCTTAATCCTCTATTTCAGGTTGAACAAATTCAGGAAGCGGGGCATGCGCTCCACTTGGACCAGCCAGAACACTTTGCGGCAATCGTCAAAACATTCCTGCGTTCCATTAGAACAGTTGTTGAGTAATAAACGCGCGAGCGGTGCACACTGGAAGAATGTTAAAATCTTCTTGCCCTTGATGCACCGCAACCACCAAAGGTTGAAATATGTTGCCGGTATTGGCTTAGTTTTCCCATATATAAACGCTTTGGCACACTGTAAATGGCGATGTAACTCTTACTTTTCAAAATTTGCAAATGGTTACCTTAGTGTAATTTAGCATGGAAACGTCTTGCTGCAAGACATCAAAAAAAACTGATAAATGAAGAAGATTGGCATAATGAGACAGTAGGCAAAATTATTTATAGTTTTGACGGCAGCATTATTACTACTAAAAATGCAGTTTGCAATTGGGCAGGAGAACAAGTAGAATCTGGAAGCAAATCACAAACGGGAGAACAGCATCATGGCATCTAAAATAGAGCTGAACGTTAAGCATAACGACAAAACCAGGGCGGAATATTTTATCCAAGCATTAAACGAAGATTTTGAACTTCTTCTGCTCGATTGGAAATCATGGAGGGAATCGGAACGCGTAGTAGATGCCGTAAAGCTGACCAATAAAGATAAGTCACTCACTATTACTTTGCTTTTTCTGGAAGACTACTATGACGCCGACATTGTAGCAAAGGCAAATACACTCCCGACAAGCGATACCGCCCGGTGGAGCAACAATGGCTCACTCATGTTTTTGGTGGAGTCACCGGACCCTTCTAAAGTCGATAACGCACTCAGTATCTTTGCAGGCAAGGAGTAGCTACGAGGCAGTTTGTCCCTTCGGACTTTTTGGACATTCCATTAAGCCAACTCATAGAAACGATTCTGTATTTGTGTATTACACAGTTAAAGCTGAACAATACATGCCAGTATGGGTTTTATATATAGTTTTACCCATATATAAACGAGTTGTTTGCAATTTTAGAAAAAACAAAAATTGATTAGGGCGAATTTTATGAAACTGCTAATAAATATAGAAATTTCATTGAATGCTCCTGCTATAAAAGTATGGGAAGCCCTGACCAACTCTAGATGGACTAAGCAGTATATGTATGGCTACGAAGTTTCTTCTGGCTGGAAAACCGGCGATTCCATACTTTGGAGAACTACTATAAATGGAAAACAACATATCAGAAAAGGAAAGGTATTACTGGCTCAACCATATGAGGTTCTGGAAATATCAGATTTTAATCCTAACTCTGGGCTTGAGGATATTGATACAAACTATCAAAAAGTAACATATCATTTGCTTTCCCAAGATGACAAAACGACACTATTACGGGTAACGGATGATTATGCAGGAGACGAAAAAAGACATACCGAGTCCAATCAATTTTGGAATGCTGTATTACCGAAGTTGAAAGAAGTGATAGAAAGAAAATAACTGACGCGTCCTAAATAACGGAGAACGTTATAACAAATTACAAAACCCAGCCACCGGCTCACCTCAGAGAGGTGACCTGTTTGTAGAAAGAAACCCGCCACACGCGCTTAAGATGCACGCTGAACGGTATTAAAATCTACCTACCCTCCATGCACCGCAACCACCAAGGGTTGAAATAGGTTGCCGGTATTAGCACAATAATTATCACCCTTATTTAAGCCACCTAACCGAAACTAATTTATATTTGTGTATTACACGGTTAAAGCTGCACAATACATTCCAATATGGGTGTGTATATACAGTTTTACCGCATATATAAGCAAGTTAGGCAACATTTGAAGACTGACCGATTGAGACAATTAAACAAAACATGAAACAGTATCCCAAAATATTTTATCCTAATATTCCTTTAAATCATGAAGGCTTAATCGATTTTGACAGCTATAAAACAGGTATGACCGAGAATTATTTTGAATATAAATTAGAAAAATACTTCAAAGGGCATATTAAAACAAATAAGGTTATCGATAATGGCTGGAAATATCCATATCAACCTGATTTTATACTTTACTATCAAAAATATAACTTGTGCATTGATATTGAGATTGATGAACCTTACGCTATGGGGAGTCATAAACCCATTCACCTGAATGACGAAAAGAGAAATAATTTCTTTTTATCGAAAGGTTGGCACATTATAAGATTTGCAGAAGAACATATCTGTAGATATCCAGATTTATGCTGTAAAATGATTTCTGAATTTATAAGATTTACCACAGGAGAAAGTATTTGGATTGAAGGTATGGAGGACTTTAAAGACATCCCGGATATTAGTGCATGGACAAAAAATGATGCTGAAGAAATGGCTAATAAATCTTATCGTAATGACTATTTAACGCTCCTTCAGAACATTGTCAAACAAAATCCTCAGATTTCTATAATTGCAGATGGAATTTTTCTTAATTCTCAGATTAGTGAGGCACAAAGTCTTTATAAAGATATTTGGCCAGAAAAAGAGTTGTTTGAGAAAGCAAAAGTCTCTCTTTTATTAAAAGAGTTACTCAGGTATTCTTCTCATTTTCAAAATTTAGAGGTAATTGAAGGGAAAATATATATTGAATTGAGAATTTATATTTCAACATATCATTCAATCTATAACTACACATTTGACTCTGACTTAATTTATTTGGGTAATTATATTATCAATGTTTATTATATCAGAACAGAGAACTTAATTTGTTTTGAAATTGATGATTATATTATAAATAACAACATTAGGAATGTTTTATTAATTGCTGATGACCCAGCATATCCAAATTTAATATCAAATTGGAATAACAGAGAAATTGTATTGATGAGAAAGAAAAATGATACACATATGCCAATGGATTTAAGATATATTGATTCGTCATTTCCCTCAGGAATAGCGATTGGATTAGAACAATTTGAACTATAAAAAACGTTGCCTAACAATGTATATACAAAATAGGCGTGATAGTAGTAAATTCAACGGTTGTAACCCGCTTCAAAATCGTAACGGTTTGATAGGTTTGAAGCCCGCAATCGCCTACTTTGCATATACTCAACGTTAGTATGGTGTTTGACGCTTCCTAAAAAACGGAGAACGTTGGAGCAACGTTACAGAAACCCCGCCACCGGCTCACCTCAGAGAGGTGACCTGTTTGTAGAAAGAAACCCGCCACACGCGCTTAAGGTGCACGCTGAATGGTATTAAAATCTACCTACCCTCCATGCACCGCAACCACCAAGGGTTGAAATTGGTTGCCGGTATCTACATAATTATCACCCTTGCTTAAGCCACCTAACCGAAACTAATTTATATTTGTGTATTACACGGTTAAAGCTGCACAATACATTCCAATATGGGTGTGTATATACAGTTTTACCGTATATATAAGCAAGTTGCCAACAGTGCATATATTTTATTGGGGGTTGAATCGCTAACTTCAAAGTAATTGCATTAAATTAGCTCCTTAACGTGGGATAATGAATTGTTCCAAAGTCCCCCAACAAAACATATGCTTAACGTTAGCATAGTGTTTGCCCCATTTCAAAATATTTACCCTTTCCCACATTCCCATATTTTCTTCCCACTCCCGCCGGCAGTTTATTGGGCAAGGGTAGGGGCTGCCCAGTGCTATTTTTTTGCCCAACCCTTAACTTTTTTTCCAAAAAGCACTTGACAATGGGAAAAAGTTACCATACATTTGGGACTAGCCGCTTAAAAAAAATGTGTCGGGTTATCGTCCCTAGCCTCCTCCGCCCGCCACCAAGTGTTGTTTTAAAGTATGAAGGTAAACCTGCATAAGTGTTGCCGTAAATTTGCACACTTATGGAAAAAAATTTACATACTGATGGAAATTTATTTTCTCTCTTATGCAAATTTTCTTCCACACTTACGCAGGCATAGGTATACCAGCATATGCTGTTAACCCGCCTCGGAGCTATCGCCTAGGGCATACTTCCGAGGCATAAAACCAAGTAGCATGAAGTACCATTTAATTGAGCGGGCAAACCCGCTGAACCGAGAGGCGAAAAAGTGGTATGCCTCTCCGGTAAACGACGGTAAGATTAGTAAAACGGAGCTGGCCAAGGAGATTACCGGCATGTCGTCGCTCTCGCGGGGCGACGTGTCCAACGTAATTGAGAGCCTGCTGGAGGCCATGCCCAAGTACCTGCTCATGGGCAAGAGCGTAAGTCTAGGTGAGTTTGGCACCCTGCGCCTCTCCTTTACCAGCGAGGGCGTGGATACCCAAGAGGCGTTCAACACCGGAAAGATTACGGGAGTAAAGGTAATCTTTACGCCGGGGGTGGAGCTCAAGCGGGCCATTGAAGCTGTGAGCTTTGAGCGGGATGAGTAGCTCCGCTACCTAGCGCGGCCCTGCCCACAAGCCAACCGCAATGTTTCTCCGCGGCGAATATGCTTCGCCGCTGGGAAACAAAGGGAGAAAATATATATTACATACTTGGTATAAAGCAATTTTACTCCATTTGTTCACAAAATAAACACGATTGAGATCATAGCAAACTATTAAAAGGATATTCGATTAAGATTAAATTAACACATGCAAAACTTTGGAAAATATCTTGATTAATAACAAAAATAATGATTCAATTGAAAGGAGGTGTGAAAAATATGACTTACAAAAAACCAAAAATCTTGGCTCAAAGTACTGTGCAGATGGCTGAATGTCGTCCTAATAGTAAGCCAAGTGGCAGACCTTGTAAACCAGGAGGACCTGGTGGACGTTAATTGACAAATAATTCAGGCGGCGGTGTTATACAATTAAAACTCGTCGCCTGATTACTTAAAGAAAGGAGATTTTAAAATGTTTTTCAAGCAAAAATCAAATGTTATATTCAGAAATTATGAGTCTTTCGGATATATAACGGATAATAGAAATTTTGGATATCAGCAAACGGGTGATAACGAAAACTACATCGGTGACAAAATTCTATCAGAAACTGGGGCAGTTTTTATGTCTGCTTTAGATAGAAAAGCACAAACCATTGATGAACTTGCAATAAAAATAAATACACAATTTACCGATGTTGACATTAGAACAATAAAAACTGACGCCATAGAATTTTATTACATGCTTGAACGGGATGGATTTATTGTATCGGGCGAAACAATGCAAGAGTGCAATGAAAAAGACGTAAGGTTTTCATACAAGACATTAGAACCTAAAATAGAAAAAAAGGATTTTTCTCCAACTGCTATGCATCTTGAAAAAACCGCGCAGAATTTTTTTGAAGAATACTTTGAAGGCAAGCCTCAGCTTACAAATTTGCACATAGAAATTACAAGCATGTGTAATGAAAGGTGCGTGCATTGTTATATTCCACATGAAGACAAAGTGAGCTATATCGTACCTGATTTATTTTATAAGGTACTAGAGCAATCTAGGAATATGAGGTTGTTGCATTTAACGTTAAGTGGTGGTGAGCCAATGTTGCACAAGAACTTTTGCGATTTTATAAGAGCATGTAGAGAAAATGACTTTTCGGTAAATGTGCTTAGTAATTTAACATTACTCAATGATGAGATTGTAAAAGAAATGAAGATGAACCCGCTTTTAGGTGTTCAAGTCTCATTATACTCAATGGATCCAAATATTCACGATGAGATAACTCAAATGAAAGGGAGTTTTGAAAAAACAAAAAATGCGATTTTGAAACTAATTGAAAACGATATCCCTTTGCAAATAAGTTGCCCAATCATGAAACAAAATAAAGACTGTTATCTGGAAGTTACAAAGTGGGCCGAAAAGTATAAAATTCACGTTGGAGATGATTATGTTATCATAGCAGGTTATAATCATACGGGCCAAAATCTGAGTTGTCGTCTATCAATTAATGAAGTCAAAGAAGTTATCACAGACAAGGTTACGAATGATACAAAATATTTGGAGCAAATAGAAACGGCAGCTGAGAAGAAAAAAAGTATTACAGGCAACGATTTTGTTTGTACCGTTTGTCGTTCCACTATTTGTATAGCAGACAACGGAAATGTATATCCATGTGAAGGTTGGATAGATTATGTTGTTGGTAATGTGAAAGAAACTTCTCTCGATGACATTTGGGATAATTCTGAAAAAGTGCAGTATTTAAGAGGCTTGCGCAATCATGACTTTCCTAAATGCTTACAATGTACCGACAAAGAGTTTTGCACCATGTGTATGGTTAGAAATGCAAATGAAAACCCTCAAGGAAACCCTTTAGTGGTTAATGAGTTTTTTTGCGATATCGCAAAACTTAATAGAGAAATGGTATTTAAACGGAAGGAGCAATTTATGAATTCTTAGTGCCAATAATATGCCTCGACAAGGGAGTAGCTACCGTCCACTAAACTAACGGAGAGAGCCGCTTAAACATCACATACTATTCCACCAACAGCCTTATATTCCAATCAATGTTAAACAACTTGTGATAATGGTTTTTATATTTATTTACTGTGTGATTTCTAACACAAATAAACGAATTGTAAGTAAAGTTTAGATATGTAACTGATAAGAGTTATCCCAGCCATTATAAATGAGTGTACAGATAGATAATATGTCTCGTCCAATCAATGCAGCATATGGTTGCTTTTCTAAATCAGCACCAAGTGCTTGAACTGGGAAAACATTATTAGTTAAACTTGGCAAAGCAAAACCTAAGTCATAAATTGGTTGTTGAGTTGTACCGGATGGTGTATGAACAGAAATAACATCCCTAGCAATTAACCCCAATTCTTTAGCTATTGGATCGTTTATACAGGATCCACTTGCACCAGTATCAATAAGTGCAATGACTTTTTTAGAAGGAGGATTTTTCCCTTCACTCATCATTTTTAAAAAGATTGGCTGAGAAGGGAAAATTACAATCTCAACGATAGGACCAATTTGCTGAAGATTTGGAACTCTATTAGGAAATACAGGCATACTTTTAAGCAAATATAAGGTTCCTAGAAAAATTTACGACGATGTCGCTTTCATTGATATTCTTAACTAAGAAAGGTACATCACCATACTTGTCAATCCCCGCTTTTAATGCATCCAATCTTGACTGCCATATTCCTAATACTTCCTCTCCTTTGATGACAACAAATCCCCCTTGTGGAGATTGGGCTAAATAATCAGCCTTAATTTTCTTATAAACTTCTAATTCTTTCTCAAACATATGTCATATGTTTTAGGTTAGGTGTATAAAGGTAACAAAAAATTGAGTGCAAAGTTAATATGATTGTTAAAAAACATTACACTCAACAGCAAATTTATTACAGTAAGTTGTGATGGTTTTAAAAGTTCATTTCTTTTTACTACTTGTTCCTAATGTGAGATAGAGTTGCAGTTTTAAATTCCCTTAACCAACCAATTTGTAGAGCGTTCCATTTCCCGCTAGCCCGGAGTGTGTCCTGAAGTAAGAAGGACAAAATTTAGCAATAAACGAAGTTCTTTTACGTGCTGTATAAAAGATGAAGGGGTTCGCCCGCCGGCGGATGAACCTTCGCAATCGCTGTGCAGGCAG
>Ga0307375_10000812_pt1 | contig 36491 bp, 19 predicted proteins | sample TR1MG_FD_202531 | JGI IMG/M metagenome (GOLD analysis project Ga0307375, IMG submission 202531) | Soil microbial communities from Risofladan, Vaasa, Finland - TR-1 | ecosystem: Environmental > Terrestrial > Soil > Coastal area > Acid sulfate soil | place: Finland: Risofladan, Vaasa | collected... | reverse complement strand
AATGGCGGCACGGCGATCAGCGGTTTCAGCTGGCCGGTGCCATCGGCGGACTCGATCAACAACATCGCCGACCTGGCCCACGCCGCCGTCAACGGACATGGCGGGTTCTTTTCCGCGACCAGCCCGCAGACCTTCCTCAGTGGTGTGCAGGACGCGTTGAAGCGCGCCGCCGAACGCGTGGGCACCGGCGCAAGCCTGGCGGCCAACTCCACCCAGCTGAAGACCGGCACGGTTGCGTACCAGGCCAACTATTACACCTCCAAATGGAAGGGGGATCTGAAGGCCTTTGCCGTGGATCCCACCAGCGGCGCGATTTCCACCGCGCCCAGCTGGACGGCAGTGACCGCGTTGCCGGCGGCCGGCAGTCGCAATATCTGGACCTACAACCCGAGCGGCAAAACTGCGAGCACCGAGTTCGTCGCATTCAGCTCGCCGACCACCCTTTCGACTGCCGAACAAACGGCGCTTGGCACAACCGCCACCAGCCAGCAGAACATGATCAATTACCTGCGTGGCGATGCATCGCTGGAGCAGAAGAACACCGGCGGCATCTATCGCAATCGCGACACGCCATTCGGAGACGTGGTCGACTCCCAGCCGGTGTTCGTGGGTGCGCCTGACCCGAATCAGTTTTCCAACTTTTCCTTCACGGGATCGACCGATTTCGCCGCGTATGCAAGCAACACCGCCACGCGTACCCCACTGATTTTTGTGGCGTCGAACGACGGCATGCTGCACGCGCTGGATGCAACGACGGGGGCGGAAACATTCGCCTACATCCCGGCCGCGGTCATCACCGGCGGGCTGAGCCAGCTGTCGGATCCCAATTACGGCGCCAGTGTGCCGCACCAGTACTTCAACGACGGCGAGCTGACGGTGGCGGATGCCTACTTCGGCAGCCCCAAGGCCTGGCATACCGTGGCCGTGGGCACCACCGGCCGCGGCACGGCCAAGGCCGTCTATGCCTTTGACATCACCGATCCGGCCAATATCACGTTTCTTTGGGAACGCTCCGCCAGCGACGGCAACACCAACAGCAGCTACATCGGCCAGATGACCGGCAAGCCGATCATCGCCCAGACCGCGGACGGCACCTGGTCGGTGCTGATCGGCAATGGTTACAACAGCACGGCGGGGGTGGCGGCCTTGCTGCAGTTCAAGCTTTCCGACGGCTCGCTCACCGTGCATACCACGACCGATACAACCACCAGCAATGGCCTGGCCGCTCCGTCCGTGTGGCTGGACAACCCCAGCAATGGCATCAGCACGGAAGCCTATGCCGGTGACCTGCATGGTCACGTGTGGTCGTTCACCCTCAACAACGGGACCATCGGCACGCCCAGCAGCACGGGCAGCCTGCTGTTCACCGCCAAGGATTCCGGCGGCAAGGTGCAGCCGATCACCGCGGGCATGCTGGCCGGCAAGGACCCGAATACCAGCAACGTCTGGCTGTTCTTCGGTACCGGCGAATACCTCAACTCCGGGGATCTCAGCAACCTGGCCACCCAGACCTGGTACGGACTGATCGTGCAGTCGCCGAGCGACAGCACCCTGGTGAGCAACCTCTCTACGGGTCGCAGCGCGCTGGTGCAGCGCTCGATCGTGGCGGAGGTCGCCGGCAATGCCACCAGCACTCCGCCGATCTTGCCGGCAAGAGCAGTGACGTCGGCTCCGAGCACGCCAGATATGACGGGCAAGTCCGGCTGGTACATGGATCTGTTGTCACCGACGGGGACCAATGGTGCCGCTGTCGCTCAGGGCGAACGGATAGTCACCCCCAACCAGTTCCAGGGCAACCTGCTGCTGGGCACGACGCGGATTCCACAGGCGGTGGACCTGTGCAACCCCTCCGGGCGCGGCTGGATCATGGCGATCGATCCGTTCACCGGCACCAATCCGGTATCGAACTTCTTCGACCTCAATGGCGACGGCTTGATCAACAGCTCGGACACGATCACGGTGAACGGAAAGCAGGTTGCCGCCGCGGGTGTGGGTTTCAGCTCCTTGCCCAACAACCCGGTTTTCGTGGGCAGCATCATGCTGGTGAGCTTCGACAACGGCACCACCGGCAGCCTGAAGACGACCGGCTCGAGCGGCAACCCACAGCGCGTGTCCTGGCGCGAGCTGATCAACCAGTGAAGGAATCGATGATGGAATGGATCATGTCAGTCAACCGCAGGTCGGCGCCGGGCTTCGGCAGGGGTGAGGTGTCGGCCTCGCAAGGGTTCGATCGGTGGCGTACGCCGGATCGCCTGCGAAGCAGTGCGGGTTTTACCCTGATCGAACTGATGATCGTGGTGGCGATCATCGCGATTCTGACCGCGATCGCCTATCCGGCGTACACCAGTTACATCACCAAGACTCATCGCGTGGCGGCCGAGGGTTGCCTGTCCGAATACGCCAATTACATGGAGCGGTACTACACCACCTACCTGCGCTACGACAAGGACCCGGTTACCTCCACCAACAATGCGCTGCCGGCACTGGATTGCAAAAAGCAGACTGCGGCGAATTACAGCTATGACCTGCCGGCCGTGAGCGCTACCGCCTACACCGTGGAGGCGACTCCGATCAACGCGCAACTGGCCAGGGACACCCTGTGCGGCACGCTCAGCCTGGACCAGAAGGGTCAGCGCTACGTGAACGGTTCCGGCACCGTGGATCAGTGCTGGTAGAGGCGGCGCGAACAGGCGCTTCACGGCTACGCCTCGCAGAGGCGGCTTCTGTGGGAGCGGCTTTAGCCGCGATGCTTTTTTCGCCATGATTCAAGAGCATCGCGGCTAAAGCCGCTCCCACAAGAAAGCCGCTCACGCGCCCAGCCGTTCGCGCAGGCCGCCCTGACGCTGTACCGGGCGGCTCAGTGCCGATCGCAGCGAGGCATCGGTACACCATATCTCGGCATGGCTTTTGGCGCGCGAGATCGCGGTGTAGACCAGTTCGCGGTTGAGCACGCGGTTGTCCGCGTCCGGCGGCAGCACCACCGCCACGTCGCGGTATTCCGAGCCCTGGCTGCGGTGGACGGTGATCGCCCACGCGCTGTCGTGGGCGGGCAGCGCGCGCGGCGAGAAGCTGCGCAGGCCGGCGCTGCCGTCGCGGTCGCTCAGCTCGAACCACACGCGCAATCCCTCGCTGCCTTCCAGTGCGATGCCGACGTCGCCGTTGAACAGGCCGCGGGCGTAGTCGTTGCGGGTGACGATCACCGGGCGGCCGTGATACCAGGCGCGGCCGGCATCGATGCCGTAACGGGCGCCGAGCCGCCGCGCGATCAAGGCATTGACCCCTTGCGCGCCGAACGGCCCGTCGCGCAGCGCGCACAGGATCTGCAACTGGCGCAGGTTCCGCAATGACGTGCCGGCGTCGCCGGGCGCGGTCAGCAACGACTGCAGCAGCGCGTCATGGCGCTCGATCCAGCCGTCGACGCAGGCGCGCAGGCTGTCGGGATCGGTGCAGCGGCGCAGGTGCAGATCGCCGTCGGCACGCGCGCTCAGCAGCTGGTCCAGCCAGGCCGGATCGGGCGCCTGGCGCAGCGCCTCGATGCCGTGCTGCAAGCCGCTGCCGGCGCGCCAGGAGTGGGTGAGTGTGAGCACCTGGCCGGCCAGCGCGGTGTGGTCCGTCGCGTTGTCCGTCACGCTGGCCGGCGCGTGCTGCAGCAGCGGCGCGAGCAGGGTGGCCAGCGCCGGCGGCAGCTGGTTCGGCGGTGCGCTGGCGACGATGTCGGCAAGCACCGAGCCGGCATCGACCGAGGCGAGCTGGCCCGGATCGCCGAGCAGGATCAGCAGCGCATCGGGGCGCATCGCTTCCAGCAGCTGGCGCATCATCGCCAGATCCACCATCGAGGCCTCGTCGACCACCACGATGTCCTCGGCCAGCGGATTGTGCGGCCCCCGGCTGAAGGCGTTGTCCATCGGCCGATAGCCGAGCAGCCGGTGCAGCGTGCGTGCGTCGGCATGCGGGATCTGTTGTAGGAGCGCACCTTGTGCGCGAAAGGTGTCGCCGTGTGGCAACGTGTTTTCGCGCACAGGGTGCGCTCCTACGGATGCGGCAGAAGCATCGCGTACAGGGTGCGCTCCTACGGGATCCAGTGCGGCCTGCAGCTCGGCCTTGCCCCTGGCGATGGCCTGCACCAGCCGCTGGGCGGCCTTGCCGGTGGGGGCGGCCAACGCGATCGACGGCTGTGCCGGCAGGCCGCAGGCCTTGGCGTGGCGCAGCAGCATCAGCAGCATGCGCACGACGGTGGTGGTCTTGCCGGTGCCGGGGCCGCCGGTGAGCACGAACAGGCGCGCACCGGGCACGGCAGCCACGGCGGCGCGCTGCCCATCGGTGCTGCCACGGGGCATGCCGGCGAACAGCAGATCCAGGTCCGCGGCAAGTACATCGGCGGGAAGCGGCAGCGCGCGCTGCGTGCAGCGCCGCAGGATCGCTGCGGCGAGTTTCGCCTCGTGCTGCCAGTTGCGCCAGAGAAAGAAGCGGTTTTGCGCGTCGAGCACGAACGGCGTGAATGCCGATCCGTCGCCGACCCAGGCGTGTGCGCGCAGTGCGTCCAGGGCATCGGCATCGAAGCCGGCAGCGGTGTGCGGGTCGGTCAGCCACGCGCAGGAATGGCCGTGACCTTCGGCGCCGCTGGCCGCGCGCACGGCGGCGGCCAGCGGCGCCGAGCCGGTGCGCCTGAACACCCATTGCGCCAGGGTCTGGTCGATCGCGCGTTCGTCGGTGGCGGCGGTGTCGGTCAGGGGGCGATTCATGCGGCCACCCCCTGGGCACCGGCGAAGGCATCGTCCAGTGCCTCGATCAATGCGGCCGGCCAGCGTTGGCGCCACACCCCCAACCCAGACCCCATACCCAGCGCGCGGACAAACAGGTACCAGCTGTCGCCCAGTTGGCGTTCGGCCGTATAGCCGTCCAGTCGCTGGCGCAGGTAGCGGTGCAGCGCCACGGTGTAGAGCAGGGCCTGCAGCGGGTAATGATGCTCGGCCATCGCCGCGTCGAGCGGGTCGCCCCGGTAGTCGTGGAGGTGCGCGCCGAGCCAGTTGGTCTTGTAGTCGAGTACGTGGAAGCGGCCGTCCCATTCCAGGATCAGGTCGGCGAAGCCGGTCAGCATGCCGTTGAGCGTGGTCGCGTCGAGGCTGGCCGGTACCGCGTCGGCCTGGCCGTGCGCGATGCACAGCGCTCGCAGCCGCGCCAGCGGCACCTGCCGCACCGGAAACTGGAATTCGAATTCCACGATGCGCCGTTCGGCCGGAATGTCGATCAGCCGCAGGCCGTCGCCGAGATCGGCCTGGCGCACGCGGTCGATCAGCCGGCCGACCCGCTCCAGCGCCTCGTCCGGCGGCAGGTTGCCGGCCTTGATCGCCTGCGCGGCGAGCTGGGTCTGCAGCAGCGGGCGCTGCCCGGGCCAGACTGGGCCGGGTTTGGCCAGTTCCAGCACGTGATGCACGGCATCGCCGAAGCGCGGGCCACGCAGCGGATACAGGGCCAGCAGGCGGCTGTCTTCGGCGGCGCTTTCGATTTTCTCCACCGCGACCGCAGGCTCTGCCGTGCCGGTTTCATCGGCCGTGCCACTGTCGTCGATCACCACCACCGCAGCCGCGTATCGGGTCAGGCCGCTGAAGCTGTGCAGCCACTGGAACGGGCGCACGCATGGCAACGGGGTTTGCGTGGTGCGCGGCGAGGATGAAGCGGCCGGCGCCCGGCAACGCGTGAAGGCGCCGGCATTGGGCGCCGACAAGCGCATGCCGCCCAGTGCCCCGGTCATGGCAGCGAGCGAAGCCTCGCCCTCGGTCAGTTCAAGTTTGCGCTGTGCCTGCGCGATCAGCTGATCGATCGCCGCCCATTCCCAGGCATGGTCGTCCCCGATCGGGCGAACGCCGCGATCGACCCAGTACACATGCACGGCGTGCACCGCACGGGTCAGTGCGACGTAGAGCAGGCGCAGGCGCTCTTCGAGTTCCTCGCGGAAATGCCGGCCGCGGTGTTCGATGAAATCCACCGAACCCAGGTCCACGCAGCGCCGGCCCGCATCGTCGTGATAGCGCAACAGCTTCGGCGCATAGGCCCCGTCGCGCTTGCCGGTACGCCACACCAGCGGCAGGAACACGATCGGAAACTCCAGCCCCTTGCTGGCGTGGATGGTCAGCAGTTGCACGCGGCGGGCATCGCTTTCGATGCGCAGCTGGCGCTCGTCGGCCGCATCGGCGTCGCCGTCGCCGCCTTCCCGGCGCATCTGCTGCAGCCAGGCGTACAGGCCATCCAGCCCTTGCCGCGTGCTTTCCTGCGCTGCCAGCAGCTCGCCCAGGTGGCGCAGGTCGGTGAGCACGCGCTCGCCGTCGGGCAGCGCCAGCAAGGCGGTGGCGCGTGCGGTCAGCAGGTCTTCGATCAGCGCCAGCACGCCGCGTGTGCGCACCAGCGCGCGCCATGCCTCGAAACGTTCCAGCTCAAGCTCGAACGCCGCCGGCCGGGTTTGCCAGGCGCTGAATTGATCCAGCGTCATGCCGAGCAGGCGGGTGGCCAGTGCGCCGCGCACGGCCTGGTCGTCATCCGGGTGCAGCACGGCATGCAGGATCAGTTCCAGCTCGCGCGCGACCTCGCCGGCAAAGACGCTGCCGCGCCCGCTGCCGACGCAGGGCACGCCGCGTGCGATCAGCCGCGTGCGCAGCGCCACGATCTGCTGGTTGGTCGACAGCAGCACCGCGATGTCACCCGGCGTCACGCGCTCGCCGCCGATCTGCTGGTGCGGATCGTTGAGCAGTTCGGCGATGCGGTTGGCGCAGTCGTCCAGCGCCAGCGACTCCAGTTCGCGCAGTGCCTGCAGCGGTTTGCCGTCCCTGCCCAGCGCATCGCCGCGGAACGGATGGAGCACCAGCGGCTGCGCGACGATCGCGCCATCGACGGTGTACGGCTTCTCGTCCGCCTTGGCTGCTGGTTCCACCTGCTGATAGCGGATCTGCGGATGATCGAAGCCACCCTCGGTGTGGTCGTACCACGCGTTCAGCGCTTCGACCAGCGCACGGCTGGAACGGTGGTTGGTGCCCAGCGAGAAGCGCCGGTCGGCCAGTTCGCTGGCGCGCAGGTAGGCGGCGATGTCGCCGCCGCGAAAACTGTAGATCGCCTGCTTGGGGTCGCCGATCATCACCAGCGTGCCGCGCTCGCGGTAGATCCGGTCGAAGATCGCGAACTGGCGCTGGTCGGTGTCCTGGAACTCGTCGATCAAGGCCACCGGAAACGCTTCGAACAATCGCCCGGCCAGCATGTCGTCGCCCTGCTCGCCGCACAGGCGCTGGTGGACCGTGTCGATCAGCATGCTGTAGGTGAATACGCGGCGCTGGCGCGCACGGCGCGGCATTTCCTCGCGGCAGGCTTGCGCGGCCTCGGCCAGCACCGCGCCGCGGGTGAGGAGGGTGCGCAGTCCAACCAGCGGGCGCAGCGCTTGCAGCGCCAGGATCAAGGGATGCCCGGCAAGCATGCCGGCGCTATCGGCGGCTTCCTGGGCGAGCAATTTCTCCGGCTCGAAGACATCGCTGAGCGATTTGGCCAGCTGTGCCTCATCGTTGTCGCGCAACGCCGGCACGATTTCGCGCAGCCGGCTGCGCAATGCGGCGTTGGCCCGCCGGTACAGGCTTGCATCGTCAGCCAGTCGCTGCAGTTCGGCGATGGATTTTTCCGTGCGCAGTAGAGCGATCTGACGTTCGAGCTCGGCCAGGCCGCCGGCCTCGATCCGCGCGTCGGCATTGCTGGACAGCCCGCCCAGGTCGCGCAGCAGGCCTTCCGGACCGTCGTTCAGCAGCAACGCGGCCTCGCGCGGATCGACGCTGCCGGTCAGATAGCGTCGCCGCCAGAAGTCCTCCACGCATTCGCGCTGCAGTTGCTGTTCGTCGAGGAGTTTGTCGCTGGCGAACGCGGCGCCGCTTTCCAGCGGGTAATCGCGCTGGATGCGCTGGCACAGTGCGTGGATGGTCGAGATCGGCGCGCGATCCAGGTCGGTGCGCGCCAGCTGGATTTTGCGCAACGCGTGACGGGCACTGTCCGCGTCGGGGTACAGCGCGGCCAGATAGTTTTCCAGCGAGTTCTCCTCGTCGGCCGGTGCACAGGCGGCCGGCGCGAGCAGCCAGCGTTCGGCTTCGATCAGGCGGCGGCGCAGGCGCTCGCGCAGTTCCTGCGCGGCGGCATCGGTGAATGTGGTCACCAGGATCTGCTCCACCCGCAACTCGCGCTCCAGCAGCAGGCGCAGGTAGATCAGGCCGATGTTCCAGGTCTTGCCGGTGCCGGCGCTGGCCTCGATCAGGATGCGGCCGTCGAGCGGCATGCGGCGCCAGTCGAGCGACGGCAGGGCGGTGGCGGTCATGGGGCGAGATGTCTTTGTAGGAGCGCACCCTGTGCGCGAATGCCCCTCGCGTGGTCCCACCAAAAGGCATCGCGCACAGGGTGCGCTCCTACAGACGGAGTGTTCATTGGCGGAATTCCTCAGGCGCCTTCAACAATATCGTGTGTTGCGGATCGAGCACGTCGCAGACCAGTTCGGTGGCGGCCACGAAGGCGTGGTATGCGGGGCCGGCCGGGTCGAACAGGTCCAGCCCGCGACTGAGCAGGGCGGCGTAGCCGGGGGCGTAATCGCGCTCGCCGACGTGGTTGAAATCATCGCCGTTCCACGCGGTGGTGGCCCTGGCGAGGCGATGCTCCGGAGCGGCCATGGCATAGGCCTGCGCGGTGCGCGCAAAGAACAGCAGCGGCTGCTGTTCGGCGGCCAGATACGCCTCGATCAGACGGCGCAGCCCGCGGCGCAGTTGTGCGGCGTCCTGGGCCCGCACGGGATCGAGCAAGCCGGCGGTGCGGGCCACGGCGGGGTTGTCGGTCGGTTCCAGATAGTCGCCGTGCACGGCATCGGCTTGGGTCAGCCGCAAGGCGGCCCAGTCGATATAGAAGGCCAGGATTTCCTTGAGCCCGGCGGTGCGTGCGGGCTGGGCGTCGAACAGCAGCAGTCCGCCTTCGGCAGCGCGAAATACCCGATCGACCACGCCGGTCAGCCGCAGGCCGTCGCCCAGATCCAGCTCGATCGCCTGCGCCAGCGGTTGCGCGATGCCATCGGCAAACAGCGGTTGTGCACCGGCCAGCAGGCCTTGCAGCGAGTCGCGCAGCTGCGCATAGGCTTCGGCACCGATGGCGCCACCGGCCAGCATGCCCGAGCGTGCCAGCCACGCCGGCGGTTCGGCAGGAAGCTCATCGATGCCGGCGGCGAGTGCCTCGCCGAGCAGCCGGTGATCGACGCGTTCGATCCGCTCGAGTCGGGTTTCCAGCGGTTCGCGATCGGGCCGGATGGCGTGATCCAGCGCCTGCAGGCTGATGCCATGGCCGTGCAGCAAGGCATCCCTGGCGGGGTCGCGCCAGTAGCGCTTGAGTGCGCCGAGCGAGATCTCGCCGCTGGCCGCCGGCCGGGCAAAGTCCGACAGGCTGCTGGCCGCGGGCATGGTTTTCGGCATGTCGGTCGTGCCGAGAAAACGCGGGGTGTCGACGCTGGACGGCGCGGCAAGGAACGCCGGATCGTACGAGAACAAGCGCGGATCGTGCCGCGGCTGGCCGTGCGCATCGCGCTCGTAATAGCGCGCGTCGAACGGTTGCAGCGGATGGCGGATGCGCCATGGCCGATCGGTCCCGCCGTCATCGGCCCCGTCGTCGGCGATGCCGTGCTGCTCGTCGAGGAACTGCAGCAGCTCGGCCAGCGGCGCGGCCGGGTTGCGCGGCTTGCCGTCGCGCACGCCTTCGCCGACGTAGCTGATGTGCAGTGCATCGCGCGCCGACATCATCGCTTCCAGGAACAGGTAGCGATCCTCGCTGCGGGTGTCGCGGTCGCCGTGGCGCGGCTGGCTGAGGATGCGGTTGAGGCCGGCGTCGTTGCCGGGACGCGGAAACTCGCCCTCGTTCATGCCGAGCAGGGCGACCACGCGGAATGGAATCGAACGCTGCGGCACCAGCCCGCAGAAGGTCACCCCGCCGAGCAGGAACGGTTGCCGCTCAGGCACCGCGTCGAGTGCACCGCGCACCGCTTCGCGCACCACGCTCCACGGCAGCGGCATGGCGATGCCGACTTCGGCGGCCTGGCTGCCGAGGTTGGCGGCGAGTCGGCGCAGCGCGTCGAGCGCATGGTTCTCGGCGTCGTCGCGCGGGTCGGCGAGAAACAGCCCGTCGATCAGCGCCAGCAGCCATTCGCTCCATGCGGCGAGCGGTTGCGCGGTGGCAAATTCGCTGCGCGCCTGGCGCAGTTCGCCGAGCAGGCGATCGAGCTGACCCAGCGCCTCGACCGCGCCGCCGGAGACTCCCTCCAGCGGCAGGATGCCGTCGAGCAACTGATTGCCGGCCTCGCTGCCCACGATCAGTCCGGCGTAGATGCGGTCGAAACCGAATTGCCAGGAATTCGCATCGGTCGCCGCCGCGCCGACCGTGGCTTTCATGTCGGCGTCCAGCCCCCAGGCCACGCGGGCGCGGCGCAGCCAGCGTTCCAGCGCATCGCGGCCAGCCGGGTCGATTGCAAAGCGCCGCGCCACCGCGGGCACGTCGAGAAAATCCAGCACCTCGCTGACCGTGAAGCGACTCTCGGCCAGATCCAGCACCTGCGCGAATGCGCTCATCAGCGGATGCGCGCGCGACAGCCCGACATCGGCCAGATGCCAGGGAATGTGCAGCGGGTCGGCGCGATAGTGCGCCGGTTCGCCAAACACGGCCGCCAGATAGGGCGCATACGCGCCGATGTCCGGTGCCATCACCACGATGTCGCGATGCTGCAGCGTGGGGTCATCGGCGAGACAGCGCAGCAGGCTGTTCTTCAATACCTCCAGTTCGCGCAGGCGGGTGTGGCAGGCGTGCACGCGCAGGCTGGCATCGCTGCGCAGGGGTGGCAGCAGATCCGCCACGCGGGCGCCGTTTTCGCATTGCTCGCGGATCGCCGCGCCGACCAGCTCCGGTTGCAGGCAGCGGATGCTCGATTGCAGCCGGGCCAGCAGCGTGGTGGCCTGCACCAGCGGTTCGGCGTCGTCGAGCGAATCGCGCTCGTCGATGGCGTCGCTTTCATCGAGGGTGATGCAGAAATCCTGCGCGATGCGCCCCAGCGCCACCAGCAGCGGGTGGCCGATCTCGTAATACAGCGCCTGCGGGTCGTCCGTCTGCGCTAGCTGGGCACGTCGGCTGCGCAGGTCCGACCAGTATTCGCGGCAGGGGTCGGGAAAATACAGATGCACCGGCGTGTGCAGCGCGGTGGCCTGCAGCGCGCGCAGCACGTCCGGCGGCAGGTGGCTGACGCCGAACACATGCAGCGGCGCCTCGGCGGATTCGCCCTGCGCGACCAGCGCGTCGAGCAGGGCGGCGCTGCGCTGCGCGCGATGCGGACGATGGATGGCGGTCCGCACCTGCCGCCACAGCGTTGCCTGCCAGTCGTGCGGGTGCCGGCCGGGGTGCTGTTCCCAGTCGAGGATCCAGTCCGGCCGATAGATCAGGTACTGGGTATACAGGGCGGCCAGATGCTCGGCCAGCTGAAAGCTGCGCCGCGGCGCATCGTCGCCGGCCAGATAGCTGCTGATCTGCGGCGCGCCCAGCGCGGGCAGCGCCTGCAGCAGGCGCCAGCGCAGCACCTCATGCCGCCAGGCGCCGCCGATCAGCGCCTCGTCGCCGAGCACGCGGCGGGCGGTGCGCTCGAACCACTGCCACGGCAGGATCATCTCGTAGTTGGCGGCGATGCCGTGGCCGCCGTGCGGGCCGCTGCGCCGCGCGAGACGGCCGAGCAGCCAGCGCTGCAGGCCCGGATGCGCCACCACCACCGTTTGCGCCGCCAGCGGGTTGGCCGGCCGCTGTGTCTCCAGTTGCAGCGCCAGCGCATCGGCCAGCCGCTCGGTGCGGCTGGCGCGATGGACGATCAGTCCGCCTGGGGTTTCCTTCATCCGTTCCAGCCCTGGATAGGTCGATACCACATGCTGCACAGCATACCGAGGCACCGTCCCATGGCTTGAGATTATTTCCGGACGGGCATGTCGGCCTGCGATGCGGCGGTTGCCCATGCTGACCAAAAAGTGCAGGTTTCGACGGTGGCGGCCGATCAATGACCGGGCCGTGGCGAAGCGGGAGCATGCGGATGCAGGGCCGGAGCAGGGTGTGGGCAATGGCTCGTTTTTTGCTGTTGTTTAACCCGAAGACTCGTCAAATGCAGGGTTTAGGTGTGCTGATTGAAGCTATCCTGCACTGGTAGATCACCAGTTCGGGTTTCGCGATCAGGTGTTGCCACCGTGGATGCGAATGACATGAATGCCTGCACCGTATTCATGTTCGAATGACAGGGTTCGGGCCGGCATTGCTGCGCCGGTCGATCCGGGGAAAGAACCTGGAGTGGGGGATGGCAAGTCGGGAACAGGCACGGGGTGAATTCCGCGAACGCTTCTACCAGAGCGTGGCCGAGACCTTGACGCTTCTCCACGCGGCACCCGGCCACGACTGTCGGCTGGCTCTGCTCAAGGTCGCCCGGATTCTTGCCATCACCATGGATCTGCCGCTGGTCTGGGTCGGGCGGCGTGAGCCGGGGCATTCGGCGCTGGAGATCATGGCGGCAGGCCCCGCCGCCGGTTACATGTCGTCGTTGCGGATCAGCAACGATGAGCGCGAGGAGGGAGGGCGTGGCCCGGCGGGAATCGTGCTGCGCCAGGGAGGTGCCCGGGTGACACCCGTCGACGCGCCGGAGTTTGCGCCATGGCGGGAGACCGCCCGGCATTACGGTTTCGGCGCCAGCATTGTGGCGGCGTCGAGCACTGCCGATGGCGGTCAGCTGGAGCTGGCCGCCTATTCACGCAATGACGGTCCGGCCCTGAGCGACGAATTGCTCGACTGGGCGCAGCGTCTTGTCGATGAACTTGCCCGGTTCTGGGATGACCAGGCGCTGCTTGATCGCGATCTGCGGCTGAGCCGTTATCGTGACGCACAGCGGGCGATCCAGCGGGCGCTGCTGGAGCAGCCCGACCCCGAGGCGGTTTGCCGCACGCTGGCCCAGGCGCTGGTGGACGTGGCCGGCGCGGCGGCCGTCGATGTGTTTACTGCCGATGACGAGCGACTGCGCCGCGTCGCCCTGGTCGGCATCATGGCCGAAGCGATGGGCGTGCTGCCCGATCCCCCGCTGCACAGCGACGGGCCGTCGATTCCTTCGCCCACGCTGTGCTTCATGGGGGGGATGCCGGTCATCCGCATTCACCCGGCGGCGCATCCGGAGGTGGCCAGCGTATGGCGCACGGAGCCCCTGGCGCGGATGGGGGCCATCGGCTGCTGGCCGGTTTTTTCATCGTTGCCCGGCGCAACCGTGTCGACGCGCGTGCCGGCTGCCGTGTTCGTGGTCGTTACCGCCGAAGCCGATGCCTTCGACGCGGAAATGTGCAGGCTGCTGGACGAGATCGCGGATGCCGCCGGTCTCGCCCTGAGACAGCACAGCGATCGCCACGCCCTGCTCAAGGAACAGGAGCGCCAGACCCACCTCGCGTTGCACGATGCGCTGACCAACCTGCCCAATCGCCGTGCGCTGGACAATCACCTCGAAGGTGCCCTCGCCAGGGCGCAGCGGCACCAGCGCCTGATCGCCGTCGGCATGCTGGATCTGGATGACCTCAAGCCGATCAACGATTGCTATGGCCATGCCGCGGGCGATCGCATCCTGGTGCAGGTCGCGGCACGCTTGCGCGGCGCGCTGCGTTCGGACGACTACGTTGCCCGTCTGGGCGGCGACGAATTCGTGCTGGTGCTGGAGGATCTCGAGTCCATGGAAGATCTGGACGTCCTGCTGGCGCGCGTCTGGCAGGGGTTGCGGCAGCCGCTGGTCATCGACGAAGCGAAATTCCAGATCTCGGCAAGCCTGGGCGTGGCCTTGTTCCCGATCCATGCACAGGCAAGTGGCGAGCAGTTGCTTCGGCGCGCCGATCAGGCGATGTACCAGGTCAAGGCGCAAAAGCGGCAGCGCACCCGATGGTGGTCGTTGCCATCGTCGCCGGGCGACGCGGCGGAGTCCGCGCATGCGCATGACGGGCACGAACATCCGCCGTATGGCGAGCCCGCGGCGAAGTTGCTCAGGCCCTGGTGCAGGGCGCTGGAAAGCCAGCTGCCGAGCCTGGTGGAAGGCTTCTATGTCGAGCTGCTGACCCATGAAGGCGCCGCGAAACTTCTCGGCGCCCTGCCTTCCGATGACGTGGCGGCCATCAAGCGCCGCCTGTCGTGGCACCTGCGGTTGTTGCTGAGCCCGGATCTTGACATGGACACCCATCATGCCCGTGCCACCCAGTCCGGGTTTTTCTATGCGGCGTGCGGTCTGGAAGAGGTATGGCTGCTGGAGGGGATCGAGCGGCTGCGCGATCTGTTCAGCGTGGTGCTGGCTTCCGATGCGCATCGTGACCGGCGACCGTTGAGCATCGTGCTGCAGCGCCTTGCGCTGGAGCGGCAATGGCAGCTTGAGAGCATGCGCGAGTTGCAGCGCCATCGCGTCGCGCTGCTCGCCCGGCTCAATGCGCTGGCGTGGTCGGCGGAAGGCTATCTGGAGCTGATCCAGGGCGTGGTCGACATCCTGGTGTCGCATGACGAGATCATGGCCTGCGCGGTGGGGCGTCCCGAAACGTCGGGTCGTTTCACCTACGAGGCGGTCGCCGGCAAGGCCTTCACGGATTACCTGCGAGCCATGGAAATCGGCGAAACCGTGCCGATAGGCGTCAATGCGGAGAGTCCGGAGGGCGGCGGTCCGAGTGGCCGCGCCTGGCGCACCGCGACGATCCAGCGTTGCGCACACTTCGGCAGCGATCCGGCGATGGCGGGCTGGCGCGATGTGGCCGTGCGGCTGGGGGTTGTTTCCGCCACCGCCATCCCGTTGTGCCCGTTGCCGCGTACGCCCGCCGTGGTGCTCAGTCTCTACAGCCACTATGCGGGAGGATTTCAAAGCGAGGATCAGCAGGCATTCGTCGAGCAGATCAAGGCGGTGCTGGATCTGGCGCTGGCGCGCCTTGCGCCACCCCGACCGGGCACCGAACTGCTGCCGTTCTTCGTGCGCGAGCGCTGGCGCGCGATGGTCGCCACTGCCGCGGTCGAGATGCACTATCAGCCGGTGGTCAGGCTCGCCGATGGTCGTGTTGCCGAGCTGGAGGCACTGGCGCGACTGCGTGACGTGGATGGCAGCCTGCTGCCACCAGGCCGGTTTCTGCCGGCGTTGAGCGAGGATGACCTGATCGTGCTGTTCCGCGAAGGACTCACGCAGGCCGCGGCATGCCGCCAGATGCTGGAACAGGCGGGCTGCACGCTGGACATGTCGGTCAATGCGTCCGCCGCGGCCTTGACGGACCCTCGCTATGCCGGGATCGCGGCAGCCGTGCTGGCGACCAGCCATTGCCCGCCGGGTGCCCTGCTGCTCGAGATCCTGGAGTCGCCGATCGGCACGGAGCATTCCACGCCCACCGGCGAGAACGGCATGCAGGCGCTCAAGGCACTGGGCGTGCGGCTGGTCGAGGATGATCTGGGCGCCGGTTACAGCTCGCTGATCCGGCTTCGTCAGTGGCCGTTCGATCGGGTCAAGATCGATCAGACGATCGTCTTGCAGGTCGCCGATGAAGCGCTGCGCACCCTGCGCTTCATCCGCCAGCTGGTTCGTCTGGGGCACGATCTGGATCTGGAGGTCGTGGTGGAGGGGCTGGAGACGCCCGGCTTGATCGAGGCTGCACAGATCCTTGGCGCAGACCTGGGGCAGGGCTATGCGCTCGCGCGTCCGATGCCGGCATCAGCGCTGCGCGGCTGGCTGGCCGGTTTCGATTCGAAGTGGGATGTGACGCAACCGGTGACCGCGCTGGGGACCCTGGCGGCAACCCTGCTGTGGGAGGAGCGCTTTGACGCCCTGCCTGGCGACCCGGTCTTCTGGCGGCGGCATGCCGAGGCGAACGACGCTCCCAGTGCCTACCTGCATCACGGCAACTCCGCGTCCGCGGTACTGATCGAAAGCCATGCCCGGATGCATGCGGCGTCCATTGGCGGCCCGCGGGATCCGGTTTATCGCCGGGCACGCGAGGCCTACATCGCCCAACTGATCCGATGCGTGAATGCCGAGGAACATCGTGGTGGAGGGACGCTTCCCGACGTTGCCTGAAAACGTCCAAGGGCGCGGCATTGCCGGGCCCTTGACGTCGATGCAGTGGGGCGGTGCAGGGATCGAACTTGTGACAGGAGCTGTCGGGCTCTGCTTTGGCCGGGCACTTCGTCGTTACCTCGAGGGGGTTGGCACGTCCCTGTGCCAAGTGGTGGAACCTCAGAAGCGGTAGCCGAAGCTCAGGCCGTATACCAGCGGATCGACCTTGGCCGTACCCACATTGACACCGTTGACGTGTGCGTCACCGGAGAGGCTGATCCAGCGCAGATCGGCGGTCAACAGCCATTTCGGCGACAGTTGCACATCGATGCCGGCGTGTGCGGCGGCGCCCCAGCTGTTGTCGATTTTCACGTGGGTGCCCTGCAGCGGCCCCTGACCCTTGGTGCTGAAGAAATAGGTGTAGTTGATGCCCGCGCCGATGAAAGGCGACACCGTGGCATCCGGCATGAAGTGGTAGTTCACGCCCAGGGTCGGTGGCAACTGCTTGGTGCTGGCAGCGGTCACGCCATCCAGCCTTACGTCGTGCTTGAACGGTACCGCGGCGAGCAGTTCGAGGCCCCAGGACGGCGTGAGCAGATACTCCACACTGACGGTCGGCTTGGTATCGCTGGTGATGCTGGCCTTCATCCCGGCCAGCTGGCCGTTGTCGGATTTGGGATTGACCACGTGTGCACCGAAGCGCAGCACCCACGTGTCGTCGGCGGCACGTACGTTGGAGACTGCGCCCACGGCAAGAGCGGCAGCGATGAGCACGGAGAGCAGGGGCTTCATGACTATTGTCCTTCGCTTTGGAGAGGTGGCGTGGACATTGTCGAAACCAGTGGCTAAGGCAAATTGACCAGGATCATTTGCAACGACGACGGCGACGGTACTGCGACCGAACGCCGCAGTTGCGCCAGTCGGAGGTGGATGCATGCTGACAGGCGGAATGTTTACGTCCTTCACTCAGCCGCGCGAACTTCGCCCCGGTCCGGCAACATGCGCCTGGGGCGGGACATGGCCGGACCTTGCTGTCTCTGCCGGAGCTCGTGCCGTTTCAAACGGATCCGGGCGAATCGACGCTCAGGGATCACCTTGCGGCCATTGCCTTCAAAGTGAAGCTAATGGCGTGCTGATTGACCACAGTCAAAAACCACGTCTTCACGAACAGGGATACTGAATTGCCGACGCAGCGCATCCGGCATGCGTGCAGTTCTTCAACGCCATTCATGCGAACAGTGCCGATAACATCCATGGGGGGATATTTCAACAGGTGAAGCACATCAAAACAGGATCCGGCGAGTCCCATGCGACCGCGGCGTTCTCACGGCCCGTCGCTGTTTGCTGTCCCGGCAAGCATCAACAGAACCGCGGTACTGCCGCACCCATAGCCACGCTGATGAGCAAGCACGCAACCAACTCTTGTTTAGGAAGCCACCCTCATGCACGACATCACAGTCGTTGATCTGTCCCGCTGGCAGTTCGCGCTAACCGCGCTGTACCACTTCCTGTTCGTCCCGCTGACGCTGGGCCTGTCCTTCTTGCTGGCCGCGATGGAGACGGTCTACGTCACCACCGGCAAGCCGATCTACCGGCAGATCACCCAATTCTGGGGAAAACTCTTCCTGATCAATTTCGCGCTCGGTGTGGCCACCGGCCTCACCATGGAGTTCGAGTTCGGTACCAACTGGTCGTTCTATTCCAGTTTCGTCGGTGACATCTTCGGCGCACCGCTGGCGATCGAGGGCCTGATGGCGTTCTTCCTGGAGGCCACCTTCATCGGCATGATGGTGTTCGGCTGGGAACGGTTGAAGCGGGGCCAGCATCTGGCCGTCACCTACATGGTGGCGCTCGGCTCGAACCTGTCCGCGCTGTGGATCCTGATCGCCAACAGCTTCATGCAGGCACCGGAAGGGGCAACCTTCAACCCGACCACGATGCGCATGGAACTGAGCAGCCTGACCCAGCTGATCTTCAGCCATGATGCCCAGGCCAAGTTCGTGCATACCAGCATCGCCGGTTATGTCACCGGAGCGATCTTCGTGGCCGGCATCAGCGCCTGGTACATGCTGCAGCGGCGCCATGTCGAGCTGGCCCGCCGCTCGTTCCGCATGGCGGTCCTGTTCGGTGTGCTGGCCACTGCCGGCGTGATCACCCTGGGCGACGCGCTCGGCTTCATCGGCGGCCAGGCGCAGCCGACCAAGCTGGCGGCGATGGAAGGCCTGTGGAAGAGCGAGCCGGCGCCGATGCCGTTCAACCTGATCGCGTTTCCGTCGCAGCGGGGGCAGATGAACCGTGGTGAGGTACAGGTGCCCTATGCGCTGTCGCTGCTGGTCACCCATTCGCTGGATGGCACGGTGCCTGGCGTCGATCAACTGGAGCAGGAGGCGGCCGCGCGCATCAGGGACGGCATCCCGGCCGTCTCGGCATTGCAGACGCTGTCGGCCCATCCGGGTGATCCCGCGGCGCTGGCGCAGTTTCGCTCGCACGAGAAGGATCTCGGCTACGGGTTCCTTGTGCAGCGCTACGCTGCGGACGTGAGCAAGGCCACCGAGGCGCAGATCGCCACCGCGGCGCGCGACACGATTCCGCAGGTGGCGCCGATATTCTGGTCGTTCCGCGCGATGGTCGCGATGGGCCTGGCGATGCTGGCCTTCTTCGTGCTGGCGGTGATCTACAGCATGCGCAACAACATCGAGCACAAGCGCTGGTTCCTGAAGATTGCCGTGTGGATGATTCCGGTGCCGTTCCTGGCCTGCGAGACAGGTTGGCTGGTCGCCGAACTGGGGCGTCAGCCGTGGACGGTCTACGGCATGCTGCCTACCTGGATGTCCGCCTCCACGCACAGCGTCGGCTACATGGTCTTCTCGCTGATCGGCTTCGTGGCGCTGTACACAGCCTTCATCATCGCCGAGATGTATCTGATGGTGCGCGCGATTCGCAAGGGTCCCGATGAGCCCCATGCCAGCGGGGACGGCCGACTTGACAACGACAGATCGCAGGCCGCCCGCGTGGCCGGCTACGCGGAGGGCTGACCGATGGAACTGTATGCAGTACTTCAAATTACCTGGTGGCTGCTGCTCGGCGTGCTGCTGATCGGACTGGCCGTGATGGTGGGCATGGACATGGGCGTGGGCACCATCCTGCGCTATGTCGGGCGCACCGACCTCGAACGCCGGGTGGCGCTGAACATCATCGGTCCGCACTGGGAGGGCAACCAGGTGTGGTTCGTCCTCGGCGGCGGCGCGGTGTTCGCCGCTTTCCCGCTGATCTATGCCACCGCTTTCTCTGGCTTCTACGTGGTGATGCTGCTGCTGTTGTGGAGCATGATCATGCGCCCGCTCGGCTTCGAGTACCGCAGCAAGCTGCCGTCGGCAGCCTGGCGCGGCACGTGGGACTGGGCGCTGTTCATCAGCGGCCTGGTGCCGATGGTGGTGTTCGGTGCCGCCTTCGGCAACCTGTTCCATGGCGCTCCATTCCAGTTCAGCTGGAATCTCACCTCGACCTACACCGGCTCCTTCCTCGGCCTGCTCAATCCGTTCGCGATCCTGTGCGGCTTGTTGTCGGTGGCGCTGTCGGTGTTCATGGGGTCGGCGACCGTGATGAACGGCGCGGTGGATGTCATCTATGAGCGGGCCCGCACACTGGCCCGTCTGTCCGCGGCCTTGGCGATCGTGCTGTTCGCGATCGGCGGTATCTGGGTGCGCGGCATGCAGGGTTTCGTGTTGACCAGCAGCCCTGCACCGGGCGTCGCGCAGACACCGTTGCAGCAGGGTGTGTCGCTGGTCGATGGCGCCTGGTTCGGCAACTTCCACGCCCATCCGCTGCTGTGGATCGTGCCGGTGCTTGGCTTCGCCGGGATGCTGCTGGGCCTGCTGGCCGCCGCTGCAAGGCGTTCGCATCTGGCCTGGTGGCTGGGTGCGGTGGCCTGGCTCGGTGTCATCGGTACGGCCGGCGTCGCACTGTTTCCATTCCTGCTGCCCTCCAGCAGCATGCCGGCGCAGAGCCTCACCGTGTGGAATTCCAGTTCCAGCCAGCTCACCCTGACCTGGATGGTCGGCTTCGCCGCGGTCTTCGTGCCGCTGGTTGTCTGGTACACCAGCTGGGCCTTCTATGTAATGCGCGGGAAGGTCAAGGCAGAACATGTCGCCGCCGACGAACACGCCTACTGAGGATCCATCATGAGAACTTTTCTGCAATTCACTCTCTTCATGATCATTGCCCTGGTGGTGATCCTGTTGGCCATCGTGCTCGGTGGTTCCGGTGCCTGGTATTTCGCCTGGCTGGTCGGTACCGGCATGATCGTGCTGATCACCGCGGCCGGTGGTGCCCTGCTCGACGCGCAGGATGAGCACGCTGCGGAGCAGGCGAGAGCCGGCGCCGCGGATGCGTGAATCCCACGACCACTTGAACTAGTGTGAATGGGGCCGGCTTCGCGCCGGCCCCTGCATTCGGGATGCCCGATGACCCCGCCCGTGACCACCTGGCTGCGCGAACAATCCCGTCCCGTGCGTCGCCTGCTGAATGCCGGTATCGCCGCGGGGGCCGCACAGGCGGTGCTGATCTGCCTCGGTGCGTGGCTGGTGGCCCATGTGCTGGCCGAGGCGATCTTCGCCGGACGTCGGCTGGCCGACCTGTGGCCAGCGGTTGCCGCATTGCCGTTGCTGGCCGCCACCCGCTTCGCACTCGTCCTGTTGCAGAGACGGGCCACGTTCGAGGCCGGTGCCCGGGTCGGCACCAGCGTGCGGTTATCGCTGGAGGAGCGGATGCGCCTGCTGGGTCCCCGCTGGGCTGCCCGGCAATCCAGCGGCGACATCGTCACGCGCTTCGTCGATGGGGTGGAAACACTGATTCCCTACTATGCCGGTTACCTGCCGCAGGTGGCGTTCGCCGCGCTGGTGCCGGCGGTGATCCTGCTCGCCGTGCTGACCGCCGATCCATGGTCGGCGCTGGTATTGCTGGTGACCGCGCCACTGATCCCGCTGTTCATGGTGCTGGTGGGACGTGCCGCCGAACAGGCCAGCCAGCGGCGCTGGTCGCGCCTGCGGCGGATGGGTGCACGCTTCATGGACGCCTTGTCCGGCCTCACCACCTTGCGCCTGTGCCGTGCGACGGAGCGTGAACAGGCCTTGCTGGCGGCGACCGGCGAAGCCTATCGGCAGGAGACCATGGCGGTGCTGCGGATCGCCTTTCTGTCCGCCCTGGTGCTGGAGTTTTTCGCCACCATCAGCATTGCCGTGCTGGCGGTGCTGATCGGCTTTCGCCTGATGTGGGGCACGCTTGCCTTCGAGCCGGGCCTGTTCGTGCTGCTGCTGGCACCGGAGCTGTTCCTGCCGCTGCGTGCCTTGGGTACCCAGCGGCATCGGCGCATGGAGGCCGCGGCCGCGGCCGAGGATCTGATCGCCCTGCTGGCCACGTCCGTCGAGGAGGCGACCGCGACGATCGCTGCCGGGTCGTCGCCGCGCGCGTTCACGGCGGCGCGGATCAGTATTGCCTTCGAGCAGGTGGGTTTCGGCTACACGCCCGATCGCGAAGTGCTGCACGACCTCGATCTGAGCCTGGACGCCAGCACCGAGCTGACCCTGGTCGGCGCCAGCGGCAGCGGCAAGAGCACGCTGTTCAACCTGCTGATGGGATTTGCCGTGCCGCAGCGGGGACGGATCCTGGTCAACGGGGAAGACATCACGACGCTGGACATCGCCTCGTGGCGCCGGCACATCGCGTGGCTGTCGCAGCGTGCACACGTCTTCCACGGCACGCTGCGCGACAACCTGCTGATCGCTGCCCCCGGCGCCGACGACGCCCGGCTGGAGCGGGCCGTGCAGGCCGCCGCGCTGGTGCCGGTGATCGCACGCCTGCCGCAGGGGTTGGACACGCCGCTGGGCGAACATGGTCAGGGCTTATCCGGCGGCGAGCGGCAGCGCCTGGCGCTGGCCCGCGCCTGGCTGCGCGATGCACCACTGTTGCTGCTCGATGAACCCACCCAGCATCTGGACAGCGCCACCGCAGCCGTCATCGACACGGTGCTGGCGAAACTGGCCATCGGGCGCACCGTGATCCGCATCGCGCACCGGCTGGACACCCTCGCCGCCGAGGCGCGCGTTGCCGTGATGACCGAGGGACGGATCGTGGAAGTCGGTCGCGCCGGGGAGCTGCGCGCCACGCACGGAGCGTTCGCCGGTCTGCTTGCGGCGGACCGGGCCGCATGAGCGATCGCCCCGGTCATCTGCCGTCGTCCCCGAGCGCCTTGCACGTGCTGCGCCGATTGTTCGGCCTGATGCGTCACGAGCGCCGCTGGATGGCTGCCGGCGCGGCGATAGCCGTGCTGAGCACACTGTCGGGTATCGGCCTGCTCGCGGTGTCGGGCCATTTCATTACCAGCATGGCACTGGTCGGTGCCGGCGGTGCCGCGATCAATTACTACACACCGGCCGCGCTGATCCGGCTGCTGGCGATTCTGCGCACTGGTGGCCGTTATGTCGAACGGCTGATCACCCACGAGGCCACCTTGCGGGTGCTGGCGCGACTGCGCGTCTGGCTGTTCCGGCGGCTGGTGCCGCTGGCACCGGCCGGGCTGGGTGGATTGCGCAGCGCCGAGCTGTTCTCGCGCCTGCGCGTCGATGTGGATGCCCTGGAGCACGCCTACCTGGGGGCGCTGATCCCGCTGCTGGTGGCGGTGGTGGTGGCGCTGGTGGTCCTCGTCACGACGATGTTCCATCTGCCTGCGCTGGCGCTGTTGCTGGTGTTGCCGCTGGGCATGGCCGGTGCGCTGCTGCCCTGGTGGACGCTGCGCCGCGCGCAGCAGCCGGGCGCGGCGATGGTGGCCCATGCCGAGGTCATGCGCTCGCTCGCCGCCGACGGGTTGCGCGGGCGCGCCGAACTGGCGCTGTACGGCGCCGAATTCGCCCATGCCGAAAAGCTGGCCGCGGCAGCCGGGCAGCAACAGCAGGCGCAGCGACGGGTGGACAGGTTGCAGGCGCTGGGCAGTGCCGGGGTGATGCTGAGCGCCCAGCTGGCCGTGGTATGCACGCTGGCGCTCGGCCTGCCGGCGCTGCGGGACGGTGCACTCGCACCACCGGGGCTGACCATGCTGGTGCTGCTCGCCGTCGCCGCGTTCGAGGCAGTCGCCCCGCTGCCGGAGGCCTGGGCGCAGCTCGGTGCGACGCTCGCTTCCGCGCGCCGGGTGTTCGCGCTGGCCGACACCCCGCCCCCGGTGGTCGAGCCGCCGGCGCCATCGCCGACGACCGGCGACAACACCCTGACCATCCGCGCGCTGCGGCTGCGTTACGCGCCCGCGGATGCCTGGGCGCTGGATGGCGTCGATCTCGACCTGCCGCAAGGCCGCCGGCTAGCCGTGGTCGGCCCCTCCGGTGCCGGCAAGAGCAGCCTGGTCGGTGCCTTGACGCGGCTTTATCCGTACGAGGGATCGATCACGCTGGGCGGCACCTCGCTCGCGGACTGGCACGGCGACGACGTGCGGTCACGCATCGCGGTGGTCGAGCAGCAGCCGTACCTGTTCGACGCCAGCCTGCGCGACAACCTGCGACTGGCCAGGCCCGACGCCACCGACGAACAGTTGGACGCTGTGATTGCCCAGGCCCAGCTCGACGACTACGTGGCCAGCCTGCCGCGCGGCCTGGACACCTGGGTCGGCGAGAACGGCATCCGTGTCTCCGGTGGCGAGGCCCGTCGCATCGCCATCGCCCGTGCGCTGCTGGCCGACGCGCCGATCCTGCTGCTGGATGAACCCACCGAAGGCCTGGATGCCGGCACCGCGGCCCGGCTCTACAAGGCACTGGCGATTGCGATGATGGGTCGCAGCGTGCTGCTGATCACGCACCGACTCGGCGGCCTGTCCACCCTGGTGGACCACGTGGCCACCATGGAGCAGGGCAGGGTCGTCGCCTGCGTCACGACCGATGTCCATCTGGACCGTGTCTGAGCCCAGGATCCCTCGGGTACCCCGCCTCTGCATTTTCGCGCGGGCGCCCCCGGGGATCGTCGAACATGTCCACGCAGCTTGCGTGTGTGCCGTCTCGGGGAGGCGATCGGATCCGATTTTCGTACGGCATCCGTACGCATGAAACGGATCTTTGTTACCGCGCTCGCGGTACTGGTTCACTCGGCATTGTCGCTTGCTCTCGCTGACGCCGGGAGCGGTGCAAGGCCGGTCGAGCTGGGCGTCGGGTCGCGAAGCACGCCGGGCATCCGGGTTTCAGATGGCCCGCCGGCAAACCAGCACCGGCATGGGCGGTTCGTCAGCAGCTTCCGCCCGATGGCTGGCGTGCCTGCTGAAAATCGACGCCGGCACCGGCAATACGAGGATATGCCGAGCGTGCGCAGTGTCTGCCTGATCTCGTGCGACACGCCGGTGTCGAGGTTGCCGGTCGGTTCGTCGGTCCGGCCGATTGACCAGCGCTCGTGCGATCGCTACCCGTTGCTGCTGACCGCCCGACAACTGACCCGGACTGTTGCGCTCCCGCAGGTCCAATCGCAGCCCGAATTGATGAGGATCAAGTTCCGCGACCTGGAGCGGGGCTACCTTCAAGGCCGCTGTTTCCGACAGGAGCACCGCCGTGGACTGGCCGATCATCCACAAGGCAGCACCCGATCCGGGAGCCACCGCGTCGAAACTTGGCGACTACGAGCAGGCGCGAAAGGCATTTTCCTGGGATCAGGCCCGCAACGAACTTGCCGGTCTGCCGGATGGGGGTGGCATCAATATCGCCCATGAAGCGCTCGACCGGCATGTGTGCGAGGGTCGCGGCGACCGGGTCGCGTTGCGCTGGCTGGCCAGGGAGGGCGGTACCGGCGACTTCAGCTATGCCGATCTGGCCGAACTCAGCAATCGTTTTGCCAGCGCACTGAACGATCTGGGCGTACAACGCGGCGAGCGCGTTTTTACGCTCCTCGGGCGCGTCCCCGCGTTGTATGTCGCCGCATTCGGTACCTGGAAGCATCGCGCGGTGCTGTGTCCGCTGTTTTCCGCTTTCGGTCCCGAGCCGATTGCCGCGCGCATGGCGATCGCCGAACCGACAGTGCTGGTCACCAGTGCGCAGCTGTTCCGGCGCAAGATCGTGCCGATCCTCGGGCAGTTGTCGTATCTCCGGCACGTGATCCTGGTCGACGGCCTGATGGCCCCGGTGCAAGCGGGTTCGACCATCACCGGTCACAGGATGGCACAGTCGCCCGCGAAGCCTCATGCGCTGGAAGAAAAAGGGACGTCGGACCAGCGCATCCTGGATTTCCAGGAACTGCTGGACTCGGCCTCGCCCGACTACACCATCGGGCCCACCGATCCGGAAGATCTGGCGACGCTGCATTTCACCAGCGGCACCACCGGCCGGCCGAAGGCCGCGATGCACGTGCATGCGGGCGTCGCCGCCCATCGCGCCACCGCGATGCTGGCGCTGGACCTGCGCCCCGACGATGTCTACTGGTGCACCGCCGATCCGGGCTGGGTCACCGGCACTTCCTACGGCATCATCGGCCCGCTTGCGGTCGGCTGCACGCTGATCGCCGACGAGGAGGAGTTCGATGCCGAACGCTGGTATCGCACGCTGGCCGAGCAGCACGTCGACGTCTGGTACACCGCACCGACCGCGATCCGCATGTTGATGAAGGCCGGTGACGAGCTGGTCAAGGGCTATGACCTTGCCTCGCTGCGTTTCATCGCCAGTGTCGGCGAACCGCTCAATCCCGAGGCCGTGATGTGGGGCCAGCGGGTGCTGGGCCTGGCGATCCACGACAACTGGTGGCAGACCGAGACCGGCGGGATCATGATCGCCAACTACGCATGGATGGACATCAAGCCCGGTTCGATGGGGCGACCGTTGCCGGGCATCGAGGCGGCGATCGTGCGTCGTGCCGGGCAGGGTGTCGAGGTGATCGAACAGCCCGACCGTGAGGGCGAACTGGCGCTTCGCGCTGGCTGGCCGTCGATGTTCCGTGGCTACCTGAAGGAAGACGAGCGCTACGCCAGGTGTTTCGTCGACGGCTGGTACCTGAGCGGCGATCTGGCCCGGCGCGACAGGGACGGCTATTTCTGGTTCGTCGGTCGCGCCGACGACGTGATCAAGTCTGCCGGGCACCTGATCGGGCCGTTCGAGGTGGAGAGCGTGCTGATGGAGCATCCGGCGGTCATCGAGGCCGGCGTGATCGGCGTGCCCGACCCGATTGCGCTGGAAGCGGTCAAGGCCTTCGTCGCACTGCGCCCCGGCTATGCGCCGAGCGAAGCGCTGCGGAAGGAGCTGCTGGCACACGCCCGCAAGCGATTGGGACCGGCTGTGGCGCCACGTGAGATCGCGTTCCGCGACAACCTGCCCAGGACCCGCTCCGGCAAGATCATGCGGCGGCTGCTGAAGGCGCGTGAGCTGGGTTTGCCCGAGGGCGATCTGTCGACCCTGGAGAGCGGCGCATGAGCACGGCAAAACACCTCAAGGTGCACGTCACGCGCGAGCATGCGCGCGAGCTGATGCGGCAGATGATCCTGATCCGGCGCTTCGAGGAAAAATGCGCGGAGTTGTACACGCAGGAGAAGATCCGCGGCTTCCTGCATCTGTACATCGGCGAGGAGGCCAATGCGGTCGGCGTGATGCAGGCGCTGACGAGTGAGGACGCCATCGTTGGCACCTACCGCGAACACGGCCATGCGCTGGTGCGTGGCCTGCCGGCATCGGCGGTGATGGCCGAAATGTACGGCAAGGTCACCGGCTGCAGTCGCGGCCACGGTGGATCGATGCATCTGTTCAGTGCGGCACAACGCTTCTACGGCGGCAATGCGATCGTGGGCGGCGGCCTGCCGTTGGCGGTGGGGCTGGCCCTGGCCGACAAACTGAGCGGCCGACCGTGCGTGACGTGCTGCATCTTCGGCGAAGGGGCGGCCGCTGAGGGGGAGTTCCACGAGTCGCTGAATCTGGCGGCGCTATGGAAGCTGCCGGTGTTGTTTGTCTGCGAGAACAACCGGTACGCGATGGGCACGGCGCTGGAGCGGTCCGAATCGGTGACCGACATCCATCGCCATGCCGAGTCCTACGGCATGCGCGCCGAGGTCGTCGACGGCATGAACGTGATCGACGTCGAGGTCGCCGCCCGCCGCGCCGCCGAAGCCATTCGTGCCGGCGAAGGGCCATGCTTCCTGGAGAGCCATACCTACCGCTTCCGCGCCCACTCGATGTTCGACCCCGAGTTGTACCGCGACAAGGCCGAGGTCGAGGAATGGAAGCGGCATGGGCCGATCGTGCGCTTCACCGAGTGGACCCTGGCCAACGGCACGCTGCATCAGGACGATCTCGACGCCATCGAGGCGGAAGTCGCGCAGATCATCGACGAAGCGGTTGCGTTCGCCGAGCAATCGCCGTGGGAGCCGGTCGGTGAGCTGCTGCACGACGTCTACGCTCCAGGCCCTTCGCCCTCGGCGGAAGGTGTTCGTCCGACCGGACAGGCGGGTGAAGAGCCGCCGCGACACGGCGTCGATACCCCTGTGGTGCCCCATGCCCACACACTCCTCGCCAGGGAGGCGGAACAAGGCCATGCCCGCATCAGTTACCGCGACGCGGTTCGCGAAGCCCTGCGTGAGGCCCTGCTGCACGATGAGCGCGTATTCCTGATGGGCGAGGATGTGGGCCGCTACGGCGGCGCCTACGCCTGCTCCATGGGGCTGCTGGCCGAGTTCGGCGAACAGCGCATCCGCGATACGCCTCTGTGCGAATCCGGTTTTGTCGGGGCGGGCATCGGCGCGGCGCTGGCTGGCATGCGGCCGATCGTCGAGGTGATGACGGTCAATTTCAGCCTGCTGGCGCTGGACCAGATCGTCAACAACGCGGCCGCGGTACGTCACATGTCCGGTGGCCAGCTCTCGGTGCCGTTGGTGATCCGCATGGCCACCGGCGCCGGCCGCCAGCTCGCTGCCCAGCATTCGCACAGCCTGGAATGCTGGTATGCGCACGTACCGGGCATCCGCGTGGTGGCGCCGGCCACCGTGGCCGATGCGCGCGGCATGTTGCGGAGCGCGCTGCTCGACCCGAATCCGGTGGTGATCTTCGAGCATGCCACGCTCTACAACGACCAGGATGAGCTTCCCACGGGGGACGATCTGATCGTCGACATCGATCATGCAGCGATACGCCGGGCGGGTCACGACGCGACCCTGATCACCTACGGCGGCAGCCTGAAGAAGACCCTGGCGGCCGCCGAGGCGCTGGCAGGGGAGGGTATCGACTGCGAAGTGATCGACCTGCGCTCGTTGCGTCCGCTGGACATGCCGACCCTGCTCGAATCGGTGCGCCGCACGCATCGTGCGGTCATCGTCGACGAGGGGTGGCGCACCGGCAGCCTGGCTGGCGAGATCGCTGCCCAGCTTGGCGAGCAGGTGTTCTTCGAGCTGGATGCGCCGATCGCCCGCGTGTGCAGCGCCGAGGTGCCGATCCCGTACCCTCGCCACCTGGAGATGGCCGCCACGCCGCAGGTCGAGGGCATCGTGGCCGCGGTGCATGGGCTGTTGCGTCGATGAGCGAGTTCCGCATGCCATCGCTGGGCGCCGACATGGACGCGGCTACGCTGGTCGAATGGATCAAGCGGCCGGGCGACCCTGTGCAGCGCGGCGATGCGGTCGCGGCGGTCGAGACGCAAAAGGGTGTGATCGAGATCGAGGCCTATGAGAGCGGCGTGCTGGACGACATTCGCGTGCAGGTCGGCCAGCGCGTACCCGTCGGCACCGTGCTGGCCCGTATCCGCACCGACGACCAGGCACCGGCTGCGCCGCCGCAAAAGCACGTGTCGGCAGCTGGCGCGGTCGCACCGTCGCCGCCGATCGCAGCCGGACCGCCAGCTCCGCTGCCGGCACCCGTGCAAGCGGCCACGCCAAGGATTACGCCGGCGGCTCGGCAACGTGCGCAGGCGCTCGGCTTCGATGCGGCGGTGGTGCCGCCGGGGCCGGGCGGCGTCGTCGGCTTGCGCGAGGTCGAAGCCGCCCAGGCGGCATCCGTGGGATACGCGGCGACACCACCTCCGCCATCGCGACCTGCCGCGCCCGGCCGCAAGCCCGGGCTTGATCTCGACGAAATGCGCGCGGCCATCGCCGCGGCGATGGCGCGTTCCTGGCGGGAGATTCCGCACTACTTCGTCAGCTCGACTCTCGACCTGACCCCGCTGCTGACCTGGCTGGAACAGGAAAACGCGCGACGCTCCGTCTCCGCGCGCCTGCATTACGCGGCGCCCCTCATCAAAGCTGGCGCGCTGGCGCTGAAGGCGGTGCCCGTACTCAACGGCCATTACGGTGAGCACGGCTTCGAACCGGCCTCCCGGGTAAATCTCGGGATTGCCGTCGCCATGCGCGGCGGTGGCCTGATCGCGCCGGCCATCCTCGATGCGGACACGCTGAAACTTGCCGAGGTCATGGATCGCCTCAACGATCTGGTGGCGAGGGTTCGCGGCGGACGTCTTCGCAGTTCGGAAATGACGGCGGCAACCGCGACCCTGTCCAATCTTGGCGAGGACACGGCCGATACGCTGCAACCGGTGATCTATCCACCGCAGGTCGCGATCGTCGGCTGCGGCCGCATCGCCGAACGGGCATGGGCTCATGCGGGGACGGTGAGCGCGCGCCGCACGATGACGGTCACCGTCGGCGGCGACCACCGCGTCAGCGACGGCCGCAGCGCGGCGAAGTTTCTCAACCGCCTCGATGCTCTCCTGAGGCAGCCGGAGCAGTTATGAGCCATGCAAACCTCGAAAAAATGGTGCGTGAAGCGCTGTACGCGATCGCACCGGATCTGGAAGGCGAGCCGATCGACCCGGCGCTCCGTTACCGCGACCAGTTCGAGTTTGACTCGATGGATTTCCTGCACTTCGTGATGGAACTGCATCGCCTGACCGGTGTGGAGATTCCCGAGGGCGACTACGCCCAAGTCGAGACCCTGGCCGGTGCCGTCGCCTACCTCACGGATCGATCGGCACCCGGCTCCCCGCATTGATCCGTCACACAGCCACTTCAATCCAGCACCACGTCGGATCGTCCAAATGCGGGGGAGTTGATCCAGGTCAAACCATGCGGCAAGACGCGCTTTACAGTGCATATTGTGCATGCTGCGAAGAATTTCGACGAAGTCGCCATCGCGCGGCGATGAGGAGGCTGCCATGACCATCGAACAGGAGCTTCAGGCCACCATCGAGTGCATGGTGCAGCCGGGCAAGGGGATTCTTGCCGCCGACGAAAGCCTGCCGACGATCGGCAAGCGCTTCCAGTCGGTGGGCGTGGCGTCCACGGCGGAGAACCGACGGGCTTACCGATCGTTGCTGTTCACCGCGCCGGATATTGGCGAATTCATCAGCGGCGTGATTTTGTTTGATGAGACCTTGGTGCAGAAGGACAGCGATGGCGTGCTGCTGCCGGAGGTGTTGCAGCGTCAGGGCATCGTGCCAGGAGTGAAAGTCGACAAGGGCAAGGTAGCGCTCGCCAACGCGCCTGGCGATATGGTCACCCAGGGACTCGACGGCCTCGCCGAGCGCCTGCAACAGTATCGAGCCCAAGGTGCGAGGTTCGCCAAATGGCGCGAGGTCTATCCGATCAGCGCGGATAACCCGACGTCTTTGGGCATCGAGGCCAACGCGGAAATGCTCGCCCGTTATGCCGCCGTATGCCAGGGGGCGGGTATCGTACCGATCGTGGAGCCGGAAGTGCTGCTCGACGGCGAGCACAGCCTGCAGCGGTGTGCGGAAGTGTCGGAGGCCGTATTGCATGCGGTCTTCCATGCATTGCACCGGCATCAGGTAGTGCTGGAATGGATGCTGCTCAAGCCCAGCATGGTGCTACCCGGCAAGCAACACGCCAAGCAGGCGGATACGGACGAGATCGCACAGGCAACGATCAAGCTGCTGCGCCGTGTCGTCCCGGCGGCAGTACCGAGCATCAACTTTCTTTCCGGCGGGCAGACGCCGGAACAGGCGACGATCCGTCTCAACGCGATCAACGCGCTGTACCCACAGGCACCGTGGGCATTGTCGTTCTCCTACGCCCGCGCCTTGCAGGAGCCGGTGCTAGCCGCCTGGCGTGGACAACCGGCGAACGTTGCCGCTGCGCAGCGGGTATTTCAGCTGCGCGCGCAACTCAATGCGGCTGCACGCAAGGGGCAATACCGCATCGACATGGAACTGGCCGCATAAGGGGCCCTTGGGGCTTCCATCGGATCAGAAGGGGATGTCGGGGTGGTTTAGAGATCCGGCTGCATTGGAGTCGTTGCCGTTTTGGTGCAGTTGCCACGAAAAAGGCCGCCCTTGTGGGGAGGCCCAAGTCGTTGATATGGATGGTGGGCGGTACAAGGATCGAACTTGTGACACCTGCCGTGTGAAGGCAGTGCTCTACCGCTGAGCTAACCGCCCGCCGGAAGCGCGCAAATATACGGGGTGTCGGCGTCCGGGTCAATGTTGCCGGACGGATGGCCTGACCGGTCCCGATGGGGTCGGTGCGCGCGGCTTGCTAGACTTGCGTGCTGGATTGCACGAGGTTAACGCGATGGATTTTCTACAGCACGAACTCAGCAATATTCTTGCCGCCCTGCACGGATTCGAGCTGACGCCATGGAAAGCGGTTGGTTTGACGGGCTCGCTGTTGTTCACTAGCCGCTGGTTCGTGCAGATGTACTACACCCGCAAGCTCAAGCGGGTGGTGATGCCGCTGGCGTTCTGGTGGCTGTCGGTGTGCGGCAGTGCGCTGTTGCTGGCGTATTTCATCATCGGCAAGAACGATTCGGTCGGCATTCTCCAGAACTTCTTCCCGGTCTTCGTCTCGGTCTACAACCTGATCGTGCACATGCGCGACGTGAAGCGCCGCAGGGTGGTGGTCGAGAGCGAGGTCTGAAGGCGCCGCGCACGGTCGCCGCGTGCGGTCAGTCGGGGTCGTAATCGAGGTTGGGCGCCAGCCATCGCTCGGCTTCCTCGCGGGTCCAGCCCTTGCGTGCGGCGTAATCCTCGACCTGCTCCTTGCCGATCCGGCCGACCACGAAGTACTGGCTGTCGGGGTGCGAGTAGTACCAGCCGGAGACGGCTGCGGTGGGGTACATCGCGAAGCCTTCGGTCAGTTCGATGCCGGTGTTCCTGGTGACGTCGAGCAGGGCGAACAGGGTGGTTTTTTCGGTATGGTCGGGGCAGGCCGGGTAGCCGGGAGCTGGGCGGATGCCGCGGTATTTCTCGGCGACGAGCTGCTCGTTGTCGAGCGATTCGTCCGGCGCGAAACCCCAGAACTCGCGCCGCACGCGTTCATGCAGATGCTCGGCAAATGCTTCGGCGAGACGATCGGCCAGTGCCTTGAGGGTGATCGCGGAGTAGTCGTCATGGTCGGCCTCGAAGCGTGCCAGGTGCGGCTCGATGCCGAGGCCGGCGGTGACCGCGAAGCCGCCGATCCAGTCGGGCTTGCCGAACTCCTTCGGCGCGATGAAATCGGCCAGGCAGAAGTCGGGGCGTTCGATCGGCTTGTCGACCTGCTGGCGCAGGCTGTGCAGGGTGGCGAGCTTTTCCCTTCTCCCCCCGGGAGAAGGTGCCCGAAGGGCGGATGAGGGTTCGGGCGTGCCGGAAGCATGCGCTCCGGCCGTATCCTCACCCCCAGCCCCTCTCCCGGAGGGAGAGGGGAGTTCGAGGGCGTAGACCTCAACGTCGTCGCCGATGTTCGCGGCCGGCCACAGGCCGATTACGGCACGGGCGGTCAGCCATTTCTCGGCGACGATCTTGTCCAGCATCGCCTGCGCGTCTCGAAACAGCTCGCTGGCCTGCTTGCCGACCACGGCGTCGGTGAGGATGGCCGGATAGTGGCCAGCCAGTTCCCACGCCTGGAAGAACGGCGTCCAGTCGATGTAGCGCCGGAGCGTGGCCAGATCGTAATCGTCGAACACGGTGACGCCGGGCCGGTTCGGCTGCGGCGGCTCGTAGGTGGCCCAGTCGCAGCGGAAGCGCTGCGCGCGGGCCTTCTCCAGCGAAACCAGCTGCCTGCCGGGGCCGCGGTTGCGATGGCGTTCGCGCACGTCGGCGTAGTCGGCGCGCACCCTGGCCAGGAAGTCCTCGACCAGATCCTTGCTGACCAGCGACTGCGCCACGCCGACCGCGCGCGAGGCGTCTTTCACCCACACCGTGCCGGACTTGTAGTGCGGCTCGATCTTCAGCGCGGTGTGCGCGCGCGAGGTGGTGGCGCCGCCGATCATCAGCGGGATGCGGAAATCGCGTCGCTGCATCTCGCGCGCGACCTGGCTCATTTCCTCCAGCGACGGCGTGATCAGGCCGGACAGGCCGATGATGTCGGCATTCTCGGCGATCGCGGTTTCCAGGATCTTCTGCACCGGAACCATCACGCCCAGATCGATCACCTCGAAGTTGTTGCAGCGGAGCACCACGCCGACGATGTTCTTGCCGATGTCGTGCACGTCGCCCTTGACCGTGGCGATCACGATCTTGCCGTTGTTCTTGCTGGTCTCGCCGGTGCGCAGCTTTTCCGCCTCGATGTACGGCAGCAGGTAGGCGACCGCCTTCTTCATCACGCGGGCGGATTTCACCACCTGCGGCAGGAACATCTTGCCCGCGCCGAACAGGTCGCCGACCACGTTCATGCCGTCCATCAGCGGGCCTTCGATCACGTCGAGCGGGCGCGACGACAGCTGGCGCGCTTCCTCGGTGTCCTCGACCACGTACTGGTCGATGCCGTGCACCAGCGCGTGACTGATCCGCTCGCGTACCGGCTTTTCGCGCCAGGCCAGCGTCTCGACCACGGCTTCGCCGCGCTTGCCCTTGTAGTTGTCGGCAATCTCCAGCAACCGCTCGGTGGCGTCGTCGCGGCGGTTCAGCACCACGTCCTCGACGCGCTCGCGCAGCGGCGGGTCGATGTCGTCCATGATCGTCAGCGCGCCGGCGTTGACGATGCCCATGTCCATGCCGGCCCTGATCGCGTGGAACAGGAACACCGAGTGGATCGCCTCGCGCACGACGTTGTTGCCGCGGAACGAGAACGACACGTTGGAAACGCCGCCGGAGACGTGGCAATCGGGGAAACGTTTTTTCAGCTCGCGGGTGGCCTCGATGAAATCCACCGCATAGTTGTTGTGTTCCTCGATGCCGGTGGCGATCGCGAAGATGTTCGGATCGAAGATGATGTCCTCGGGCCGGAAGTCGAGCCGGGTGGTCAGCAGCTCGTGGGCGCGCGAGCAGATCGCCACCTTGCGCTCGCAGGTGTCGGCCTGGCCCTGCTCGTCGAACGCCATCACCACGGCGGCGGCGCCGTACTGCTGCACCTTGCGCGCCTGTTCCAGGAACACCGCCTCGCCTTCCTTCATCGAGATCGAGTTGACGATGCCCTTGCCCTGCAGGCAGCGCAGGCCGGCCTCGATCACGCTCCACTTGGAGGAGTCGATCATGAACGGCACACGGGCGATGTCCGGTTCGGAGGAGATCAGGTTGACGAAGCGGGTCATCGCCGCCTCGGAATCGATCAGGCCCTCGTCCATGTTGATGTCGATGATCTGCGCACCGTTCTCGACCTGCTGGCGGGCGACCTCGACCGCCTCATCGTAGCGGTCTTCCTTGATCAGCTTCTTGAACTGCGCCGAGCCGGTGACGTTGGTGCGCTCGCCGACATTGATGAACAGCAGGTCCGGGGTGATCACCAGCGGTTCAAGACCGGACAGGCGGGTATGGCGGGTGATGCTCATGCTTTTGCCTCCTCTCCCCATCGGGGAGAGGATTGAGGTGAGGGGCGGGTGCTCGCGGGATGGTTCAACGAAGCGCGCTTCGACGAGACTTCATCGCCAGCGTGGCCCCTCACCCCAGCCCGTTCCCTGCAGGGGAGAGGAAGCGGCTTACCACGGGTCCGCTTCATGCTGCCTCCGCATCGGGCATCGGCAACGCGCGTGGCGCACAATCGCGTACTGCTTCGGCGATCGCCTTGATGTGCGCAGGCGTGGTGCCGCAGCAGCCGCCGACCAGGTTCAGCAGGCCGTCGCTGGCGAAGCCGTCGATGATGCCGGCCATGTGCTCGGGGGTTTCGTCGTATTCGCCGAATGCGTTCGGCAGGCCGGCGTTGGGATGGGTGCTGACGTAGCACTCGGCGATGCCGGCCAGGGTCTGGATGTGCGGGCGCAGGTCTTCGGCGCCGAGCGCACAGTTGAACCCCACCGACAGCGGCCGTGCATGACGCACCGAATAATAGAACGCCTCGGCGGTCTGACCGGACAGGGTGCGGCCGGAGCGGTCGGTGATGGTGCCGGAGACCATTATCGGTACGCGCACGCCGCGTTGGTGGAACAATTCGCTCAAAGCGAACAGGGCGGCCTTGGCGTTCAAGGTGTCGAAGATCGTCTCGACCATGATCACATCGGCGCCGCCGTCGATCAGTCCGCTGGCCGCTTCGGTGTAGTTCTCGACCAGTTCCTCGAAGGTGACGTTGCGGAAACCCGGGTCGTTGACGTCCGGCGACAGCGAGGCGGTGCGGCTGGTGGGGCCGAGCACGCCGATCACGAAGCGGGGCTTGTGCGGCGTCTTCGCGCTCATCGCATCGCAGGCAGCACGGGCCAGTCGGGCGCCCTGCAGGTTCAATTCGTGCGCCAGATGCTGCAGCTGGTAGTCGGCCTGGCTGATGCGGGTGGAGTTGAAGGTATTGGTCTCGATCAGGTCGGCGCCGGCGTCGAGGTAGGCGTCGTGCACGCCGCGGATGATCTCGGGCCGGGTCAGCGTCAGCAGGTCGTTGTTGCCTTTCAGGTCGCAGGCGCCCGGATGGTCATGGGCATGATGATCATGGGCATGACCGTTCTGACCGTGCGCGTGGCCGTCATGGCCGTGTTCGAAACGCTCGCCGCGAAAGCCGTGCTCATCCAGCTCGTGCGCCTGCAGCATGGTGCCCATGCCGCCGTCGAGAATCAGGATGCGCCGGCGCAGCGCCTGCTCCAGCAGGGCGACGCGTTCGGGGTGGAGCCAGGGCAGGGTACTCACAGGAATTTCCTCACGTTCGGTCAACTCTCCTTGCGGGAGAACAAGGTGGTCAGAGCGGCTTGCGTGCCAACAGGCTGATCACTTCGAAATGCGGTGCCTTGCGTTCGCGGCTGAGCCGGTTGCAACTGAGCACGTCCAGACCGGCGGCGCGGGCGAAGCCGTCGAGCTGCTCGCTGCGGAAGCCGAGATTGCGATGGTCGAACGGCTCGACGGCGGCACGGTGGTCGTGCTGGCCCAGCGTCACCGCGAGCAGCCGGCCGCCGGGGCGCAGCAGCCGAGCGGCCTCGGTCACGGCCCTGGCCGGATGTTCGGCATAGGTCAGCGCGTGCAGCATCAGCACCAGGTCGAAGCGTTGCTCGCCGAGATCCAGCGCATGCATGTCGCCCTGGCGCACCTGCACGTTGGTGAATGACCGCAGGCGCCT
>Ga0307375_10000811_pt1 | contig 36528 bp, 35 predicted proteins | sample TR1MG_FD_202531 | JGI IMG/M metagenome (GOLD analysis project Ga0307375, IMG submission 202531) | Soil microbial communities from Risofladan, Vaasa, Finland - TR-1 | ecosystem: Environmental > Terrestrial > Soil > Coastal area > Acid sulfate soil | place: Finland: Risofladan, Vaasa | collected... | reverse complement strand
TTCTACTTCTCATTGATCGAAGGTACGCCGGTGTTGCCGCCGGCCGTCGCCCTGCAGGTGCCGGCGACCTACGACGAAGTCGAGGTCGTCACCGAACGGTTCGTCGAGGCCGCCCACGATGGGGGCGCGGCCGTACACGTCTGGACGATTAACGCCATTGACGAGATGAACCGACTGCTCGACCTGGGTGTGGACGGCATCATCAGCGACACGCCGACGCCACTAGCCCAACTCCTAAAGGAACGGGAATGCTCGTGGGACGGTGCGCTGTAGAGGAGACGGCCTTAGCCGCGACCGCAGTTCGGCTTCTTGCCGTGGTTGGCCTTCTTCTTTGCGCGTAGTTTGCGCTTCACAGTCCGCTTCGACATAGGTGACAATGTTAGTGGGTACTTGGCGTCCGAAGCCAAACGAGGGGACCGACGTGGAAAATTCTGAGATAGCCAAAGGCCAACTCGTGGTCGTGGCGACGCCGCTCGGGAACCTGGGTGACCTGTCACGTCGGGCACTTGAACTGTTGGAGAAGGCCGACGTGGTCTTCTGCGAGGACACGCGGCGCTCGAGCACGCTGTTCAGCGCCCACGCCATCGCGGTGAACGGTCGCCTGCGCGCACTCCACCAGCACAACGAGGCGTCCCAGTGTGACGAGGTCGTCGATCGAGTGGGCTCGGGCCAGGTGGTGGTGTTGATCAGTGACGCCGGCACACCGGGGATCAGCGACCCGGGCAGCCGAGTCGTGGCCGCGGTCGCGGCCGCCGGCCTCGAGGTGACGACGGCTCCGGGACCGTCGGCAGTCATCGCCGCCTTGACGATCAGCGGCCTGGCAACCGAGCGGTTCTGCATGGAGGGCTTCCTGCCTCGCAAGGCCGGCGAGCGTGAGCGGATCTACGCGCAGTGGACGAACGAACCGCGAACCATCGTCTTTTACGAGTCTCCACAGCGCATCGTCGCCACCTTGGCCGAATTGCGAGTGCACTTCGGCGAGCGCCGTGTGGCGGTGGCACGCGAGATGACCAAATTGCACGAGGAGGTCATTCGCGGCACGGTCTCCGACGTGGCCGACAGGCTCGCCCAGCGTCAAGTGCTCGGCGAGATCGCCGTCGTGATGGCGGGGGCCGCCGAGGCACCCCCAACCGAAGAGTCCGCGGTCCGCCTCGCCCTCGCCGAGCAGTTCGCTTCTGGCATGTCAACACGCGATGCGGTCGCTTCGGTGGCCGAGTCGCTCGACGTCACCCGCCGCATCGTCTACGCGATCGCGCTCGAGATCAGATCGGGCGAGGGCCATTGAGTCAGTACCCTTGATGGATGGGCCGTTTCTACATCACCACACCGATCTACTACGTGAATGACGCCCCCCACGTAGGTCACGCCTACTGCACCGTCAACGCCGACTCGATGGCCCGCTGGCACCGATTGGCCGGTGACGAGGTGAAGTTCCTCACCGGCACCGATGAGCACGGTCAGAAGGTCGCCGACGCCGCGGCCGGGCACGGCGTGTCGACCCACGAGTGGACTGACCAAACGTCGGCGCGGTTCCGTGAGGCGTGGGACGCGCTCGGTATCAGCTACGACGACTTCATCCGCACGACCGAGCCGCGACACTACGAGAGTGTCCAGAAGTTCCTGGCCGCGATCTACGAGAACGGCTACATCTACAAGGACATCTACAAGGGTCTCTACTGCGTGAGTTGCGAGGACTATTTCACCGCCGAAGCGAGCGAGGACGGTAATTGTCCCATCCACGGTCGTCCCCTCGTCGAAATGGAAGAGGAGAACTGGTTCTTCAAGCTGAGCGCCTTCGAGGACCGTCTGCTCGAGTACTACGGCGCACATCCCGGCTTCGTGACACCCGAGACTAAGAGCAACGAGGCGTACTCGTTCATTAAGGGCGGTCTGCGCGATATTTCAATCACCCGTACGTCAATCTCGTGGGGCGTGCCCGTGCCGTGGGACGAGAATCACGTCTTCTACGTCTGGTACGACGCGTTGATCAACTACCTCACCGCAATCGGTTACGGACGGGACGACGATGAGGTCGCCGACTGGTGGCCGCACTCGCATCACCTGATCGGCAAGGAGATCATCCGCTTCCACTGCGTCTGGTGGCCGGCGATGTGCATGGCGGCGGGACTCGAGCCGGTTTCGCACGTGCAGGTCCACGGTTGGTTGCTCGTCGGTGGTCAGAAACTCTCCAAGACCATGGCGGCCGAAGGCGGCGTCCGACTCACCGACATCGCCCCGGTGGTGCTGACCAATGAGTTCGGCGTAGACCCCATCCGCTACTACCTTCTGCGCGAGACCTCACTCGGGAACGACGGCGAATTCTCCCTCGAGGGCATCATCCAGCGCTACAACACCGATCTCGCGAACAACTTGGGCAACTTGGTGGCCCGAGTCGCCGCCGTCGTGGGTTCAAAATGCGCGGGCATCGGACCCGCACCACGTTCCGAGTCGACTTTGGCCCCGGCCGCGCGCGCGGCGATGGCCGAAGCCGCCGACGCCTGGGAGCGCTTCAATCCTCAAGCGGCGCTCGAGGCGACGTGGGGACTCATCGGATCCACCAACGCGTACCTCGAACAGCACGCTCCTTGGAAGATGGAGCCCGGTCCCGACGTCGAGGCCGTCATGGGCGACGCCCTCGAGGCGATCCGTCTGGTCGCGGTGCTCGCGTCACCGGCGATGCCTGGCGTCTGTCAAGAGATTTGGCGGCGCCTCGGACTCGAGGGTGCTCCGGACGGCCGGACCTTCGCAGAAGCCGGCGTCTGGGGTCTCTACCCCGGTGGGGTCGCGGTCGAGAAGGGCGAGCCTCTGTTCCCACGAATCGTGAGCGAACAGTGAGCCACTGGACCGACGCCCACTGCCACCTCCAGGACCGGTTCCTGTCGGGTGGCTCCGAGGTCGTCGGCGACGCCCTCGAGACACTCGCTCGCGCCTACGACGCCGGGGTCGACCGGGTCGTCGTCATCGGTACCGAAGCGATGACGTCGCGCGAAGCCTTGGCCATCACCGAATTGGAGGGTCCGGTCGAGATCTACGCGACGGTCGGACTGCATCCGCATTCGGCCCTCGAGGACATCCAGCCAATCGTCGAGATGGCCCGTGCGGGTCATCCCAAGCTGGTGGGAATCGGCGAGTGCGGCTTGGACTACTTCTACGAGCACTCTCCTCGGGCGGCTCAGCGCACGGCCTTCGCCACGCAGATTCACTTGGCCCACGAACTTGATCTGGCCTTGGTGATCCACGCGCGTGACGCCTTCGACGACCTCTTCGACATTCTTCGCAGCGAAGGGGTGCCCGAACGCACGGTGATTCATTGCTTCACGGGCAATTCCGACGAGGCCCTGGGCTGTCTCGAACTCGGTTGCGACATTTCCATCTCGGGAGTCGTCACGTTCAAGAACGCCGAACTGCTGCGCGACGCGGTGCGACTGGTTCCGCTCGACCGGCTCCACGTCGAGACCGACAGTCCATTCCTCGCCCCGGTGCCGTACCGTGGCAAAGCGAACGAGCCCGCGTACGTGACGGTGGTGGGGGAGTTCGTCGCGGATCTGCGCGGAGAGAGCTTCCACGATGTGCGTGAGGTGACTGCGGCGAACACCGCGCGCCTCTTCCGGCTGCCAGCACGTCAATAACCTCGTGATCAGGAATTGTTAAGTTTTTTAACACGATGAGTTGCCTTTGGCGGCCCCCTTGCCTAGCGTTGACGGTCGGGGAGGCTGTTGAAAACCCGTGGGCCTGATGGAGGGCGGACATCTGAGGGCATCATCCCGACGGGCGTGGCTGCGCCCGTCGTCAATTTTCGCCGTGGCGGCCATGCTGGTCTCGTCATTGGTACTTGCGTCGCCGCGTCCTGCCGGCGCCGCGGTTTCGCACGCCCCGGTGCACGCCCCGCGTCTGATCGGAATGTCGCGCGCTCGGGTCTATTCGCTCATGCACGCCGACGGCTTGTATTTCGTGACGAGGGGACCGGGCAGCGCGACCGGAAAATGGGTCGCGGTCGTGGCCCAGTCACCTTCGCCGGGAACGCTCGTCGCCTGGCACTCCCAGATGACACTGACGACCACCCTGCAGTCACCGACCGGACCGCGGCGCGTGCCCCGGTTGGTGGGGTTGTCGCGAGCGCAGGTCTACGCCGCCATGAAGCGCGCGGCCCTCTACTTCCGCACGGTTGGACCGGGTAGCTCGAACGCCACCTGGGTGGTCGCCCTGCACCAGTCGCCTGCGGCGGGCACGCGGGTGCGCTGGCATTCCGAGGTCGTGGTCACGGTCAGCACCCACCGCCCGGTCGTGAAGGTCGCCTCGCGTCCGACGGCGGCCGTCAAGCCCAAGCCCAAGCCCAAGCCCAAGCCGGTCGTCCACCAGACGATCATGACCAGCCCTACGACGAGCTCGACCTCCACCACGATGCCCGTGACCACGAGCACCTATCCGGGTGAGGTGACCACCACGACGTCCACGACGATCCCGGTGACGACGACGGTGAAGAAGAAGGTCGTCGCTCGTAATCGTGTCGGCATCGCCACGTGGTACAACTACGTGCCCGGTCACTGCGCGACGTGGTTCTTGCCCATGGGTACGCGTCTGACGATCCAGTCCGTGGCCACCGGCAAGAGAATCCACTGTGTCGTGACTGACCGCGAGGGAGCTCGTGGCAATCGTGTGGTCGACCTTTCCGAAACCCAGTTCAGCCAGTTGGCGCCACTCTCGCGCGGCGTGGTACTGGTCAAAGTCATCTGGTGACCCACACCCGAACCGAACTGGTGGCGTTGCTCGAGGCCCACGGACTGAAACCGTCCCGGGCGTTGGGCCAGAACTTCGTCGTCGACGCGAACACGGTCCGGCGCATCGCGCGCCTGGCGTCGGTGGGCGAGGGTGATCTCGTCCTCGAGATCGGGGCCGGTCTCGGCTCGTTGACGCTGGCGCTGGTTGAGACGGGCGCGACCGTGAAGGCGATGGAGATCGACAAGTACCTACTGGCCCCGCTCACCTCGGTGGTCGAGCCACACGGCGTCGTCGTTTATCACGCCGACGCCCTCAACGCCGATTATGGGGCGATCCTCGAGGGCCGCGAGGCCATCGTGGTCGCCAACCTGCCCTACAACGTCGCCACGCCCCTGGTGCTGCACTTGCTGGAGACTGAGCCGCTCATCCGTCGGATGCTCGTCATGGTCCAGAAGGAGGTCGGCGAGCGGTTCGCAGCGCACGCTGGCGACGAGGCCTACGGCGCGGCGTCCCTGCGACTCCAGTATTTCGCCGATGCCCGGGTTGTCGGCAAGGTCGGCCCTAACGTCTTCGTGCCCAAGCCCAACGTGGATTCGGCGCTGGTGTCCATCGTTCGGCGCGAGAGCGTGGCCATCAGCCCCGACGACGTGAGCGAGGCCGAACTCTTCCAGGTGATCCGGACCTCGTTCGCCCACCGCAGAAAGATGCTGCGTCGTTCCCTCGCCGACTGGGTGACCGAGGGAGTCTTCGAACGCGCCGACATCGCCGAGACGCGCCGCCCCGAGGAGTTGACGCTCGAGGAGTTCGCGCGCCTGGCCCGATCGCGATGACGCTCGTCCTCGCCCCCGCCAAACTCACGTGGTTCCTCGAGGTCACCGGGCGTCGAAGCGACGGGTACCACGAGTTGCGCAGCGAAATGGTCACGCTGGACTTCGCTGACCGCCTGGAGATCGATGAATCGGGTGACTATCTGCGATTCGAGCCGCCGGTGCCCGGCGTAGCGCTCGACGCGACGAATCTGGTGTCACGGGCGTTGCGACTGGTGGGCCGTCACGCCGGGGTGACGGTCGAGAAAGTGATCCCGCCGGGCGGCGGGCTCGGAGGAGGCAGTGCCGACGCGGCGGCGATCCTGCGCTGGGCGGGGGGCGTCAGCGACGAGGCGGCCCTCACGCTGGGCGGCGATGTGCCGTTTTGCCAGTTAGGCGGCCGGGCGCTGGTCGAGGGGGTGGGTGAGCGGCTGACGCGGCTGCCTTACGAGCATAGGACCGTCACACTCTTTCTGCCCGATTTCTCAGTCGATACGGCGACGTGTTACCGGGTCTACGACGAACTCGTGGCGCGCGGACAGCGTCCACAGGGTCGAAACCATCTCGAGCGCGCGGCGGGCGTCGCGGAACCCCGTCTCGAACGGGCGCTCGATTGGCTGCGCGGCGAAATCAGTCCGGAGGTGACGCTGGCGGGTTCAGGCTCGACGATGTTCCTCGAGGGACACCTTCGACCGGGCGAGGAGTCGTGGGACGTCAGGGGTCCCGACGGCACTATTCGAATTCGCCAAACCACCACATCGCCGCAATAAAGCGGACAGACGTTATTTACCGGCGGCGCGTCGCTGAAAGCGTGTCCGCTTCAGCATCTTCTTGTGCTTCTTCTTGCGCATGCGCTTACGGCGCTTCTTAATTAGTGATCCCATGGCTCGTAGAACACTACTAGGTTTTTGACGGGCACTTTTCCAAAGGGGGCATTATGACCGGTTGGCGGCTCGATCACGTGCAGTTAGCCATCCCGCCGGGCGCCGAGCAACGCTGTGATGCCTTCTACGTTGGACTGCTGGGATTCACGGTCCTCGACAAGCCCCCGGTCCTCGCCGAGCGAGGAGGACGATGGTACCGCCGCGACGATGCCGAACTGCACTTGGGGGTCGAGGCCGACTTCCGCCCGGCACGTAAGGCCCACCCCGCGCTGGCGGTCTTCGACTACGACCACCTCGTCGCGCGCTGCACGGCGGCGGGTGTCGAGGTGCGGGTCAATGATGAGATCCCCGGCACGGTCCGCTGTCACGTCGACGATCCGGTGGGCAACCGTCTCGAGCTGATCGACGCACGGACTATTCGGTGATCCGCTCGATGTTCAGGGCTTGGCGGGGACAACCGCGAACGGCGTAACGCGCCGATTCGAGCGCGCCGATGTCGGCCAGCGGGGTCGGGGTCGCTTCGATGATGGGGTAGCCCCATTCGTCGATATTGACCAGTTCGGGGGCCAGTTCGTGGCAGTGGCCGAAGCCGTCACAGAGGATGGGGTTCACGCGCAGCACGAAGCCGCCGACCCGACGTCTCACTCCCATATGAGCTCCTCCTCACGTTCCAGGGTGGGCACGGTGGCGAAATGTTGGTTCGAGCGCGAACCGGCGCAGGGAGCCCCGCGCATGTGGTTGGCGATGTCCTCGGAGAACACGTTGAGCGCTGAGCGGACCAGACGGATCACGCCGTCGGGGTGGCGACACGCGCCACGGTTCTCGATGACTCCACAGCGCTCGACCAGTCGCTTGAAGACGGCTTGGGGGTCGCGCGAGTTCTGGGTCAGTTGGGACAGGTCCTCGGCGATGGCCGGCAGCCCGAAGGCGCACGGGCCGCACTGGCGGGCACTCTCGTTGGCCATCCAACGCGCGATCCGCTGGGTCTCGACCAGGCCACAGCCACCGCGCGGCAGCACGATGATGATGCCCGCCCCGACCGACGCGCCGAGGGGGTTGAGATCCTGATTGGTGTAGGCGGTGTCCAGGTGGTCCCCGCTGATCCAAGCGCCGCCATAACCGCCCATGAGGAGCGCTTGCGGGTGGGGGTCGGCGCCGCCGGCGGCGAGGATCGAGCGGAGTGAACTCCCGAGCGACGCCTCGAGCACGGTGGGTCGGGTGACGGCCCCGGTGATCGACACCAGATTCGTGCCCGGGCTCTCGTGGGTGCCCTGGGCCCGGAACCAGTCGGCGCCGTAACGACCGATGAGACCGACATTGGCGCAGGTCTCGGCGTTGTCGACGAGGACCGGGCCATGACCGATGCGCAAGATCGTCGGGCGACGCGGTCGGTACTGGGGCAGCGACTCGTTGTCGTCGAGCCAGTGGACCAGCGCAGATTCCTCGCCCGCCACGTAGCGCCAAGGTGGCGTGTGGAGTTCGATCTTGGGTCCGCGCAGGCTGCGGCGGCTGCGTTCGTGGATGGCCCGCTCCAGATGGTTGACCGCGCTCGGATTGTCGCGGGCGACGGCGACCGCGATGTTGTTGGCTCCGATGATTGAGGCGAGGTACTCGGCGCCGTCGAGTACCAGGTGCGGGTTGGTGGCGAGCAGGGTCTGGTCCTTGTGCGAGGCCGGCTCACCCTCCATGGCGTTCACCACCATGAACTTGTTGTGGCCCCGCTGGTCGCGGATCAGGCGGGCCTTACGCGCGGTCGGGAAGGCGGCGCCGCCACGTCCGGTGAGGCCCGACGCCTCCAACTGGTCGAGCAGCGTGCCCTCGCGCCGTCCGGTGATGGCGAAGGTCTCCTCGTGCTGGGGAAGCGTTAGTGGTCGACCCGTCGCGCCGTGCAGCAGGCGCGGGAGTGCATCCGGGGTGATCATTTACGTCCTCGTTGCTTGGATGGCGGCTGGGGGCCGCGTGGGAAGGGGGTGCGACCGGGTGTCGAGGGGGTGACTGGCGCGGGTGGGCGCGCGGTCGTTATCGCCTGACCCTTGATCTCGGTACGTGGCGAGACGGGGGCGCTCGGAGCCATGGCGAGCGGGGTGAGCGCGGTGCGTCCGGCGGCCCGGCTCGGTCGTCCGAGGAAACGCCAGACCGCGGCGGCCAGCACCACTACCGCGCAGACGATGACCACGATCAGGCCGACGCCCTTCCTCGTGTCGGTACCCGAGGTGTAGACGTGCACCAGGGCGGCGGCGTACGAGAGCCAGCTGAACCAGTGGATGAAGCGCCAGGTCTGATTGGCGATCCGTACTTTCAACAGACTCGAGATCCACACGGCGAGCAAGAGGTCGAAGGCCACCGCGCCGATGCCGATCGGGACACGTCGGTAGGCCGAGGTCATCGGCACGAAGATCGATATCCAGCCGGTCGGCACGTAGCTGTCGACCACGGTGGTGGCGATGTGGATCACGAGGAAGACGACGGCGATGATCGAGACCGACCGGTGCAGCTCGTTCACTTCGAAGCGACCGACGATGGTGCCACCGATCCGGTTGGCCACCAGGGTGCCGAGCGACACGACGATCGTGAAGAGGATCAGCGTCACCATGCCGGTGGCGCGTGTCGTGTACCAGAAATACGGCGATGTGAATGCGGTGATCATGCGGGGAACTCCTCTTCCGGGGGCCAGCCACCCACGTACTCAACCGTACCGTCGTGGCGCACGAGCCGTCCGGACCAGCCGGCCTGCGCAATGTGATAGCCGGCGTCCTCGCCCCACAGCAGCGCCGCGGTGGCGAAAGCGTTGGCCAGCACGCAACTGGCCGCGGTGATGCTCACCGTGGCGTAGACGCCGCGCGCGTAGGTGCCGGTGCGCGGATCGATGATGTGGTTCACCACTTCATCCCCGGCCCGCCACGTCCGCGTAGCGATCGACGAGGTGGCGACGCCCCCGTGGGCGAGGCTGATACGCGGTTCGTGGCCGGTGACGACGAGTGAGTCGCCGACACCGATGACCCAGGGTCCTTGTGGTCCCTCGCCGCGGACCGCGATGTCGCCGCCGAACTCCACGATGACACCGCCGTAGGGCGCCACGTCGTCGGCCACGAGATCGGCGATCAACGCCTTCGCACTGGAGCCGAGGTCGATCTGGCACTCGGGGTCGAGTTCGACGGTGTGTCGGTCGCGGTCCAGATGGATCGCCGAGAGCCCGGGGGGGAGGATCGGGGCCAGCGCCGGGGCGGCACCCGATGACTTCAGTTCGTCGTAGTCACGGTCGTAACCGAGAGCCAGCAGGGCCGGCAGCACGGTGGGGTCGCACAGGCCATCGGTCGCGACGCCGGCGCGAATCGCGGCGTCGAGCGCCAGTTCGAGAGTCTCACTGATGGCGACCTCGCCACCGTGCTGGGCGTTCAGCCGCGAGATCTCAGAGTCGGTGCGAAAACGATTGCACGACGCGTCAAAGGCGTTGATGCGCTCCCACAGTCGTTGGGTGGCGTGGGGCATCTGATGCTCGTATTGGGTATGCAATGAGCCGGTGAGACCCCAGATTTCGAAGTTCACGGTCGACCTAGTAACAGGTCACGGTGCCCGACGGGGTACTCGTACAGACCGTGGTCGTGGTCACGGGCGCGGCGGTGGGGGGAGTGTACGTACTGGAACTGGCACTGGTGGCGGGGGTCGTTGTCGGCGTGGTCACGACGGGTGCGCTGCTCACGGGCGCGGTGACCGTGGTCTTGGCCACGGGCTTGGTCACGCTGGCCACGTAGCCGATCAGGGTGGCCGAGGCCACGCCCGAAGTCAGGAGTACGACTTGCGTGACGCGTCGTACCCGGGCGAATCGCCGGTCTCGTTGCTGGGGGGTGCGTCGTGTAGGTGTCATTGGTCTTCCTGTTCGACACCAATCTTCCCATCCCCATCTAAGGAGATGGCACCGAGACTTTAAGAAATTCCCTAAAATATCGGACTTTGAGGGCCAATCAGGCGTCGGCAGCAATGGGCAAGCTGATGGTGAACCGGGCGCCGCCGAGGATCGGGTCGCGATCGACCGTGACGCGTCCCTGGAGTTCGGCGACGACCTGCGCGACGATCGAGAGGCCGAGGCCCGATCCGGGCAACGCCCGCGCCGTGGGAGAGCGCCAGAAACGGTCGAAGACGAAGGGGCGGTCCTCGTCATTGATGCCGGGCCCGCTGTCACTCACCGAGATCGTTCCGTTGCTCGAGCGCACGGCGATCCGACCGCCCTGGGGCGTGAACTTGACCGCGTTGGTGAGCAGATTGGAGACGGCGCGAGTGAGTCGGTCGTGGCGACCGAGCACCGTGGACGTACTGACCTCGGTCTCGATGCTGATGTCCTTGATCCGCGCGTAGGTGCGCGCGGTGTCCACGCACTCATCGACGCACTCGTCCAGGCGCAGCGCCTCGATGGGCCCCTCACTGCGCTCGCCCCGGGCCAGTTCACCGAGGTCGGTGACCAGCGAGGCCAACTCGTCGACTTGGGTGACCATGTCACCGGTCAACAGGAGCAGGTCGTCGGCCGAGAGCTGACTGGCCTTGGACAGGACCTGGGCGTTGGTTCGTAGGGACGTCAATGGCGTGCGAAGCTCGTGACTCGCGTCGAGCACCAACTGGCGCTGGAGCGCCTGGCTGCTCTCGACCGTGCTCAGCAGACGATTGAAGACCCGTCGCAGTCGCCCGAGTTCGTCTTCGTCGCCCTCGTCGAGGCGGTAGCCCATGTCGTTGGTCTCGGCGATCGCTTCGATCTCGTTGGTGACCTTCTCAAGCGGGTGCAGCGCCGCGCGCGCGAGAAACAGGCCCAACGTCAAGGCGAGGAGTAGGCCGCCCGCGGCGACCACGAGCAGCGTACGCACCAGATTGCGAAGTTCGATCACTTGGCCCGTGATGTCGACGATGAACAACTCGGCCGTTGTCGTCTTGGTGATGTAGGTTCCGTTCGATCCGGAGACGACGGATCCGACGGGCATGGAAATGATCAGTTCACGATAGAAGTGGCCCCGTACATTGACGCTGCGCAGGACGCGGGCGGTGTCGCCCTTGGCCACCGACAGAATGGTCTGGTCGACCGGCACACTCGAGGCGGGTACCGTCAGACCGCTCGGCAGGACGAGCAGCACGTAGGCACCGATGCGCTGGTCGTCACCGTTGCTACTGCTGGTGCTGCCACTCGGCATCGCTTGAGAGGCCTGGGCGTTCAGCGACTCGTCGACCGAGTGCAGCAGCGAGTTGCGGGTCGTGACAAACGAGGCGAGACAGGCCAGTATGACCGCGATGGCGGCAGCCCCCAGCGTGGCGGTGATGACCCGGGAGCGAAAGGTCACGAGGGGCGAAGTGCGTATCCCACGCCGCGCACGGTCTGGATCAGGCGTGATTCGCCCTCCACTTCGAGCTTGCGACGCAGGTACCCGATGTAGACCGCGAGCGAATTGGTGCCCGAGTCGAAGTTATAGCCCCAGACGAGGTCAAGGATCTGATCGCGCGTGAGCACCTGGCGCGGGTGCTGAAGGAACAGCTCCAGCAGGTCGAATTCAATCTTGGTCAATTCAACTCTGCGGTTGCCGCGCTGAACCTCCCGAGTCTGGGGGTTGAGGGTCAGGTCCTCGAATCGCAGCACCGAACTGTCGCCATCGCCCACGTTGTGGCGGCGCAGCAGCGCGCGCAGACGCGCCAGCAACTCCGCCAGGTCGAAGGGCTTGACGAGGTAGTCATCGGCGCCCACGTCGAGTCCGGCCACTCGGTCGTTCACCGCGTCGCGGGCGGTAAGCATCAGGATCGGGGTGGCATCGCCCGAGCGACGGATCCGTCGGCAAATCTCGAGCCCGTCGATGTCGGGCAACTGGAGGTCGAGCACGATGGCGTCGGGTGCGCGGAGTTGGATTGCCTTCAGCGCCGAGGTCCCGTCGTCGAACAACTCGACGTCGTAGTTCTCCATCCGCAGCGCGCGACCGAGTGCCATGCGGATGGCGGCGTCGTCGTCGACGATGGCGATGTAGGAGATGGGGTTGGGGACGGTGGTCACTGGCCGGCTTTCTTTGAGAGGTACTCCAGCCTCTAGTGTTGCTGTTGGGTGTTAACCATCTCCAGTTATTCGCTAAGAATCTTTGAAGATTGGGGCACCTTGGGCAGTGGCGGGTAGTTCAATTGGCAGAACGACGGACTTTGAATCCGTAGGTTGGAGGTTCGAGCCCTCCCCCGCCAGCAATTCATCCTCGAAACAGAAGCGGTTCAGCAGCGCCGCAAGCACCAGGGGCTGGTCCCCCTGGATCGAATGACCGGCGTCACGCACGTGCACGACCCGGGCCGAGGGCAGACGGCGAAGGAACTCCGCCTCATCGGCGTCGTCGACCACCGAACCGGCGGCCATGCCCCGCAGCAGGGTCACCGGCATCGTGAGTTCGCCAAGCTTGTCCCACAGGTCGCCCGCGCTAGGAGCCTCGAGCTCGGAGCGGCCATGGCGCTGGTGGCGCCAGACCCACGTCCCATCGGGCTGGCGAACGGCGTTGTGCAAGATGCCCCGACGAAGTGAAGAGACCGACCTCGTCGGATTGTGCTCGATGGTGCGCGCCAGCAGGGCATCGAAGTCAGCGAAGGTCCTTGGCCCGTTGACGAAGTCCGTGATGTGGCGCGCCTTCTCAGCGTTGACGCCCGGCGTGATGTCGATCAGCACCAGTGAGCGCACGAGGTCGGGTCGCTCGTGGGCCACGAGGAGTGACGTGAGTCCGCCCAGTGACATCCCCACCAGGGGTAGAGGGTGATCGGTGAGTTGCTCGAGAGCGGTCGCGAGGTCCCGGGCGTGACTGAGCACCGCCGACGGCGGATAGGGCGAGGCGTCGGAGTGCCCGTGGCCGGGCAGGTCGAAGGCGATCAGGCGGCGCTGCAGGGCGAGGGCGGTCGTGTCGAAGGTGTGGGCATTCTGGGCGCCGCCGTGTACGAGCACGAGCTCGGGCTCGCCGTCGCCCCACGCGAGCCCGCTCAACTGGCGCAGTCCGTCGACGCTCACGAAGAACCGCCGGACGCTCGGCACGTCGACGCCGAGGTTCCACTCGCTCAGATTTTCGTGGAACATCGAGAACTCGTCGTAGGCGAAGTCGTGCACGCTTGGCATCGTAGAAGATGGATGCTTAGATGTGGGGGTGAATCGACCCACCTGCGTTGTCATCCTCGCGGCCGGTGAGGGCACGCGCATGCGATCCTCGCGGCCCAAGCCCTTGCACCACCTGTGCGGACGACCAATGGTCCTCTACGTACTGGACGCCGCCGCGCAAGAGGACGTCCGCGCGACGGTCGTGGTCGTGGGTCATGGAGCGACCTGGGTGGAAAAGGCGTTGACCGAACGGGCCCGGACCGACCTTCGGCTGACCTTCGTCGAGCAGTCCGAACAGTTGGGGACCGGGCACGCGGTGGCGGTGGCGATGCCGACCATCGACGACGAACTCGGCGCCACCGACGGGGACGTGCTCATCATGCCAGGCGACACCCCCCTCTTGCGGCCGGGGACCATTGCCAACCTGCTCGAGACGCACCGCTCGAGTCAGGCCGCCATGAGCGTCCTCATCGCGGTCGTCGACGATTCGACCGGGTACGGGCGGATCGTCCGGGCGAAGAATGGTGGCGTGGCCCGCATCGTCGAAGAGCGCGACGCCACCCCCGAGGAACGGCTGATCAAGGAGATCAATACCTCGATCATGGTGGTGCGCGAAAGCCTGCTCGGTCCGGCGCTGCGTCTCGTCGGCCGCCAGAACGTCCAGAACGAGTACTACCTGACCGACCTGGTGGGCGTGCTCCACGAGGCCGGTCACGCCATTCAGGCGGTGACCCTCGACGACCCGAGCGAGGCGGCTGGCGTGAACGACCGACTCCAACTGGCGCAGGCCGAGACAGTGCTGCGTCGACGGATCAACGAAAGGTGGATGCAGCGAGGGGTGACCATCTGGAACCCTGAGAACACCTACATCGACGCCGACGTCGAGCTCTCGGCCGAGGTGTCGTTGCTGCCCGGGACCGTGTTGCGGGGCCACTGCGTGATCGGATCGGGGTCTCAGATCGGGCCGAACGCCAATCTCACCGACGTGGTCGTGGGGGAGGGTGCCCAAGTCGCGACCGTCGAGGCCAACGGGGCGCACATCGGATCTGAGGCGAAAGTGACGTCATTCGTGGTCCTCGGGCCCGGCGCCGAGGTTGCCCCCGGTGAGCTCGTGACACCTTTTCACTACCGGACCCACTGAGCCGGGGCGACGCAACCTGTACGCTGGCGCCGTGGAGTCCCTCGCTAAACGCCGTCTCGTCATCGTCACGGGACGCTGCCACCCAGCCCTCGCCGAGGACATCGCCTCCAAGCTGGGTGTGAAACTCACCGAGGCCAATGTCCGCGAATTCGCCAACGGAGAGATCCATTGCCGCTTCGACGAGTCGATTCGCGGCGCCCACGTCTTTATCATCCAGACCCACTCGTCGCCGGTCAACGACGCGGTCATGGAGCAATTGATCATGATTGACGCCGCCAAGCGGGCATCGGCCAAGAGCATCACGGCGGTCATCCCGAACTACGGCTACGCCCGTCAGGACCGCAAGTCGGCCGGTCGCGAGCCCATTACCGCCAAACTGGTCGCCGACATGCTCCAGACCGCGGGGGCGAACCGGGTCCTCTCGGTCGATTTCCACTCCGGCCAAATCCAGGGCTTCTTCGATATCCCGGTCGACCACTTGGTGGCCGCGCCGGTCCTCGAGGACTATCTGAAAGCCCACGCCGATCCGCATCAACTGGTCGTGGTCGCCCCCGACGCCGGACGGGTCAAGGTCGCCGAGCGCTACGCCCAGCATTTGGGCTGTGACCTCGCCCTGGTGCACAAGACCCGGCCCCACGGCACGGCCAACGTGGCCGAGGCCCGGCACATCGTTGGTGACGTCGCCGGTCGGCACTGCGTCTTGATCGACGACATGATCGACACCGCCGGCACCATCGTGGCGGCGTGTGACCTGCTGAAGGCGAACGGGGCCGACGAGATTTGGGTCATGGCTACCCACGCCGTGTTCTCCCCGCCCGCCATTGAGCGGCTGTTCAACGCGCCGGTGAGCCGGGTCATCGTAACCGACACGCTGCCACTGGGACCCGAACGACGCTTCGAAAAACTGGAGATCCTGTCAGTGGCGACGATCGTCGCGAACGCGATTTCCGCGATATTTGAGGACTCTTCGGTCTCGGACATCTTCGGTGGCGAGAACCTCCTGTAGCCCTCGGGGTCGGGGCTGGTCGGCAGGCTAGACTGTTCCTCCTGTGCTGCTCGGAATCGGGACGCCAGCCATTCGTAAGAGGAGTATTCATGTCACACGCCACTTTGACCGCGTCGACGAGCCGTGACCAGGGCTCGCGCGGTTCACGCCGCCTCCGTCTGGCCGGCTCGATTCCCGCCGTGGTCTACGGCCACGGCGTGACCTCACTGCCGATCTCGGTCGACGCCAAAGCGTTCCGCACCGCAGTCTCGGGTGAGCAGGGCCTCAACTCCCTCATCGACCTTGATGCCGATGGACAGCGATTCATCGTCATGGCGCGCGAGATCCAGCGCCACCCCGTGCGCGGTACCGTCGCACACATTGACTTTCAGGTCGTGGACCCCAATGAGCCCGTGATCGCCGAAGTTCCGCTGCACATGATCGGTGACGCGGTCGAAGTGCGCCACGCCGACTGGGAAGTTGACCAGCAGATGTTCAGCCTGGAGATCCGCACCCGCCCCGACCAGATTCCTACCCACATCGACGTGGACATCTCGCCGTTGCGGGTCGGCACCTCGATCCGTGTGCTGGACCTCGAATTGCCCAGCGGCGTCGAGCCCGCAGGCGACGCGAACGCGACAGTGGTCACGGCCCGCCAGGGCCGCGCCGCGAAGACCGCGGGCGCGCCCGAAGCCGGCGCCTAGTTCGTCGTGGCGCTTCGGCGCTCACGCGATGCCGACCGCCGGGGGAGCGCGAGCACCCTGGTCATCATCGGCTTGGCCAATCCCGGTCCCGAGTACGAGGGTTCACGGCACAACGTCGGCGGTGATGCGGTGCGCCTGGTCGCCGAACGTCGCGGTGCCCGTCTGACCCTCGAGAGTCGCCAGCGAGCCCTGAGCGCCACGGTCACGACGCCACGGGGTCTCGTCACCTTGGCGGTACCGACCACGTTCATGAACGAGTCCGGGGCCGCGGTGCCGCCCCTGTTGCGCCGGACTTCGCTCGAGGACCTCACGCGCCTGGTGATCGCCCACGATGAGTTGGACCTCGAGCCGGGTCGCCTGCAGTTGAAGATCGGCGGCGGGCTGGCTGGACACAACGGGCTGCGCTCGATTGCGGCCGCACTGGGGACCCAGGACTTCTCAAGGTTGAGGATCGGCATCGGAAAGCCACCGTCCAAGGAACACGGGGCCGACTACGTCCTGCAGCGCCCCACTGGCGCGCGCAAAGCCGCCCTCGCTCAGCACGTCTCGGCCGCCGCGGATGCCTTGGAGATGCTGCTCGATTACGAGTTCGAGGACGCGCAGCGGCGGGTGAACGGTGCCCGTGACTGAGGCCGTCGGACTCCGACGGGTCCTCGAAGTCGTCAGTCCCTCAATCCGTGCCCACCGCGCGGCGGGCGGTTTCACCCCGAGTGCCTTCGCCACGCCGCTCACCGTGGCGGCGCACGTCCTCGAGTTGCCCTTCGCGGTGGTGGTCGTGGCCACGTCCACCGAGGCCGAGCACCTGCGCGACGCCCTTGCCGCCCTGCTCGGACCGACCGACGAGGTGGCCCTCTGGCCGGGCTGGGACACTCATCCCCTGGAGAGGGTGAGCCCGGACAGTCAGGTCATGGCCCTTCGTTCGTTGTTACGTTGGCGCATCACCCACGGGGACGCTCCACGGGTGCTCGTGGCCTCGGCCCGTTCCATCGCCCAGGTATTGACGCCCGGCGCGCAACGACCACCGCTCATCGTGCGACGCGGTGACGAACTCGACCGCGACGACTTCGTCAAAGGATTGGTCGAGACCGGATACCGACGCGAAAGCCTGGTTGAGCACCGTGCCGAATTCGCGGTGCGTGGTGGCATCGTCGACGTGTGGCCGGCCCAGGGTGACGAACCGGTGCGCCTCGACTTCTTCGGCGACGAAGTGGAGCGACTGACCGCATTCGACATCGCCAATCAGCGCTCCGTACACGACCTCGACGCGACGACCATCGCGCCGGCGCGCGAGTGGATACTTGACGAGGAGCAGCGCGCGCGCGCCGAGAGTATGACCCGAAGCGAACCCTGGGGCCGGGCCGTGTTCGACCGGTTGGCGCTGGGGCAGAGTTTCGACGGGATGGAGGGCTGGATGCCGCTCTTCATTGACGCGCCACGCACCCTGCTCGACGAAGTGCACGGGGCGACGCGCATCGTGGTCGAGTCCGACCGGGTGGCTCGGCGGCTCGAGGATCTGCTCGACGAGGAACGTGAACTCACCGACGCGGTGGCCACCACCTGGCAGGCACCCTCCGAGATCGGGCTGTTGCACGCCCACTGGTCCGACGTGTTCGCCGGACGCATCGACCTCGCTCTTGACCTCGAATCCGGCGGACTTGCCGGATCGGTCAATCTGAACTCGCCCCCGATCGTCCAGGGTGATGCGGCGCGCATCGCCAGTCACGTACGCGGCTGGTCCGCGAAACGTCGGGGCGTCGTCCTCACCTCGAACCCGGCCGCCGTCGAGCGCATGGCTGAGCAGTTACGCGGCGAGGGACTCGAGGTGACCACCAACGCCGAACGCGCCCTCGACGTGCGCCTGAGCGTGCTCGAAAGCGCCCTGCCCGCGGGCTTCAGCCTCGACGACCCCGAAATCGTGGTCTGGAGCGAGAGTGACCTCACCGGGCGACGCAGCGTGCACCGCGTCGCGCGCACCCGCACGCGCAACGTCGATGGATTCTTCGACGATCTCGCCATAGGCAGTTACGTCGTTCACCGTCAGCACGGCGTGGCGAAGTTCTCGGGCACGACCACGCGCGTCATCAACGGCACGACCCGTGATTACCTGATCCTCGAGTTCAAAGACGGGCGCAGTTACTGGCCCACCGAGCAGATCGATGCGCTCACGCCGTACTCGGGTGGCGACGCACCGGCGTTGTCGCGCATGGGCGGCGCCGAATGGCAAAAGACCCGCGCCAAGGCTCGCGCCGCCGCCTACCTCGTCGCCCAGGAACTGGTCGAGCTCTATCGCCAGCGGATCGTCGCGGTGGGTCACGCCTTCAGTCCCGACTCCGCGTGGCAGCTCGAAATGGAGGAGCTGTTCCCCTACACCCTCACCGCCGATCAAGCCCAGGCCATCATGGACGTGAAGTCCGACATGGAGAGCCCTCGACCCATGGACCGCCTCGTGGTCGCCGACGTCGGATTCGGCAAGACCGAGGTCGCCTTGCGCGCGATCTTCAAGGCCGTCCAAGACAACAAGCAGGCGGCGCTGCTGGTGCCGACCACCCTGCTCGCGAGCCAGCACTTCGCCACCCTCACGGAGCGCTTCGCCGGTTTTCCCGTGAAGGTCGCCATGTTGAGCCGGTTCGTCGACGAGGCCGAGACGCGCCGTACCCTGGCGGGCTTGAAGGACGGCAGTGTCGACGTGGTGGTAGGCACGCACCGTCTGTTGTCGGACAGTGTGGGTTTCAAGGATCTCGGACTCTTGGTGGTTGACGAGGAGCAGCGTTTCGGGGTGGGGCACAAGGAGTCGATCAAGGCGCGCTCGGTGGGCGTGGACGTGCTGACGCTGAGTGCCAGTCCGATTCCGCGGACCCTGGAGATGGCGTTCGCCGGGATCCGCGACCTCTCGATGGTCACGACGCCACCGGCCGACCGCCGACCCATCCTGACCTACGTGGGCGAGTACAACGAACCGGCCGTCGTCGAAGCGGTCCGCCGGGAACTGTTGCGCGAAGGACAGGTCTTCTTCGTGCACAACCGGGTCTCGGACATCGACGAGGTGGCGCGCCGACTCGGTCAATTGGTGCCCGACGCCCGCATCGCGGTGGCCCACGGCCAGATGGACGAGGGGACCCTCGAGCGGATCATGCTCGATTTCTGGGAGCGGCGATTCGACGTCCTGGTGTGTACGACCATCGTCGAATCGGGGATCGACCTGCCCTCGGTGAACACGTTGATCGTCGACCGTGCCGAACGCCTCGGGCTCGGCCAGCTTCACCAGTTGCGCGGCCGCGTCGGTCGTGGAGGCCAGCGCGCCTACGCCTACCTCTTCCACCCGGCCGACCAGGTACTGTCCGAGACCGCCTTCGAACGGTTGCGCACCATTGGCGACAACACGGCGCTCGGCAGCGGATTCAAGATCGCGATGCGCGACCTCGAGATCCGCGGCGCCGGCAATCTGCTCGGCCACGACCAGTCGGGGCCCGTCGCGGCCGTCGGCTATGACCTCTACGTCCAGTTGGTGGCCGAGGCCGTGGCCGACGCCAAGGGGCTCAGTGCCCCCGAGGTCGTGCCCATCAATCTCGACGTCCCGGGCGAGGCCCACCTGCCCAAGGAGTACGTAGAGGCCGACGACGCTCGACTGGAGGCCTACCGACGCCTGGCGACGATCACGGCCGACGAGGAGCTCGACGACCTGCGCGTCGAGTGGATCGACCGGTACGGGGCGCTTCCCCCAGCGGCCAGAGGACTGCTCGAGTTGAGCACCCTGCGCCTCAAGTGTCTGGCGCTCGGGGTCGACTCGGTCATCGTCATGCCGGCCAAAGTAGGTGTTCGCTCCAAGCCGGTGGTGCGCATGGGGCCGCTCGACCTCTCGTTCAGCCAACAGGTCCGCTTGCGCCGTACCCACGGGTCGCGCGCCTACGACGAGTCGACCAAGGATTTGCGCCTGGAGTTGAGTGCGGACCGAGCGACTCCCGCGGCGCTCGTGGCACTGCTGGACGAGGTCACGAGCGTGACTTCGGGGACCGACTCGTGACTCGGTAGCATTGACCCGTGCGCCGACTCATCGCCCTGCTCGTCATCGCCCTACTCGGGGTCACCGTCTTCGGCCTGAGCGGTAGGTCCTCGGGCGTTGGCGTGAGTGGCACGAACGTCTCGGGTTCCACCATGCGCAGCGAGTTGAGCGCGATTTCGTCCACTCCCGCAATCCAGTGCTACATCACCGCGCTCGATCCGGTGAGCTTCAGCCCCGGTGCCGGGGGTGCATCGATCCTGTCGACCGGAGCCGCGGCGTGGTCGAACCTTCGCATCGAGGGACTCGCCATCACCCAATACGTGCAGAATCGATTCAAGTACCGTCCCAGTGCCGCTGACCTTGTCAAGGCCCAATCTGCGCTCGAGGGCGAGATGACCCAGGCCGCTGCCGCTCGGAAGTACAACTGCCCGGGCACGTCGGCCCAGGCGCTCGCCGCGATGCCCGAGGAGATGCGCGCCGCCGAGATTCGTGATCAGGCCACCTCGCTCTACCTCGTCAGCAAACTCAACGCGACCGTCCCGCTGACCCTCGCCTCGATGCAGGCCTACTACGCGTCACACACCTCGGACTACGACACGATCTGCGTGAGTATCGCGCTGGTGGCGCCGACGTCGGTGAGCGCCTTCAACGCCGCGCGCAACGCGGGGGCGAGCGTGGCCCAGCTCGCCGCACAGTTCTCGGTCGACCCGTCCAAGGCCCGGGGCGGCGCCTACGGGTGCTACGCGCCGACGAGCAGCTCGTACTCGGGCGTGCGGGCCGACACCACGTCGACACCTCTCAACACCTTCGCGAAGACCCCCCAGTACATCAGCTATAACAATGGGACCTACGCCCTGTTCGTGGCGCCGACCAAGCGCACGACGACACCCTTCGCCTCGGCCGAGGGCGCGGTCTTGAGCGACCTGCAGACCACCAACGCCAACTCCGCCAACACCATCAAGCAGAAGATCCTGTTCGCCGCCGCCGTCACGGTCGACCCGGCCTTCGGACGGTGGGGGCTCAACAGCACTGGACCGATGGTCTTCGTGCCCGCGATGCCCGCGACGGCTGACGTCGGTTCGATCACTGCGCTGACGTCAGCCGCCGCAACGATCTATAAGTGATGCCGGTCGTCCGCGTCGTGGGACTCGGTCCCGGCGACGTCGAGCACGTCACCAGGAGGACCTGGCGACTGCTGGAGGAGGCGCCAGTCGTGCGGCTGCGCACCCGCATCCATCCCGCCGCAGCGACACTCGACCACGTGGCGAGTTATGACGAGTGGTACGAACGCGCGGAATCCTTCGACGAACTCTACCGATCCATCGTGGAGGACCTGGTGTCGCTCGCGTTCAGTTCGTCCAACGGCGAAGTCGTCTACGCCGTGCCCGGTTCACCGGTGGTCGCAGAACGGACGGTGGAACTGCTGCGCGAGCGGTCCGAGGTGACCACCATCTGCGAGCCGGCGGTCTCGGTGATCGATGTGGTGTGCGCGGCGCTGGGACGTGATCCCATGAGTGACGGACTGCGCATCGTGGACGCCCTCGATTCGGTCGAACCTTTTCGGGGGCCCGGACCGCTGCTGGTACTGCAAACCTACGCACCCGAGGTACTCGCCACGGTGGCCGATCGGCTCCCCGCCGACACCCCGGTGACCGTGGTGCACCACGTGGGGCTGGCCGATGAGCGGATCGTCGAGCTGAGGGCCGCCAACCTGATGTCCTTCGCCGAGGCGGACCACCTGACGTCGTTGTGGATCGACGGACTGCGCACCGCGGGCGAAGCGACCGATGACCTCCTGGACTTCATGCGCCGACTCCGACGCGAATGCCCTTGGGATCAGGAGCAGACACACGCCTCCCTGACGCGCCACCTGCTCGAGGAAGCCTATGAGGCACTCGATGCGCTCGAGTACTTCGTGCGCGGCGTCGACGAACCTGCGGGAGATGAAGCGGCGGTGGCGCACGTGGAGGAGGAGTTGGGCGACCTCCTCTTCCAGATCGTCTTCCACGCCGAACTGGGCGACGAAGAGGGCCTGTTCAACTTCGCGACCATCGCCGACGGCGTGCGCGACAAACTGATCGGTCGTCATCCTCACGTGTTCGGTGACGTCCAGGTCAGTGACGCCGACGAGGTGGCGAGGCGCTGGGAGGTGTTGAAGCGCGAGGAGAAGGGTCGTCAGAGCGTTACCGACGGTATCGCGTGGCAACTACCTGCGCTCACCTTGTACACGAAACTCCTGCGCAAGGCGGCGCTGGTTGAGTTGAGAATGGCGAGTGGCGAGGAGTCTCGCGCCCGCGCGCTCGAGGCGCTCGGCGCCATCGAGTTGAGCGGACACGCGGTAGGCGACGCCGAGTCGACGTCGGATGTCGCACCAGGTTGGGGTGAGGCGCTCGGCGCCCTGGTGGAGTGTGCCCAGTGGGCGGGTGTCGATCTCGAGGGGGTCCTTCGACAGCGGGCCACCGACTTGCGTGATCGCATCTGGCGCGAGGAGCAGTTTCACGGAAGCTGAAGGTTCTTGGCAAGTAACGTGGGTTACGAAACCAGAGGAGCATCTCATGAGCGCGATTGAAATCGTCCGGGGCCGTCAGATCCTGGACTCCCGGGGCAACCCGACCGTCGAGGCCGAGGTGTTGCTGGAGTCGGGAGCGTTCGGCCGCGCCGTCGCCCCGTCGGGGGCCTCGACCGGAACCCACGAAGCCGTCGAGTTGCGCGACGGGGGCGACGCCTGGGGCGGCAAAGGTGTGCGCATCGCCGTTGACTACGTGAACGGCGAGATCAACGACGCGCTCGAGGGTTACGAGGCGCAGGTGCAGCGCGAGGTCGACTTCGCCATGATCGACCTCGACGGGACGCCCAACAAGGCCCGTCTCGGCGCCAACGCCATTCTCGCGGTGTCGCTCGCGACCGCGAAGGCCGCCGCGATGGAGCACGACCTCCCCCTCTATCAGTACATCGGCGGAGTGAACGCCCACGTCCTGCCGGTGCCGATGATGAACGTCGTCAACGGAGGCGTCCACGCGAAGAACTCCATCGACTTCCAGGAGTTCATGGTCATGCCCATCGGGGCCGCCACGTTCTCCGAGGCGCTGCAGTGGGGTACCGAGACCTACCACGCGCTGAAGAGCGTGCTCGCCAAGCGCGGCCTGTCGACCGCGGTGGGGGACGAGGGCGGCTTCGCCCCGGACCTGCCCGACAACGAGTCGGCCGTGAGAGTACTCGTCGAGGCCATTGAGTTGACGGGCCGCACGCCGGGCCGTGACGTCGCCATCGCGTTGGACCCGGCTGCCTCGGAGATCTACCGCGACGGTAGGTACCACCTCGACGGCGAAGGGCGGGTCCTCTCGAGCCTCGAGTTGGTCGACTACTGGGCCGACCTGTGCGACCGGTACCCGATCGTCTCTATTGAAGACGGCTTGGCCGAGGACGACTGGGACGGATGGGCACTCATGACCAAGCGGCTAGGCGAGCGCATTCAGTTGGTGGGCGACGACCTCTTCGTGACGAACACCACCCTGTTCCAAAAGGGCCTCGACCGGGGTGTCGCCAATTCGATGCTCGTGAAATTGAACCAGATCGGCACGCTCACCGAGACCCTCGACGCGGTGCGCATGGCCCAGGTGAACCGCTACAGCACCGTGATCTCGCACCGTTCGGGTGAAACCGAGGACGTGACCATCGCCGACCTCGCCGTGGCGACCAACGCCGGTCAGATAAAAACCGGAGCGCCAGCGCGTTCGGACCGGGTCGCGAAGTACAATCAGTTGCTGAGACTTGAGGAGCAACTCGGGGATCAGGCCCGTTTCCTGGGCGCAACGTCATTGTCGGGGGCGGTAGGTGTCAGCTACTCATAGTTTTACGACGCGCGAACGTAACCACTGGTTGATGCCATTGGCCGTGGTCACGGCCGTGGCGATGCTGGCCGGTTGGTTCCCGCTCACCACGCTGATCCACCAGCAGAGCCAATTGGACGCCGCCCGCGCTCAGATCAATGCCGTCCAACAGCAGCAGAGCGCGCTCGAGCAACAGGCGCGCACCATCAACACGCGCACGGCCGCTACCCAACTCGCGCGCGAACAGTATCAATTGGTCGCCCCGGGCCAGAGCCTGATCCAGGTCCTGCCCGGCATTGGCACGGGCTTCGTCTCTCAGAGCACCGGCGACCCGGGTCTGCAGCCACTCGTCTCGCCGTCCTCGGCCCCGTCGCTCATGGGCACCCCCACGCCGCCCCCGTCGACCCCCGGCGTGCACCCGTCCGACAAGGGCTTCATCGCGCGCTTCCTGCGCACACTCGAGTTCTGGCGTTGAGCACCTTTCGCGACGCGTCCGCCGACGACCTCGCGACCCTCGAAGAGCTGCTCGGAAGGACTCTGGCGGGGCGCTGTGCGGTGGTGGTGCGCCGACTCGACGGACGGCCGGTCGTCATCGAGAACGAACCCCATCTTCGTGACGCGACGCCGATGCCCACCCTCTTCTGGCTGGTGGACCCGGAACTGCACGACGCGGTGAGCCGCCTCGAGAGCGAGGCCGGCGTCCACCGGTTCGAGGATTTGGTCGATCCCGATCGCTTGGCGCGGACCCACGAGGACTACGCCGCCCGCCGTCGCGCCGCGACGGTTCGCACCGACGTGGTCCAGGCGCAAGGGGGGGTCGGCGGAACGCGAGTCGGCGTCAAGTGCCTGCATGCGCACTTGGCCAATTTTCTCGTTGGAGCCGACGACCCAGTTGGGGAACTGGTCGCCGAGGCGGTTGGACTGCCCGAGTTGCGACGCGAGCACGTCCGCAGTGACGCGGTCGCAGCCGTCGACTGCGGCAGCAACTCGACGCGCTTATTGATCGTCGATGGAGATGGTCGAACGGTGGTGCGGCTGATGCGCATCACCCGCCTGAGCGAAGGGGTGGACGCTTCGGGGTCCCTTGCGACCGATGCGCTCGAGCGGACCTTCGCGGTCCTGAGGGAATATCGGACCCGGATGGACCAGTTCGGCGCCACCCGGGGACTGCTCGCGGCCACTTCAGCGGTACGCGATGCGAGCAATGGCGCCTACTTTCTCCAGCAGGCTCACTCGATCACCGGGGTGGAGGCACGCGTCCTCTCGGGCAACGAGGAGGCCGCCTTCACTTACGCCGGCGCGACGGCCGACCTCGCGCCCGACGAACGGCCCACCATGGTGCTCGACATCGGTGGCGGCTCGACCGAGTTGGCGCTGCTGGTCGAGGACGCACTGGTCAGCTACTCGATGCAGTTGGGCTGCGTGCGGGTGACCGAGCGGGCCCTCGGCAAGGGCATCGTCACCCCAGCGTCGGAACGGGCGGCGCGCGCGATGATCGAGGCCGAACTGGACCGGGCCTTCGCCGCGGTGCCGGCCTTCGCGTCAGTGGTCGGCAGGGTTCGCCTGGTGGGTGTCGCCGGCACCGTCGCCACCCTCGCCCAGATGGACGCCGGCCTCGCCGAGTACGACCGTGACACCGTGCATCATCGGACGCTCAGCCGCGCCGCGGTGACCTCGTGGCGTGAGCGGCTGGCCCGTGAGACCCCCGAAGAACGCCTGGCGCGTCCCGGCATGGTCTCGGGCCGGGAAGACGTCCTGCACGCGGGACTCTACGTACTCGAGGCGGTGATGGCGCGGTTGGGGGTCGACGAGCTCCTGAGTTCGGAGAATGACATACTCGACGGCATCGCCGCGTCGGTACTCAGTCGGTGATGTGCGTTCGCGCGCCGTACCTGTAACGATGGTGGGGTGAGAGACGGCTCATGGTAACGACGCGCAGCCCCATCTATTCACCCATCTCCCTGCACGGGCGACGGGTGATTCTTCGCACGATGGCCGAGCACGACTACGAGGGCTGGCACGAGGTGCGGACGCGCTGCGGCGAATGGCTGCTCAAGTGGGAGCCGCGCTCGGCTCACTCAACGCACTTGGCCGAGGACCAGCGCAGTTTCGCCAGCCGCTGCGCGATTCGCGAGCGTGAGCGTCAGATGGGTACTGGTTTCGGCTTTGGCATCTTTCTCGCGGGACGCTTCGTGGGCGAGATCACGCTGTCGTCGATTCAACGTGGTCCGCTGCAATCGGCCTTCATCGGCTACTGGATCGATGAGTCGGTGGCCGGTAAGGGTCTGATGCCCGAAGCGGTAGTCACCCTGCTGCAGTACGCCTTCGAGTCACTGCGACTGCACCGCGTCGAGATCAACATCATCCCGCGCAATGCGGCGTCGCGACGCGTCGTCGAAAAACTCGGTGTGCGCTGTGAGGGAATCGCCGAGCGGTATCTCGAGATCGACGGGGCTTGGGAAGACCACGCGCGCTACGCGATGACCTCCGAGGAGTGGGGCGATCGGGCACCCGAGTTGGTCGCCAACTGGTTGTTGCCCCTGCGCGATTGAGCGGATCGCACCGGCGCCTTCGAACGTGGGCGGCTAGACGGCTTCGTAGCTCCGGTTCACCAGTTCGGCGAGTTCGGCGGTGCGAAGGGTACCGTCCAGTACCGCCGCGACACCGAGACCCCCGAGCGACCCGTCCCGGGGCAGGACCAACAGGGAATCCATGGTTCCGCGGGCGAGGACGAGTCCTTGGAGGCGGGCCTGACGCGCGGCGGCGCCCACGACTTCGACCGTGACGTCGGGGGCCAGCACCACTACCGGGTTCACGTACGTCGTGCGCGGCAGGGACCGGATGTCGCGCAGCATCCCCAACGAGTCGTGAACGACGTGCACTGATGATCCTTCCATGTCCTGCCAGCTCACGTGCAGGGGATTGGCCGTGAGGTCGAGGCGGCGGGCGAGGTAGAGAATCTCGGCGTCGAACGCGAAGCGGTCGACCATCGAGAGCAGCGCGAGGAGACGTGCCGGCCCTCGGCGAAATCCCTTGCAGCCGCACTGGGTATCGCGCAGGTGTGTGCCGGTGTAGTGACGCACCACTAGGTTGAAGGCCACTCCCGCGTAGGTCCTCAGCGCCGAGTCGTAACGAATGAGCCGGCCCTCGGCTCGCGAGCCCGGCACGATGGGGCTCGCGTCGAGTGCGGCGAGCATTGCGGGGAAGTGCTGAGGGTCGATCGACATGTCCGCATCGGCGGTGATGATCTTTTCGCCACGGGCGACCGCGATGCCCAAGCGGATTGAGGCCCCCTTGCCCCGGTTGGTGGGATGTTGGACGAACAGGGCGTTGGGCAGATGGCCGTAGACCTCGTGGGCTCGGGACATGGTGTCGTCGCTCGACCCGTCGTCGATGACGATGACCTCGACGCGGGCGAGGTCGAGGTCATCGAGCACAGGGGCGAGTCGCTGGTAGCCATTGGCGAGGCGCCCCGACTCGTTGAAGGCGGGGATGATGATCGAGGTGTCGACGTTCACGGACCGCTCGTCAGGGACGCGCCGCGCCGATGAGCCCGGCCGTGAAGATCGGCGCGAGGCTCACGGTGGTGCCGCTGTGGGCGGCCGCGATGATCGTGCTGGAGCCCCACGGACCGCTGCCCGCGTACATCACCACGTGGTCGACCAGGTGGTCGCCGTCGAGGTTGTAATAGAACAGGAGGTCCCCGGGCTGGAGGGCGGTGAGCGGCACGTGGAGCATGGCCGGCCACTGGGTCTCGGTGGTGCGGGGAATCTTGATACCGGCCTTGGCCCACGCCCACGCGACGAGTCCCGAGCAGTCGAAACCGACGCCGGGTGTTTCGCCACCCCACACGTAGGGCACACCGATCTGGCTTTCGGCGGCGTGCAACGCGGCGAGACCCTGGGCCGAACTGCCCACCTGGGCGATTGCGGTGGTGACGGTGGCGCGTTGGATCGCCTCGGTCACCGCGTTGGCCGCGGTCTGACCACCCACCGCCGACGCGGCGGCGATGGCTTGCTCCTCGCCCGCGAGGTCGTGGCGTCGGGCGGATCGGACACCCAGGGAGATCTCGTACGAGATGATCTTGGCGCGTAGGGTACGCGTCACCACCGCCAGGGTGGCGCGCGTGGCGTTCTCGTTGCGGATGTTCTGGGCCAGGAGATTCTCCATGGCGTAGGTCTGCTGCTGGGCCTTGGCCTGCTGCTGGGCGACCTGGCGGATGGTGCTGTCGAGTGACAGCTTCTGGGCCTCGTAGCGATTCTTGATGCGGTTGAGGTCGCCGATGACCTGGCTCTCGTAGACCTTGCGAGCGTCACTTTGAGTGGCGTTCTGATTGAAGATCGAGAGGATCTGAGCGTCCGCCGCCCCCAGGACGTAGGCCAGTACGACCGCCGTCTGAAGCTCCTGGGCGGTCTGGGCGACCGCCGCGCGCTTCTTGACCTCCTCAGCGTGGAGCGAGCGGATGTTGAAGGTGAGGTTGGTCAGTTCCACTTTCGCCGCGTCGTAGGCGTTGGCGGTCGTCTCGCTGGTGCGGCTCTGCTGGGCGAGTTCGGCGGAGAGTTGGCCGATCTCGGCCTGGGTCTGGGCGATCGTCTGTGCGCCCGCGTGGGCGGGCACCAGCAGCAGTGATGCGACCAGGCCGGCCAGTACTACCAGAGGGGTTGATTGAGTCGTGCCCCGACGACGCACGCGAATCATGGATTAAGCCTAGTAAAGCCACCTGGAGGATTGGACCCACCTTCATTGGTTTCCCATGCGTTACGGTTACAACGCCTCGTCTTCGCGTGGGGGCGTAGCCCAATTGGCAGAGGCAGGGCGCTTAAACCGCCTCCAGTGAGGGTTCGAGTCCCTCCGCCCCTACGCGTCGCGCGGGCAGCACCGAAGGAAACGGCCCGATTCACCCCATCGGAGCGCACCCCGCAGTCGCTCGAGTGGTTTGACCGGTGTGATTCTTTAGTAGCGTTGCCTCCGTGGCTAAGAGCGCAGCAGGCAAATGGGTAAGTAGGGTCGGGGCCTCCGGAGGCGGAAAGGCCTATAAGAAGGCTCGGCCGAGCAACTACTACGGGGCACTCGTGCTGATCGTCGTACTCGGACTCATCGCGACCGTCTTTTCGCGCTACGAGTACCAGCACCCTGCGGCCGCCACCCCCGGTACCCCTCCGGCAATCGGCACCACGTGGTACGCCGCACTTTCGATTGAAGCTTGTGGCAAGACGCTGCCGTTCCTCAACGTCGACCCGAACTTCAAGGGTGGCTTCACCGTTCAACCGGAGAACGTCATCAAGATCAGCCCCGTGTCGGCGGCCGACGCCGGGAACAACGCCACGTTGTCCCAGTTCGCCGCGGAGTTCCCGGGCCTACTCGCCAGTTCGACGGAACTGGCCGTCCCCACCGCAACGGGTACTCAGAACGCCGCGACGACCTACAAGAACGGTCAGACCTGTCCCGCCGGATCGAAGTACGCCGGTAAGGCCGGTCAGATCTCGTACGCCTACTGGAACTCCTTCGGTCAGAAGAAGCCAGTGATCACGACGAACCCGTCCTCGATCAAGTTCGTGCAGTACCTGCGCGTGACCATGGCCTTCGAACCGGCCGGCGTCACACCCATGGCGCCGTCGCAGGCCACCGTGAACGCGATGTTCAAGGCGGCCACGGTCACCACGACCACTGTTCCGGCCACGACCCCGACCATCGCACCCGTGACCGTGACGACTGTCAAGGGCACGACGACCTCGACCACGACCGCACCGGGCACGACGACGACGGCACCCAAGGGCTGAGATTGAAGTCGATCATCCTGGTCGGCGGTAAGGGGACCCGGCTACGTCCGTTGACGTACGAGACCCCAAAGCAGATGCTGCCGCTGGTCGGGGTCCCCATGATCCAGTGGGTCTTCGAGATGTTGGCCGAACACGGGGTGACCGATGCGGTCCTCTCGCTCGGGTACCTGCCGGACCGGTTCACCGAGGCCTACCCCGCGAACGTGATCGCCGGCGTGCGCGTCACCTACGCCGTCGAGCCCGAGCCGCTCGATACCGCGGGCGCGATTCGCTTCGCGGCTGAGTTTGCTCAGTTCGACGAGACGTTCCTGGTCATCAATGGTGACGTACTCACCGATCTCGACATCACCCGACTCGTTGCGTTCCACCACCGCAGCGGCGCCGCCGCGACTATCGCACTGCACCCGGTCGAGGATCCGTCGCGGTTCGGCGTCGTGCCCACCACCGCCGATGGTCAGGTGATCGCCTTCGTTGAGAAGCCCTCGCGCGAGGACGCGCCCACGAACCTGATCAACGCGGGCACCTACGTGTTCGAGCCCAGCGTGCTCGACCTCATCGCGCCCACGGGACGCGTGAGTGTCGAACGCGACACGTTCCCTGCGCTCGCCGCCACCGGCACCCTCTACGCCATGGCCGACGACGCCTACTGGCTCGACACCGGCACCCCCCAGGCCTACATCCGGGCCAATGTTGACATCCTGACCGGCCGCAAGCTTCAGGGTCACCCGAGGGGCGTGGTCGATGGTTCGTGGTGCAGCCCCAACGCGACGATCGACCCCACGGCCCAGCTGATCAATTCGGTGGTTGATGACGGCTGCGTGGTGGGCGCCCACGCCATCATCGAGAACTCGGTCCTGCTACCCGGCGCGATCGTCCAGAGTGGCTGCGAGATCCGGTCATCCATCATTGGTCCGCAAGCGGTGATCGGCAGCCACTCCAAGCTCGGCGCCACGTGTGTCGTGGGGGCCAACGAGCACGTGGCGCCGCTGTCGGAACTATCGGGTGACGTCCGCTTGGGCGGGGTCTGATCAGCGGAACAGGTCGCCGTTCGGTGTACGCACCACATCGCCGGTGATCGAGCCCTCACCGAAGTACGACGGGTCCAGCCCGCGTATGAGTGCGAAGGGCGTGCCGGCAGACTTACCCAACACCAGATTCGCGGCACCCGCGATCTCGTCGACGATGGCGACTTCGGTGACTTCAAGGATTCGTCCGTTGGCGTCGGGGGTGCCGCGCAGGTCGAGGATCGCCTTGATGCCCGCGGCACCGAGGGCCACGTCGGTCACGCCGTTGCGCCAGGCCCGACCGAACGTGTCGGTGACGACGACCGCGACATCGACCTGACGACGCCGGCGGATTTCGGAGCGTATGCGCCGCGCTGAGCGGTCCGGGTCCGTGGGCAGCAGCACCGCCGTGCCCTCGTCGGCATTGGAGTGGTCAATCCCGGCGTTGGCATTGATGAAACCGTGGTGGGTCTCAGTGATCTGCAGCGGTCCCCGCCGACGCAGTATCCGACGGGACTCTTGGGCGATCAGGGCGGCCCGATGCTCGGGCGAACCGTCAAAGGCCACAACGCGCCCTTCGGATTTCGAGACCACCTTGCTGGTGACGATGAGGAGGTCGCGGTCGACCAACGTCAGACCGGAGCGGTCGACACTGTCGAGTACGAGGGCGACGAGGTCGTCGCCGGCACGGACCTCGCCCAGCGAGGGCAGCGCGATGATGCGTAACTCGCTCACGCGAGCACCTCGGTCGCGAGACGCCGGGCGTTCTCCACGGTCGTCATGATCGTGGTGGTCACCCGCACCGTGACGCCGCGGCCCGCGATGGCGTCGACGTGATCTCGATCGGCCTCGTCGATGACCCAGGTTCCGACGAGGCCCCGGTAGAAGTCGACGACGCCGACGCAGCTGACCTCGTGGCCGAGTTCGCCGAGCAGTCGGTCCGCGGGGCCCTTCAGCGCCGCGCCGTCGATGATGGGCGATACCGCCACCACGTCGGCGCGACGCCGCTCGAGCACTTCACGCACGCCCGGGACGCGCAGGATGGGGTCAATCGAGATCAGGGGATTCGACGGCGCGATGACGATCCGCGTCGCGTCTTCGAGGGCGGCGAGGACGTCCGCCGTCGGTCGTGCCGCCTCGGCGCCGGTCACGGCAACCGCGTGGACCCGCACGCCGTGGTGGTGGCGAACAAAGTACTCCTGGAAGCTGAGCCGACCGACCTCGGTCTCGAATTCGGTGGCGAGGGGGTCGTCGGTCACCGGCAGCAGGCGCACCTTCACGCCCCAACGCTGGGACAGTTCCCGGGTCACGTCGGTCTTGGTGGCCCCCTCGCGCAGCCGTTGGGAACGGTAGAGGTGGGTGGCGAGGTCACGGTCACCCAGTCGGAACCAGGCTTCACCACCGAGGTTCTCCAGTTCGGCCATCACCCGCCACGTCTCACCGGCCAGTCCCCAACCGAGTTCGTCGTTGTTGAGTCCGGCGAGGGTGTAGTTGATGGTGTCGAGGTCCGGACAGATGGTGAGCCCGTGCAGGACCAGGTCATCGCCCACGTTCACGATGGCGGTGATCGCGCCGGGGTCCATCACGTCACTGAGCGCTCGCAGCAGACGAGCCGCGCCGACGCCCCCGCTGAGTACCGTGATCACCTCCGAAACACTAGGGGGGCTTGGCTAGCATCATGTGCTGTGAGTGAGAAATCCCTGATTGAAGGTTGGCCCGGTACGCCGAGCGCGATTGCCTTCCGCCTCGACGGGGGGCTCATCGAACGTGTCGTCGAACTCGGGGACCCCGACGAAGTCCGGCCCTGGGCATCGGTGTCGAAGATGGCCGTGTCGCTGGCCTTCGGGGTCGAGAACGACTGGGATCTCCACCCGTTCTCCGAGGCCATCGGCCCCCGGGGGGCCACCATCGCCAACCTGCTCTCGCACAGCAGCGGACTGGGCGCCGAGCGGGACGACCCGACGGTCCCGATCGGCACCAAGCGGGTCTACTCGAACTACGGCATCGACTACGCCGTCGCCGCCATCGTGGGCGAGAATTCGGCCGAGAGCTGGTTGGCGAGTCGCATCCTTCGACCCTTCGGCATGACGACCACTCGACTCGAGGGCCGGCCCGCGGCGGGACTATCCGGCTCGACCAACGACATGATGCGACTCGCGGTGGCCTGGCTCCGACCCGACGGCATCACGCGCGAGACGCGCGACCGGATGACCACTCCGTTCCTGCCCGACCTCGCCGGCATCGTGCCGGGATTCGGACGATTCACGCCCTGCCCGTGGGGACTCGGTCCCGAGGTGCGCGGGAACAAGCAGCACTGGATGGGTGATTGGCCCGCCGACAGTTTCGGTCACTTCGGACAGAGCGGCGCGCTGATGCTGCTCAACGCGCGTGAGCACATTGGCCTCGTGGCGACCAGCAGCGAGCCGTTCGGGCCGTGGGCGGTCAAACTCTGGACGGCCTGGACCAGTGCGATGCGTTCTCGGGCCCTTGGTTCGTGAGTCGGACGTCGCTCCGCGTCGGACTCGACCTCGACGGCTCCCTGGAATCATTGGGCAACTCCATGACCGACCTGGCCGACGCCCTCGAGGCGATCGGAGAGTGTGAACTGGTTCGTTTTCGGACCCAGAACGCGGCTCAGTCGCCCCGCGAGTTCGAGTTGCGCCAGCGCCGCTTGTGGCTGCCACTGTGGCGCCGCAGCCTCGGCCCCTCGCTGGACAGTCTCGTTGGCGGGGTCGATGTCGTGCACGTCGCGGGCGTCGCGACGCCCCCGACCCGTTCGGTCCCGTTAGTGATCTCGGTCGACGACCTGCGCCCCCTACGTGAAGAGACCCATACACACCAGCGCATCGCCCAACTACGCCGTGCGGTGGCTCACGGTGCCCTAATCGTCGCCTCGAGCCGCAGCGCGAGCCACGAGGTCCTGAGCGTGCTCGACGTGCCGCGCAGTCGCGTGGTCGTGGTCCCCCCGGCGGTTCCACACGTGGAACCGACGGTCGCCGGCACCGATCTGGTGGTGAACGTCACCGGACTGGCCGAACTATTCCTGAGCGTGGCGCCGGCGCTGGTCGACTTCGCCCATCGTCACGCGACGCGGGTGGTGGCCCTCACCAGCGACGACGTGGGGGCGAAGGTGCGCTCGAGTGGCTTGGCGGTCCTGGTGCGCAACCGTCGCGACGCGCGTGAGGCGCTCGCCAACGCGCGGGTCGTGATGCACTTGTCCGATGGGGCACGGTTCCCCTCCTTCGCCATCGCGGCCCTGTCGGCGGGGGTGCCCACCATCGCACGCTCGACCAGCATCAACCGCGAACTGCTCGGCGGCGCCGCGTCGCTGATGTCGTCGTACGACGACGTGCCCGAGACCCTCGAGGACCTGTGGGGCAACGAATCGCTGCGCTCGATCATGATCAGCGCGGGGTATTCGCGCGCGGTGGACTTCGCCCCCGCGACGGCGGCTCGGGCGTACCTGGCCCTCTACACCGACGTCGTGCGAGGCTGGTCGTCATGAGTCCGCGCGTCACGTTGAGCCTCGATCAGCTCTATCGGCGCCAGCCGGGCGGCATCGGGACCTACGTGCGCGGTCTCGCCTTCGGCCTCGCGTCCCTGACCGATCTGGAGTTGACCGTCACGGGTCTCGCGCCGCGCGGCGCCGTTCCCGATGAAGTGGCCGGTCTGCCGCTTCACCGAGTCGAAGCGCCATTCGCACTGGGCGTCCTCACGAGGCTGTGGCCGCACTGGGCTGTGGGGGTGCCCCGAGACGCGCAGGTGGTCCACGCGACGTCGATGGCCGGCCCCTTCGGTGGGGGGGTCCGCAACGCCGTGCACTCGGTCGCGATGCATGATGTGCTCTGGCGTGACGAACCCGGGGCGAGCACGCCGGCGGGCATCCGCTTCCACGAGCGGCGCCTCGAGTTGATCCGGAGTCGGCCCGAGTTGCGGGTCCTGACCTCGTCACCCAGTCTCAAGGACCGATTGATCGGACTCGGCGTCGATGATTCGCGAATCCACCCGGTGCGCCTCGGCGTCGACGACGACCAGGTCGAAGCGGCACCGTCCGCTGCGGTGGCGTCCCTGTTGGCCGAGCACGGGGTCGTCGGCCCCTTCACGCTCTACGCCGGCACCCGAGAACCGCGCAAGAACCTCGAACGGCTGGTCGAGGCCCACCACGCCGCGCGGGCCACCGACGCCCGCCTCGGTCCCCTGGTCCTCGCGGGACCGAGCGGCTGGGGAGCGGTGCCCACGGGCGATGCGGTCACCGTGGGGCTGGTGTCTCGGGCCATGCTGAAGGGCCTCCTGCGCGACGCGACGGTCGTTGCCTACGTGGCCCGGGCCGAAGGCTGGGGGCTGCCACCGGTCGAGGCGCTGCACGCGGGTACCCGGGTGGTCGTCAGCGACACCACCCCGAGCGTCGCGCACAACAGCGAAGTCATCCGCGTCGATCCGCTCGACGTCGACGCCATCGCCCACGGACTGCTGGCGTCGCTCGAACTCGGTGTCGATGAATCGTCAGCCCACCGGCGCCGGGCCTCGGTCGCCGACCTCACGTGGCGAAATTCCGCGCTCGACCACCTGGCGGGTTGGCGATGAGACTCGGCCTCGATGTCTCCGCGGTGCCGCCGCGGGTGGCCGGTGCGGGTCGCTACGTCGTCGAGTTGGCGCGACGGCTGCCCGCTCGCGGTGTCGAGACGACGCTCGTGACGCGTCGCAGTGACGCCGATCGGTGGCGGACGTGGTCACCCGATTCGACGCTCGCCGCTGTCGTGCCCGACGGGCGAGCCCCGCGGCTCGTCTACGAGGCCTGGAAGCTCGGCGTGGGGCCGGCGGCGAGTGGCGTGGACGTGTGGCATTCGCCGCATTACACGATGCCGCACCGGCGCCTGCGCCCTACGGTGGTGACGATCCACGACCTGACGTTCTTCAGCAATCCCGAATGGCACGAGCGCTCGAAGGTCACCTTCTTTCGACGCGCCATCCTCTACGCGGCCCGGCACGCTGACGTCCTGATCAGCGTGAGTGAGTTCACCGCTCGTCAGCTCGATCACCTGATCCCCGACCACGCGCCGGTCGTCGTGGCCCCCCACGGCGTCGACCTCGATACCTTCCGCCCTCAGGGTGACCATGATGAGGCGCGTCTCGCCGGTCTCGGGTTGGCCGCCGATACGCCGTACGTCTTCTTCCTCGGCACCTTCGAGCCGCGCAAGGGTCTCGACGTTCTCCTCGACGCGTTTGAAGTCGTGGCGAGCATGCATCCCGACGTGGAACTGTGGCTGGCGGGACAGGTCGGCTGGGGTCTCGAGCAACTCGATGCGCGTATCGCCGGTCACCCGGCGGCCCGCCGGATTCGTCGCCTGGGGTTCGTGGACGAAGCGGTGCTTCCGGCGCTGCTGCGCCGGGCGAGGTGCGTGGCCTATCCGTCACGAGGTGAGGGATTCGGTCTGCCGGTACTCGAGGCGATGGCGTGCGGCTCGCTGGTCGTGACCTCGAGCGACACCGTGATGTCCGAGGTGGCGGGGGACGACGCGGTCTTCGCCACACCGGGCGACGCGACGGCGCTGGCGACGGCGGTGCTCACCCAACTCGACCGCGACGACGAT
>Ga0307375_10000810_pt1 | contig 36549 bp, 33 predicted proteins | sample TR1MG_FD_202531 | JGI IMG/M metagenome (GOLD analysis project Ga0307375, IMG submission 202531) | Soil microbial communities from Risofladan, Vaasa, Finland - TR-1 | ecosystem: Environmental > Terrestrial > Soil > Coastal area > Acid sulfate soil | place: Finland: Risofladan, Vaasa | collected... | reverse complement strand
CAATTTGATGAAGCGTGTCGCCTTTCTTCCAGCGTTCCCACATCAATGCTTTTTGACTTTCAGTATAATAAATCCGAGTTCTCTGTTTCATATGCAACACTCCTTCTTCTGCTTACGCAGATTCTAATGTGTTGCATCGACCGGTTGAAATCGCACATGGGAAGCGGACGTTTGTGTAGGCAATACAAACAGCCAGAATGCCAAGTAGTCGTTCGTGTGAATCTAAAAGATCAGCAATAAATGCGAAAGTAGGTGATGTCGAGGACAATCAGTTTAGAAATGTTTTAACTAAGGAAAGGCTGCATATGAAAAAATCAGAGTGCTGACAAACACCAAGAACAGCCATTAAGGTAAAGCAGTAACCCGCAGTGTGCTTCGCTGGAAAAACAGCGAACTTGAGGATGCACTTCCAGATTTCCAAATCGCAAATTTCATTTGGAGAGTAGCAATCTGGATAATGACGCGAACATAGACTTATCTTCGCAATGTGCCACATTGAATCTAAACCAGGGTGAAGGTTCCTGATGGGGCCGGAAGATATTACCTGGAGCAAGCATGATGCCAAGCTTTGCAGCGCGGCTGGAAATCTCAGCGGTGTTGGAAGTATCGTCTAACTTAGCCCAGACGAACATGCCGCCTTCAGGTTCGCAGTGCAATTCAAAGCCAATGCGCTCTAGTTTCAGAATAGTGGCTTCCCGCGCCATTTGCAATTTATCACGCAGTTTGTCCAGATGTTTTCGATAATGTCCATCAGTCAGTAATTGATAGATCATGCGTTCGCTAATTTCGGAAGTGGTCAGTCCAGTAAGCAATTTTATGTCGGATAAATTGGTAGCAAGATCACGATTGCATACTAGATATCCAACTCGCAGGCTGGCTGAAATGGATTTTGAAAAACTGCTAACGTAGATTACTCGATCAAGTTGGTCCAACGTCGCCAGTCTGGTAATGGCCGATGGATGGAAGTCACCGTAAATATCATCTTCAACTAGCACCATATCGTACTTTTCAGCGAGTTGCAGTATCCGATAGGCCACTGGCTGGCTGATACTTGCGCCGGTCGGATTGTGCAGGATAGTGTTGGTGAAAAATAATTTTGGCCGATGCCGCTTGATCAGAGCTTCCATTGCATCGGTGTCAGGACCGTTTGCGAGCCAAGGTACGCCGACTATTTTTGCGCCGAACGATTTTAGCCCGCCATAGAGTATGAAATAACCGGGGTCATCCACCAGTACCGCGTCGCCAGGACGAACAAAATATCGAGTGACCAAATCGAGTGCGTGAGTGACCCCCGCAGTCAAGATGATTTGCGAAGGATCTGCGGCAATACCTATGCCAGAAAGTTTGCTCTGCAATAAATCTCGCAGCGGCAAGTAACCATCTGGAGTGCCATACGCGGTGAGAAATTCTCCATTCTTCATCGACAGTAAACGCAGGCTTTTCTTTATGCCAGTTTCTTCCATCCAAGTGGCAGGGAGCCACCATGCCCCGGGCATCGTCTTGCTGGAGCGGTCTTCGAGAGACTTTCTAAGCAACCACACCACATCGACCGCGCTATCAAGCCTGACTTTCCCGTCCTGATGTACATGTGGTTTGGGACGAGAGGAAACATAAAAGCCTGAACCTTGGCGCGAATGCAGATAGCCCATCGCTACAAGCCTGTCATATGCTTCTACGACAGTGAAGCGGCTGACTTTATGGTCTAGCGCGAAACTTCTGATGGATGGCATGCGCACACCGGTGCGGATCGCCCTGTCATCAATCAATTTCCTGACCGAGCGAGTGATCTGCTCTATAAGCGGCACACTGTCATTCGAATCGAGACTTATCATTGGCATGGTTGGCTAACCGGTACAGTATAGTTGATGTTCAGTGTAACTGTACCTGTATTGTCAGGTAAGCATCTTGTAAAGTAAAGCCCTAAATATAAGGAAGCAGCATTCTATATGCGCGCAAAGAATTATTAATTCATGACAGCATAAATTGGCTTGATATGAAGCTGTGAGCGTACGCACATTCACGATACCGGAATGATCCGACTGGCTTCTTGAATGGATAGATGCCTGAAATGCATAGATATGCATAAGAACAATCGCGATGGATTCAGGAGAGAAAAATGAATCAAGCAATAATCAAGGGCACGGTGGCTGTGTTGGCGGGTATGGCGTTGAATTTTCTTGGAGACTGGTTGCTCGATGCCAGGATCGAAATCTTTAAGGGATTAGCCACATTTAATGTTTCGTGGATTTTGGACGTGTTTTTGGTGCCGTTTATGGTCGGACTGCTGGTGGCAAGAATATTCGGCAAGCACGCCAAGTGGCTGGCTTGTCTACCACCGCTGTTCGTCCGTTGCTTAAGCTATCTCTATTTGTACTACTTAAGCCATAGCCACGATTTCTTTTTTAACTTACATCTACATTATTGGGGGCTGTGCGTCATTCTGGCAGTGGAATCGGCCAATATAGGCGGCATTATTGGGGAAGTATTGATGCATGTGTATCACCGAAATAGTCTCGTGCGTAACCGCCAGAATGATGCGGAATTTAATGCAACGTTATCTTCGCAATAACAATTCTGAAGGAGTTTAATCATGCTTAAATTTCCATGGGTAGTTGTTTATTCAATCATCGCCTTCAACATCACTGCATTTAGCATAGTGTTGCAACTCAACTGGCTGATTTTTTATTCCATCATCTTCAAGATCGTTGGCTGGATATTAACCTTGGCGGCTTGGAGACTAGCCTATATTAAACGTCACGCGTACTTCATGATTAGGTTATGAATCAGAGCTGAATGAATACACGAATTTCAATTGAGTAAAGGAACCGCTATGAAAGAAGCCATCAGCCAGTACCGCATCAAAAATGAGCCTTACTACCGCGAATTTTCCGATGAAGTCTCTGTCTATGAAGCTGCCTATGCCACGCGCATGCCTATAATGATAAAGGGCCCGACTGGCTGCGGAAAAACACGCTTCATCGAACACATGGCATGGAAACTCGGCAAGCCATTGATTACCGTCGCATGCAACGAAGATATGACGGCTTCCGATCTGGTGGGCCGTTTTCTGCTCGATGCCAATGGCACCCGCTGGCAGGATGGACCGCTCGCCATCGCAGCCCGTTACGGTGGCATCTGTTATCTCGATGAAGTTGTTGAAGCGCGCCAGGATACTACCGTGGTCATTCATCCGCTTACTGACAACCGCAGAGTGCTGCCGTTGGAAAAAAATAACGAACTCGTGCAGGCGCATCCTGATTTCCAGCTCGTGGTTTCCTATAACCCGGGCTACCAGAGCGTGATGAAGGATCTCAAACAGTCGACCAAGCAGCGTTTTGGTGCGCTCGATTTCAATTATCCCGAGCATGCGACCGAGGTCGAAATCGTTTCCCATGAAACGGGTGTTTCCGGAGAAATAGCCGAGAAGCTGGTTTCGGTCGCAAAAACCGCGCGCAATCTAAAAGGGCACGGCCTGGACGAAGGAGTTTCCACCCGAATGCTGATCTACGCAGGCAATCTTATTGTCAAGAAAGTTGAAGTAAAAAAGGCTTGCAGCGTAGCTCTGATTTCACCGATTACCGACGACCCTGATATGCGCGATGCACTTGAATCGGCAATAACAACCTTTTTTGGGTAGCAATCTGATATTAGTCCAAATTAAATGCAGGGTTTGAAATGAGTGTTCGGATAATTCTGATTATCTTGGTCGTCTCACCAAGTCCGCCTTCACTAGAGATGTTTAATCCATTATGAAGTTTTACTTCGATTACTTTGTTTTTAAATTCCAGGACTATCTTGGCTGGGCAGCCAGGGAAGCTTCTGTTGAATTGCAGGATACTCCCGAAAAAACTCAATGGATTGATGTTCGGCGGCGAATCAGAATTTATCTGCATGCCTTGTGGGGTAGTGAATTTTTCATCAAGCCGATCAATCAAGCGGGAGAAAGAGTTGAATCACGGCAGCCTTATATCGAGAAATCGTTAATCAATGTTCCAGCTTGTATTGACGATTTCACTCTTGATGGCATTAGGAATATTAGCGGCCTGGAGTTCTATCGTGCAGCAACCACACACGCTGCTGCGCACATCATTTACTCGAAGCATGATTTCGCCGATAGGTTGGTTAACAAATGGCAGCGTGCGGTAATCGCCACGATTGAGGATGCACGAGTAGAAACCTTGTCCATACGAAAATACCCGGGACTCAAGCAACTTTGGGCCAGGCAGCATATCGCCAACCCATCGCACAATCAGACCGCTGACGATTATCTCAATCGCATGGCACGCGCGCTACTGGATGAAAACTACCAGGATGACGATCCCTGGATTAATCGGTGCCGGTCTCTTTTCATGGCAGCGAAAGATATTGAGGCGGAAGATTTTTCATGGGATTTCGGTTTGTCGATTGAATATAAGTTTAATAACAAAAAAATCAAGCTCGATAACGTTTCTGAAAAGCCATGGGCCCCTTACCGTGATGACAACCGCCATTTATGGGCATCTCAAATTACTGATTTGGTAGGACCGATCGAAATCAAATGGTTGAAATTGCTCTCTACTAACAACACCTTGTCCGGTACGGAAAAGGACAAAAAGCGGCCCACAATGCAAATGCGGATAAAAGGCGCGCCTGTTTCAGATACCTATATTTATCCAGAATGGGATTACCGTAGCCAGATCAGCACGCCTTCCTGGGTAACATTACGGTGTTGGTACGCGTTGAATATTCCCCAGAAAACCTAGCCTCTGCGCGCTGAAAATTACCCAGGTGATTAACCTCCTCCATTCCGATGTTCGGAATGGAGAAACCAAGGAGATGATCACCATGAATATACTGGGTAAAGTAAGACGTTTGTATCACCGAGACAGACTGTCGTTATCGGAAATCGAGAAGCGCACGGGGCTGACGCGCAAGACGATCCGGAAGTGGCTCAATGCACCGGAGGGTGCGGAGCCTAAGTACCGCAGGCTGAGCAGCGACAACAAGATTGCACCGTATGCCGAACGGTTGTTGAAGATGCTGGAAATCGATGCCAGAAGGTCAAAGCGAGAGCGTCGCACAGCCTTGAAGCTTTATGCTGAGCTTCAGAGTCTGGGATTTGATGGCGATTACAGCCGCGTCACCGAATTCATCCGGCGCTGGCGGGAAAACGGGGGCGCTGCAGTCGTGAAAGCCTTCGTGCCGCTGCAATTCGAACCGGGCGAAGCACACCAGTTCGACTGGAGCGAAGAACATATCGTCATAGGCGGCGTCTATCGCAAGATACTGCTGGCCCACCTCAAGCTGTGCTTCAGTCGTGCGTTTGTCGTCCAGGCATACCCCACCCAAAGTCACGAAATGTTGTTCGATGCCCATACGCGGGCCTTTACCGCGCTGGGAGGCATTCCACGTCGAGGCATTTACGACAACATGAAGACCGCGGTGGACAAGGTCAAAAAGGGCAAGTCGCGCATCGTCAACACGCGCTTTGCCGCCATGGCCTCGCACTACCTGTTTGATCCGGACTTCTGCAACGTCGCCTCTGGCTGGGAGAAAGGTATCGTCGAGAAGAACGTGCAGGACAGTCGGCGGCGCATCTGGCAGGAGGCGGCCGAAGAGCGCTTTGGTTCCTTTGCCGAACTTAACCTGTGGTTACTGGCGAAGTGCCGGTCGCTTTGGGGCGAGCTGAAGCACCCGGAGTTCAATCTGACACTGGCGGAAATGCTCGAACAGGAACAACCCAGCCTGATGCCGATGATTACCCCGTTCGACGGCTACGTCGAGACCATCGGCAAAGTCGCGAGCACCTGCCTGGTGATCGAGGACCGCAATCGCTACTCGGTGCCCTGTGAACTGGTAGGACAAATGGTGAGCATCCGTACCTACCCGGAACGGATCGAGTTTGTAGCGCACGATGCTGTGGTGGCGAGCCATGCGCGCTGTTTCGGGCGCAAAGAGACGCGGTACGACTGGCAACATTACATTCCCATCATCGAAAGGAAGCCGGGTGCACTGCGGAATGGCGCACCGTTTGCCGACATGCCCGAGTCCCTGCAACGACTGCGCGGATTGTTGCTCAAGCGCGAAGGCGGCGACCGAGTGATGGCCAAGGTGTTGGCGGTCGTACCGAAGCACGGACTAGCGGATGTTCTTGTTGCTGTGGAACTGGTGCTGGAGTCTGGCAACTTCAGCGTCGAGCATATTGAGAATGTGCTGAACCGGCTCAAACCATCGCCGCCACCGGTGCAGGTGGAAACGCACCTTGAGGTGAATGAAGCACCGATTGCCGACACGGTTCGCTATGATGGACTGCGCCTGGGAGTGGAGGTGCATCATGCGTGATGTCGCCGCCGAACTTAAGAGCTTGCGCCTGTACGGGATGATGAGTGCCTGGGAAGAAGTTGCCGCCGATAGCAATTCTGCCGGCATGCAAACCTCGCGTTGGCTGATCGAACACCTGTTACAAGCCGAACATACTGATCGTCACATGCGTTCGATCAGCTACCAGATGCATGCTGCCCGCTTCCCGGTGCATCGTGATCTGGCCGGTTTCGAGTTCGAACAGTCGAAGGTGGATCGAGGTCTGATCGATGAGCTGGCTGGCATGTCCTTCACGGAGCAGGCGCATAACGTCGTGCTTATTGGTGGCACGGGGACCGGCAAGACCCATCTGGCAACCGCACTCGGTATTGCTGGGATCACACAGCACAGCAAGCGGGTGCGCTTTTACTCGACGGTGGATCTGGTCAATCTGCTGGAACAGGAGAAGGCAGCCGGTAAGGCCGGGAAGCTGGCCTTTGCGTTGATGCGCACTGATCTGATCATTCTTGACGAGCTGGGGTATCTGCCCTTCAGCCAGACCGGAGGTGCGTTGCTATTCCATCTGCTATCCAAGCTGTACGAGCATACCAGCGTGATCATTACGACGAATCTGACCTTCGGCGAATGGGCGAGTGTATTTGGCGATGCGAAGATGACCACGGCACTGTTGGACAGATTGACCCATCATTGCCATATCGTCGAAACCGGCAACGAGTCCTATCGGTTCCGGCATAGCAGCGCAACGGCCAAGACGCGCATCAAGGCTCGGGAGCAAAGCAAGCGGGGAAAAGCTGTCGTTGAGGATGAACCATCCTAAAACACAGCCGTGAGGAATGTGCCACCGTGCACATTCCTTCACGACGCTGTTGGAAGTAAAAGCAGTGAAACTGAGCTACACTTATCTGTAGCCGCCACCCAAAACGGCGGTTAAAGTACCTGGGTAAAATTCAACGCGCAGGGGTGGGTAATTTTAAACGCGCACCAACATCTCCTTTTATAGTTGTAAAAATAGATTCAAAATTCTAGTCGCTTGAGCAGATCCAAATGGAGTGCGCTCAACGGGGCTCCAAATTCCTGGAGTTTTCCGCCATCGATCAGGCCGCCAAGGTCCACCGGGACAAAGCCGGTTTCCTCCAGAGCGCGGGCTAGTTTCCGTTTTGCGTCGGCATCGTCACCTGAAAGGAACAGAACTAATTTAGGCTTCTTGTCTGAATAGTCCTGAATCCAATTCACCACGAGCGTATTGAGTGCTTTGACTACGCGAGCTCCGGGGACATAACTTGCAATGACCTCGCTCGAAGTCTTGCCCTTGGTGTCCTCCTCTAAAGGGCGATTCGTCGCATCGACGAGAATATGCCTGTTCCAGTCAGAAACCTCAGCGAGAGCTTGCTCTGCGTGTTCCCAGCGCACAGCCAAAATTACGATGTCTTGCTTTGCCGCCTCCTTCACGGTGCCCGCTTTGGCATTCGGGCCGATACTGCGAACAAGCTCGGCCAGCGAATCCGGTCCCTTGCTGTTACTGAGAACCACCTCGTGCCCATGCCGGACAAAATGCTTGGCGTATGTCTGCGCCACATTTCCTGCTCCAATAAATCCGAATTTCATATGCGTTTTTTCCTTTCACTCATCGTTTAGTTACTATAATAGTATCTATTTAGGTCAAAAAAATAGCTACCTGGACTTGCTCTTAATTTTTGAAACCACATCCGCTAGAGTAGTCCGCTTCAGATCATTTTCGACAGCATTCTGTGTGCCGATCAGAACCTCGCCCATGACTTCCTTGATGTTACAACTCACTATACAACCCTTGCTTTCGGCATAAGTGTGGATGGCAAAAGCACTTGGAGGGCTGACCGCAGAGTAGATGTCAAAGAGAGAAATGCTCTTTGGGCTTCTAGCCAGATCATAACCCCCGGATTTACCCACGGTGGTCGTGACCAGCTTCGCCTTGGAGAGTTTGACAAGAATTCTCTTAACAAAAACCGGGTTCGCATTCACGCTACCTGCGAGAACTTCCGACGTAAAAGCCGACTTGTAATTTGCGATTGCTGCCAATACATGAACAGCAATAGAAAACTGGGTATTCACCGATGCCATAAGAGATATTATCATAGTATCTAATTTGAAAGTCAAGCTTTCCTTCGATATTTCGATCGTGTCTCACTGTTTCTGCTGTCAAAGCTGCTATCTAGCCGAATATATTAATGTTTTTAACGACCGTCGTGACAGGATTCAAAAATGGCACCTCTGAAAGCAATACAACTGCGTTTATGGAGATATTGTTTCCATCTGTTCGAGGGTTTAGATATCTTGATGAAGGAGATCTCATTGCGTACCAGGAATCAAATCAATTCCGTACTGAACAGTGCGTAGCAAATGCGGTTTTTGATAAATTCGCGCTTAGGGCCCGAGTTGGTACTTTAATATAGCATGGCAAATGGGACGTTTTTACAATTTATGAATGGCAGCTTTGCAGCTGCGAATTCGTATATAGCTATGACCGGAGTGGGTCGGTCTTTGCCGGTCAGATGACAGCATCCTCTAAATTATTACGGCTGCTTTGAAGTGAACTTCAGTCGTTCAGGGTAAAAAACTGATTCAATCCAGTACCCAGATTTATCGCTCCGGGTGCAACAATGTAAGATTAGAACTGAGTAGAAATTACATAGGGTTAGAGCCATATTGATTTCATCAAACATACACCTCGAAGTTTGCCGCATAATCCTTAGCGTTTTTGCCATCCCAGACTGCGCCATCCATCAACCTTGAACTGCGCATCGCAATACCGGGCACGATCAAGTTGAGCTGCGCTGCTGCCGATCTTCTTGGCGACGGCCAGATAGACCAGGTCTTTCTTTAGCGAACGGCAGCGCTTTTCTTGCAATGATAGTTTGCTAATTTTTTGATTGAATCCACCCGAGATTAAGCGTATAAAATAGCTGTGGTTCCGGATTATGGGTTTCTGAGATGTTAACTGTTAGTGGGAGGTGCCTATCGACCCTACAATAATTCATTCCCTATAGTTCACTAAAGTCAGCATTCTATGACTGACCTAATTGGCATCCCATATGCCGAGACGAGACGCCGCATTAATGCGGCGGTCTTATTTGAAATTTTTGGTTTGAGGCTTTTGGAGCTACGTTATCGGCAGCTGTCCGAATGACATGCCGCTATACCGCCCTAATGCAGCAAGTGTTTGAACAACAAAACCTGGTCACGCTTGCGAAGTTGTCACCTCGAACCCGGCCGCATATCCCTTGGCATTTTTACCATCCCACACTGTGCCATCCATCAATGTTGAACTGCGCATCGCATCAGCCGGCACGGCCACGCCGCACTGCGAAGCCGCCTGCCGATACAGTTCAATGCGGTTGATCTGTTTGGCGACGGCGAGATAGTTCGGGTCTTCCTTTATCAGCCCCCAGCGCTTGAACTGGGTGAGGAACCACATGCCGTCCGAGAGATAGGGGAACGGCACTCTGCCGTCGTTAAAAAACTTCATGTGGTTAGTGTCATGCCAGGTCTTGCCCAGGCCGTTTTCATAGTTGCCCAGGAATCGGCCCGCGATGACGTCGACTGGTGCATCGACGTAATCCGCGCTGGCGATGAGTTCTGCCACCTTGGCGCGGTTGGCCTGCGTGTCGATGAACTTCGCCGCATCGAGCATAGCCATGATGAGCGCACGCGCGGTGTTGGGATTTTGCTCGACGAATTCGGCGGTCGCGCCCAATACTTTTTCGGGATGGTCGGGCCATACATCCTGTGACGAGGCCACCGAAAAACTGACCTTGTCGTAGATGCCGCGTGCATTCCACGGCTCGCCCACGCAAAAACCATCCATGCTGCCGAGCCGCGCATTCGCGACCATCTGCGCGGGCGGCACGGTAATGGTTTTGATATCGGCAATCGGGTCGATACCGTAATTGGCCAGCCAGTAATACAGCCACATCGCATGAGTGCCGGTCGGGAAGGTATGCGCAAAGATGTAGTCCCTGTCCCGCTTCTTGACCAGCTTTGCCAGCGACGGTCCATCGGTGACGCCCTTGTCCCTGAGCTGGCTGGCAAGCGAGATGCCCTGGCCGTTGTTGTTGATGGTCATCAGCACGGCCATGTCTTTTTGCAGCCCGCCGATGCCGAGGTGCACGCCGTACACCAGGCCATATAGCGCCTGCGCGGCATGCAGTTCGCCGCTGACAACCTTGTCGCGCACGGCCGCCCATGAGGGCTGCTTGATCGGAATGATCTTGATGCCGTATTTCTCGTCGAACTTCATCAACGAGGCTATCACCACCGAGGCGCAATCGGTCAGCGGAATGAAGCCGACCTTGACCTCTCTGAGTTCCGGTGCATCGCTGCCATTACTGTTATTAACCATGATCGCACTCCGCAAGGAAGGTGAGCAGTTGTTCGCGTAGCGCGTAGTAGTCAGGATGCTCGAGCAGCATCTTGCGCGTGCGCGGACGCGGCAGGTCGATCTCGAGTATCTTGCCGACCTTCGCATTCGGCCCGTTGGTCATCATCACCACGCGGTCGGCGAGCAGGATCGCTTCGTCCACGTCGTGGGTGACTACCATGGCTGTGACCTTGGTGCGTGTCCACACTTCCATCAGCACTTCCTGCAGATCCCAGCGCGTCAGCGAATCCAGCATGCCGAACGGCTCGTCGAGCAGCAGCATCTTGGGCGAGAGTGCGAACGCTCGGGCGATGCCGACGCGCTGCTTCATGCCGTTGGAAAGCTCGGCGGCCTTCTTGTCCCACACCTCGGCAAGGCCGACACGGCTGAGATAATTTTCGATGATGTCCCTGCGGTCTTGTGCGGTCGCGTGCGGGAATACCTGTTCCACGCCGAGCGCGACATTGTCGTAGGCGCTGAGCCAGGGCACCAGGCTGGGTGCCTGGAACACGATGCCGCGATCCGGCCCTGCATTGGCGATCTCGCGGCCGTCCAGCACGATAACACCCTCGCTGATGTCGTTGAGTCCGGCCATCATTGACAGCACGGTCGACTTGCCGCAGCCGGAATGGCCGATGATGGAGATGAACTCGCCCTTGCGTATCTTGAGCTCGAAGCCGTCGACGACCTTGATCGGTCCCTTGCGCGACGGGTAAACCTTGGAGACACGCGAAAAATCGACGTAGCGTTCCGCATTCACCTCGGCTGTGTCACCCGACTTTTTACCCGAAGTCTTACGGTCCGTTTCCTGCTGATATTCCCGCGAGGTGTTGGGCAGCACCCGGGGTAGGCTTACGATCTTGTCGTCAACGTCGGCATTCTTTGCAGCGCCGACCTGCATCAGGTATTGCGTCACTTCGCGGCGGATGCGCTTGAACTCCGGCGAATGATTGATTGCCGCACGGTCGCGCGGACGCGGCAGCGTGACGCGAAACTCCCGCCCCAGCGTCGCATTCGGGCCGGGATTCAGCGGGATGATGCGGTCGGCCATGATGATGCCCTCGTCCACATCGTTGGTGATCAGCACCACGGTTTTTTTCTCCTGGCTCCAGATGCGGATGATCTCGTCCTGCAGCTTGGAACGGGTCAGTGCATCCAGTGCGCTCAGCGGCTCGTCGAGCAGCAGGATGTCCGGCGAGGCTGCCAGCGCGCGCGCCACCGACACACGCTGGCGCATGCCGCCGGAAAGTTCGGCGGGCCGCTTGTCCATCGCGGGTGTGAGATTCACCATGGCTATGTATTTTTCGACGCGCGCCATGCGTTCGGCTCTGGAGGCGGTTTTGAACACCTGGTCGACTGACAGTGCGACGTTCTGGCGCACCGTCATCCACGGCATCAGCGAATAATTCTGAAACACCACGCCGCGATCCGGCCCCGGCCCGTCGATGGCTTTGCCTTTGACCAGCAACTCGCCCGCATCTGCCTGCTGCAGTCCCGCGATCAGCGAGATCAGCGTGGACTTGCCGCTGCCGGAGAAGCCGACGATGGCGACGAACTCGCCCTCCTCGATGCGCAGGTTGATGTCGTTCAGCACGATGGTGCGCTGCGTGCCGCTACCGTAATACTTGCTGACACCCTTGAATTCGAGGCTCGGAACAGCGGTTGACGCGACCGGCAACGAATCTGCTTCGGCGAAGTCTTCAGTTTTAAGTTGGGCGTTAAGCATCATATATTCCTGAGTATTAAATTTGCGTAGTGTGGGCAGAAAATCTGCCCACACTACAAAAGCCTATTCCGTGCGCTGGCCGAAACTGGCCATCTGCTGCAGAGTATGCATGATCCGGTCCAGCAGGAAGCCGACAAAGCCGATGGTGAACACCGCGACCATGATGCGGCTCAGCGACTGCGAACTGCCGTTCTGGAATTCATCCCAGACAAACTTGCCCAGGCCGGGATTCTGCGCCAGCATCTCAGCTGCGATAAGCACCATCCATGCCACACCCAAAGACAGGCGCATGCCGGTGAAGATCAGCTTGAGCGATGACGGAATCACGATCTTCATGATCTTGGTTCGCGTCGACAGGCGCAGCACCTTGGCGACATTGAGCAGGTCCTTGTCGATGGACGCCACGCCCAGCGCGGTGTTGACCAGCGTCGGCCACATCGAGCACAGCGTCACGGTTAATGCCGAGATCAGGAAGGATTTTGCAAACATCGGATCGGGGCTGACATAGAGCGCGCTGACCACCAGCGTGACGATGGGCAGCCAGGCGAGCGGCGACACCGGCTTGAAAATCTGGATCAACGGATTGAGGGCGGCCTGTATGGTTTTGTTCAGGCCGCACACTATCCCGAGCGGCACCGCGATGATCGTGCCCAGCATGAATCCGACGAACACGGTGTAGAGGCTGGTGAAGATCTGGTCCAGATAAGTCGGCTGGCCGGTGTATCGGATCGCATCGTATTCCTGCCCCGGGTGCTGGGCCAGAAAATCGGCCTTGCGTAACTTCTGGCGCGCTTTGAATGCAGCTTCGCGCGCCTTGTCGTCGCGGTATTCCTGGTAAAGATTACCGGCCTGCTTCAGTACCGCAGCCGGCCCCGGCAGCGTTCCCAGCGAGGTATGTACATGGCTGGCACCGATTTGCCACAGGCCCAAAAACACCATGATGCCAAGCAGCGGCGGCGCAATGCCGCGAAATAGCATCCGAAAAACCGATTCACCGCCTGTCCTGGGCAGCACCAATGTCATCAGGCGCTGCCATCCGGGCAGGGCTGTCTGTGTTGTCATGTTCATGATTTACCTCGCTCTGTCATTTCGCTCCGGCTTGCCCCGGAGCAGGCTCGCCTTTAACGGGGTTTCTCGTTACCCTTCAGGCCGATCTTGAATTTGTCGATGTACGCATTCGGTTTGCGGCCATCGAAAACAATGCCGTCGACGAATCCACCCTGCCGCCCCTTGAAGCCGGTCTCCGTTGCGAAATCAGGAAAATCGGACGCTTTCATCTTGCCTTCGGCGATCAGTTCCTTTGCTGCGATGGCATAAATGTCCGGACGATAAACTTCCTTGGCAATTTTTATGTACCAGCTATCCGGCTTTGCTACCGGAATCTGGCCCCAGCGACGCATCTGTGTCAAAAACCAGACTGCATCGCTGTAGTACGGATAGGTTGCGTTGTAGCGGAAGAACACGTTGTAGTCGGGAGCGGGACGCTTGTCGCCTTTTTCATACTCGAAGGTGCCGGTCATGCTATTGGCGAGGACCTTCTCGTCTGCACCGACGTAGTCTGGGCTCGAGATCATTTTTACCGCTGCCAGACGGTTCTTGTTGTTCTGCTCATCCAGCCAGTAACCGGCGCGGATCAGCGCCTTCACGACGTGGATGAGCGTATTCGGATATTTGTCAGCCCACTTTTTGGAAACGCCGAACACCTTTTCCGGATTGTTCTTCTGTATGTCGTAGTCGGTCGTGACCGGCACGCCGATACCCATGAATACAGCCTGCTGGTTCCATGGTTCACCCACACAATAGCCGTCGATGGTGCCCGCTTCCATGGTTGACGGCATCTGCGGCGGCGGGGTCACCGAAAGCTGCACATCCGCCTTGATTGTGCCGCTGGTGTCGCCATTGGCGGGATCATAGTAGCCGGGATTCATGCCGCCGGCAGCGAGCCAGTAGCGCAACTCATAGTTATGATTGGACACCGGAAATACCATGCCCATCTTGAATGCCCTGCCCTGCTTCTTGTAATCGTCGACGACATATTTGAGATACTTCGGTTCGATCGGGTGCACCGGCCTGCCGTCCTTCATCATCGGCAACCGCTTTTTAAGGTCAGCCCACACGGCATTGGAGACGGTGATTGCGTTGCCGTTCAAATCCATGCTGAACGGGGTAATGATGTCGGCCTTGGTGCCGATGCCGATAGTCGCGCCTATGGGTTGACCGGCGAGCATGTGCGCGCCGTCCAGTTCGCCGTCGACCACCCGGTCCAGCAATACCTTCCAGTTTGCCTGCGCCTCCAGCGTGACAGACAGCCCTTCATCTTCGAAGTAACCTTTCTCGTAGGCAACCGCCAGTGGCGCCATGTCGGTCAGCTTGATGAAGCCGAACTTCAGCGAGGTTTTCTCGGCCTTGCCGACCGCAGCCTGGGCGTCAAGCATGCCGAACGGCGCTGCGCCGCTCAAAGCCAGGATGCATGCTGCGATTGCGGTAACCTTGAAAATTCTGCGACGGGCTGTATTGAAACCAACCAGTGCCTTGATGTTTGCGCGCTTCATGTTGCACTCTCCTTGAATAAAACAGCTGGATTAAAAATCGAATCCGGTTCTGAACCGCAAATAAAAAGGCGTCCGGCTGCGGGGTTACGCAGCGGGACGCCTTTGTCCGTTCAAACTTGTGCCGGACCGCCATTGGTCCGGTTACTGCAAACTACATCGCAAAACTTGTGCCAAATATTGAATTCCGTTCTGAAAGGCCTGTTATTAATGGATATGGCCGATTATTACGGATCGTGAATCCGGCCGGCAAACCACTCAAACCGCAACGCTTTGGTGCATTTCCTTGCGGCCGTGCACCCGGATGCAGCATTCAGTCACTAAGCTCCTTGGCCATGATGATGGCCTCGGCAATCTCCGCCAGCCGCTTGCCCTTGCTCATCGCCATGTTGCGCATACGCTTGTAGGTATCCGGTTCGCTATAGCCGTGATCCGCCATCAGTATGGCCTTGGCACGATCAACCAGTTTGCGTTCTGACAGTTGGTTTTTGGCTTCCTTCAATTCGTCGCGCAGCTTTTTGTGTTCGGCAAAACGGGCAGCAGCCACGTGGATGATGCCGCTCAGGTCCTCGCCCTGGATGTTATGCGCCACATAGGCGCTGACACCGGCACGCATCGCTTCCCGGATACTGTGCTGGTCTTTCTGCCCGCTCAGCACCACCACCGGTTTTTCCAGCGTGGTGGACATCAGGCTGATCTGCTCCAGCGTGTCGCGCCCCGGCGCATCGGCATCGACGATGATCACATCCGCCAACGCCCCCTGGATCGAATGTTCGTCCACCTGCTCCCAGGCCAGCAGCCCGACGACGTCGAACCCGGCCAGCTCGAGGCTGGCCTTCAGCCAGGCGGCCCGATCTCTTACATCATCAATAATCAGGATTCGTTTCACTCTGGGTTCCGCACCAATCGAATGACAAACAGCAATATATGCAGGCAGCAATAAACGCGCCAAACTCCTGTTCTGCACAGTTATTCATAAGCTCGACTGTGAAATGAGCCCGCTGGAATTCCGGGCAGGCTTTGATTGAGTGTCGCGAGAGTCGCGACATGACCAGCATCGTCCGACTGCCGGAATCAGGCAGCATTTTCTATACGAAACAAGTGTAATCGGCGCACAGCATGCGTTTGCTACGCTTGCTATTGGTGCGATTAATTCCATGCACATCCTGCCAACCCGGCGTTCACCCCACCCCCCGGCAGTTGGCATGGCATCAATAAACCCGCGCCAACATGGCATTTTCGGCTTGTCTGTATGGCCCGCATCGGTTGCAAGTGGCGCGGAGAATATCGGATAAAAAGCTGCTGAACACTTGCCAACTTTCTTTGGCATCAAATTTGCTGTTTGTTTCATTGAGTGTAAATTAATCGTTGGCCGAGACTATGCATTTACAAACTTTCTGCGGGAACCGGCAAAACTTGCCGAAGCACAAGTTCAAAAATCAATCGATCGCATTGCTGTGTTTGATTGCTGTTTTATTGCCTGCTGCGGTTAAGTGGGTACTGGTATAGAAACGGGCGAATCCATCCACAATGATTAGTGGAAATATTTCCGACTGAAAATAATATTGATGAACATCATGGAAACGAAACAGATTGATACGCTGCATAACCATCCTGTCATAGCCATGCACACGATGGACTATTTGACGATCCCCGACGATCGAGTCCTGAGAGCGTTACACAACAGCAGGCTGATCGAAAATTTACGCGATTTTGAAGTCAATGTGTTTGCCGGTCTTTTCGCCATCCATTATTTCGAGGTCAGTGAGCTGATTGCCGAACTCGACGATTCATTAAAAGATGCCCTGATGATCCTGGTTGAAGGAGAACTCGAAGTCAATGCAATGGTGGGTACTGAATCGGTACTGCTTCATCTCAAAGTGCCGGGCGATCTGGCCAGAATCATCAGCTTCGTAGGCGGCAACATCGTGAACATCAGCGCCCGGATAACCGTCCGGAAGAAAAGTGCGGTCCTGTTATTGCAACGCTCCGTTCTGGAATCTTTGCTGCATACGCACCCTTCCATCGTCTATTGCGTGATGCGCAATTTGATACAGCATGTACACGGTGTGGCGAGGCGCAAGAATGCCGAGAATAAAGAACTGACAAATTATGTTTATCGTATAAACGGTCGTTACTGACAACCGCCATCCATTATTCATTCATTCATTGAAAACCTATCACCTGTATCAGGCAATCCACCGTAGCACCCTTGAAAATCCGGAAGGCTAACTTTAGCGCTGCATAGCTCGGCCATTTATTGATTGGAGTAAACATGAACAGAAAAGAACTTATCGCCGCATTGGCCAACAAAACAGGAATCACCAAGGCGAATGCTGATCAGAACGTTATGGCACTGATCGGGATCATCAGCGACACCCTGGAGAAAGGCGGGAAAATCAACTTGAAGGGCTTCGGTATCTTCGACGTGCGCGAGCGGTCTGCACGCATCGGCCGCAATCCCAAAACCGGCGAAACACTGGCGCTCAAAGCAACCAGGGTTCCTGCTTTCAAGCCCGGTACCAAACTAAAGGCCTCGCTGAATAGCGTCTTGAAGTAAACATACATTGTTATTTCAGCGGCCTCGGCACAGGCGGGGCCTCGCTCACAATGCCGGATTGATCACAAATAATCCACACGTCATACATATTGCCTCGTTAAAACCCTCCACAATCATGTTCCGCACGTTTTTGGTGCATCAGCATCTCTGCCATGCCCCTCATTGGCACATCTCATAAATATACTGATAGCGAAACACTCTCAAGACCAACCAGGCGAACATGGCACAGTTTCTGCTTTCAATTTGTTCAAGGGTGTCGATCGCTTTGATCGGCTACTACAGAAGAACTAGGGTTCCGGCTGTCGATTGAATATCGGTGGTGTCTGGTCCGAGAGTTCTCGGTCTTGTCCAAGACAAGACTCCACGGAGGGATAAAAGCCCGGGAGGATGTGACCAAGTTTCGTTGGCACCCTCCCGGGCTTTTCTATTTTAGGAGACGTATATGCCAATTGAACAATTGATTGCCAGGACTGCGGGAGCATCCAATGTCCTCTGACATAGCAAACATGTCATTACGTCATAAACTTTTCGCCGGATGGCGAGGTATTTGGACGATACGTGGCCATCTCAAGCATCGCACCTACCTGATGTTCGCTTCGGTTGGATTGCTGTTGCCATTTGCCGCGTGGTGGTGGTTGGCTCATAGCGGTCTGATGGACAAAGTGTTTATGCCCAGCCCAATGGACGTGCTGACGCGTGTATACACCTGGTACGAAAATGACAATTTGCTTAACGACATCTGGATCAGCACCTATCGTGTTGTTGCCGGGTTTGTGTTGTCTGCCGTGCTGGCTATCCCGCTTGGCCTCATGATCGGCACTTATCGTCCCGTCCAGGCCTTGTTGGAACCCCTGACCGATTTCATCCGCTACATGCCTGCCGTGGCATTCATCCCGCTGATCATGCTGTGGGTGGGCATAGGTGAGGGTTCCAAGGTTTCCATCATCTTTATCGGCACGTTCTTTCAAATGGTGCTTATGGTTGCCGAGGATGTGCGCCGCGTTCCGATCACCCAGATCGAAGCTGCGCAGACCATGGGTGCAACTCGTAGTGAAATCGTTTCACTGGTGATTTTTCAGTCTGCCAAGCCCGCACTGATCGATACCTTGCGCATCACCATGGGCTGGGCGTGGACATATCTGGTGGTGGCAGAAATGGTATCGGCAAACTCCGGATTGGGTTACGCAATCATCAAAGCGCAACGCTTCTTGCAGACTGACAAAATCTTCGCGGGCATAATACTGATCGGTTTGATCGGTTTGATTATGGACCAGTTGTTCCGTTGGCAACACCGGGTGAGCTTTCCCTGGTTATACAAAAAATAGGCGTCCAAGATGAATATCACAATCAATATTGAATCGGCCGGCAAAACTTTCAATGAGGCTAATGTCGTTGCCTTGCAGGATATAAACCTGGCTGTCGGCAGTAACGAATTCGTGACTTTTGTCGGTGCGTCCGGCTGTGGCAAGTCCACCTTGTTACGCTGCATCGGCGGATTGGAAACGTTGTCTTCCGGCACTATCAAGGTGGACGGAATTCCGGTAACCAGTCCCGGCGTCGATCGCGCCATGGTGTTCCAGCACTACAGCATCTATCCGTGGCTGACCGTCATGGAAAATATCAAGTTCACCCGATTGCTGAAAGTCAAACGCGAGGGCATCACGTCGTCCGATGTCGAGACCGCCTCCGGACGGGCGGATGCATTGCTCGACCTGATGGGGCTGACCCATGTTCGCGATGCTTACCCCAACCAGCTTTCGGGTGGTATGCAGCAACGCGTTGCGATTGCCCGGGCACTGCTGCCGCGTCCGAAGATACTGTTGATGGACGAACCCTTCGGCGCGCTTGATGCACAGACCCGCGAAGTGATGCACGACATGATTCTGCATGTATCGAAGCTGGAGAAGACCACCATCGTGTTCGTTACGCATGATGTGGAGGAGGCGATCTATCTCGGCCAGCGCGTCGTGCTGATGGCACCGCGTCCGGGGCGTATCGACAACATCTATCCGGTCAATCTGCCCGCACTGCGGAATCAGGACATGAAACTCTCCCCCGAATTCCTGCAGCAGAAAAAAGAAATATTGATACGCATTCGCGAAACCGCCGGCATGCAAACCGACTACGAACTGCTGAACCGCATGACGCAGCAGGTTGTTAACGCACCGGTCCAGAACACGCAATAAAACCACAGGCAATCTCAAGGAACAGAACATGACCGAACCATTATCCAGAAACAACCTGTTGTGGGAAGAAACTCTTCCCGGCGGTGCGCACTGGTCTTTCGTGATGAAACGCGGTACCGCGCTGCGGCTCACCGATGTGGAAGGCGGCGCAAACCTGTCCACGCTGTTCTACAACCAGGAAGAAAAATTGGAACGCTACAACATGGCGGACACGCTGAAGGCGCAGCACACCGCGCATCTGGGCAAAGGCTTCGTCTGCTATTCCGACATGGGACGCGTGCTGGCTTCCGTCATCGAAGACACACCCGGCTGGCACGATACGATCTGCGGCATGAGCAACGCCGCGCTGGTGGAAAACAAGTACGGCAAGGCCGATTACCAGCAAGCCCGTAATGAAATGCACCGCAATGCGCGTGACAGCATGCTCATCGAGCTGGGCAAATGGGGGCTGGGCAAGCGCGACATCGTGCCCAACATCAACTTCTTCAGCAAGGTGAGCGCCGACGAAGCAGGCACGCTGCACTACCAGGACTATCATTCCAAGGCGGGCGGCTTTGTCGAACTGCGTTTCGAAATGAACGTGCTGGTTGTCGTATCGGCCTGCCAGCATCCGCTCGATCCCAATCCACAGTATGCACCGGGGCCGGTGCTGCTCCAGGCATGGCGCTGCGGCACACCCGATGAAAGCGACCACTGCCGCAACTTTCGCCCCGAGAATGTGCGCGGGTTTTACAACACCGAACTGTTGTTCCGTTGAGCGCAGGAGAGAACATGACTATCATTGAAAGCAATCTGGCACCCCAACAGGCAAGCTACGACCTCGTGCTGCCGGCCGGTGAATCCTGGCTGCATGAAGTAAAGCGCGGACAGGTATTCCGCATTCTTGATCTGGAAGGCAATCAGGCAGTTGATACATTGTTCTACAACGCGCACGATCCCGGGGAACGCTACAGTGCAGTCGATACCATCCGCGAGCAGGGCAATTTGTATCTGACGGCCGGTACGCGCCTTTTGTCCAGCGAAGGAAACGTGCTGATGACCATCGTCGCCGACACCTGCGGGCGTCATGACACGCTGGGCGGCGCCTGTGCGGCAGAAAGCAACAGTGTGCGCTACGCCATCGACAAGAAATTCATGCACAGCTGCCGCGACAGTTTTCTGCACGCGCTGGGCCACTGCGATTGCGGCATGGACAAACGCGACCTTACCGCCAATATAAACTTCTTCATGAACGTGCCGGTGACTCCGCAAGGCGAGCTCACCTTTGCCGACGGCATTTCCGCCCCCGGAAAATATGTGGAGATGCGCGCAGAGATGGATGTGTACGTGCTGATCTCCAACTGTCCGCAGCTGAACAATCCCTGCAACGCCTACAACCCGACACCGGTGCAGCTGTTGATCTGGAATGAAACCGCTCATTGAACCAGTGCTTCCGGACGACCGGATGCCCGACATACACGCAGGACGACCTGCAAATCAGGTGAGCCATGTTCAATAAAGTCTTGATAGCGAATCGCGGCGCGATCGCTTGCCGCATCATCCGCACCCTGAAACGTATGGGTATCCGCTCCGTGGCGGTTTACTCCGAAGCCGATGCCCGCTCGCTGCATGTGCAAATGGCGGATGAAGCCGTGTGCATCGGTGCGGCTGCTGCAGCCGAAAGTTATTTACGCGGCGAGCGCATACTCGAAGTCGCGCTCAGCACCGGCGCACAAGCCATCCATCCCGGCTACGGTTTCCTTTCCGAAAACGCCGCATTTGCCGAACAGTGCGCCGAGGCGGGGTTGGTGTTCATCGGGCCGACGCCCGACCAGATGCGGCGTTTCGGCCTGAAACACACCGCGCGCGAGCTGGCGGAACAGAACCATGTGCCATTGCTGCCGGGCAGCGGGCTGCTGGTTGATGCCGGACACGCGCATGCCGAGGCATCGCGCATCGGTTATCCGGTGATGATCAAGAGTACCGCCGGTGGGGGTGGTATCGGCATGCGTCTGTGCTGGAGTGCGGACGAACTGGGCGAGGCATTCCAGTCGGTCGAACGTCTGGCACGTGCCAACTTCAAGGATGCCGGCATCTATGTGGAAAAATATGTCGAGCACGCGCGTCACATCGAAGTGCAGTTGTTCGGTGACGGCAGGGGCGGCGTGGTCGCCTTGGGCGAGCGCGATTGCTCGGTACAGCGGCGCAACCAGAAAGTGATCGAGGAGACGCCCGCGCCCAACCTGAAACCCGAGGTCAGAAAGCATCTGCTGGATACCGCGGTGCAACTGGGTGTCGCCGTGCAATACCAGTCGGCGGGCACGGTGGAGTTCGTGTTCGACGCGCTCAACGGCGAATTCTATTTCCTTGAAGTGAACACCCGCTTGCAGGTCGAGCACGGCGTCACCGAAGAAGTGACCGGAATCGATCTGGTCGAGTGGATGGTATTGCAGGCGGCGGGCGAATTGCCCGCACTCGACAGCGTGCAGATCAAACCCAGCGGTGCCTCGATACAGGTACGTTTGTATGCGGAAGATCCCAACAAGAATTTCCAGCCTTCCAGCGGTGTGTTGAGCCGTGTCGAGTTTTGCGCAGAGGCGCGCAACGAGACCTGGGTGGAGCGCGGCAGCGACATCCCGCCCTACTACGATCCGATGATCGCCAAGATCATCGTCAAGGCGATGGATCGCGAGGGGGCGCTGAAAAAGATGCAGCAGGCTCTGGCCGATACACGCGTGGATGGCATCGAGACCAATCTCGACTATCTGCGCCAGATCGTGGCCGACCACGTGTTCGCGGAAGGCCGACAGACCACGCGTTATCTGAACGCCTTCAACTACCGACCGCACACTATCGACGTGCTGGAACCCGGCGTGCAAAGCACCCTGCAGGACTACCCCGGCCGCATCGGCTACTGGAACATCGGCGTGCCGCCCTCGGGGCCGATGGATGCCCTGGCGTTCCGCCTGGGCAACCGGCTGGTGGGCAATGCGGCAGATGCGGCCGGACTGGAACTGACCGTGTCCGGCCCGACCCTGCGCTTCAACAGCGATACAGTCATCGCGTTGACCGGCGCGGCAATGGCCGCCGAACTGGATGGCGAGCCCCTGTCGTATTGGCGCAGCCATGAAGTCAAGGCCGGTAGCATGCTGCGCCTCGGCGCGGTGCAGGGCGGCGGCTGCCGCAGCTATCTGGCCGTGGCGGGCGGTTTCGATGTGCCGGATTATCTGGGCAGCAAGTCCACCTTCACCCTGGGCCAGTTCGGCGGACACGGCGGACGCACCTTGCGTACCGGCGATGTGTTGCATCTCGCTGCCGAATCCGCACCGCGCGAGGAGCGCTCGCTGCCGGCCAACCTGCTTCCCTCCTATGGCAATCACTGGGAGATCGGCGTGCTGTACGGACCGCACGGCGCACCGGATTTTTTTACACCCGCCGACATCGAGACCTTCTTTGCCACCGAGTGGGAGGTGCATTACAACTCCAGCCGCACCGGTGTGCGCCTGATCGGCCCCAAACCGGAATGGGCGCGGCAAGACGGCGGCGAGGCCGGACTGCACCCCTCCAACATTCACGACAACGCCTACGCCATCGGTGCGGTGGATTTCACCGGCGACATGCCGGTCATCCTCGGGCCGGACGGTCCCAGTCTCGGCGGATTCGTCTGCCCGGTAACCATTGCGCAGGCTGAGCTGTGGAAGATGGGTCAGCTCCGGCCGGGTGATCGTGTGCGCTTCCGCTGGATGACACTGGAACAGGCCAGCCACCTGGAACTATTGCAGGATGCGACCATTGCGGGTTTGCGCCTGCCCAGGCAATTGGATGCGTTCCCGCCGGCCGGCACGATGCCTAGCCCCATCGTGCACAGCATTCCGGCGCGCGGCAAACAGGTGCAGGTGGTCTATCGCCAATCCGGCGACCGCAACCTGCTCATCGAATACGGGCCGCCGGTGCTCGATCTCAATCTGCGCTTCCGCGTGCACGCGCTGATGGAGTGGGTGCAGCGCGCTGTGGCCGAAGGAAAGCTGCCGGGCATCCTCGACCTGACACCGGGCATCCGTTCCCTGCAGATCCATTTCGATGGCCGTGTGCTGTCGCGTGCCCGATTGCTGAAGCAACTGATCAAGGCGGAGAAGCAACTGCCTCCCATCGCAGACATGAAGGTGCCGACCCGCATCGTGCATCTGCCGTTGTCGTGGGACGACCCTTCCACGCAACTGGCGATCCAGAAATACATGCAATCGGTGCGCAAGGATGCGCCATGGTGTCCGAGCAACATCGAGTTCATCCGGCGCATCAACGGCCTGTACGATATCGAACAGGTGAAGCGCATCGTGTTCGATGCGAGCTATCTGGTGATGGGACTGGGAGACGTCTATCTCGGCGCACCCGTCGCCACACCGCTCGATCCGCGCCACCGTCTGGTCACCACCAAATACAATCCGGCGCGCACCTGGACGCCGGAAAACGCGGTCGGCATCGGCGGAGCCTATATGTGCGTGTACGGCATGGAAGGCCCCGGCGGTTACCAGTTCGTCGGCCGCACCGTGCAGATGTGGAACCGCTACAAACAGACAGAGGATTTTCAGCAGGGCAAACCGTGGCTGTTGCGCTTCTTCGACCAGATACGTTTCTATCCGGTATCGGAGCAGGAATTACTTCAGATGCGCGAGGACTTCGTGGCGGGACGTTTCAAACTCAGGATCGAAGAGACCACCTTCAGTTTGAAGGAGTACAACCAGTACCTGCAAAACAACGACAAGGATATCACCGCGTTCCGCAACACACAGCGTGCCGCCTTCGCCGCAGAACGCGAGATGTGGAAAGCCAACGGCCAGGCCGAATACGCCTCGGACAGCACCGTGGCGGAAGCGGGTACCGACAGTGAGCTTGACCTGCCGCCGGGCAGCCGTGCCGTCGCCGCGCATGTCGCCGGCAATGTGTGGGCCATCCCGGCCGAGGTCGGCAGCAGGGTGAAAGCGGGCGATACGCTGGTTGTCATCGAGTCGATGAAGATGGAGATCGCCGTGGTCGCGCCTTGTGATGGCGAGATCATCCAGCTGAATTGCCGCACCGGCGGACAGGTTGCCGCCGGTCAGGATCTGCTGGTAATTCAAAGTGAGGAATAAGAACAGCATGAACTACAAACTTGATATCGTCTCGCTGCGCCAGAATTATCTGGACGGCAAACTCAATCCGCTTGACGTGATGAAAGACATCGTCGAGCGCATCGGCGACGACACGCACCGCGTATGGATCTATCGCCTGCCACTCGAGGAGATACAAAAGTACGTGTCCGCCCTGCAGGGCAAGGATCCCGCCGGGCTGCCGCTGTTCGGCGTTCCGTTTGCCATCAAGGACAACATCGACCTAGCGGGTGCACCGACCACGGCGGCTTGCCCGGAGTTCGCCTACCAGCCGCAACACCATGCCGCCGTGGTACAGCGCTTGATCGACGCGGGCGCGATCCCGATCGGCAAGACCAACCTCGATCAGTTCGCCACCGGGCTGAACGGCACGCGTTCACCGCACGGTGCATGCCGCAATTCCATCAACCCGGAATATATCTCCGGCGGCTCAAGTGCGGGCTCGGCGGTCGCAGTGGCGCTGGGCCAGGCCAGTTTCAGTCTGGGTACCGATACGGCGGGTTCGGGACGCGTCCCGGCCGCCTTCAACAATCTGGTCGGCGTGAAACCGACACGCGGATGGCTGTCCAATCGCGGCGTGGTTCCGGCCTGCCGCTCGCTTGATTGTGTCTCCATCTTTGCGCTTGATACCGATGATGCGGCCAGCGTGTTGTCAGTTGCAGCAGGTCCGGATGACCAGGATATCTACTCGCGCCCCATGGCTGCATATGGATTTGATTTCGGCAGGGCGGCTACTTTCCGCTTTGGTATCCCGCGTGCCGAGCAACTGGAATTCTTCGGCAATCAGCAGGCCGCCGAATTGTTTGCCCACAGTTGCGATGCATTGCGAGCGATAGGCGGCACTTCGGTCGAAATAGATTTCTCGCCTTTCCTGCAAGCCGCGCGCCTGCTCTACGAAGGTCCCTGGGTGGCCGAACGCTATGCGGCGATCAGCGAGTTCTTCGATGCACGGCCCGAGGTAATCAATCCTGTGGTGCGCGAGATCATCGGTGGTGCAAAGAAATTCTCGGCAACCGACGCATTCAACGCAATGTACCAGCTGGAAGCGCTGCGCAAGGAAACGGACCCGGTGTGGGACAGGATCGATTGCCTGGTCACACCGACTGCCGGAACCATCTATCGGATCGACGAAATGCTGGCCGACCCGATCCGCCTGAATGCGAACCTGGGCTATTACACCAACTTCATGAACCTGCTGGACTACGCCGCCATCGCTGTTCCGGCAGGCTTCCAGGATAACGGATTGCCCTTCGGCATTACACTCGCGGCACCGGCCCATCAGGACATTCCCCTGCTGCATCTGGCCGAACGGCTGAAAACCGGTGCGATCGCCGCTACTGAAGCCCCAATGGCAAAATCGCAGCAAGGGCGCGTACGTGTCGCGGTGTGCGGTGCTCACCTCGAGGGCCTGCCGCTTAATCATCAACTCACCAGTCGTGGCGCACATCTGGTCGCGCGCACCGTGAGCAGCCCGGATTACAAACTGTATGCGCTGCCCGGCGGTCCGCCGCACAGGCCGGGTATGGTACGCGTGACAGCGGGCGAGACCGGCAGTGCCATCGAAGTGGAAGTATGGGAGATGGCTGCGCGCGAATTCGGTTCCTTCGTCGCGGGAATTCCCGCACCGCTCGGCATCGGCACTCTCACGCTGGCCGATGGCTCCCAGGTATTGGGTTTCATATGCGAGCAGTACGCGGTCAACGCTGCGGAAGACATCACCCGTTTCGGCGGCTGGCGCGCTTACCTCCGGCAAAAGACCTGATGCCCATGAAATTGAAATTATTCAAAACACTGTGGGGTCATGACAGAGCGCTGGATGCAGCAGCCGATCAGGCGCTTGAAGCGGGGTTCGCCGGATTGGAAGGCAATGCCGATGTGCCGCAGGCGCGACGCGAGGAACTGCGCATTACCCTGCAAACGCGCGGGCTGGAATACATCCAGGAGATCGTGACAGCAGGCGATTATGTGCCCCGTCGCCACGCCACCGTGGCAGAGCATGTCGCCGATGTCGAGCGTCAGTTGCATCTGGGGCAGGAGCTCGAACCGGTATGGGTGAGTATCATCGGCGGCTGCGATGCATGGCCCCTGGAACAAAGCGTGCGTTTCTTTGGCGAGGCGCAGGAAATCGCAGCACGAATGAACATTGCCTGCAGCTTTGAGATACACCGCAGCCGTTCGATGTTCAATCCGTGGGTCACGCTCGACATTCTGCAACGCCTTCCGGAACTGCAACTCACCTGCGATTTCAGTCATTGGGTGGTGGTGCTGGAACGGCAACTGGATAATGACTGGGAAGCCGTCAGCGAAGTTGCGCGACACGCCCATCATGTCCATGCGCGTGTCGGCTATGCGCAGGGTCCTCAAGTACCGCACCCGGCCGCACCGGAATATGCCGATGCGCTGGCATCACACCAGCGCTATTGGGAGCAGATATGGTCAGTCCAACGCGCAAAGGGAAATTCCATCACCACGATGACGCCCGAGTTCGGCACGGACGGTTATCTGCATACCCTGCCGTTCACACAGCAACCGGTTGCCGATCTGTGGGAGATCAATTCCTGGATGGGGAAAATCGAACGTGCGCATTTCCGGGAATGGTCCGATCGCACCCCGCCGCTTTGATGGAAATACGCACGAAATCATCAGGAGACAAACATGTACATCCAACCTGGCGCACTCATCGTCATCGACATGCAGCGCGACTTTCTCGAACAGGGAGGCTATGCCGCCACATCGGGCATGGATATCACCGCGCTGCGCCGACCGATTGCTTCCATCCGCAGGCTGCTGGATCACGCGCGCAGTTGCGGCATGCTGATAATCCATACCCGCGAAGGTCACCGTACCGATTTGAGCGACTGTCCTCCCACCAAACTGGCGCGCAGTCGAAATGCCGGCGCAGAGATCGGCAGTACCGGCCCGCTGGGCCGTTTGCTGGTGCGTGGTGAATATGGCCATGACATCATCGATGAACTGCAGCCGATACCGGGTGAACCCGTAGTGGACAAACCCGGTTACGGCGCTTTTCACCAGACCGACCTTGCGCAGATATTGAGCACACACGATATCCGTTCGCTGTTCATCTGCGGTGTTACCACCGAGGTCTGTGTTCATTCCACGTTGCGCCAAGCGGTGGATCACGGTTATCGCTGCGTGGTCATATCCGATGCCTGCGGCTCCGCTTATCCGCAGTTGCACGATGCGGCATTGAAAATGGTCGGGGTTGAAGGCGGCATCTTCGGTACCGTCGCCGACACACAAACGGTCCTGACGCAAATGAAAATTTCACAGGGAGGCGGAAAACAAGCATGACGCAGGTATTGCGCCTTAGGCCTTTGCTCACGGCCACGCACCGTTATGACAAATCCCTTTCCACGCGAAACCGGGGTCAGGGTCAGATTATCCAGGCCCCGATCCTGGCGTATCTGATCGAGACCAGCAATGGACGCATTTTATTCGACGTCGGCTGCGACTATGCCAAGATCGCCGACCCTGTGCAGCGGGCAAACCATTACGATCCCGAGACTTTTGCATTCGGAGCGCCTGACATGCAGGAGCCGCAACGCTTGCCCCACCATCTTGCCAAGCTGGGGCTGAAACCCGCGGATGTGGATGTGGTGTTCCTGAGCCACCTGCATTTTGATCATGCCGGCGGCTTGTGTGATGTGTGCGGTACAGAGGTCCACGTGCAGCAGGATGAACTCACATCGTCACACAACGAAGCCGATCCAGCTTACTTCCCGTCCGAAATTTCAGGTGACTACCCATGGAAAGTGAAACGGGGTGAATACGATCTGGTGCCGGGCGTGCGGGCCATTTCTTCACCCGGCCATACGGCGGGACACATGTCGTTGTGGGTCGAACTCCCCAAAGGGTCGCCTGTGCTGCTGTGCGGCGACGCTGCCGACCTGACCGAGAATCTGGAGAACGAAATCGCCCCCGGATTGTGCTGGCATGACCGTGAAGACCTGGCGCTGGACAGCATACGCAAGCTGAAGCGCTTGGCTCATGAAGAGCGCGCGCTACTCTGGCCGAATCACGATATGGCCTTCTTTAATTCTTCAATGAAGCAATTTCCGAAGTTTCACGAGTGATTGGCTGCCCGGCAGCTTATTCAGGCATTGTTGCGACGGGATATTCAGGCTGATGTATTAGTTACAATTTGCTTCAACCAGACTTCGCCAGGGATGCAGTAATCCCCATATTGGTGCAATGAATAGTGTCAACGCACCCTTATTGACATTCCTGTATTGCAAATATTTTTAATCGTTTGCGCTGGGCCGATTCTTCGTTACTTTTATCACGGACTCAAATTGAGTCAGTCATTGATAATATTGCGAATTTATTGTTTAAAGCGGAAATAAACACATCCAATCTATAACTGGCATGCGTATTGCTTGTTAGTAAAGGGACGGGATCGCGGCTACTTTGTTAGCCATGTCACATAAATATCAGTATCAGGTTTGCTAGGGTTCCGGTTCCGCTTGGCGGGATGTCTGGTCCGAGAGCAATCCGGCCTCGAAGTGAGGCTTCACGGAGGGATAAAAGCCCGGGAGAGAGGAGTAGCCGCTTTCCCGTTTTTTTTAACCTTTATCAGGAGCCCACCATGTCAGTATCGCCCGCAAAGACATTCAAGAAGATTCACCTTGTTTCAATGATGCTTATCGCAGCTTGTGTGAGCCCAATCGCAGCACAAGCCGCAACCACGATGAAAATCGGCACTGTCGTATGGATTGGTTACGGTCCGTTCTTTGTTGCCGATGCAAAAAATCTATACGCAAAGCATGACCTCAAAGTCAGTCTGCAAATGTTTACTGATCCCGCGCTTATCCCAACCGCGATAGCAAGCAATTCAGTTGACGGCGGTATGCTGACTTACGATCAGGTTATCGGTTCTGATGCAAAAGGTTTGTCACAGAAAGTCGTCATGCCGATCGACTACTCCAATGGCGGTGATGCAATCGTGGCGACCACCGACATCACCAAAATCAGTGAATTCAAAGGCAAGAAAGTAGGTTTCAATACTTTATCGCCATCCGACTTTCTGCTGTCTTACGCTTTGAAGAAGAATGGTCTGTCCGAAAAGGACGTCGAGGTTATTCCGATGACGCCGGAGGCCGTGCCTGCTGCAATGGCTTCGGGAAGCATGCCTATCGGTGTAACTTACGAACCCAGCCTTTCGGAAATTGTGGGTATGGGCGATGGCAAGAAATTTCATGTTGTATTTTCTTCCAGAAATGCCCCGGGCCTGATCGCTGACGTTTTGGTCTTCGATCAGAAGTACATCAAGGCTCACCCAAAGGAAATAAAGGGCCTGATCGAGGGTTATGTTGAAGGCATGGCGTACATGAAAGCTCACCCCAAGGAATCAGCCGACATTATCGGTAAAGCGATGGGAATAACCGGCAAGGAAGTCATGGAACAGATGAAGGGTGTTTACAACATTCCATTGGCTGAAATGCCAAAAGCCTTCATGAAATCCGCGTCAACCACTTCTTATTATGCAAGTGGAGAGGTGATCAGCGGTATTCTCAAAGACAAGGGACAGATTACGACCATCCCCGCTACTGCAACCACAATCGATAGCCAGTTCGTCAAATCACTCGTCAAGTAAATTTGGCCGGCCGTGCCCGTTACGGGCACGGCCATGCTGGAGGATTCATCATGTCTACTCAAAAATTCCGCTATGCAGACGGTGTCTTGCCAAACGTGCTGGCTTTGTCTTATACATTCCTCGCGTATCTCGGCGGCATCCTGTTGCTGGCGCTCGCACCGTTGGTCTGGCAGATTGTCGGCACCCTGCTGGTCGCACACGCCTTGATATTATCCAGTTATTTTTTCCACGAATTCGCCCACAACTCCATATTCAAATCGGCTGACGACAATATCCGCTGGGGTACGCTGATGACGTGGATTAACGGCTCCTGTTATGCCTCCTTTTACGATCTGCGCCGCAAGCACGTGCGACACCATGCTGATCGCGCTGACGTCATCACCTTCGACTGCAAAAAATTCCTGCTCAAATCACCGGCAATGCTTCGTCGCCTGGTGCTGGCGATGGAGTGGGCTTACATCCCCGCCGTGGAACTGATCATGCATGGCTACGTGATGGTACTGCCCTTCATCGCGGCAGAAAAGAAGCAGAACCGAGCCCGCTTATTGTCCATTTTCACCGTGCGCTTTGCCGCCTTTGCCGCATTCGGCTGGATTTCACCCGTGGGTCTGCTGGGTTATGCGATTGCCTATCTGGTCATGCTGCACGTATTGCGCTTTGCCGATGCTTACCAGCATACCTATGACGCGTTCGCCATTCTGGAAGGCGGGAGCATCCCCGAAGACAAGGTGCGTGATCGCACTTATGAACAGCGTAATACCTATACCAATCTGGTTTCCGTGGCACACCCGGCACTGAATTTGTTGCTGCTGAATTTTTCTTATCACAATGCGCATCACGAACGTCCAATAGAACCCTGGTACCGGCTGCCACAGCTGCATGAAAAATTGTTTTCGACACAATATCAACAAGTCCTGCCCATGAGTACTTTGCTGGCGGCACACCATCGCTATCGGGTCAAGCGCATCCTGTCGGATGACTATGGCGACGTGCCTGAAACATCAGCCGGCCATCTGGATCCTTCCGGATTTTATGGTGCTGTCGGCGTATCTTTCCTGACTGCGGTTTAATATGGCATTCCTCGACTTCAGCGATCACACGATCGTGATTACCGGTGCTGCCAGCGGGATCGGACTGGCTATCGCCGAGGCCTTTGCCCGGCACGGTGCCAGTCTGGAGTTGATAGATCGCAATCCTGAAGCACTGGCAGCCGCAGCCCGATCACTGGGCATAGGCAGCAAGGTCACCACTCATGCACTGGACCTGACCGATTCCGGTCAAATCGATGCATTGGCGGAAAATCTCAAGCAACGACAGGTTGTCTTGCACGCACTGGTCAACAATGCTGGCATCGAATATCCGACACCGTTAACAGATGCGTCGCTCGATGCCGAACAGAAGTGGCATAACCTGCTTCACAATAATGTCGGAAGCATGTATTTGCTGACACGCGCGTTAACCCACTTGATTCGCAAAACGGGTACAGTCATCAACCAGTCTTCGATCTGGGGTCTGAGCGGCGTGGCCGATTTTTCCGCTTACGTCACCAGCAAACATGCGGTCATCGGCCTCACCCGCTCACTGTCCTGGGAGTTGGGCAAGCACGAGATCAGGGTTAACGCGGTTTGTCCGGGCTGGGTCGCCACCGATGCCGCGATGAGATCCATGCGGGCCATGGCCGAGACTTCGGGCAAATCGGAGTCGCAAACGATCGCTGAAATTCTGGCGAAACAGGCTATTCCCCAATTACTCAGTCCGGTAGATATTGCCGGTACTTTTCTTTTTCTCGCCTCGCCCTATGCACTGGCGATCACCGGCCAGGCGATCGTGGTGAGCAATGGCGAGGTCATGAATTGAGCGCCATGAATATCTCCCTGCATAACAAAACCGCAATCGTTACCGGTGCCGCAACGGGCATCGGACGCGCTGTCGCCATCATGCTTGCCCGGGCCGGCGCAACCGTCATCGTCAATCACCTGAACCGCGCCGGCGAAGCGGAGCAGGTGGTGCAAACCATCACCGCGCAGGGTGGACAGGCACGGGCCTTTGACGCGGATGTCACCAATGCACATCAGGTGCGGCTGATGGTCCAAAGCTGTGAAAGAATCGACATTCTGGTGAATAACGCCGGTGTGATAACTGAAACATTATTTCTGGACATTGCCGAAGCCGAGTGGGATCACGTCCTGAATAGCGATCTAAAATCCGTGTTTCTATGCAGCCAGGCTGTGCTCGCCGGCATGGAAAAACAGGGCAGCGGTATCATCGTCAACATCAGTTCCGACTTGGCTTATCTTGGGCGCGAACAATATGCCTCCTATTGCGCTGCCAAAGCGGGTGTCATCGGGCTGACCCGCTCGCTGGCGCGGGAATTCGCCCCCGCGATCCGTGTGAATGCCGTCGCACCCGGACCGGTCAACACGGCAATGGTGTCTACCGAAACCATGTCGGAAGAATGGATCGAAAAGGAAAAAAACATTCCCTACCATCGTTTTGCAGAGCCCGAAGAAATTGCCGCCACGGTGCTTTTTCTGGTATCTGATAACGCCCGCTTTTATTGTGGCCAGGTACTCGGACCCAATGGCGGGTCTATCATGCCATGAGTACTTTAGCGCGTACCGCCCCCCCGGCCTGGCTGCCGACCACCGTATTGACGTTTTCTGCCCTGATGTGGGGTCTGACCTGGTGGCCGCTTAAGCAATTTGGTGCGGCAGGCTTGTCAGGCCCATTGATTTCTCTTGCCAGTTACGGGGTGGTGGGTCTCATCGGACTGCCTTTCCTGTTGCGTGAACGCAAAGCTTGGCAGAGGCAGATACCGTTGTTGTTGCTACTCGCACTATTTGGCGGCTGGGCCAATGCTTCATTTGTACGCGCATTAATGACCGGTGACGTGGTGCGGGTCATGCTGCTGTTTTACCTGGCACCCGTCTGGTCGGTGATAGGCGGCCGCCTGTTCCTGAATGAAACCGTTACCAGGAGACGCATGCTGGCTGTGATCCTTTCCATTCTGGGCGCATTTTTGGTCATTGGTGGCACAGCGGCATTTGACGCTCCATTATCCATTGCCGACTTCCTGGCGATCTCGGCCGGGCTTGCATTTGCAGCCAACAATTTGGTTTCTCGTGCAGCACAAGCTATCCCCATGATTTCCAAAACCGTTGTTGTATTTATCGGCTGCGGCATCGTTTCCGGGCTGATGGTCTGGCAGCAAAACGCTGTCCAGCCTGTCTGGTCGCCAACGCTGGTGACTGCACTGTTGGCTTTCGGTTTCGGCTGGCTGGCGCTTGGCACCTTTACCACGCAGTACGGCGTCACCCATATTGAAACCGGTCGCGCCGGCATAATTCTGATTATCGAATTGCTTGCCGCGGTCATTTCTGCCGTGATCATCGGCGGCGAAAAACTCTTGCCACGCGAATTCATAGGCGGTGCACTGATTGCTTCAGCCGCATTCATCGAAGCGACAGATAACAGTGTCAAACCCGCAACAGAAAAGGAAAATCCATGAATACCATCAATATGAACAAAATGAGCTGGGTTGCCTATCGCGATCTGGTCAAAACATCCAATCCGACTGTTTTCCTGCCGGTGGGCGCACTTGAACAACACGGACCGCACCTGCCGCTTGGCACCGATGCATTGCTCTCTTCGGCTGTAGCCGCCAGTACAGCAGAATTGATCAATGGCATTGTGGCACCGGCGCTGTCTTACGGTTACAAATCACAACCAAAATGCGGTGGCGGACAGCATTTCTGCGGCACGACCTCGGTCGATGCGCAAACGCTGATCGGGCTGGTGCGCGATACCGTGCGCGAATTCGCGCGTCATGGCGTGGAAAAACTGGTTGTCGTTAACGGGCATTATGAAAATCAATGGTTCATCACCGAAGGCATCGATCTGGCCATGCGCGATCTGCAGCCCAACGCCAAAATGCGCGTTATGCGTCTGGAGTACTGGGATTTCCTGACCGAGACGACGCTCCATGCCGTATTTCCGAACGGCTTTCCCGGCTATGCCCTGGAACATGCCGCCGTCATCGAAACATCGCTGATGCTGCACTACCACCCGGACCTGGTAAGGCTTGACCTGATACCGGATGACGGGCCGGCAGATTTTCCACCTTACGATGTTTACCCGCTCAACCCCGAATGGGTACCCCCGTCCGGGGTGCTGTCTTCGGCACGTGGCGCCGACGGTGCCAAGGGAGAGGTGATGGCAAAGGAATTGGCTGCACGTATTGCCGAGGCTGTCGTTGCTGAATTTAATCGCAAGTAATCACGCGGCATCGCCAGCCCGGGAAAAACAGTACAAGTCATCAAATGATCGCTCCTATTCCCGTACCGCATCATTATCTGGGCGTATGGCAACGCACGTTCCTGCAAAGCGTTGCAGGGGTAGACAAAAGCAGCCGTGTATATTGGTTGCAGACACCTGTCCTGCATGCGGATATTCGCATACCGGCAGATCGCCCCGCGTTTAAAGACAAGAAATCATTACTGGACTTTTCCCTGTCCGAGTTGCAGCAACTCGCTCGACAAAAGGGCTTTGCCGGCGAAACCAGCGTCATTGGAAATAGCTGCTTATGGTTGCGCCACATCGATTTCCAGCCGCCGGGCTTTGGGCATGACATAGGCAATATGGAATTCAGCGGCACACAAATTCTGGAAACCGGAATTGCGGGTAATTATTCGGAAATCTGGGAGCGATTGCCGGATAGTCAGGGTGCAACATACGCGTTCCAGTTCGAGGAAGAAAATTCCGCTTATCCGACTTATAAACCCCAATCGGGAATATTGGTTGTGAGTGGTGATTACTTTATATTTGCCCGCGATCGTGTCATTGCTTTGCCGCAGTCATTATCACTTGAAACACTGTTGATCGAGAAAAAATTCACCCAGCCTCAACTCATCGAGTTGCTGGATTTTGAAGTCTCGTTCGGACGCGTAGCCAATGGCAATATCCCCTGGGAAATACAGCTATCCACCCTGCCGTTCCGTGAAGGAAACTCCCTTATCACTGCCTCGGCCTGGGCAGATATTACCCAGGCAAAAGACGAATACGTACAACATGACAGCACCTGGAATGGCACGCTTGCCAGACGATGGATGCTCCCCCAAGAATAGGATATTCATCGCGCTGCTCCGAGCTGGTCGATAAGGCGCTTTAACCTGTCTGTTCAATGAATGCAGTGTAGATTGTGGCCTGCAGAATTCGAGTCAAATTACTCGTTTCAAATAATTGGCAGAATATAAAAAGCGGAGATCCGGAGCCTCTTGCAACATGGTGAATCACTCAAGCCTACTGGCCGCGCATTTGCCAGGCCGTCCTGAAAAGATACTGTTGCCCCACCTTCCCCCGGTAGTTCTGATTGATTGTATATCTCATTGAAATTACACATTTGGCTATTCATGCCAGTTACGCTGTCAGCAATTAAAATCCAAAAAAGAGGGCACCTTGCGGTGCCCTTAATCGAAGCTTGCGCTTCGGGGAGGTTTACAATTCTGTGGACCTGAACGGGTACCACCGGTACCCGTTTGTAGTCTTTAAACTATCATTCCACACGTTCTCCGTGCAGTGCAACGTCCAAACCTTCACGTTCTTGCTCTTCGGTGACACGCAGGCCGATGACCATGTCGATCACCTTGAGAATGATGTAGGTAACCACGGCGTCATAGACGACTGTGACCAATACACCCTTGCCCTGGATCAGCACCTGGTCAAAGTTGCCTTCAAGCCAGCCGGAAGTACCGCCAATCGCCTTGACCGCAAACACGCCGGTCAGCATCGCACCGATAATGCCGCCGATTGCATGGACACCAAACGCATCCAGCGAGTCGTCGTAGCCGAAGAAGTTCTTCATATAGACAGCGGTAAAGAAGCAGATCACACCAGCAGCGATACCGATTACCAGGGCGCCGGTCGGGCCTACAAAACCCGAAGCCGGAGTAATAGCTACCAGGCCTGCGACTGCACCCGAGCAGATACCGAGCACGCTGGGCTTGCCCTTGGCGATCCATTCGGCAAACATCCAGGCGACGGCTGCCGCTGCAGTAGCGATCTGGGTCACGGCCATGGCCATACCGGCACGGTCACTT
>Ga0307375_10000808_pt1 | contig 36579 bp, 35 predicted proteins | sample TR1MG_FD_202531 | JGI IMG/M metagenome (GOLD analysis project Ga0307375, IMG submission 202531) | Soil microbial communities from Risofladan, Vaasa, Finland - TR-1 | ecosystem: Environmental > Terrestrial > Soil > Coastal area > Acid sulfate soil | place: Finland: Risofladan, Vaasa | collected... | reverse complement strand
CCGGCTGTCCGAACGATTGCATGAATTCCGTGCAGCGCGCCGACATGGCGGTGATCGGGACCTGGCGCGACAACATTCGCACCGACGAAGTGATGGCCAAGCAGTGGTTTGCAAAACATGGCATGGACGAACTGGTGAACGACGTGGTAGCGCGCTGCCCGACCAAGACCTTGCAGCTCAAGCAGATCAAGGATGTGAAGAAGGGTTCAAGCATCTCCAGCGTGGCGATCAATGACACTCACGCGATCGAGATCGACAACCATGATTGCGTGCGTTGCATGCACTGCATCAATGTAATGACCGGTGCGTTGGCTACCGGTGTAGACAAGGGCGCAAGTGTACTGGTGGGTGGCAAGAGCACGCTGAAGATCGGCGGCTTGATGGGAACGGTGATCATTCCGTTCATGAAACTTGATACGGAAGAGGATGTGCAGAAACTGGTCGATTTGGGACAGCGGACCATAGACTTTTTCGCAGAAAACGCGCTTGAACACGAGCGTACCGGCGAGATGATCGAGCGTATTGGCCTGATCAACTTCCTTGAGGGTGTCGAGGTTGATGTTGATCCGAACATGGTTTCCACCCCGCGCACCAATCCGTACGTCCGTACCGATGGCTGGGATGAGGAAGTCGCCAAGATCAACGCCAAGAAACAAGCTGCCTGAGGAGACATAAAATGAATCAAGCCGTTCAAGAAAAGCCTGCCGCAAAGCGCAAGCCAAAGGAAACCGGGGTACCGGAAAACAAGAAGTATCTGCACCCGCTGATGGTAAAGAACTATGGCAAATGGAAATATCATGACCGTCCACGCCCCGGTGTGCTGCGTCACGTGGCACACAGCGGCGACCAGCTGTGGACGATACGCGCCGGCACGCAGCGGCAAATGGACGTGGGAACCATCCGCTTGCTATGCGATATCGCCGACAAGTTTGCGGAAGGCCATGTGCGCTTCACGATACGCTCCAACATCGAGTACATGGTGTCCAAGGCGGAAAAAGTCGATCCGCTGATCGCCGAGCTGGAAAAGCACGGCTTCCCTGTGGGTGGTACCGGCAACTCCATTTCGATGATCGCGCATACCCAAGGCTGGCTGCACTGTGACATACCGGGTACCGATGCATCCGGCGTGGTCAAGGCCTTGATGGATGACCTGATCGTTGAATTCAAGCGCGAGGAAATGCCCAATCGCGTTCACCTTTCTACTTCATGCTGCGAGATCAACTGCGGCGGTCAGGCTGACCTGGCGATCATCGTGCAGCACACCAAGCCGCCGGTGATCAATCACGATCTGGTTGCAAACGTGTGCGAGCGTCCTACCGTGGTGGCGCGTTGCCCGGTCGCGGCGATACGCCCGGCGATGGTTAACGGCAAGCCGTCACTGGAGATTGACGAGACCAAGTGCATGTGCTGCGGCGCCTGCTATCCTCCCTGCCCGCCGATGCAGATCAATGATCCGGAGTATTCCAAGCTGGCGATCTGGGTGGGCGGCAAGAACTCCAATGCGCGCGGCAAGCCGACTTTCATGAAAATGGTTGCGTCCGGCCTGCCCAATAATCCGCCAAGATGGCCCGAAGTTGGCGTGGTGGTGAAGCGGATATTGAGCGTTTACAAGGATGATGCGCGCCCATGGGAGCGTATGGCTGACTGGATCGATCGCATCGGCTGGCCGCGTTTCTTCGAGAAGACCGAATTGCCGTTCACCAAGTACCTGATCGACGATTGGCGCGGTTCTCGTTCCACGTTCAATGCTTCCACACATATTCGCTTTTAACCGGGAGTGGCTGCATGAAATTTGGAATTGTCGTTAATGAGGGACCTTACCAGCACCAGGCCAGCGATTCCGCCTACCTGTTCTGCAAGGCGGCGATAGAAAAGGGCCATGAAGTGTGGCGCGTGTTTTTCTATCACGATGGGGTGAACAACGCATCGAAACTGACCGAGCCGCCCCAGGATGACCGGCATATCGTGAATCGCTGGGGCAAGCTCAACGAGGAGCATGGCGTGGATCTGGTGGTTTGCGTGGCGGCGGCTTTGCGGCGCGGCATCAAGGAAGAGAATCTGGCCAAAGGCTTCAGGATCTCCGGGTTGGGGCAGATGGTGGAAGCGGGCGTCAAGACAGATCGTTTGATCGTGTTTGGTGATTAAGGGGAGCGGGATGAGTGATATCAAGAAATTCATGTTTGTTAACCGCAAAGCCCCATACGGTACGATTTATGCGCTGGAGTCGCTTGAGGTGGTGCTGATCACGGCCGCATTCGACCAGGATGTTTCGCTGGTTTTTCTGGATGATGGCGTGTATCAGCTGAAAAAAGGCCAGCAGACCAAGGGCATCGAAACCAAAAACTTTTCACCTGCTTACCGGGCGCTGGAAGGTTATGACATCGAGAAGCTGTATGTTGAAAAAGAGTCCATGGAAGCACGCGGCCTCAGCGAGGAAGATTTGCTGGTGGATGTGACCGTGATGGGGCGCGCAGAAATGGGCGAGTTGATGGACCAGCAAGACGTCGTCTTGAGTTTCTAGGAGAACGCCAAATGCTACATATCATCAACAAATCTCCAATGATGAACGGCGCGCTGGACAGTTGCCTGCGCGTTGCACAATCCGGGGATATTCTGCTTATCGAAGATGCGGTTTATGCTGCCACATCCGGCAACGCATTTGAGGGTAAGATGCGCGAAGCGATGAAGCGTTTCAAGATACATGTTTTGCAGCCGGATCTTGAGGCGCGCGGTCTTGCGGATCGCATCATCGCGGGAATCATGCCGGTGGATTACGGCGGCTTTGTCGAGCTCACCACGACCAATAAAAACTGCCAATCCTGGCTATAACTTTCATTGATATTTAAGGAGAATTAACATGTCCACCATCGAAGTCGACGGCAAAACTTACGAAACCGACGAAGAGGGCTATCTGGTCAATCTGTCAGACTGGAACAAGGATATCGCCGAGTACATCGCGAAAACTGAAAGCGTCGAAATGACCGAACAGCATTGGGAAGTCATCAATTTCCTGCGCGAATATTTTGAGGAGTACCAGATCGCCCCGGCGGTTCGCGTGCTGACCAAAGCAATCGGAAAAAAACTTGGCGCCGACAAAGGCAACAGCGAATATCTGTATGGTCTGTTCCCGTACGGGCCTGGCAAGCAGGCTTGCAAGATCGCCGGATTGCCCAAGCCTACCGGTTGCGTTTGATCCGGCTGATCAACGGATAGACTACAGCTGACTCATGATGAGTACCTTTTTCGCAATCCTGTTTTACTTTGCCTCCTTGGTGCTTGTCGTGGGTACGCTCTACCGTATCAGCGTTTATACCCGTACTCCGGCCCCGCTCAAGATACCCACCACGCCGGCGCCGACCACTGGTGGCGGGGTGGTATTGCGCATGATGCGCGAGGTATTCCTGTTTGAGAGCCTGTTCAAGGCTAATCTGTGGACGTGGGGTTTGGGCTGGTTGTTTCATGTCAGCCTGCTCCTGGTTCTGTTGCGTCACCTGCGCTACTTTACCGAACCGGTCTGGTCCTGGGTGGCGATGATTCAACCGTTTGGCATGTATGCCGGCATCACCATGGTGCTGGGCGTGGCGGGATTGTGGGCGCGGCGCCTATTCGTCGAGCGCATCCGCTACATATCCACTCCTTCGGATCACCTGATGCTGGCGCTGTTTCTGGCGATCGGACTGTCCGGATTGACGATGAGATTTGTGGTGCATGGCGATGTGATCGCCGTCAAGGGATTCATGCTCGGCTTGATGCACTTCGATTTGCAAACCCTGCCTTCCAATATCTTGCTATACCTGCACCTGTCGCTGGTTGCACTGCTGATGATGATTTTTCCGATCAGTAAGTTGCTGCATGCCCCCGGGTTGTTTTTCTCACCCAGTCGCAACCAGGTCGACAATCCTCGCGAGAAACGCCATATCGCAGCCTGGGCAAAACGAATGGAATCGGAGAACTAGCATGGCGGATATCACTGCACCGGCTTACCGTGTCATCCCCATCATTCCCGCACTGAAGCCGGGTGCGATGGAAGGCAAAGGCCCCTATGTTTCCGGGGAGAAAATGAATGAGGACTTGGGCTTTCCGGGCAAGCTGGTGGATGACTGGCATGACAAGGCCATCGCCAAGATGGGCGATCTGCTTGGCAAGTACCGATCGCTCAAAGTGTATATGGATGCCTGCGTGCACTGCGGAGCCTGTTCCGACAAATGCCATTACTTTATTGGCACGCAGGACCCGAAGAACATGCCGGTCGCGCGCCAGGATCTGATGCGCAGTGTGTACCGGCGCTATTTTACCCTGCCGGGAAAGTTGTTCCCCAAACTGGTCGGCGCGCGCGACCTGACCCGCGAAGTGCTCGACGAATGGCACAACTATTACCATCAATGTTCCGAATGCAGGCGCTGCTCGGTGTTTTGCCCGTACGGGATCGATACCGCCGAAGTCACCATGGCGGCACGCGACATACTCGATTCAGTCGGCTATGGGCAGAAATACGACATCGAAATCATCGGCAAAGTGCACAAGATCGGCAATAACCTCGGTTTGCCCGCTCCCGCACTGATCGACACGATGGAAGGGCTGGAAGAGGATGTGAAAGAGGCCACCGGTATCGACGTGCGTTTTCCGGTCGACGTAAAGGGTGCGGAAGTATTGTTGATCACGCCTTCGGCAGATTTCTTTGCGGAACCGCATATCGACAGCCTGATCGGTTATGCCAAGGTATTTCACGCGACCGGAACCAGCTGGACGCTGTCCTCCATGTCGTCCGAGGCCGCAAATTTTGGAATGTTCATCGGCAATTATGAGCAGTTGCGCAAGGTGGCGTTGCGTATCCGCCAGGCCGCACTTGATTTGGGCGTTAAACGCATCGTGGTTGGTGAATGCGGCCATGCGTGGCGCGTGGCCTACAGCTTCTGGAATACCCTGAGCGGCGTGGGCGAGGGTGCCGACCCGGACGACAAGTTCGCCCAGATGCTGCAGAAACAGCTTGATCACCGTTACCGGCAGCCGACGCATATCTGCGAATTTACCTGGGACATGATCGGGCAGGGGGCGCTGTCTTTTGACAAGGAAGCAAACGACAAGCACATCATCACTTTCCATGATTCCTGCAACGTGGCACGCGGTTCAAGCATGGGCGGTTATCCCGGTGGCCAGTTCGACATTCCGCGCAATATCATCAAGTCGGTGGCCAATCATTTCTATGAGATGGATCCGAGCACCACTCACGAAAAAACATTCTGTTGCGGCGGTGGCGGCGGACTGCTGACTGATGATTTGATGGACCTGCGGGTGAAGGGTGCCTTGCCTCGCATGGAAGTGTTGAAACAGGTCTCGGATGAACACGGGGTTAACTTTATGGCAGTCATCTGTGCAATCTGCAAGACCCAGTTCAGCAAGGTCATGCCTATCTACGGGTTTGACAGAAGAATGGTTGGCGGTGTTCACCAGCTGGTCAGCAACGCAATCAAGCTGGGTGAGAAATAACAATTAATTGGAGGCAGGCAATGTCAACAACAACTGAAACAACACAAAAAATCACCTTCCGCCGCTATAAAGATGGCGACAATAAGGTCGGCCGCTTGAGCGAGAAGATCATGCAGGCGAGCTTTACGCACAAGTGCCCGACCTACATCCAATCTACACCGCCATGCCAGGGAAGTTGTCCGGCAGGCGAGGATATCCGCGGTTATCTGGCCATCGCTCGCGGCACGGAAAAACCGCCGGTTGGCGCCGACGGCAAGCCGGCCATGCCCTGGCAGGAATATGCATTCCGCCGATTGACCGAAGCCAATCCTTTCCCGTCGGTGATGGGCCGTGTCTGTCCGGCTCCCTGCGAGACCGGATGCAACCGCAACGCGCTGGAAGACCATGTCGGTATCAACTCGGTGGAACACTTTCTCGGGGAATACGGAATCAGCAACAACCTTGCATACCATACGGATGCCAAGCCCACCGGGAAAAAGGTGGCAGTCATCGGCGGCGGACCGGCAAGTTTGTCCTGCGCCTACCAGCTCACTTTGAAAGGCCACGAAGTCACCGTGTTCGACGAGCACGAACATCTCGGCGGCATGATGCGCTACGGCATTCCGGGTTTTCGTACCCCGCGCGAAGTGCTGGATGCGGAAATCAAGCGCATCATGGATCTGGGTGTCAAGGCCAGGTTGAAATGTCGTGTGGGCACGGACATTACCCTGGAGCAGATTCGCAAGGACTTCGATGCAGTATTTCTGGGTATGGGCGCACAAGCCGGACGTGCGTTGCCGCTTGCGGACAGCGAGGCTCCAAACGTGGTTACGGCCACCGCCTTCCTCAAGGCGTTCAATGACGGCCGTCTGCAGCACGTCGGCAAACGCGTCGTGGTCGTCGGCGGCGGTGATACCTCCATCGACGTGGCGACAGTTGCGCGTCGTCTCGGCCATCTGGAAGAATCAAAACCGACCGATTTCGAGCAGGCCATTGCAGGCCAGATCGCGCATGATGTGGCAGAGATTTCGGCCAAGCAGGGCGCGGAAGTGACCTTGACTTCGATTTTCGCCATCGACAAGATGCAGGCGAACAAACACGAGATAGAACAGGCGCTCGCGGAAGGTATCGCGATCCGCGGCGGTTTGGCTCCAATAGGCATTGTGCGCGGTGCAGATGGACGTGCCACTGCGTTGCGCGTCATTCAGTGCGAGGCAAAGCTGGTCGGCGGCAAACTGGAGATCAAGAATGTAGAGGGTACCGAGGAGGATATTCCCGCAGACCTGATCGTGTCGGCAATCGGCCAGGCCGTGGACTTTACCGGGCTGGAAGAATTCAACAACGGCAAGGGTGCGGTCTCGACGGATCGCAACTATCTGGTGGCCGGACAGAAAGGCGTGTTCGCCGGGGGCGACATCATACGTCCCCATCTGCTGACCACGGCTATCGGTCACGGCTCCATTGCGGCGGATGGTATACATAGTTACCTGAATGGTCTGGACCTGGAAAAACGTCCCAAGATCGACGCGCACCAGTTCGACCTGATGCGCAAGATGATGGAGAAAGGGCTTGAAGTCAAAGAGGTGCATGAACCGTTGCGTGGTACCTTCGAAACCAATGTTGCGGTGCATAACTTCGACAATCGCTCGGATCGTTATGTGATCCCTCACGACAAGCTTTTCCTTGGGCACTTTTCCATCGTTGCGCGCAATAAACGCAACGTTATTACCCTGAGCAAGGAATCCGCACTGGGTAATTTTCAGGATAGGCTGGGCGTGCTGAGTCAAGAAGAGACAGTGGCTGAAGCCAAACGCTGCATGAGTTGCGGCATGTGTTTCGAATGCGACAACTGCGTGGTGTATTGCCCGCAGACCGCCGTGTTCCGCGTGAAGAAGAATCAGGCCACCCTTGGACGTTACGTGGATACGGATTACAACAAGTGTATCGGCTGCCATATCTGCGCGGATGTGTGCCCGACCGGGTACATCCAAATGGGCTTGGGCGAGTAACACGTCATGAACCTACTGTGCGATCAATCTGATGGAATGGCTAGTAGTTCGCTCCGCCGCGCCTTGCATCTTGACCTGCTCGTGACGGTTACTGTCCGCGTTACCATATTTCTTGTTGCATTGTTGTGCCTGTCAAACATCGCAAGTGCCGCGGAAAGCTCCGGCAGTGTCGCGGGAAGCTACGGCATGCCCAAGCTGGATATCGGCAAAGGCGGTCACTGTGTTGCACCGCCGGAGTGGATGCGCATTAACCACATGAAGGTGCTTTTCAAGCAACGTGATGAAACCGTGCACCAAGGCATACGGGCCGGCGGCAAGTACAGCCTCGAAAACTGCGTCGAGTGCCATGCCAGTCTGAGCGATAACAGCGTGATCGGGCGTCCAGACAGCTTTTGCGAAGGCTGCCATCGTTACGAAGCAGTCAAGATTGATTGTTTTGAATGTCATTCCAGCAAGCGAAGTGTCGCTTTAGTACAGGAGGTGCCCAAATGAGCGATACGAATGAGATGAGCGGCACGAGTGAGCAGCGCAGGCAGTTCCTGAAAACCTCGGTCGGCGCGGCTGCAGTCGCCATTGCCCCGGGAATGTTGATGTTCGACATGGCGCACGGAAAGACTGAGGCTGTTTCAGGCAAAGTGCGCTGGGGCATGCTGATCAACACCGCGAACTGTGCAGACTGCGACAAATGCGTGAAAGCCTGCAACAAGGAGAATGGCTTGTCCGGCGGGTTGAGCCCGACCGACTCGCAATGGATACGCAAGGTCGAACTCAAGGACTTGCGCACCGGACGGTCGCTTGCGCTGCCGATGATGTGCCAGCATTGCGCGGAACCCCCGTGTGTCGATGTTTGTCCGACCGGTGCTTCATTCAAACGGGCAGATGGCATCGTGCTGGTGGACAAGCATATCTGCATAGGCTGCCGCTATTGCATGATGGCCTGTCCCTACAAGGCGCGTTCTTTCGTGCACGAACCGCTGCATGACCAGAAACCGGATGTCCCCCGCGGCAAGGGTGTGGTAGAGAGCTGCACGATGTGTGTACAACGTGTCGATGTGGGCAAGATACCGGCCTGTGCCGAGGCATGCCCGAACAAGTCCATCCTGTTCGGCAATCTCAACGATCCGAACAGCGAAATATCAAACAAAATGCGCACGGAAGCTTCCACCCAGGTGCGCGCTGATCTGGGACTGGACACCGGGCTCCGTTATCAGGGGATATAAATATAATGGCCAACCACTCTCCATTGCGGTTCAAGAACAGAATCTTCTATACACTGGTTGCCGCCGGTGGCCTGGTCGTGCTGATGGGTTTGTATGCGGCGCATATGATGGAGACGCACGGCCATATCATCACCGGCATGAATAACCAGATTGTCTGGGGGATGCCGCATGTGTTTGCGATTTTTCTTATTGTGGCGGCGTCCGGCGTTCTCAACGTTTCGTCCATCGGCTCGGTATTTAACAAACCAGCCTATAAGGTCAGGGCACCTTTGGCCGGCCTGCTTTCCATCGCGATGCTTGCGGGCGGATTGACCGTGTTGATGCTCGACCTGGGGCGGCCTGACCGCATCATTGTCGCGATGACCCACTTCAATCCCACATCTGTCTTTGCCTGGAACATCTTTCTCTATTCGGGTATGTTCGCGGCAGTCGCCCTGTACCTGTGGACCATGATGGAAAAACGCATGAATCCGTGGTCCAAGCCTGCGGGGTTGCTGGTGTTTGTCTGGCGTTTCGTGCTGACGACCGGCACCGGTGTGATCTTTTCTTTTCTGGTTGCACGGCAAGCCTACGGTACGGCGATTTTGCCGCCGATGTTTATCGTGATTTCCTTTGCCTGGGGTATGGCGGTGTTCCATGTGGTGCAGTCCTCGATTTATGAATGGAACAAAAAACTGCTGGATCCCTATGTACAGAAACGCATGAAAAACCTGATGGGTGTTCTGGTGATTGCCGCGTTGTATTTTGTGGCAGCCTATCATCTGACCAACCTGTATTTCGCAAAACAAATCGGATTCGAACGGTTCATACTGCTCGATGGCGGAGTTTATCCGCTGGTATTCTGGGTGGGTTACGTCCTGCTGGGGAATTTGCTTCCGTTGTTGCTGATTTATCATCCTGCGCTGGGTAAATCGAAGTCCATCGTGTCCGCCTCACTGCTGATCATCCTGGGCGGTTTTTGCTTCCTGTATGTGTTCATCATCGGCGGCCAGGCATTCCCGTTGTCGATTTTCCCCGGCTATGAAGTTACCAGCAGTTTTGGTGACGGCGCCATCGGCCATTACCAGCCGTCATTGCCTGAAATAATGCTGGGTTTGGGCGGTGTGGGCATCGCTTTCCTGATTACAACTATCGGAATTCGCGTGCTGGATTTCGTACCGCACGAGTTACCAAAATCAACCTGAAACCTGAAATGAGCAGCCGATTACTGATTTCTGCGGCGCACAAGTCTTCCGGAAAAACAATGGTCAGCATAGGTTTGTGTGCTGCGCTAAGCAAACGCGGGCACGCGGTTCAACCGTTCAAGAAAGGTCCCGATTACATCGATCCGATGTGGCTTGCACAGGCATCCGGGCGCGACTGTCGCAACCTTGATCTGTACATGATGGAACCCGACGATATCGTCGCCACCTTCTCCCGACACAGCAAGGAAGTCAATCTCGTAGAAGGCAACAAGGGACTATATGATGGCCTTGCGCTGGACGGCAGCAACAGCAACGCCGCATTGGCAATATTGCTGGACCTGCCGGTGTTTCTGGTGATCGATGCGCGCGGCATGACGCGGGGAATTGCGCCCCTGATACTCGGTTATCAGGCATTCGACCGCAATGTCAATATTGCCGGTGTCATTCTCAACAATCTGGGCGGGAGCCGGCACGAAACCAAGCTGCGCAGCGTGATCGAGCACTACACCGATGTGCCTGTAGTCGGTGCGGTCCATCACGACGAGCGGCTCAGCATCATCGAACGGCATCTCGGCCTGATGCCCAGCAACGAGTCACATATATCGACGGCCAAGATCAAACAGATCGGCGATGCCATTGCAGAACAGGTCGATCTGGACAAATTGCTCGCGCTGTCGCATAAGCCACCATTGAATTTTTCTCACAAGGCCAGCGTGATTCCGCTGCCTTGCGGGGACAAAGTACGCATCGGCATCGCGCGCGACCGCGCCTTTGGTTTTTACTATGCCGATGACCTCGATGCGCTGGCAGCGGCGGGTGCCGAGCTGGTTCCATTCGATACGTTGCGCGATGCGCATATGCCTGAAGTGGATGCACTGTATATCGGTGGCGGTTTCCCCGAGACCTGTGCCGCTGAGCTGGAGGCCAACGCGACATTGCGTGGCGAGATCAGGCGGGCCATTGAAACCGGCATGCCAACCTATGCCGAATGCGGCGGTCTGATGTACCTGTCGCGCGGCATCGAATATCAGGGACGCACTTACCGGATGGTCGGGGCGATTCCCGGCGATGTGAAGATGCATGACAAGCCCATCGGACGCGGTTACGTGCATCTCAGGGAAGATCACGAACATCCCTGGCCGCGCCCGAACTCGACGGCAAGACAGATCAAGGCGCATGAATTCCACTATTCAAGTCTTGAGAATCTTCCACCGGATAGCCGTTTCGCTTACCATGTCGAGCGCGGTTACGGCATAGACGGAAACAGGGATGGCCTTGTTTTGCACAATCTGCTGGCGTCATACACCCACCTGCGCACCATAGGCAGTTGCTACTGGGCCACCCGTTTCGTCTCCTTCATTCGGCGGCAACGCGAAGAGCAACATTCCGGATCAACTTTAACCAATCAACAAGTGTCATGACACAGCAACGTTATCAAGCGGCTATCGCTGCCATCGACCGGGCCAACGCGGAAGATCCGCACAATGAAGCAGCCGATGGCAAGGAATACCCGAAAGAATTGCTTTATTCGCAGCGCATGACCGAGATGCAGGAACGCTATATTCCCGATGCATCGGAGGCGGTAAAAATTGCGGTGCGCGCCCAGCACATCCAGCGCTGGAAGGTCCCGCGCAGCAGCTATCCCATGGACAAGGAGGGTTATCTGCAATGGCGCTCCGGGTTGTACAAATTTCACGCAGATACAGTTGGCAGCATCATGCAGGAAGCCGGTTATGACGAAGAGATGATAGCGCGCGTCAAGAAGATCGTGGGCAAGAAGGGCCTGAAGGTCAATCCGGAGACGCAGCAAATGGAAGATGTGGTCGACCTGGTGTTCATCGAACATTACCTGACCGGATTTGTCGCACAACACCCGGAGTATGACGAAGCGAAATGGATACCGATCATCCGCAAGACCTGGCAGAAGATGTCATCGAATGCGCATGAATTTGCGCTTGCGGGCAAGATCAAACTGCCGGAAGCGCTGGTGCCACTGATCCTGAAAGCGGTGCAGTAGCATGGATTATTTACCGATCTTTGCAGATATTCGCAGCAAGATTTGCCTGGTGGTGGGTGGCGGAGAGGTTGGCAAGCGCAAGGCAGGCGTGCTGCTTGAGGCCGGGGCGAAGGTGCGCGTGGTTGCGCCGCAGATCGACCCTGCACTGGCAGAACAGCAGCGTGTCGAAGCCATCGTCTCCCGTTTCGAGGTACAGCACCTCGACGGCGTGGCGCTGGTCATCGCGGCGACCAATGACCGCAGCGTCAATCAACAGGTGTCCGAATTGGCACACGCGCGCAACATCCCGGTGAACGTGGTGGACGATCCCGAGCTGTGCAGTTTCATCATGCCCGCCATCATGGACCGTTCGCCGCTGATGGTGGCATTCTCCAGCGGCGGCGCATCGCCCGTCCTGACCCGCATGATGCGCGGCAGACTGGAGACGATGATCCCGCAGAACTACAGCAGCCTGGCCGGATTCGCTGAACGTTACCGCGAACTGGTCAAGCAGCGCGTCACCAATCCGGCCAAGCGTCGCATTTTCTGGGAGAACGTGCTGGAAGGCGTGATCGCCGAAAAAGTGCTGAGCGGCGATGAAAGCAGTGCGGAAACGATGCTGCTGCAGATGCTGGAGCACGAGGACAACATCGTGCGCGGCGAAGTATATCTGGTCGGTGCGGGGCCGGGCGATCCGGATCTGTTGACATTTCGCGCTTTGCGCCTGATGCAAAAGGCGGATGTGGTGGTTTATGACAATCTGGTATCCAAGCCGATTGTCGACATGACACGCCGCGATGCAGAGCGCATTTACGTGGGCAAAAAACGCGACGATCACACATTGCGGCAGGAGCAGATCAATGAGTTGCTGGTAAGACTGGCCAAGGAAGGCAAACGCGTATTGCGTCTCAAAGGTGGCGACCCGTTCATTTTCGGGCGGGGAGGCGAGGAGATCGAGACCCTGGCTGCAGAAGGAATCCCGTTCCAGGTCGTTCCGGGCATCACCGCAGCCTCCGGTGTGTCCGCCTACGCGGGAATCCCGCTGACCCACCGCGACCATGCACAATCCTGCATATTCGTCACCGGCCACCTTAAAGACGGCAGCATGAATCTCGACTGGGACGCGCTGGCCCGGCCGAAACAGACCATTGTGGTTTACATGGGACTGCACGGGCTGGCAACACTTTGTGCAGAACTCGTCGCCCATGGATTGCCGGGCACCACGCCGATCGCGATCGTACAACAGGGCACCACGAAAAATCAGCGTGTGGTAACCGGAACGCTGGCAACCCTTCCCGAGAAAGCAGAAGTCGGCGGGTTGCATGCCCCGACGTTGATCATCGTCGGGAGCGTGGTCACACTCAGACGAAAATTGGCCTGGTTCAATCCCGAAAAACCTGATGAATCTGAAATTGACAACCGTACCTTAACAAGTAGCGAAGGGTGAGATGATGAATAAATTGATTTTAAAAAATGTCTTTTTGTCTGCTTTGCTGTTGTTCGGCATCAGTAATGCAATGGCCGATGATGTGAGATTCAAACCGTTCGTGCTTGCTTCAAAAGGTGCGGGAACGATAGCGGAAAAAACCGATCAGACGAAAGCGGCATTGATTGCGGGCGGATTTACCGTGGTGGGCGACTACTCCCCTTATGCCGGTGCCGATATCCTGATTGTCACCAATGACGAGCTGAAAAAGAATGCCGCCGAATCAAAACATGGCGGATTCGGGGCGATACAAAGAGTGGCGATCACCAAAGTTAACGACGAAATCCAGGTGAGTTACACCAATCCCGTTTACATGGCAAACGCATACCGCATGAAAGGCGACTTGAGCGATGTCTCCGCAAAACTGGCTGTCGCGCTGGGCAAGGTAGAGGAATTCGGTTCCGAGCAGGGCATGACCGCCAGTCAGCTGCGCAAATATCATTACATGTTCGGCATGGAGTATTTCAACGAACCCAGTTTGCTGGCTGAATATCCAAGTTACGAAGAGGCTGTCAAGTCGGTTGATGCCAAACTGAGTGCGAACAAGAACGGCGTCACCAAGGTTTATCGCGTGGACATTCCGGGCAAACAGGAGACTGTATTCGGTGTTGCCATGAAAGACGCGACAGGGGCCGATCAATATATGGATGATCGCTTTATCATGAAAGTGATCGATTTTCACAATCTCAGATCCACTGCGCACCTGCCGTACGAAGTGTTGATTTCAGGCAACAAAGTTTATGCGTTGTATGCCCGATTTCGCATTGCAATCAACTTTCCGGATTTGAGTATGATGGGAAAACACAGTTTTATGGACATCATGAAAACGCCGAATGCGATACGCGATGTTCTGCAAAAAACAGTACAGCAATAATTGACACGTATTTTTGAGATATTAATCAGGAGATAGTAATGGCTGAAAACGAAGATCTGGGCGATGCGAAACGCCGTAATTTCTTAATCAAGGCAACCGCTGCCGTGGGTATGGCTGGGGCGGTGGCTGCATGTCTGCCCTTTATCGACAGCATGAATCCGAGCGCTGACGTGCTTGCCAAAGCCACGACCGAAGTCGATCTGTCCGGGATTCCGGTAGGCGGTGTACATACGGTCGCCTGGCAGGGTAAGCCGATATTTATCTTTCACCGCACCCCTGAAGAGATCAAGGCGATGCAAGCCACCAATGGCATCATCGATCCGGAGCCGGACCAGAAGCGGGTCAAGCAGGCGGAATGGCTGGTCGTGATCGGAATATGTACGCACATGGGTTGTGTGCCGAACAAGGATGCAGCGGGTTGGCTATGCCCTTGTCATGGCAGCGAGTATGACGACAGCGGCCGGGTCGTGCGCGGCCCCGCGCCGAAAAATCTATACTTGCCGCCCTACAAATTTGTTGCTGCGGACAAGATCGTTATTGGCGTAGCATAGGAGACCACCATGAAAAACAGAGTTATTGACTGGATAGACCAGCGTTTCCCACTCAGCAGTTTCGTCAAACATGATCTGACCGAATATCCCACTCCGCGCAATCTCAGCTATTGGTGGAATTTCGGTTTCCTGGCGGGTTTCCTGCTGGTGCTGCAAGTTGCTACCGGAATCTTTCTGGCCATGCACTACAAGGCGGGTGCCGATTTGTCGTTTGACTCGGTACAGCACATCATGCGCGACGTCAATTACGGCTGGTTGTTGCGCTTCATGCATGCCACCGGCGCGTCGGCTTTCTTTCTGGTGATCTACATCCATATGGCGCGCACGCTCTATTACGGTTCCTACCGCGCACCGCGCGAGCTGATGTGGTGGACCGGACAGGGTTTGTTGATCATGCTGATGGCAACCGCATTCATGGGCTACTTGTTGCCATGGGGGCAAATGTCCTACTGGGGTGCGACCGTGATCACCAACCTGTTCAAGGTCACGCCTTACTTTGGTGAGCAAATTGTGACCTGGCTGCGCGGTGACTACACCGTAAGCGACGCAACGCTGACACGCTTCTTCGCGCTGCACTATTTGATACCGTTCCTGATCATTGGCGGCGTATTGGTGCATCTGGTCGCACTGCATACCGTCAAAAGCAGCAACCCAAGCGGCATCGATCTGGCCGCCAAGGAAAATATCCCGTTCCATCCCTATTTCACCACCAAGGATTTGTTCGGTTTGGGCGTATTCCTGATCGTGTTCAGCATCTTCGTGTTCTTTTTTCCGAACATGCTGATGGATCCGGCCAACTTCATTCCGGCCAACCCGATGCAAACACCGGCCGAAATTGTTCCTGAATGGTATTTCCTGCCTTTCTATGCGATTTTGCGCTCGGTGCCAAACATGGTGGGCGGTGTGGTGGCGATGGGGCTGTCGGTGATGATGTTTGCGTTCATGCCGCTACTGGATCGTTCGCGCATTCCCGGCGGTGCAAGTAACCGACCCATGGTCAAGTTGGGGTTTTACCTGTTTCTTCTAAATATGCTTGCTCTGGGATATGTCGGTGCTCACCCGGTGTCCGCACAGACCCTCCTGATCGGGCATATCGCGACAATTTTCTATTTTGGCTCGTTCTTCCTGATACCGTTCATATCCAAAGCTGAAGAGCGGTGGTTGATCAAGCGCGGTCTTCCTCCCGCATTGACCGCGTTGATGGAAAGAGAAGCCAGGGATAGAGGCAACAAGCAGGCGCGCCGTCGCAGTGGAGATGACAAATGAAAAAATTCATCGTTTTATTGATATTGTGCTGTGCTTCTGTGCAGGTATGGGCTGCCGAAGCAACGCTTCAGAATATCAAGGTCGATACGGATCTGCCCGCAATCGAAAGCGGTTTGGATGTCTTTATGAATACTTGCCATGCCTGCCACACGCTGAAATACATCACGTATCTCGATCTGGTCAAGTTGGGCGTCGACAAGACAAAAGTGGATGGCATGCGCGGCGATCAACCGCTGGATACCTCGCTCGTCGGTTTGATGCCGGACGCGGCAGCCGAGCAAATGTTTGGGAAGGTTCCCCCGGATCTGAGTTTGATGACCCATGCACGCGAGGGTGGGCCGAGCTATGTGTATTCCTACCTGTTGGGCTATTACAACACGCCGGACGGGGTGACCCACAATCGAATTTTCCCCGCAACGCATATGCCCGATCCGCTGGGCATGAGCACAGCGACCGATCCTGCACAGCAAGCAAAAATTCGGAAAACAGCGCATGATGTCGTGTCATTCCTCGCATGGGCGGCTGACCCGCACAAGCAGGAACGGCACAGGCTGGGATATTATGTAATCGGTTATCTGGCTTTCCTGACATTGCTGCTTTACATTGTGAAGAAACAAGTCTGGTCCCGTCTGAAATAGCGCATGCAACCGGAAAGCGGTCCAGTTCCGGAATGTGCCAAGAGGTATGGAATAGAAATCTTTCGGGTAGCTAAGTTATTTAATTTTGTTTCTGCTTTAAGGAGGAAATGATGAAAAGCATAACGTTACTTGGTGGCGTCATTATTGCACTGCTATCTGTTCCTGCTCTGGCATCCCCTGCCAAGGTGAACGGGGAAATCAGCTACAAGAATGATGTTTTTCCTATCCTGCATGACTATTGCCTGAGCTGCCACCAGCCGGGAGGCAAAGGCTTTGAAAGAAGCGGGCTGGATATGAGCACCTACCAGAGCCTGATGAAGGGTACCAAGTTCGGGATAGTGATCAAACCGGGCGACAGCTTTACCAGCGTCATCATTCAGGTGATTGAGGGCCGTGTCCATGCTGCTATCAAGATGCCATTCGGAATGAATGGCGGCCTGGCCAGGGACAAAATCGAGATATTGAAAAAGTGGGTCGATCAGGGCGCCAAGGATAATTGAAAAACGTAATTCGGATACAACGTAAAAGGAAAGTTTATGTCTGCAGCGTTACTTGAAGCGGTCAACAGGGGGGACATTGATGCGGTTCGCAGTTCGCTGTCCGCCGGAGCCGATGTCGATTCCCGCGACAGCGAGGGTTCCACGCTTTTGATGCTGGCTTCCCATGCCGGCAATCTGCCTATGGTAATGGCATTGATCGAAGCCGGTGCGGACGTCAATGCATCTGATGAACGCGGCTGGACGCCGCTGATGAAGGCGGCATATAACGCGGATCTTGACCGCGGGTTTGCAGATGTGGCGCAGGCTCTGATAACCGCGGGTGCCAACGTGGAAATGCCCATCAGCTACGGTATCCGCCCATTGATGCTGGCTGCAGGATACGGTGAAACCGCGGTCGTTGAAACGCTGCTGAGAGCGGGCGCCGATGTCACTGCGCGCAACGAGGGCGGACTAACGGCACTCATGATGGTCAAGCAAAAACATTATGTCGACGTGATCAATCTGTTGCACGAGGCGGAGCGGGATGCCGGGGTCGGGGAGGGCAGTTGCGCAAGCAAAAACGAACCCGGGTCAAACGTGGTCACCTTTCTGAAGCCGCTGGCAAATCCCGACCGCCATTAATTTATTGGGTACGGTTTGTGCCAAAAATAAGAGATATAAATGCCATACTTTGTTTACAAGATATTTGAAAAACCGATCCGTCATTTGGAAATGCTGGAACAGCACGATGCATTTCGCGAAGCGTCAAACGTTGCCAAACAACTGCGCGGCGAACTTCCCGGTGACGCGAATTACTCAATCAAGGTAATCTTTGCCGAAACGGAACTGCATGCCGAGGATTTGCTCAATCAAGTACGCGAGCCGATCCATAACCCCCAGGACGATTGATCAGGCATGATGGTTCCGACGCGCTATGGATGAGACTGCCTACCGGCAAATATTGTCCTCAACCGTCTCCAGCGCCTGCCCATTTGAAAAATCCATCCTGTCCAGTTGTGCAGCTTGCTCGAATGCAGAAAAACGCAACATTGCCGAGCGTGAGATCGTTGCATGCAACAATGCACAGGCACTTGAGCGTTGCATTGCATTGCGCAATTTGTTCCGGACCAACTTTACATTTGCGCTGGGCCGGCCGCACATTGACGGTCCCTTGCCGCATGCGCAGGAAATGCGCATGCAGTGCGGCGGCTTGAAGGGACTTCAGGTTATGCTGGATGACAGCGATCAGGTGGCGGATGTTGCGCAGCTGCTGGAAAAGTCACAGCAGAAGTTTGGCAGCCTGTCCGATTTCCCGTTTGAGCAGATCGTCCGCCTGGCAAAGACCCGTTATAAATTCCGCTAGTTTTTTCAGCAGCGTTTTGCTGCAACCACAGGAGCAATACTCAAATCATGTCAGAACAGCCAACGGAATTAAAACTGCACCAGCAATCCCGATTACTCGAAATCACTTTCAGTGACAATGTTTGCTACAAGCTGCCCTTTGAGTACCTGCGGGTGTATTCGCCTTCAGCCGATGTCAGCGGCCACGGCCCGGGACAGGAAGTTTTGCAAACTGGCAAAAAGAATGTCGGGGTCACCGCGCTGGTGCCGGTCGGCAGCTATGCCGTGCAGATCGATTTTGATGACGGGCATGGCACCGGGCTTTACACCTGGGAATACCTGTACAAATTGGGAAAAAATCAGCCGGCATTGTGGCAGGATTATCTCGACCGTCTGGCTGCTGCCGGGGCGAGCCGTGAGCCGCCAGCAGGAAGCAAAAAATAGCCGCAAATAATACCTGATAAAATCAGTCAACATAGTTTAAAATCCGTACCCAAGTCTTTTATCTGAACCAGGAGTGAATTATGAGTTTTAACGAAACAGATGTGCAAAATGCGTTGAAGAGTTTGATCGACCCGAACACCCAAAAAGATTTTGTCAGCGGAAAGTCCGTCAAGAACATCAAGATCAGCGGCAACGATGTGTCGCTGGATATTCTGCTCGGCTATCCGGCCAAGAGCGTGTGGGACGAGATTCGCGCGATGGTCGAAACACATCTCAAGGCGGCTTTGCCGGGTGCGGGCAAGATCAGCGTCAGCGTGACCAGCAAAGTGGTGCCACACGCGGTTCAGCGGGGTGTGCAACTGGTGGCGGGCGTGAAGAACATCATCGCCGTGGCTAGCGGCAAGGGCGGCGTCGGGAAATCAACGACTGCGGTGAATCTGGCGCTGGCACTGGCTGCCGAAGGCGCCCGCGTCGGGGTTCTGGATGCAGATATCTACGGCCCATCGCAACCCACCATGCTGGGCATTTCCGGCCAACCCAAATCGGTCGATGGAAAATCCCTGGAACCAATGATGAATCACGGTCTGCAGGCGATGTCGATCGGCTTCATGATCGATGGCGAAGATACGCCCATGGTATGGCGCGGCCCGATGGTGACGCAGGCGCTGGATCAGTTGCTGCACCAGACGCGCTGGGACAATCTGGATTACCTGGTGGTGGATCTGCCACCCGGCACCGGTGACATCCAGCTGTCACTGGCGCAAAAAGTGCCGGTTACCGGCGCGGTGATCGTCACCACCCCGCAGGACATCGCGCTGATGGACGCGCGCAAGGGACTCAAGATGTTCGAGAAGGTCGGCATCAAGATCGTCGGTATCGTAGAAAACATGAGCACCCACATTTGCTCCAAATGCGGTCACGAGGAACATATCTTCGGCGCGGGTGGTGGCGAAAAGATGTGTGCCGATTACAAGGTGGAATTTTTGGGTGGCTTGCCGCTGGACATACGCATCCGCGAACAGACGGACTCGGGAAAACCCACGGTAGTGGCCGACCCGGATGGACAAATCGCCAGGACCTACAAGCAGATCGCACGCCGTATCGCGGTCAAGGTGGCGGACATGGCGCAGGATCACAGCGCGGCGTTCCCCAAGATCGTGGTGCAGAATACCTGACCGCTACGAGCGGTTTAAGGCTGGCCGTTTGAACGGCCGCCAAGGACTTACCTGCGCTTTGTATTTTCAGGCAGGGTAACCCTTTTGATCACGCCATGTTCGGAAATCAATACATAAAGTTTGTTGACTTCCTTGACCGTGACGCCGGGCAGCACATCCGAATTGACCCGGATCGCCTGCGCCGGTTTGCCGTTGGCTGCCAGAATCGCGACACTTTCGGCCGGATTGCTGGCGACCACCACGCCTTTCAGCTGAAAGTTGCTGGCCACCACCGCATTCGAATGACCGCCCAGCAGGCTGGCCGCTGCATTCAGATCTGGCCCGGCCTGGGCGCTCTGCGGTGGTGCGGCGACCGCGCGCAGCGGCGGATTGAACAATTGCATCGCCCAATATGCAAGCGATACGCACAGGGCGACGAACAGTACAAAACTTGTTATAACAGGCCAGCGTTTCATTGCATTCCTCAATATCAGTGCCCGAGCATACCGCGCTTTTGCATAGCGTCAGCGCACAAGTTGGTTTATCTCGATGATCGGCATCAGCACTGCCAGCACGATCAGCAACACCACCACGCCCATTGCCAGTATCAATGCCGGTTCCAGCAAACCGGCGATGGTCATCGCGCGGCGCTCCAGATCCTGCTCCTGCGCGTTGGAGGCGCGTTCCAGCATCGCCGGCAATTCGCCGGTCACTTCGCCGGCGCGGATCATGTGTATCAGCATCGCCGGGAAGTGCTTGTGCGCCGACAGTGCACGCGCCAGTCCGACCCCTTCGCGCACGCTGTTGGCGGCATCCTCGACCTGCGCGCGCATCGCCACATTGGTCAGCGTGTCGCGACTGGTCTGCAACGCGCGCAAGATCGGCACGCCGGAACCGGTGGTAATCGCCAGTGTGCTGGCAAAGCGCGAGGTGTTGAGGCTGCGCTCGAATCTTCCATAGAGCGGGGCATTCAATAGCCAGGTATGCCAGCGCATCCTGATCGCGGGGTTCTTCAGGGCGCGATGCCAGGCAAATGCCAGCGCAATGACAACCAGCAAAACGATCCAGCCGTAACTGCGCACGAAATCCGAAATGCCCAGCATCACGGTGGTCAGGAACGGCAGCTTCTGTTTGGTATTGGCGAACACCGACACGATTTGCGGCACCACATAGGTCAGCAAAAAGATGACGATCAAAAAGGCCACCACGGTGACGATTGCCGGGTAGGTGAACGCAAGCTTGACTTTTTGCACCAGTGCATTGCGCCGTTCGATGTAGTCGGAAAGCCGTGATAGCACCCGCGTTAACTGGCCGATCTGCTCTCCTGATGAAACCAGCGCGCGATAGATGTCGGCGAAGTCGCGCGGATGGCGCGCCAGCGCATCCGACAGCGAAGCGCCGCCGATCACTTCCGAGCGTATCGAGGCGATCAGGTCGCGCATATAGGTGCGTTCGGCCTGTTCCAGCAGCGCCGACAACGCCTGCTCCAGCGGCAGGCTGGCCTCGAGCAGGCTGGCAAGTTGGCGGGTAAACAGCGCCAACTCGATCGTGGAGAGATGATCGCCGAATGCACTTCGTTTGGTCAGGCCCGCCTCGTCGAGCTGGCCCGTTATTGCAGCGACCGTGATCGGCACCAGACCCTGCGCGCGCAGGTCGGCGCGCGCGGCACGCGCGCTGTCGGCATTGACCACGCCTTTTTTGCTGGCGCCTGCCGCATCGACCGCTTCATAACTGAATGCCGGCATGCCTTGTCCTTACCCGTTAATCTTTCGTGACACGCAGCAACTCGGCCTGCGTCGTCGTGCCGTCTGCCAGCCAGCGCTCGCCATCCTCGCGCATGGTGCGCATGCCGTCCTGTTGCGCGGTGGCACGGATTTCCGCTTCCGATGCGCGGTTGTGGATCTGCGCGCGGATCTGTTCGGTGGTCAGCAATAATTCATACACGCCGACCCGGCCCTGATAACCGGTCAGACCGCATTTGTCGCAACCGACATCGTGCCAGAATTCGCCGTCCTTGCGTTTGCAGTGCTCGCAAAGTTTGCGCACCAGGCGCTGCGCGACCACGCCGAGCAGCGACGACGACAACAGGAACGGTTCGATACCCATGTCGAGCAGGCGGGTGACCGCCGCAGCGGAATCATTGGTGTGCAGGGTTGCCAGCACCAGGTGGCCGGTCAGCGATGCCTGTACGGCGATCTGCGCGGTTTCCAGATCGCGGATCTCGCCGATCATGATGATGTCCGGATCCTGGCGCAGGATTGCGCGCAGCGCCTTGGCAAACGTCATGTCGATGCGCGGGTTGACCTGGGTCTGGCCGATGCCGTTCAGTTCGTATTCGATCGGGTCCTCGACGGTCAGGATATTGGTGGCGGTCTGATTCAGCCGCGACAGCGCGGCGTACAAGGTGGTGGTCTTGCCCGAACCGGTCGGGCCGGTGACCAGCACGATGCCGTGCGGTTGCGCGATCAGTTTGTCGAATTTCGTCAGCACTTCCGGACTCATGCCCAGATTGTGCAAGTCCAGCCGGCCCGCTTCCTTGTCGAGCAGGCGCAACACCGCGCGTTCACCGTGACCGGTGGGCAGGGTGGAGACCCGCACATCGACCGGTTTTCCGCCGACGCGCAGCGTGATGCGGCCGTCCTGCGGCAGACGTTTCTCGGCGATGTCGAGCTGCGCCATGATCTTGATGCGCGAGATCAGCGAGGCGTGGATCGCTTTCTTCGGCCTGACCACGTCGCGCAGGCTGCCGTCGATGCGAAAGCGCACCACCGAAATTTGCTCGAACGGTTCGATATGGATATCCGAAGCGCCTTCGCGCAATGCCTGTGTCAGCAGCGCATTGATCATGCGGATCACCGGCGCATCATCGGCCGATTCCAGCAGGTCTTCGATCGCCGGCATGTCCAGCATCAGCTTGTTCAGGTCGAGATCGGATTCGTATTCATCGATGACCTGTGCCGCGTCACCGCCCGAACCGGCATAGGCCTTGGCGATCGCCGCTTCGAGCTCGGTGCGCGGCATCGCTTTCAGCCTGACGGGCCCGAAACAGCGGCTCACTTCCGCGATTGCAGTCGGCGCAGTTGCGTCGGATATCCAGATTTCGACAGGGCTGTCTGCCGCGCCATTGCGCTGCGCCAGCAAGACGAAATCGCGGGCATATGCGAAGGGGAGCAGGCGGGAGTCGGCCACAAAATTACTCATCGCGAACTGCTATTGCGGTGCCGCAGCAGGAGGCTGTTGCGGGACGGGTTGTCGGGAAGGTGCCGCGGGATTGTTGACCGGTGCGACTGGTTCAGCCTGTTTGATCTGAGTCGGTGCTTGATTAACCAGCGGTCCGCCGACCATGCGGCCATCCTGCAGCGGTGGCAACTGGGCAGAACCCATGTTTTCCAGCATGTTGCTGTTCGGCAGCAGGGTGTTCTGTGCCGGTTTTCCGGCGATTTCCGCATCGCGGATGTAATCATATCGATCCCCGGACAGGCTCACGCTTTGTTCATTGCTGCGTATGATGGTCGGGCGCAGGAACACCATCAAATCGGTTTTGACATGGGTGCGCGTCTTGTAGCGGAACAAACCGCCGATGAGCGGGATATCGCCAAGGACGGGCACTTTCTGGACACCATCCTGCATGTTGTCATCGATCAAACCGCCCAGCACGATGATCTGTCCGTCGTTCACCAGCACATTGGTGTCTATCGAGCGTTTGCTGGTGATCAATCCGGCCGGGTTGGTCGTGTCGGTAACGGCCGAGGTTTCCTGGTGAATCGCCAATTTTACCGTGCCGCCTTCCGAAATTTGCGGCTTTACCTGCAGCGTCAGGCCAATATCCTTGCGCTCGACCGTCTGAAACGGATTCACCCCCGCACTGCCGCCAGCCGAGGCGGCGGTAGTGTACTGGCCGGTGATGAACGGCACGTTCGAGCCGACAATGATCTTGGCTTCCTCGTTATCCAGCGTGATGATGTTGGGCATCGACAGGATATTTGCGCTGGTGTCCGTTTCAAGCGCATGGGCCAGCGCGCCCAATCCGGCCTGGTTAAAGATGCCGAGGGTCAAGCCGTTGCCCGGCGGCAGAATGGAACCGGCAGCATGTGCGGCGGCCTGGCTGATCAGGTTGTTGCCCCCGCTGCTGAATCCGGTCAGGGCTCCGACTTGGGTGCCATTTTTATTCCCGCCCATGCCGGCCCACTGCACGCCCAATTCGGCCGCTTTGCTGGCATCCACTTCGACGATCAGCGATTCGATATAAACCTGGGCGCGGCGTGCATCAAGCTTGTCGATCACGGTGCGCAAGTCCCGGTAGACCGCATCGCTTGCGGTGATGATCAGCGTGTTGGTGGTTGGGTCGGCCTGGATGAATCCGGCCGAACCGCCGCCCGACTGCGAAGCCTGGCTTGGCGCGCGCGAGAGGGGGGATGCAGGCGATGACGAAGTTGACAGCGATGACGAGCTTGTCGAACTGATCGCTGAACTATCCGATGAGACCACGGCACGCAGGGTTTGTGCCAGCTTGGTCGCCTCGGCGTTTCTCAGGTAGACCACATGCACATTGCCCGGTTGCGCGGTCGGCTGGTCCAGCTTTTCGATCAGCGTTTTGGCCAGAGCGGCGCGGGCTTCCGATGGCGCGCGCACGACGACCGAGTTGGTGCGCGGATAAGCCAGCACGCTGATCGAATTTGCTGCGGGGGTTCCGCTGGTCTCGAGCAGCCGGTTGACCATCACGGCAATATCGGTGGCGTCCGCATAACGGATAGGTACCACATCCAGGTTGCTGTTCGGAGGGCCATCCAGCGCGGCGATAATCTTGCCCAGCCGCAGCAGGTTGTCGGCGTAATCGGTAATGATCAGCGTGTTGTTGTTCGGGTTGGCGTTGATGGTGTTGTTGGGCGAGATCAGCGGTCGCAACACCGGCACCAGATTGGCCGCGGATTCGAAATTCAGGCGAAACACCTGCGTCGCGATCTGGTCCCCGTGCACTGTGCCGCGCTTGCCGGATTCGGGTTGAAGCGGGCCCGCCTGCAGCTTGGCCTCCGCTTCAGGTACCACTTTGCTGTAGCCGTTGCCGCTGACGATGGTGTAACCGCGCAAGCGCAACACCGAGCCCAACAGCTGGAATGCCTGGGCCTTGCTGAGCGGCTTTTCGGAAACCAGGGTAAGCGTACCCTTGACCCGCGGGTCGATGATGAAGGTGGTGTTGGTGTAATCGCCGACCGCGGCGATCACCGATTCGATATCGGCATCGACGAAATTGAGCGTGCCCTTGTTTGCCGCACTATCCTTGTTTGCAATGGCAGCGTTATTTGCGGCGGGGGTTTGGCCGGCGCGGGGGCTTCTATTGACGGCAGTTTGGACGGGTGCGGAAACAGCTTCCGCGCCGGAGTCCTGTGCCAGGGCCTGCTGCATGGTCGCTGTTGCGAACAGCATGATTATTGCGCCACAGCAGCAGCGCCATGCTGATGATCGCGCTGCGCCTGACAATAGCCCATCGTTTTGCAATTTGTATTTTTTCATTTGAACTCTAGCCCAATAACGTCTTTGCCGCCCACCTGGCGGCGCTGTCCCAGCAAATTCAGAAAATTTGCCAGCCTCTGTTCCTGTCCCGCTTCTGCCTGTGCTGTGCCGGAAAACTGCAGGCGCCCGTTGCTGAAGCTGCCCGTCCCGTTCAACAGCATCGGACCGCTGATCGTCCTGAGCTTCACATCAGCCTGTGTTCCGTGCCAGTCCATTACCAGATCGTAGCTGCCCAGCGGCTTGACCGGCGAAAGCCGCGATCCGATATCATCCATTTCAAGCTTGGTCTTGCCGACCACCCCGAGTGTTCCGTTCCGCAGCGTCAAGTCCAGTGGCTCCCACGACAAGTGCATGTTCCCGGACGGTTGTATTGTATTCAGCGGCGCGCCCAGTGCAGCCAGCCGTTCTGCGGGTAACAGAATTGATCCCGGACCCACCTTCCATTGATGCCAGTTGCCGCTAATGGTGAGCGGCTGTGAAAGTGCCGCATCATTTTCCAGTTGGGCGTTAACCACACCCAGCAATACCAGGGGCGACAGCTGCCATGAGAAGCGTCCCGGCAACAGCGGCGTCAGCGGATCGCTTGAGCTGGCCGCACCGCCGACGAAAGCCGAACCGCGCCACAATGTGCCATGCGCATCACCGAGCGTCAAGCGGCCCCCGGTCTGCTTTCCCACCATGGGCGCAATCCAGTTTGCCGGAAAAAATACCAGCATGGTGAGCGCGATGCTCAAGATCCCTGCCAGCAACCATATCACTAGTCCACGCATAAGCAATCCGGAATTTTTCGGGATTGCATCAATCTGTCCCCGGTTGGCGCAACGTAATCGTCGCATTGACCGTGTCCGGTTGGGCCAGTGCGACGATATTGGCATCGGTCACGGAAAGCCTCGAGGTCTTTTGCATATCGTCCAGCCAATAGAGCAGGTTGGCGAAGGAAACCGAGCTGAGTTGCACCTTGGCAAAATCGCCGTTCAGCAATACGTTTTGCGCCTTCAGGCCATTGCGCGCAAGCGCGGCTTCGACACTTTCCCTGGACATCGCAACGGGCGGCACAGCGGGTTTCAGGGCAAGCAGCGCAGCCTGGTTCGACAATGCCCGCATCTGCGCCACTTGCTGGCGCAGCACCGGCAGGTTCTTGTTCAATTGTTCGCGACCGGACAGGGCGGGGCCGATCAGCACGGCATAGGCCAGGCCAAATGTAACGACCAGCGCCGCCACCGCGAGCATGGTGCGCTCGCGCGCATTGCGTGCCGACCAGAATTCAGTGAACGTCAGACGGTACCGGCTGAGCAGGTCGGCAAGATTCATTTCGTGCTCCTGATTTGCCAGACGACTGCGCCTGATTGCCCGTTCGCCGAGTCGGGCGACGCCACGGAAAGGGACAGGTTGCGTTTGGCCAGTGCCGCCTGCATTTGTGTTGTCGGCACCTCGCCGCCTGGTTTGAGGTGCACGAACAGGGTGCGGTCATGATATTCGATCGCGGCGATCGCGGTGGATTTCCCCGGCGCTGCGATGGTGCCGGCCCAGGCCTCGCCAAAGGCAGCGGTAAGCGCGGTAAAATCGTCCGGTGCAGCCTGGCCTGAATTGTGTTTGGCAATCGCGATCTTCTGCTGCATCTGCGCGATCGGATCAAGGATCACCGACTCCTTCGGGTATGCCGACTTGTAGATCTGGAACAGGGTAGCGCGCAGGGAACGGGATTCGCTTTTCATCCCCCACCAACCGATATTCAATGCCAGTGCATTGATGAGCAGAACCGCAACGGCCAGTGCCAGCGGCCAGCGCCACGGGCGCCAGTTGATTGTCAGTCCTGTTCCTGTGCCCAGGCCCGCCATCAGGTCAATCGTTGCGGAATTCGCACCGGCAATCCAGCGCGACCAGTTGTCGGCAGATACGCCGATGCGCTTGACCAACCCGGCAGATTCGTTGACTGTTTCCTGATAGGCGCGCACCCACGGTTGCGGAACGTACAGCGTGATCGGTGCCTGTGCAACCACCGCCAACAGTGTCTTGATGACTTCCTGCACCGCAGACATGTTCTGTTCCGGCTCCCCGCCCTGGCCGGGCACGGGCGTGATGGCCAGGCCGATGCCCGCTTGTTCCGACAGGCGCAGTGTCATGTCGACAATGGTTTTCTGCAACGGGTCATTGTGATCACCGATGGCAGCGGTTACGCCACCCGGTTGATCGGTTTGGCAGGGCAGGCACAATTGTGCCGGCACGACGGTGATATGACGCACGCCGAACGCAAGCAGCGCGGAGGTAAACCTCTCGAGCCACGCGCGCTGGGCTACCGCGATGGGGCGCAAGCCATCGGATAATGCGCCCGCAACGATCACGCAATCGGCGGGATCACATAGCAATTGTTCCTCGACCAGGTTGGGCAAGGCGGTTTTCAGCCTGGCAGCCGAAAGCGGCGGTACCTTCAACCAAAATATGCTGGCATCGCTGGCGGCCAGCAATACCGTCACTTGCTGCGCCTTTGTTGCCGGATCGGCCAATTCTGGAAACGGCATCGTACCCTGGCGTTCGATTGCACCGGCATTGGATACCAGTGCGAACGGGCAGCCAAGCGCAAGCCAGTCGGGCACGCTGTCGGCAACGGCTCTGGAAGGCAAGCGGATATAGAGTGTGCTCAAGGTATTTTGCCAGTGTTGCTGATGGGTAATATGGAAAAGATAACGTTTATTGTACCTACTGCAATATCTTATCACGCTCTTCGGGAAGTGTCGGTTTTGTCGGGATCGGCTTTGGAATCCCAACATTCTGCCGCTGAATAATGTTGTGTGATTGCCGGCAGCGCAACAAGGCCGCACTGAATTTCATTTTCTCTGGATACTTGCCCACTGTATTTCCCTATAGACCATTGCTGATTCCGGAAAGTATAAAAGTGTTTCCCGGTTGGATATGTGCGTTACCGTACACAAGGCGAAAAAAAGCACAAGGCGAAAAAAAGGACCCGCGAGGGTCCTTTTTCGTGTTTCGTGTAACTACGGTTAATCGTTATGGTGATTGCTGTTATCCCTGCGACCTGGATCGCCAGGCTTACCACCGTTCTCATCGTTTGAACCCCAAGGGTTTTTGTCTGAATGGCCCGGATCGCAGCCCTCAGAACCATTGCCTACGCCCTGATTGCATTTTTCATGGTCTTTTTCATGATGGCCATGTCGGCCGCTTGCAGTGCAGCCTGTGACAGCCGTGCCGGTCACGGTGACTGCTGCTGTTGCCAAGGCATTTCCATTGAAGGTTCCGCGAGTGAAGGTGATAGCTGCACCAGCGAGAACCGTTCCCGCGAAGTTCGAATCTGTCATTGTTGCGGCTTGCGCAACATACCAGGTTACGCCGTCACAAGGTACGGCACGGCCATTGGCCATGACCACATTCAAGTTGGTGCCGGTAAGGGCCCCGGTTGACAGTGTCCCGTCGGCATTGCGCACGCCGATTATAAACGTCCAGTTATCGGTCGCGGACCCTTTAAGCGTCAGCGTGCCGCCCGTTGTTGTTGATGCCGAGTCGACACAGTAGACGCCGGGGGCAAGCGTTTGACCTGCGAGGTTACCGCTTATTGTGGTGCCGCACGGAATGCCCGCAACCTGGCTGTACGCGGTGTTGAAATCAGCTAAAACCCGAGCTGAAACCGGCGCAACGATCGATCCCGAAATCGAGCATGAAGTCTGAACGACCGAGGCCGCAGGGCCGGAGGAACCGACATCCCCGGTAATGGTGCCATTGGTGCAGGTTACGGCTCCCCCGGTAATGGGTGCCGCACTAAGGATCGTGAAGGTTGACGCCGTGCCGAGTACCGGTGTGGTTGCAGCCCATGCCGCCACCGGGGCCGCCAGTAACGCGGCCAGTGCAATCAGGCTCGCGGAGAAATGTTTCTGAAAATGGTTCATGGTGAGTCTCCTTGAAAGTTTTTCCAACATAAGTCAGGAAAGAATCCCATACGGATATGCGCGTTGCATAAATGCAGCGTTGATATCAGCGTTGGTGCTCTTTTCTCACGACGTAGGCAGTTACCCACACAGATTTTCAGTCCGACATTGGATTGAGCTGAAGTGAGGCTGCTTATCGACACTGGGAATGTAAACCATGCGTCACAGCAGTACCGTACGTTGGCACACACAAGGCGACAATTTGTCGTATGCCGCGGCATGCCATGGCCTGTTTGGGTATATATCGTTTGATCAAGGGCGAATCTTATCGCGACCCACCAGCAATTCGGGGTGGTTATGGTGCGCCAGCGCACATACAGCAGCATATCCCTGATGTATCTTTTGCCTATTCGCAGTCCACCGGGGTGTATGGCGGGCCGTGCTTGTGCAGCATCATCTTTTATGACAGCGGGTATGTGTTTTACAACTCAAGCTTGCTGCTTTGGATAAACCAGTATGCAAATTACCCGGGATCAGCCCATGCTTGTTGCATATCGAGTTCCTGTCGCCAACAGCCTGCTGGCTTCCTTGCCGGTCAAGGACTGCCAGTCTTTGCTTGAGCACATGGAATCGATCACACTGGCGGCCGGCGAGGTGCTCTATCGTCCCGGTGAACCGATACGCCATGTGTATTTCCCGACCGACACGATGGTGTCTTTGCTGACATCGGCGGAGGGACACCAGGCACTGGAGGTCGGCATGGTTGGCCGCGAAGGCATGCTGGGCATTCCATTGGCGCTTGGCGTAAACGAATCGCCGGTGCAGGCCGTGGTACAGGGAGCGGGCAAGGCCCTGCGCATGACATCTGCGCACTTTCGCAAGGAATTCCAGCGCAGCCCCCGCTTGCAACAGGCGGTGTACCGCTATATCTACGAACTGATGATACAAATGACACAGACCGCCGCGTGCAATCGCTTTCACCAGGTCGAGGCCCGTCTCGCCCGCTGGTTGCTGATGACGCGCGACCGGGTGCGCTCGAATCATTTCCATCTTACGCAGGATCTGTTGAGCAATATGCTGGGCGTGCGACGGGTAGGCGTGACCAAGGCGGCCGGAGATTTGCGGCTGCGCAAACTGATCAGTTACAACCGCGGCGAAATCAACATTCTTGACGGTGACGGGCTGGAGGCGGCCGCTTGCCAGTGTTACCAGATCGTCAAGTATATGCATGATGTGCAGTCCTGATACATGGCAAAAAAACCCCGGGAACGGAGAGATCCGTATCCGGGGGCAAGATTAGCCGGGTGTCAAGAGGGAGTTATAAACACCCATGAGCATAATCACCCATTGATCCGGGCTGATCTGTGCGCTAACGCACATACATCCATATTTATTCTGCTATAAGAGTACTATTGAGCAGTTGATGCAGTCCCGATTTTGACGGGTTGTTTGATATATATTTGACGTTGTCGGTCGCACACTCTGGAGGCCTGTAAATGGTCATTGTTAAAGACTCAGGTCATACTCCGAACCAGAATCACCTGCTCGCCGCGCTGCCTGCGGAAATATTCGAGCGACTTTCACCCCTTCTGGAGCTGATTTCGATGCCGCTCGGCGAAGTCCTCTGCGAATCCGGCGGCCAATTGCAGCATGTCTATTTCCCGACCACCGCCATTTTGTCCCTGCACTATGTCTTGGAAGATGGCGCAACGGCGGAGATTGCCGGGGTGGGCAATGAGGGCGTGCTTGGCATTTCGCTTTTCATGGGTGGCAATACCACGCCCAGCCGGGCCACGGTGCAAACCGGAGGGCATGGTTACCGGCTCAGGGGGCAGTTGATGATGGAAGAGTTCAACCGGGGCGGGCCGATGATGCGTTTGATGCTGCGTTACACCCAGGCACTGATGACACAGATGTCGCAAACCGCGGTGTGCAACCGGCATCATTCGGTGGAGCAGCAATTGTGCCGCTGGCTGCTGTTGACCTTGGACCGGCTGCCAACGAGTGAATTGACCATGACCCAGGAGCTGATTGCCAGCATGCTCGGCGTGCGCCGCGAAGGCATCACGGAAACTGCGGGCAACCTGCAGCGCGAAGGGCTGATCAGTTACCGGCGCGGCCACATCACCGTGCTGGATCGATCGAGACTGGAATCACACGCCTGCGAGTGTTACGGCGTGGTGAAGAAAGAATTCCATCGTTTACTCAAGGATAACGGTGCCGCCGGCAAGCAAGACAAAACTGACCAGCACCACAAACTGGCATAAGGGAATCACTATGGTCATAAAAAAACGTCCGGCAGCAAAGAACACGGCGCCGCCAGATAATTCGATGGGCAAATCAAAAGACAAATCAAAGTACGCAGAGAAGGCGGCTACCCTGGCAAGCAAGAAATCCAAAGTTGCCGGGATTCCGGATGCGCATCCCGCCGTGTCGTTTCCGGTTGTCGGCGTGGGCGCATCCGCCGGCGGGCTGGAATCGTTCGAACAATTCTTCTCGCATGTTGCACCCGACAGCGGCGTGGCTTTCGTGCTGGTGCAGCATCTCGATCCCGATCATCCCAGCCTGCTCACCGAGATCCTGCAGCGTGCCACCGCCATGCCGGTGACCGAGGCGCGAGACCAGATCGCGGTCATGCCCAACAATGTGTACATCATTCCGCCCAACCGCGACATGGCGATTTTTCACGGCACACTGCAGCTCAGCGTGCCCGAGAAACCGCGCGGACAGCGCATGCCCATTGATGCCTTCCTGCGCTCGCTGGCCGAGGACCAGGGCGAAAACGCGATCGGCATCATCCTTTCCGGTACCGGCACCGACGGCACGCTGGGACTGCGCGCCATCCTGGGTGCCGGGGGGGTATCGCTGGTTCAGGAACCGACCAGCGCGAAATACGATGGCATGCCTGCCAGTGCCATCGGGGCGGGTTATGCCACACAGGTCATGACGCCGGACAAGATGCCGGAAGCGCTGCAAGCCGTGGTGCGCCGACTGGCCGCTGCGCCCCGACATGCACCATCGCCCGGCGCACCGGCTGAGACAAACGGCATCAACCGCATCCTGATGCAGTTGCGCAGCAGCACCGGCCACGATTTCTCGCTGTACAAGAAGAGCACCATCGGTCGCCGCATCGAACGGCGCATGGCGCAGCACGAGATCGCCGACGCCGCGGTGTATGCCCGCTATCTGAAAGAGCAACCGGCCGAGATGCAGGCGCTGTTCAGGGAATTGCTGATCAACGTCACCAGTTTCTTTCGCGATCCGGAGGCATTCGATACGCTGCGCAATGACATCCTGCCGCAACTTCTGGCAGGAAAACCGGAAGGCTACGTGGTTCGCGTCTGGGTGGCGGGCTGCGCCAGCGGTGAGGAAGCCTACTCCATCGCCATATTGCTGCGCGAACTGATGGACCAGACCCAGCGCGAATTCAAGGCCCAGATCTACGCGACCGACCTTGATGAAGACGCGATCGCCATGGCGCGCGCCGGCAGCTATCCGCCCAACATCGCCCAGGACATCACACCCGAACGCCTGCGCCGGTTCTTCATCAAGGACGATGCGGGATTCCATGTCAAGAAAGAGATCCGCGAGATGGTGGTGTTCGCGATCCAGAGCGTCATCAAGGATCCGCCTTTCACCAAACTCGACCTGCTCAGTTGCCGCAACCTGATGATCTACCTCGAACCGGAACTGCAGAACCGCCTCATCCCAACCTTTCATTATTCGCTCAAACAGGACGGTGTGTTGTTCCTGTCGCCCTCGGAGAGCATCGGCAATCATCATGATCTGTTCACGCCGATCAATCGCAAGTGGAAGATCTACCGCGCCACCCACTCTCTCACTTCGACCCGCGCCGTTCTTGCCGACGGACTGACCTGGGCTGGGGACAAGCATGGCAAGGCTCCGCAGGAGGCAATGCAAAAAGCCGCTGAGACCAATTTCGCCGAACTCGCCAAACGGGCGCTGCTGCAGTCCTACGCGCCCGCCTCGGTGGTGACGGACCTGAAGGGAAACATCCTTTACGTGCACGGCGAGACCGGAAAATATCTGCGGCCTGCTCCCGGTCAGGCCACGCTCAACGTCATCGACATGGCGCATGAAGGGCTGCAACTGGAACTGCGCAGCGCCATCCAGCGCGCGGCCAACCAGGGTGAGTCAACGCTGAACCGGGAGCTGTCATTCGGTGCCAACGAAGACTTGCAAAAGGTGAGCTTCAGCGTGCACGCGCTGCATGATGCCGAAGCGAACGCGGGAATTTTGCTGGTGAGCTTTAAGGACGTACCGGGTGTGGCCGCAGGAAAGGGCAGGGGCGCGAAGACGGCTCCCGGCAAGCGGGCGAGCAAATCGCTTAGCGCAGCCCACATCGAGGAACTCGAGCGCAATCTGGCCTATACCAAGGAAAACCTGCACGCCACCATCGAGGAACAGCAGGCTTCCAATGAAGAGCTGAAGTCCACCAACGAGGAGATGCAATCCACCAACGAGGAACTCCAGTCGACCAATGAAGAACTGGAGACTTCCAAGGAGGAGTTGCAATCCCTCAATGAAGAGCTGGTCACCGTGAATACCGAATTGCATTCGAAAATCGAGCAGCTGGCCGGAATGCAGAACGACATGAAGAATCTGCTCGACAACATCAACATCGGCACCATCTTTCTCGATCTGCATCTCAATATCAAACGCTATACGCGCGAGGCGGCGCAGGTCTACCGCCTGGTCGCCTCGGACGTGGGCAGGGCATTGAACGACATCAAGTCGAATATCGACAATAACGATCTGTTGCCCGATGCGCAAGCGGTGCTGGATGACCTGATGTCGCGCGAGCGCCAGGTGCGCACCATCAACGGTGTCTGGTATCTGGCCCGCATGCAACCCTACCGCACGCTGGAGAACGTGATCCAGGGAGTGGTACTGACCTTTACCGATATCAGCCAGCGCGTTGCCGACGAGGCGGCGGTGCTGCAGGCGCGCAAACTGGCCGAGGGCATCGTGGATACGGTGCGCGAACCGCTCATCGTGCTGGACGCAAGCCTGCAGGTCGTTTCGGCCAGCCGGGCTTTCTACAGCAACTTCAAGGTTACGCCGGAAAAAACCGTGGGTCGGCTGATCTATGAACTGGGCAACCGCCAGTGGGATATACCCGCCCTGAGAAAATTGCTGGAACAGATCCTGCCATACGACCAGAGCTTCGATGACTTTGTTGTCGAGCACGACTTCCCCGTTATCGGCCATCACAAGATGCTGCTCAATGCCCGCCGCATCGTTGACAATACCGGTGGTACCCAGATGATCCTGCTGGCGATGGAATCGGTTTCACAGGCGAGCAGATGATGAACGAGAAACACGATCAACAGGAACTGCTGCGGATCAAAGCCGAAGCTCGGCTTGCCAGTGCAAAAACATCTGCCAAGCCGATGCACCCGACCGAGGAGCTGCTGCACGAACTGCAGGTGCACCAGATCGAACTGGAGATGCAGAACGAGGAATTGCGGCGTACCCAGGTTGCGCTCGAGGAAGCCCACCACCTTTATGTCGATCTGTATGAATTCGCCCCGGTCGGATACATTACCCTGTCGCAGCAGGCGCAGATCATCGCCATCAACCTGACCGGCGCCGCGCTGCTGGGGGAAGAGCGCAAGCAATTGCTGCGCCGCAGTTTCGCGCGCATCGTCGCGCCGGAGGACCAGGACCGCTGGCAGCATTATATTGGGCAAGCATTCAATCAACACGATAACCTTCCGGGAGAACTGACGCTGCTGCGCAAAGATGGCACACGTTTTGATGTGCGTCTGGATAGCCGGCTCATCGCGGCTGCTGGTGAGGCACCGGTGCTGCGTATCACACTGGTCGACATTTCCGAACAGATACAGCTGGATCATATGCTGCGCGACAGGAACATCGAACTTGCCAGCGCACGGTTTGCGGCGGAAAAAGCCAACCAGGCCAAATCACAGTTCCTCTCCAACATGAGTCATGAACTGCGCAGCCCGCTCAACGCCATCCTCGGCTTTGCACAATTGCTCGAGTCGGGTTCCCCGCTGCCGACACCCGGCCAACAATTGCGTATCCATCAGATCCTCCAGTCGGGCTGGTATCTGCTGGAACTGATCAACGAGATACTCGATCTCGCGCTGATCGAGTCCGGCAAACTGTCGCTCAATCTGGAAGCTGTACAGATGTCCGTCAAGCTGGGTGATTGCCGGGACTTGATCGAATCACAGGCACAAAAAAACGGTATCCGGATGATATTCCCGCCGCCAGACAACACTATCTTTGTCAAAGCCGATCGCACCCGCTTGAAGCAGGTGCTCGTCAACCTGCTTTCCAACGCGATCAAATACAACCGTCCGCAAGGATCGGTCGAGGTGTCGTACCACACCCAAACGGATAAGCACTTGCGCATCAGCGTGCGCGATACCGGTGCGGGATTGTCCGCAGAAAAAATCGCGCAGCTGTTCCAGCCCTTCAACCGTCTCGGACAAGAAAGGGGCGCGGTGCAGGGAACGGGTATCGGTTTGATCGTGAGCAAGCGCCTGGTCGAATTGATGGGGGGCAGGATCGGTGTGGAAAGCACCGTCGGCGTGGGCAGCGAGTTCTGGATAGAACTGCCATTGGCGACGCCGCTGCAATCGGCAGCCACCGCTGAGAAACAGGCTCAGGCTCAGGCTAACGCGGCGCGCAGCGACGTGCTGTATGTCGAGGACAATCCGGCCAACATGCTGCTGGTCGAGCAGATCTTCGAGCGTCGTCCCGATCTGTATTTGTTGAAGGCGGAAAATGGCGCCGTAGGCATCGCGATGGCGCTCGCCCATCAGCCGCAGGTGATCATGATGGACATCAACCTGCCTGACATCAGCGGCATCGAGGCACTGAAAATACTGCGTGAACAAAAGGAAACGGCACACATTCCGGTTCTCGCCATGAGTGCCAATGCCATGCCGGGTGATATCAATAACGGATTGGCTGCGGGATTCTTTCGCTATATCACCAAACCGATTCAGATTAATGTATTTCTGAACGCGCTGGACGAGGCACTGAAAGCAGCAGAAGCAGGATCGAACAACACCACTACAACAGGAAAT
>Ga0307375_10000807_pt1 | contig 36614 bp, 35 predicted proteins | sample TR1MG_FD_202531 | JGI IMG/M metagenome (GOLD analysis project Ga0307375, IMG submission 202531) | Soil microbial communities from Risofladan, Vaasa, Finland - TR-1 | ecosystem: Environmental > Terrestrial > Soil > Coastal area > Acid sulfate soil | place: Finland: Risofladan, Vaasa | collected... | reverse complement strand
GGCACTCGATAAAGATGGTCCGGGACTGTATGAGCACTCTAAGACTCATACTGTAAAATATTTCAAGTCCCACCCTGGACTCCCATCTCAATGGCAGAAGATCTCAGACGACCCAGAACCGCCGGCAGATGAAGGAAGCACGGTTACTGGTTCCTATTTTGTACATCCATGGGATTTTAATGAGTCACTCAGTACATCAGGTAATGATTTCGGTTATGCCGGTGGTGAATCAATGATCGGCGGCGAGATAGAAACTTTTGCAGATGCCACCGGTTACGGTTGTCATTGGGTCCAAACTGGCCGATTCTTTTGGGAAGGCCATTGGGAGTATACCCCCAATGAAGCCACTGAAGGCGCTCTCCTTTATGGGGAATCTGAAACAAAAGCTTGGTCTTGGGCACATGATAGTGGTTTGACGTCCAAAGCTGGAGCTGGCATTAAGGCCGATGGTGGTTATGTCTTGGGTTTGGCTTATGCCTCAGGTAAAGGTGGAGACAAAGAATTTGTTTCCACCAGATTAGCCTTTGGAGCCAATTTTCATCAGAACAATGGTGCCAATGAAGTTGGATACCTTGCTGGCGGTGTGACTGCATACAATCAAAGCGGTCTGGAATATCTGGCATTTTCCCCTTGGGAAACGTACGAACATAAAGACTATGTAGTTGGTATTCTTGCTTCAGACTATACCCCCGATGTAATTACCAAGGGTAAATCTGAAGTTACTATCGATCCATATGGTGACACGAGATCATTTAACGCTATGACGGAAAACATGTCCAATATCGCTTTCACTGGATGTAATGCTCCCAACGTGACATTTGAGTCAGCCAGTGTTTATGGGAATGGTGTCGTTTCTGGCGTGATCTCGAATGGTAGTGCAGTTGCCGGCGGAACAGCCACATTTAACTACAACGGTTATACTACTGGCAATGGATCCGCTAACATGTACGGTACAGTTACGGTTAACCAAAATTCAACAAGTGCCTATGTTTCTGGCTCTTCTAGTGCCGTAGCCAATTCAGTACCTAACTAATCTTATTATGATGTGCTGATAAAGAAAGAGTCATCCCGGTTAATTCAAATCGGGGTGACTAATTAACATTAATTCACTTAAATTTGAAAGGATTTAAAAATGAAGAAAATTATTGCTATTATCGCATGTTTGTCAATTGTTTGTTTTGCAGTACCCTCGTTTGCATTTCTGGATGATAACTCGGTTGATAACTCCGTAAATGCGGATGCCAGCGTGGATGGTGTTGAGGCCTCAAACTATCTGGGAAACATTAACTCCGGTAATACAAACACCAATGTTGCAGCGCCCATTCCGGGTTCCGTTGGTTATGGTCCTGTCCTAAATTACTTTGGTCAGCCCCTTCCGAGTGAGGGATTCCAGCCTGTTGAGCAGTTGATCATGTATAGCTGCTGGTTTACCAATGGTACCCTTAAAAGTATGTTAAAGGGTGTCGAGGATGCTGAAGCCGAATTTAAAGTGGCCAATGTCGGTATTGCCGATGCAAGCCCGGCGGCTGAAGACGGAAAAACCAAATGGATCAAAGTCGTGATTTCCAGAACTAAATATGAAGGCCAGAATGTTGGATTCAAGGGTTTCATCACGGCTCGTTCAGATGACAAACGCACCACCATGACCGAGGTTATGGCAAAGGCCGCTCTGATCGCAGTTGAAAATGGATGTAACGTCATCCATTTTACCGCTCAAGGTGCTGTGAGAGACATTATGTCCAGCGGTTGGGGAATTGGTTTTAATACCACTGCAGCTCATATCTACAGTGATGATCTGACCAGGTCCAACGTAACAAGTGGCGGCATGGGGTATTCCAGTGCCAAAGCTGGCGTTCGTGATCTTCCCTGGTTGCAGGGTTTTGGTCTAGTCGACAATGATTTGACCTATCCTGTATTACTAGTGGCTGCTGCTCCGGATAATGAAGTTATCATCAATGGTAAAAAACAGACGTTATCGGAGTAATTGAGACAACTGTTCAGATAGTTAGAACATAATTAAAATCAGGGGTGCTTCGGCACCCTTGATTTTTTTGCCAATTTTTTTATGAAAGGATTATTATATGAAACCTATTGAACAAATTAAGATATTAGTTGTCGGTGATATTATGTTGGATAAATATGTTGTTGGCGAAGTAGGCAGAATATCACCTGAAGCACCTGTACCAATTGTTAATGTAACCGAAGAATATCATACATTGGGTGGGTGTGGAAATGTTGTTAGAAACATTGCTGAATTGGGTGCCAATGTTCACTGCCTTGCATCTATTGGTATTGATACAGATGGTATATTGATCGAGGAAGAATTGAAAAAGATTGGAGCAAAATCTCTTTTAATTACCGCATCAAAAACAACAACTGTCAAAGAAAGAATAATCGCTGATTATCGTAAAATTCAAATGCTTAGAATTGATAGAGAACGTGTTAAAACTATTAGGTCTGATATTGTAATAGAGCAATTTAAAAATAAATGTAAAAACGATTATGATATGATAGTCATTTCAGATTATGCTAAAGGAATGATTTCATACGAATTAATGCAGTTTCTAAAACAAGAACAAGACGCTAAAATTATCGTTGATCCGAAACCCATTAATAGCAGTATGTATAATGGAGTTTTTATGATTACACCGAATGATAAAGAATGGACAGAAATGCTGTTCGCATCTGCATATAACTTACAAGATGTTAAATTTATTCTTACCACAAAAGGTAAAGAAGGAATGCTTCTGATTGATAACATAAAAGAAGATAGTTGGAAAATTGATGCTGAACCAGTTCCTGTTTATAACGTATCTGGAGCAGGTGATGTGGTTGTTGCTATGATTGCAATATGCTTATCACACGGATTGAATGTTTTAGATTCGGCATATATTGCAAATAAATGTGCCGGATATACTGTAACACAACCACAAACATGTGTAGTACCAAAAGACAAATTCAAAAAGATTTACGAGGAATATTTCCAAGGAAACGTATAATGGCATGTGGAGCTTGTTCAAAAAAAGGTAAAGTAAGAAAACCAACCATGGACGTAAAACTCTTTAAACGATCCTTAGCACAAATAAGTAGAATGAACGATACGAATCTTTCGGATATATTCAACAATTTATTATTGAATTATCACATCAAGTGTCATATGATTTATGGTAGTAATATGAAAAACAGACCCATCAACAAAACATTCATTAACTCAATTGCTGACCTCCATAGTAGAATTGTGAAAGAAATAAAAAATAGAAAAATGAAACACAACACACCATTAAGAAAAATATAATTTTAATAAACCCTGGCTATATATATAAATTACTGAAAGGATCATTTGCGTCAATAATTTTATGAAAGGGAGGATAGATGGAAGTTTTCATATACAGTATTTTTAATCATTCTAAAAGTTTTATAGGAGGACTTTTTTGTTAAAATTTGAGCAAGTAAGTAACAAAGAGTGGAAAATCATTAATGGGGACAATGAACCTTTTCAATTAAGACTCGGGGCTTCCTCGGTTACCAATAAATTTCATATTGTAACCGACTACGTAAAACGAGTCGCTGAATTTCATGGACAGCCGTTCAGCGATTGGCTTCTTGACCTACTGAATCAATGTGCAGACCCTCAAAAAAGAGCTGGTGCTGTTACAAGTAATGTTGAAACCATAAAAAAATACTCGGATGAATATCTTGAATCCACTGAATTTGATTATGGTCAATTTGTTGATATAACAAAAGCGAAGAAAAATTCTATTCTCTTTTTAGCTCATGAAATTGAGCAAATTATCAAGTTATCATGTTATTTAAAAATCTACTCTCTCATTTCAAACAGTGAAGATTTAGGACTAGGAGAAAAACTTCACAGAACAGTTTACAATAGATTTGCGACCAATGTAATTGAAACAGAGGTTGCATCAAAAATCTTCGATGTAGTCAAAACAAAAACATTCAGATATAATCTTACAGACAGATTCATGTGGGATTACATCAAAACCATTCAGTGTAAAGATATCGGTACTCACATAATTGAGATCTTTAACTTCATTATGAATAATATCATTATTCTATGTGAGGCAGATAAAAATCCAATCACATATTTTGTTGGTGTTATTGATGAATCTGTTAAGTGGTTCTTAAGATCCGTCTACAAAGGAACAATTGTTTATGATGATGAGATTTCAACTGAAGACATTCATGGAATCCACATAAACAACTTAAGGACATATAGTTTCAATGATACATTAGGTCGATTAAAAGGTATTGCTTTTGAGAAGATTTATGATAAACTAGATCAGGAAAACATCATGACAATAGGTGATAAAACTGATCAATATATTATTGACTTCAATAATCGTTTATCATCAATACAGCACATTTCTCCTTTGTGTTCATGTCTGGTATTTCCATTATTATCCCAGATCACACAGATTTCATATGTGCATTTCAAGACAATCTCTCCTGAGCATTCTGCAGTTTTATCATATTATCTAAATAAGTTATTGGAGAAAACATTCAAAACAGAATATAAAAGTCTGTTTGCATTATTGGATTTCTATCCTGAATCCCAACCATCATTGAGTACAACATATAAGATCAAAGCGATCCATGAATTTATTGATATTCAGGATAAGACAAAAGACTTTTTTGGGTTCAATACCAAGATTCCCCCCCATAAAATCATTTGTCATTTCGTCGGACGCGTTTCGAGAATCAATTTTAAAAACCTATTGACAGGGCAGAAATTGTCGGGCATTCCGTTGAGTAAAGTGGAAACGGACATGGTTCATTTCTATACCCTGTTATTCGCTGGAAAGATGCAGTCCAAAGTTGATGAAATGATTCAGCTTATGAACGCAGATTTCTAGTTGGTCAATAATTCGGGGGTCTTTTATCCTTTCTACCCCCGAATTATTTTTTTGCCAAATAAATTTTTAGAACAAAATAACAAATATAGTGTGCCAATTGCTAGGAGGATTTTCACATGTCAGACGAAAAAAGTTTACAACATCTTGAAGAACTAATAAGAACAGCCAGCGACCGTTTACTTACCAAAGAGGAAAAGATTGGGTATATCATGAACCCAGAACTAAAACAAAGATTGTACGGAAAATTTCCTGAATGTTTTATTTCCTTAAAAAGAATGGGCAGAGATACATCAGCATACTTACTTCCACTATGTAACAGAGCTGGGATCATTGATCCCGAAGTTATACAAATATCATATGCTGCAGTTGGCAAACTATTAAGCGACTCCAGTGGAATGTACGATGTAAATGATCTACAAGCTATTTTTGATAAATTGGATAGGTTAAAAGCAAGATACAAAAAAGATATCCCCAAACCACCGCAACAAGCGGGAAGAAAAGCTGTAGTGACAAGAATGTTTAAAAACATTAAAACTCATTTAAAAACCGTTGAAGTTGCACCGAAGGAAGATGGCTAAATGAAATTACAATTCTTGGATGTAAATAAGTTTGCCAGTGGTTTGATCCCTGTGACAAGTACTGAGTTGAAAACCAGATCTGGAGAATTACATCCAGATGGTTTATTCAGCGAAAAGATATTTGGAGTTGAGGGTACACTAACCCGAAGTAAAAAATTTTCATATATCAAACTTAATACGGAAGTTGTCCATCCTGCTGCATATAAGCTATTGATAAGAATTGATAGACGATTGGAAAAGATGTTTAATACAGAACAATCATATTCTTTAGATTCAAATAATATGCTTTTAGCAGATAATGAGAATGGAGTAACCGGCATCCATGAATTTATTAAGATGTATCCAAAGCTTGTTTTAAAAGGAGGTACATCTGCCAGAGATAAAATCATTAAAGTATTGAAAGAGTCTTATAAACAAGGTTCATTATTTATTGATAAACTTCCTGTAATTCCTCCAGAATTGAGACCTATGTATGACGATGAAGCGGGGCGATTGGTATTGGATGAACTTAACAATATCTATTTGAATATTATACGCAAAGCATCACAGATTAAAAGTGTTGGAAGTGGAAGTGCATTATTTTCATTGCTTAATTTCTATCTACAAAATGCAGTCAACGACCATGATCAATTTGTGAGAAGTAAGATTTCAAAGAAACATGGAATTATCAGAGAAAACCTGTTGGGTAAACGTGTTGACTTCTCTGCTCGTGGAGTTATCACACCAGGACCAAAACTAGATGTAAATCAAGTTGGCGTTCCGTTGAGAATGGCTGTATCATTATTTGAACCCTTCCTTATGCATTATTTGTTATTCAATAAAAAATATCTATATAAAGATCAACTTGAAACAGAGATCAAACAATATATGGATGCTGAAGTATCGGTCGATACAATCAAACGTCTTATTAAGTCAGTAAAATCAGGAGATAAAATTCCGCCTGGTTTAAGAAGACTTATGTTTGATGCGGCTGAAATTGTAATGAAGGATAGAGTAGTTATTGCAAAACGAGACCCTGCACTTCAAGATGGTTCATATCGAGCATTCTATCCTGTATTAATTGAGGGAGATACAATTCAAATATGTACACTTCAGGTTGGAACATTTAATGCTGACTTTGATGGTGACCAAATGGCGTTGTTTCATCCTTTAACCAAACAGGCTCAGCAAGAAGCTAAAGATAAAATGATGAGAGGTCCGGGTAGTAAGCATAGTAGCTATGTTAATTATGAGTTAGGCAAAGAAATGATTGCTGGTCTTTATACAATGACAAAAGACGTGAAGTATGCAAAATCACCTGTTGCTGTAACTCCTGAAATGATAGAAAAAGGGACCGATCCTTATATTCCTGTAAAATTCAGAGGACAAAATACAACACTCGGAAGAGCAATATTCAATGAAGCGTTTCCAGCATCGTTTCCATTCGTTGATAAATTAGTAACAAGTAAAGTTGTTAATGGATTAATTCCTGTTATCATTGATAAATTCGATGAGGATGTAGCAATTAAGGTATTCTCAAAACTCGAAAAGATTGGTTTTAAATTTGCTACAATTATGTCTCCGACTATCACATTGGACATGATTCAAATGCCTGATAGTATATTAAGAATAAAAGCAAAGATTCCAGGATCGTCTCCAGCAGAAGCAAAAAAGTTAATTGATGAAGCAAATAAACTTATGATAAACCATTTAAAAAATACCGGTTTGTATGATCTAATGGAATCAGGAGCAGGAAAGGGATGGAGTCAACCATCACAAATCTTGATTGCTAAAGGTGTTATTGCAGATCCAAAAGGAAATCTGCTTGCTCCTATTGAAGGATCATTTTCGGACGGTCTAAAAACAACTGAATATTTTGCAGCTGCATCTGGTGCTAGAAAAGGTATGGCTGACCGTGCCTTGAACACATCAACAACCGGTTATTTTACAAGACAATTGGTGTATGTTATGGGTCCAGCAGAGGCTAGTGCTACAGTTCGTGATTGTAAAACAAAAAAACACTTGACACTTAGATTAACACCTGATTTAATTGGTCGATTAACTGGGAGATATGTTATAAGACCAAATGGAACTCTTGATCTATTTGATAAGTCAAAATTTAAAGCAGGAGATACAATTAGATTAAGAAGCCCTATATTTTGTGAGTCTAAGAAATTTTGTCATACATGTTATGGTAAAATGCTTCAAAGACACAAAACCCCTTATGTTGGAATCCTTGCAGGTTCATTGATCGGTGAACGTGGTACACAATTAATCATGCAGACATTCCATACTGGCGGAGCAGCAACATTAGTCGATCATGATATCTTACAGGAAATATTAGATAACGATCCTTTAATTGAAGTCGATCTAAAGAAATATTTAAGTCAGGTTGATAATAACTTACTTGTAAGTAAAGGTGCAAAATTAACAATAGATATGTCGAACTATGAATTGAATAACAACATTCAAATTAATGATGACCATATATGGGTTAATCATCTTCTTTCAAGAGTTGAGTTTTCAGATACTATATTTAACTTGATTCTTGACTATCCTGTTCACGTTAAAAAAGTTAAGATGGAAATGAATGGAAAAGACTATATAACATGTGAATATCTTTCAAATGATATTCTACTTGAAGTACCATTACAAACAGTAGAAATGAAAGAGCAGGTAAACTATGTCAGTCGTTTGCTTGGTGGAAAAGTTGTATTTAAAGATCCATCACATATGGTTAACAAGGTAATGAAAGTATATGGCGGGAGTATATCAAATCTTGATTTGTGCCATTTTGAAGTGCTAATCTCACAAGTTTTGAGAGATAAAGCAAACCAAACACTGCCTGCAAGATTAGGAAAGAAATGGGATCCAGTAATGATGAACATCAAAAACACTGTATTTGCATCTGGCTTTATCCAAGGTCTTGCATTTGAAAATATTAATAAAGCAATTGAAACAGGATTGATTTCAGAGGAGGACGTTGAACCTTCAATTCTTGGTAAGCTGATAACAGGAGAGGTGATACCTAAATGATTCAATATAAGTCGTTAATACAATACACAAGAGTTGTTGATGGTGTGAGGTTTCCGCAAAATTTAAATGAACCATTTCTACTTGTATATTTTTCTGAAAACTCTACGTTTGTAAGCGACTATTCAAAGTTGAATATAAGACGTGTTGATTTGAGACATGTTGTCATTCCTATAACCAGAATCCCTTTAACAAGGCTGACACCTGAATTAAGGAATCAATATAAAAAAATACAAATATTGGCTTATAATTCAAATATGAAATACCCGACAAATAAAAATCTTTTATACGACACTACATACTTTACACAAACGGTTGACAAAACTTATGAACCTACAACTTATAGACAAAGAGCCGGCTTCTTAATTCAGAGTCTTTTAAGATCATCATTTCAGGACTTTCCAGATAATTATAAAAAGATTTTGATTTATTCAATTGACATAACAAAACCAGTTAATTCGTTTGTCAATAGAAAAGTATTTGCATTAATCAAGCAGTTAAAAGAAAATGATATTTATTTTGATGATTTACTTCTTGTTATTGTGGATGAAAGTTCTGCTAGATATAGACAATTGATTAAAGATAGATCATATAAATTTGGTAGACTTCTTCCATATTTAAGAAGTATAAAAATCCAAAATACAGAGGAAGAGAAACAAGAAGAAATAAAACAAGCAACAGTAAAGGTTATGAAAAGCATTGCTCCTAATGTAGAAAAACCAGAAGGAGTAAAAGCTGCAGTTGGAGATTATTTGAAAAAGCACCCACAAAAAGCAGAAGAACTACAAAATGATGAATTGAGTGCAGATGATGTTGATAGATTAACAGTTGCATCAATTCTTTATAAAGCAAGTGGCAACTTAGAAAAATCAAATAGACTTGCTGCTAACATTCCGGCAAAAAGTATAAAAGTGGCTGTAAAGAAAGTCAGTAAAAAATATGAAGATGATTTATTGAAGAAAGAACCTTCTGTTGATCTCAGTGATTCTATTGTTACACAAAATCAAAATGTTCCTCAGCGTGTTGATGGAAAAACTCCTGAGCATATTTTTGCTAAACGGAGAATTGATTTTGAAACAAACTTAAGAAAAGACATGACCAATGCGTTTAAAGTTTTAGAGGGTAGAGATATTCCTCTAAAGTTTGACTCAATATCAGTTAAACCAAAACCTCAAAAAGCTGGAGAACTATCACAATCAGATGAGGCAACACTAGCTATTAAATTGAAAGATGCTAAAGGTCGAGTACAGGAAGTCAATTTAGATATTCCAAGAATTGATCCCAGCACAGGAACATTCAGAGTCAATGGAAAACGTAAATGCTTAATCAATCAAATTGTTTTGAATCCTATTAGTTTTCCTAAAGAGTATGACTCAAAATTTGAAAGTTCTTACTCGAGTTTTCATATTTATAGTAAGAGAACTAAGCGATTAAAATACCTAGAATGTTATATGGGTTCATTCAAATTGCCGTTTATGATCCTTATATCATTCAGTTTCGGTTTTGCAGAAACTCTAAGACAATATGGAATTTCATATAAAATTGTTGAAGAAAAACCCACTGGAGAGAAATATTTTACAAAAGTTCCTAGTTCTTATCTAGTTTTTGAAAATGTTAATACTGAGTTGAAAGAGGAACTTGTTTCATCATTTATTAATGCAAAGATTGATCAGTATGGAGTTGATGTAGAAAAGAATAAGTTTCTATCAAAAGAATACTTCAACGATCTAATTATTAAAATGACAGGGCGTGTGGATTCTACTTATCTGATAACAAATAACCTTGAAAACATTGTTGACCCAATTGTTAGACAAGTTCTTATCAATCAACAATTACCATTTGAACTTCCTATGATTATGCAGTATATGGCAAACAAATGTGTATTGGGTTATGTCCAAGATAGAAACGACATTACACATCAAAGAATTAGAAATTCAGAGTTGCTTGTTCACTTGGCTCAAAAACAATTATTAAAAGCATACACTGAATATCGTGAGCAATACTTAGCTGGAAATAAAGATGCGGTATTGAACGTTCCTGAAAATGTTGTAATGACACAATTTTCAAACCTTGAGATTGTTCAGGATATGGAATATGCAAACCCGCTTGAAGAGATGGCAACTATCACAAAGATTTCACCTGTTGGTAAAACGGTTGGTGGTATTCCTGACAAACAAGCAGTTCAACTTGATGCCCGAAATGTGCATCCAACATACTACGGAAACATTGACCCACTTGATACATCGGAAGGTTCAAACGTTGGTATCACACAACAATTAACCGTTGATGCATATATTACATCTGCTCGTGGTTTGTTTGGTCAAAAATCAATGAAAGATAGCGAAAGATCAGGTATTCTGTCAACATCTGCATCAATGATTCCGTTCATTGAAAATAATGAAGGCGCCCGAATCATCATGAGCTGTAACCAAGCAAAACAGATGTTACCATTAAAGAATCCCGAACCTCCAATTGTTCAATCTGGATATGAATCTCTTTTGACAAACAGTCTTTCAGATAGTTTTATTAAAAAAGCGCCTTGCACAGGTAAAATCAGTTCAGTCACGGATCATTATATTGATGTTGAATGTACTAAAGGAAGAAAACAAAGAGTTGATATTTCTCCTGTACAGTTGAAATCTGGGGTTGGTAAAAATACATTGAGTACATTCAAACCTGTTGTTGTTAAAGGGCAGACTGTAAAAGAAAAACAAATTATTGCTGAGGGTAGTTGTATCTCTGGAGGCACTATAGCACTTGGTAGAAATTTGGCTGTTGCATATCTTCCTTATAAAGGTTATAATTTTGAAGATGGTCTCGTTATAAATGAACGATTGGTTGAGCAAGATAAATTAACATCTCTACATGGACTTGATATTGAAGCCCTTGTAGATGTCAAAGACAGGATTGCTTTTATTACAGAGATTGGAGCAGAGACTCAAAAGGGAGATCCTCTATTCAGAAAATATCCTGGTGATATTGATGAACTACTTGGATACAATGAAGATGATGAAAATGTTGATACTTATGATGGTCAAATAATCATTAAAAGTCCTGGCGGTCGTGTTGTTGATATTGAAGTCTTTGCCAATGTTAGTACTGAAAAGTTTCCAATGCTGAAAGAACTGGAAGCCAGAACCAATAGAAAAACAAAAAAGCCAGAAAGAGAAAAATACACTCAACGAGGTATATCTGTCAAAGGTATCAGAATTCTATTTAGAATTGAGCAGGCACTTAAAATTGGTTTGGGTGATAAGTTGTGTAATAGATATGGTAACAAAGGTATCATTTCTTTAGTTGAGTCTGATGAACTAATGCCAAAAACTCCGTGGGGTGAGTCATTAGATATCATTCTTAACCCTCTCGGGGTTATCAGTCGTATGAACATGGGGCAGATATATGAGATGTACTGTGGATTAATCTCTCGTTTTATGGCTGATAAGATATCAAAGGGAATGACACAAACTCAAGCAATTGCATTATTTAGTGTTGTAATGAAAGGACTTGATACTTCTCCAAATGCAAAATTCAGTACACAGTTTATTAATAATTTAAAGAAATTGTCAAGTCAGCAATATAATAAAATGGTTGCACAAATAAAACAATCAGGATATGTACCAATGGTAATGCCACCATTTCAAGCACCAACATATAAACATATTCTTCCTGTATTGAAAAAGTTGGGATTGAAGTCCGGATACAAATTAAAACTTCCAGAGTTTAATACTACAACAAGAACAGAAGTTCCTTTTGGTTATTTATATATGTCTAAATTGGAACATATCGGTGAAGCCAAAGCTCATTCAAGATCAACCGGTCCTATGGTTGGAAAGATTGGTCAACCTACTGCTGGCAAGAGTCGTGAAGGTGGACAAAGAATGGGTGAAGGCGATACATGGGCGTTAGCTTCATATAACTGTCCTATATTATTATCTGAATTTTTCGGTCCAATGTCTGATGATATAGTAACAAAAAATGAAATACTAACAGAAATTATTCAGACAGGGACTGCAGATTTTAGACCGACAAAAGCTTCACCAACAAAAGATTTACTAAATGCATATTTCACATCAATGATGTTGAGGGGATAATAAGGAATGAGCGAAAAATCACAAGAGATGCTTCTTTACACAATTATTGAACCACCTGAATATGATGGTGATTCGGAAGCATTGGAACAAAGATATAAAGATGCATTTTATCAATCAAGCAAAATTGATATTCAAGATCAATTGAATACGAGTGACTTTAAAGATACATGGTTAATTTTACGCTCTGACATTCAGAATAAAACTATAAATCTTCAACGAATTTTTTCAGAACAAACATTAGATAAAATATTTGAGATTTATGATTTTAGCTTTTCATCTAAGATTTCATTAGATACTCAGTATGAAATAAACGATTTCTATGAATTTTTAGAATTTCTGGAGTATAATAACGAGAATTTTATTAGTTATGTTTGGACACTTCTGAAACCTGTAAATCTAATGAGATTTGATGTTGAAGGTTTCTGTAAACAAAATGCTGATAAAGTCATTCGTGAAATAGAAGAACAACTAGATGTCCACCCGCAACCCCAGTTGATTAACTCATTTCTCAGAACATATTATAAAGAGAAAATAATTGAATGGTTTATTGATCGAACAAATAGGTATAAGATCAATATCACAATTAAAATTTTTGAAGAAGGAGTATAAGACGAATGGCCGAGATCACATTGAAAGCAGGGAATGTAAAAGTAGAAGCATCAAGAAGCGACTTAATTTCAGTTGATGAAACTCCAGATGGAGTATCATTTGTATTTAAAGGTGGTATGCAAATTCTTTATATGAATCCTTATATGCCATCGAGTGCAAAACAGATTATAAAGAACACAGCAGACACAGTTAAAGGAAAGAAATTAATCTTTGAACTTGATAATGCAAAACGACCCGCAATGGTTGACGCAACGTAATTCATTTATATTAGATGTATCTATATATATAAATTACTGAAGAAGGAAAGTTTACCTTAAATTATTAGAAGACTTTGTGTAGTTTCAGTTATCGTGGAGATACAACTACTACATATTTAACTTCTAATTTTTTTCAAATTTAACAGAAGACTATTTGTATTTTCAGAGCGCTGAATGGTTCAGCATTTGCCTTGTAAGCAAAAGATCGGGGTTCAAGTCCCCTTGTCAAATACATTACCACTTCTGTTATAAATTTCAACGAAAGGGAAAGACTTTTTGTGATTCCAGTTTATAATCAATTGATGATTGCCAAAAACAAACATCACAGATCTATCTTTCCCCGTTTTCATATGAGTGGACTGGATGTGGTTTCAGAATTACAGGATGTTCAAACAAACCACATCCAATTCCACTCTTTTACTTCACACTAAAAAAGGGCATATAAATGTTTTACGTTCTCAAGAATTTTCAACTTAAAAGGGGGTAAATCGAATGTCAGAAGATCAACTTCAATTAGATTCAGGTATGTTACAATATGCACCAAAGGGTGCATACTATGAGGGAGCAGATGAACAATTCAACAGAGTTATGAGCATGTGGCAACATCTTTTCACACACGACAGATCTCTTTTTTGTTTGACTACTCTGCTTGGCGGCACAGGATTCTCCAAAGGTGCCATGACTCATATGCTCTTGTCTAATCCGCAGAGCGTCATAGGTACGGAGTTGGTCGTTGAAGGTTTAGCATTTGATTATGAAAGTAAGGTAATCAGATATAACCTTGACAAAGAGAGAACACCAAGAGCTCTCAAAAACCTTCTTATGCTTGCCGGTGGTGAGAAACATAGTCGAGTAAACAACAGTAGAACTCGTCATGTCATCTTAGAGTACATCTTTAACAGAGATCATGACTCATTAGATAATCTTGCGGTAAACTATAAAGGCAAGCTGAAAACATTAGTTAGACATGCTCTTGGAAAACAGGATCTATTTAAAATCCTGAACGGTAACCAGAAGTTGTTTGATAAATGGATTGGTCGTTATCACGCCAATGCATTTCCTGTACTGTGCTATCTGTTTGATAAAGAGGAACCACGTAATCAAGTTACTGCATATTACAAAAAGGTCACCCAGGTACTTCAATTGAAGGCAGCAGCTCAAGCAGGCAATGTTGAAGAATTTACCAAATATATGAATGGTTTGCCACATTTGACAGTCATGGGATATAGAAATACATACAAGATTCCTGTTGACCTTGATGCTGTATTTAAGAAAGCAAAAGTTGGTGGCCGTCAAGCACTGCAAATGGAAGCAGCAGCTAAACGGCAGGGTGTCAAATTGGAGGTAAACTATAAAAATCAAGACATCTATGATTTATGGAAAGCATTGTATTTCAAATTGTCAAGTGGTGATCTTGAAAATAGTGACAAGATTGTTGATGCTATTAACCATCAAAGTGAAAGGAAAGAAAAAATTAACATCGGTGAAGTCGCTGTTGTTATTGATGCATCAAAATCTATGCAGGGCAGCGAAACACGACCAATGCATCCATTCTTAACATCTCTGTCAATTATATCAATATTGGACAATATCAAGTCCGTAATCTATGTTGGTGGCAAGAATGTCCAAGTAGATGAAGCGTTAAGTGCAGTCATCCCAAGCGGTGCGAGTGATCTCTGGAGAGGTCTGGTCGATGCAGTTCTTACAGGCACGAAGAAAATTCTCGTAATATCTGATGGGTATGAAAATTCGCCAAAAGGTATGTTTGAGCATGTGTACAAGCATTTCAAAGATTCAGGTTACGAGTTTGAATTACTTCATATCAATCCTGTATTTGCTGCGGATTCACAACAAGGGTCTGGTAGAAAACTAGCAAAAGACATCAACGCCCTTCCTGTGACCGACTATAAATACCTAGAAACTGAGATCATTTTCAATCGTATGATCGAAAACACTGATATGGTGAAACAGTTACTAATTGGAAAATACACTAAATTAATAGGAGGATGATATAATGGCTTCAATTTTTGACATTCTAAACAAAGGCAGAGGAGTCGGTATTGGTCCAGTTCAAAGTGTCGATGAAATGACGGTTATACCGTTAATTGGAGGTAACCGTGGTGATGTAGCAAGTCCAAGTTCTCTGAGATTTGAGAGAACAACGAATTACGGATCCATGGTCTTTCACAATGAAGAATCTAAACCTGCTATCGTCCCATCAAACTATATGGTACGTGGCAGCGGTGCGCAAGATCATGCAATGTCAGGTTCTGGTATTGTAAAAGCTGGAGAGAGCAAGACTTTCACTACAGCATGCTGTATTGAGGAAACTCAAGGTGGATATTTATCCGACGAAGGCAATGAAGAAGATGTGTTGCCTGTTGAGTTAAGACGAAATCTTCTCAATTATGAAAAGAGAACAGAGCGTCACTATGGCAAATTGTGGAGTTCAATCAAAGTGTGGTTGCGTGGTCTGAATCTTAACAGACAAACAAGTGCAGCTCATTTAAGACACTTCTATGATGATACATCAGTCCGTAGTGCATTAGAACAATTCGCAGCAGAGTTTGAGCCGATTGAAGGTCAAATAGGTGCAATCATTATGTTCTCGGGGACACCGGTTGGTTTGGAAATCATGCCAACTACAGCCCATTGGGATGCGTATTGGCAGCAACTATTAAGAGGGTGTTATGGATCTGAACTTCTTCGTTTGAAGATGCTTGGAAAAGTAAAACCTTCAACTCTCATTTTACCAGATATTCCGGAATCCGCTGCTCCTGAAGATGTTAAAACAATCCTTGAGGAATTTATGAAACATCTCCAAGAAGAAGTTGTGCCTTTAGTTCAAGGGATAACCATTCAAGGGGATCGTTCAATCTCAAAGGATGGAAACCTGGAAACAAGACTCATCTCAACTGGAAACGGTGGTGGTGATGTTATTCTTCAGGATTCTGAACCGATTTATATTTCGTTAGTACTGTAAGGAGCAAAGTTGATATGGCATATGACGAAGTTACAGAGAAACAACTGAAAAACATTAAACGGAAGCTGGTTGCATGGGTATGGGAAGCACCAGCCAAAAAAATTATTGAGGTTAGTCTAATATTGGGAATTTCAATTCCCGGAAACTTACTTAATAAATTTACATCAAAGGATTTCGACTCGGAGTCGTAATTCATCTATGTGAATTTAGGTCAAGAATAGAAGGAATACCCTATTGCCTTTGGCGATAGTTGGGAATACTTTATTTTCTAATCCATATATATCTATGGATTTTTTAATAGAGTATTATCAACTATTGTCTTAGGTAATAGGGCGCCCCGAAAATTAAGACCTGAACCTTTTTTCGTCATTTTATTTTAAGGAGATTTACATGGAACAAGTGTCAACAGAAAAGTTCATCGAAAAGTTAAGGATCGATGTTTATCCAATTACTATCGTGAAGTTTCTCTTGAACAAAAAGAGGATATTATCATATTTTAAGAAGGCGACAGAAAAAGATTTTGAGATCAGGGTTAAATATACCACTGATCACTCCGATTGTAAAGTTTGCAAAGAAAAGGAATCAGAGGGAGTTCTTTGCAGACAACACACATCAATTCATCGAGTAGTTAACGCAACCGATGTTGGATACGACCTGGATACAAACGCATATTTCTATAAGAATGAAATATTCAGAATGGTCGGAAACCGACTGGTAGTTGTTTACTGTCCACACCCCAAACTTATCACTGGGGAAATTACAGATTCAAAAGTTAGAAAAATAAATCCAATCACGATTGAGGACCCTGCGTTGACAGAATTGCCCAAGTTTGAAAACATCAGAGAATTTATTTCGTCTGATTTACTTGATCAATATCTAAGATGTTGGTTCAATTATGAATTTTCAGTAGTAACAATACCCGTTGACAGAAACGGGCAAAATTGGTGCCTAGTGCCCAATAGATAAAAATCTTAGGAGGAACACCATTATGAGTTTTGAAGAATATTCTGATTTAGCCGGAACTGGTTTTCAGGGTGGCAGTGGAGAGAAAGTAGCTCCCGAAGAAGAGTTCTACCATAGTGTTTACGTAGCCGGAAAGTCAAGAAAGAATCATATCAACATTACAGAAGAGTCCGGTAAGTTACAGGTTCGTGGGGTCCAATATAATTTGGACGCTGTGTATATGATCATAACCCACACAAAAGAAGTGCTGTGTAATATTAAAAATGAAAAAGGGAGAGAGAGTATTGCATGTTTCTCATTTAAAGATGGTCCACCTCCCTGGTACGGAACCAGTAAATTGGGCGATGGAAGTGCAAGACAATGCCCGCAAACATCAGCAGAGCGTGCATTAAATGATTTCTGCAGTCCGTGTCGTGCTCAAATTCTTGTTGCAGGCATCTATTGTAAACAAGATGGAAGTCCAATTTTAACTGAAGACAAAAAACCCATTTTTGTATTTATCAGAGGTAAAGGTATGCGTTATTCAAACGTGTCCACATATCTCAATGATTGTTATATGGATGAGTTCTCGCCTCTATTCACACCTGCAACAGAAGATAGTAGAGAATTTGAAAAACGTGTTGTAAATAACAAACGATGCGTTACCAAAATCACAAAGGGTGAGGAACAATCAAGTTTTGGTGGAATGGTCAATGTCTTCGTATTACAAAAAGGCACCCAGCTTCCGAATGACTCAGTAATGAGTATCCTCAAACTCTCTAAACAAACTGTAAATAAATTTAATGAAAAGTTTGATTGGTCAAGGGGCAAAGAGGCAGTCGGTTATGGCGGGAAACCTAAAGCACCAGAAGGTGTAATGACAATCGAAGAAACAAATAAAGCAACCGGAGAAGAACCACAAGAAAATCAAAACGTGCCTTCTTCAGGTGATGCAAACAGTGGAACCAAGTTCAGTTTCGATGATATTAATTTCTAACAACACTTACCTTTGAAAGGATTTGAAATGACCGATGAAAGCAAAGAACAAGAGTTAAAATATCATGAGAGATTAAATATCTCCGTGTTGTCGATTGCAAAGATAAAAGAGTTACTTAAAGATGATATAAAAGATACTTTATTCGCTTGGAGTAAAGGGCGAATGGTTGACAAGCAATGTTACCACGTCATTGGTCCTGCCGGTGTTGGTAAAACACAAATCTGCTATCAGCTTGCGAATGAGCTAACAGATGAAATGTTTGGAGATTGGAATGAGAAAAATCCAGCTGACAAGAAAGAATTTGAAATCATTATGGTTAAAGCTCCTGTTCTTGCCAGGGACGATTTTATCATTCCTTTCCCAGTTATGGAAGAAAAACACGATCCATCATTCAAAATGCTGTATTCAGACTTTGTTCCGAAGAAAAAAGACAGCTATGGAATTTTCGTCATTGATGAATTTTCCCGTGGTGACCATCAGCTTCAGCAGCTGTTATGGCAGGTTCAAAATGAGTACGCTGTTCACCGGATGGAATTTCCGAAAAATTGGTTTGTTGTTTCAACTGATAATCCGGATGATTCTGAATACTCAATGGACAATCTTGAAGATGCAGCAGGACTTCGCCGTCAGCTTCATCTATATGTAGAAGTAAATGCTAAAGACTTTTTGGATTATGCAATTGCAAATGATTTTCATCCATTTGTTATCGAGTGGATCCAAGCACGCCCAGAACGTCTATATGATTTTCAAGCACAAAAGATTGGTTCTGTTTATGCAAACCCAGCAAGTTATGAGAAGCTTTCGGATCATTTATGGAAAATGCAAATAAGAAGAAAGACAATTGACTTTAATGAGATCGATCATAAAGCATCGGGGTTACTGAATACAAACATGACCCAGTTGTTTATTGAATTTGCTCGGGATCAGAAAGATATCAATCCAAAAGATGTATTCTATAATTTACAGAAAGTCAAACCCAAAATCAATGAGTTGTTGAAAGAAAACAATATGTCCAAATTGGGTGAGTTGATGATAGGGTATTGTACCTTCATGACAACCTCAATGCCGGAGTATGATGCAGACAAGCTGAGGAATGTACTTGATTTTCTATTGATGATGCCAATTGAAACCGCAGCACTGTTCATTTCACAGATTGATGGATTTGATCGTGCATCCAAACCATTCAAATATATGACTCAGATCCATCTGGCACTTTTGAAGAAATCTGATATTTATAAGAAAGAGTTTTACAACCCCATCGTCAAAGCTGGCGAAGGGAAAATATAAGGAGGCCTTATGCAAGCTACCTCCGATAGACTGAAAAATTTAATTGCAAGATTTGTTTTAAAATATAATTACTGGGGGTACTTATTTTCTCGGATCAGAAGACACGCCGACCCAAACTTACCATCAATTATGGGAGTTGGTCCTGAACCGGATGGAACTATATGCCTCTACTACAATCCAGTATTAGTGGATGGAACAGATGATGCAAATGTTACAAAAGTAATCGAACACGAAGGTATGCATCTATTAGACAAACATATTCCACGGTCTATTAAAATAATGTCAAATGAAACAAACCCACAAATGAAAAATATTAAGTTTGATATATGGAATCAAGCTGCTGATTGTGGAGTTAATCAACAAGCAAAATTCAAAAATGACTTTATTATCAATGGAAAAAAGTGGCCTATATGTTTACCCGAAACTATGAAGCTTCCGGAAAATAAAATATCTGAGTGGTATTATTTAGAATTACTCAAAAATACAAACATTGTTAAAATTATGATCGGTGGTGGAAACGGTAAGGGTGGGGATGGGGATAACGGAAAAAATCCAATGCCAGGTATTGGCGATCATGGTAAATGGAAGGGCAATCTAAAAGGCGTTGCTGATCTTGATGCTCTTGCTCGTAAAGTTGAGCAGCACGTAAGACGTCTTGTTAAAGACTCGGTCAAAACATTCAACAAAGATCGTGGTAGATTGCCCGCACATATAGCTGAATTGATTGATAAAAATTTGGCACCACCGAAAGCACCATATTATCAAATTATTAGAAAGCTTGTTCGTGGGTCAAGATTGAGTAAGTTCAAAAGATCCCCAACGAGAATAAATAGAAAACGAACATATGCATTTCATTTGAAGGATATAGATCTCCCTCAAATGTCACCATTTCCCGGTAAACAAAGGGATTTTACATTTGATATTGTTATTGTTCTTGATACATCTGGCAGTATGAGTGACGATGATGTGAAAGAAGGTTTGTCGGGTGTTAAAAATATACTCGAAAAAGACCGGCATTGTTATACAACAATTCTTGAAGTTGATGCTGGAGTTGAAAAAGAGTATGTTTGTAAAAGAGTCCATGATATACAGTTTAATATTAAAGGTCGTGGAGGAACAACTTTAGGACCTGGTCTTGAAAGAGCAAGAGAACTCAGATGTGATGTATGTTTGGTATTCACAGATGGCTTCACAGAAAATATTAATATGATCTCAAGAAAGAAACTCCCAAAGAAAATTATTTGGGTAATCGGAAAAAACGGTACAGCACAAAATGTTAATCAAACAGGGTTTGTGGTGCATATATGATAAGGACACCATTTGATTTTATCGTGTGGTTTTTGATATGGGAAATGGTTGCATATGCTGGTCAGGTTAGTAGACCAATTTTTCTATTGTTACCAATTTTCATATCCTATTATCTGATTGTAATTAGAAATGCAAACACAACAAAGGAAAACGGAGATTAGTATGGCGCAATACAGTGCAAAGGATGTAAGAGTCCTTGAGGAAGTTGAACATATAAGATTAAATCCAGGAATGTATATTGGCGAGACTTCAAATCCAGTTCATCTAGTTGAAGAGGCTCTTGACAATGCACTCGACGAAGCGCTTGCAGGTTACGCAAAAATTATTGCAGTCCTTATTGACACAAAGACTAACGTATATTCGGTTTTGGATAATGGTAGGGGTGTCCCCATTGAAGATGACACCCCTATCACTATTTCATCAAAGTTGTTTTCAGGAGCAAAATTTCAAGATAAAAAATCAGCATATCAGATCAGCTCAGGTCTTCATGGAGTTGGTCTGGTTGCTGTAAATGCTCTTAGCTCAGATTATCAAGTTGAGATATATAGAAATAAACAATATGCAATTTATCAATTTAAAAATGCCAAGTTAAAGGTAAAGAAAATTGATAAATATACAGGTGAATACCCATTCTCAACAAAAATTGAGTTTAAACCGAACAAGAAGTATTTCGATAGTCTTATTCCTGACATTGAACGAATAAGGACACGCCTGACAACGGCTTCGGCAGAGATGTCAAAAGATATAAGATTTGTATTATCAATTGATGGAAAATGGGAAGTAATCAATCGTGATATGACAACTCATTTTGCAAAAGAGTGCCTATCAACGAGAGATAAAATTCAAGTTACATTGCTGAACTCTGATAAGCCACCCGAGAAATTTCATGCATTGTTCACATACGAACAAGCTGGCGCAGCTACTCCGAAAATAATATCATCGGTAAATCTATTGCCCGTTAAACTCGGTGGGTCTCATGTCAATGCCTTTTATGATGTATTAAAAGAGTTCTTTCAAAAACAAGCAAAGAAGCATGGATATAATTTTCAACCAACAGATTGTTTGTATAGATTGCGAGTATATTTCATGTTGAGTTTGATCGAACCAAAATTCTCGGGTCAAACAAAAGACTCGTTAATCAATGTAAAAGGTCATTTTGACAAGTTTATGAAAGATTTCCGTATTCAACTTGAAGGATTTGCACAAGCATCAGAAGTATTAATGAAAGACTATATGCAAAGATTTCAAGAATATAGAACGAAATTGGATTCAAAAAAGCTTGTTTCAAATGGAACACCAGGAAAACGAGCATCGACAAAATTCACAAAATTAAGAGATTGTACAAGTCGCCAAGGCGAATTATATATTGTAGAAGGCGACTCAGCAGGCGGGTCAATCATTCAGTCAAGAAACCCAGCCATTCATGCAATTCTTCCATTGAAAGGTAAATCAATTCCAAACATAACAACCAAAAAAGATATATTGAAAAACAAAGAGGTTGGTGAATTAATCAAAGCTATCGGAGCAGGAATTGATACACATTTTAATATCAATAAAATGAGATATCAGAAAATCATATGTGCTACAGATGCCGATCATGACGGAAATCATATTGCATGCCTAGTAACGATGGTGATTGCAACATTAATGCCTGAAGTTGTAAGTTCAGGTAGATATTATATTGCACAAACTCCATTGTTTGCTATCAATGAAAAGAAAGCGTTTATCCCATTATGGAGTGATGAACAATTGGAAAAGGCAAGAGCAGACGGTCGAACAATAACACGGTTTAAAGGTCTTGGTGAATTATCTCCCAGGCAATTAAAAGTTTGTTTGTTGGATGTCAAGACAAGAAATCTCGTGCCGATAAAGTACAGTACAGATATTGGAAAATTAGAAAAACTATTTTCGAGTGCTGAAGAAAAGCGAAAGCTGGTCGTAAAGGAGTAGAAAAAAAGATGAAACCTTATATCAATGTTTCATTCGATTTAGAAAAATTGGGTGACGAAGGACTAGCAGCATTATTTGAGATTGAGAAAAAATTCCTTGAGATCGGAGTGTCATTTGATACAGGTGCAGGGTTTGGCCGAAGAGATTGGGAATGGGATTTCAGTCTAAGGGGTCCAGTACAAATTACGATACTTGAAAAGGAGGAAGAAAATGAAACATAAAGAGGAAACGAAATTCACATTATGTTGTCCTACTGATTGGGGAGGGTACGGTTGCGGCAAAGATCATGTTGTAATGGAAGGAAGCGGTTTTAAAACTCTTTGTGGAAGAGAACTCACCCCAAGAAGATTTGATAGTGGTATGGACTCTGGAGATATATCATCACAAGAAAAAATGACAGACTTATCAGATCGAGGATGCCTTTCTCATTGTGTATGCCAAAAATGTATGAAAAGTCTTATCAAATTGGGGAAAACTTATAATGTAGAAGTCAAGCCAATTACTTGGGTATTATGAAAGGAGGAAGAACTCATTGAGGAAAAAGACTCTGACCATTAATTGTGGTGGATGTGACTTTTGCTCTGTGAATGATAAACAATCGTTTATATGTTCATGGGGAAACGGAAATCCAAAAGTCATGGAACCCCAAAAAGGAAAGAAAGTAATAAAGTGCAATCTTATCAATAAGAAGGTGAAATAATGCCCTATATTATAGATAGAGACAAAAAAGACATGGACGAGGCTATTGATAATCTATTCAGATTTCTTGATACTAAAGGTAATCTGAATTATGCAATATGTGAGTTAGTCGGTAGGGTAATTTTAGATACAGGCGTAAATTATACAAATATGTCTGAAAAAATTGACGCGGTACACGATGCTGAAACGGAACTGAGAAGAAGACTACTAGATGCATATGAAGATATTAAGATGGAACAAAACGGTGACGTTCCCAGCTTCATAAAAATTTTAGAAAAAATGAACTGGAGCTAAAATGGAAAAGGCAGATTTTTATGTTGGTTTGGGACTTGGTGCGGAATGGATTGGAAGTGTCCCGAAGTTCGGTGAGATTACATCCATATCAACACCAATCTTACTTCAAGTTAATCAAATCATGTATGAAGAACTGGTATTCGACTATATCAGATCATGTAAAGGAGTTGTTGCAAATCATATATGTCAATGGCCTTGGGAATGGATGGATAGTAGAATGACAGAAAATTCATACTTTTTTGATCCCGAGACAGCGAAAGTATATGTATCAATTTTTGGTGGGGATTTATTAGATCCAATAAAAATCATTCAGGGGGAAGATTTAATGGCAGCAAATACAATGCTTGGATGTCCTGATTTCCCAACAATGATTGAATGTGTTTGCTACGAGGATTCAGAACTTTATGGATAAGCGTTTACCATTCCTGTATAGGGATTACGGAAGATATTCTAACTATAGAAACTTCCCATTAGATATTGATGGTTTAAAGCCAGTTGAACGAAGAGTTTTATTATCAGCTTATACTATCGCAAGACAAAAGTTTGTAAAATCGAGACAAGTTGATGCATACACAATTGGTCATTATCATCCGCATGGTGAATGTTATGGCACAATTGTTCAATTGGTTCGTCAAGGATTTTTAACAGGGCAAGGAAATTTCGGGACAAATATTGGAGTCGAACCTGTTGGTCCAGCAGCTCCAAGATACACAGAGTGTAAAATAAGTCCTAAAATTCTTGATATGGCATTTAAGTATATTGACCATGTTCCATTTGTTGATACAGAACTTGGAGATAAAGAACCGTTGTTCCTTCCAACAAAATATCCTGTATGTTTAATGGGAACAGAGTATACCCAAGGTATTGGATTTGGGTTTAAAACATTTATTCCTTGTTATCATCTTAAAGATTTACATCAAAGATTGCTGGGGTTATTGGGTTTACGAAAAACTAAACCAATAATTTCACCTATTACAGATTGTATAATAACTTCACCCTCTTCTGTGCTTAATGAGTTACTGACAACCGGAAAAGCTAAAATTGAAGTTGATGGTGTTATTGAAGAAAATGCACGAACCAATACAATCATATTGAGGTCGTGGGCACCAGGAAAAAGATTTGAATCAATGTTAAATAAATTTTCAGCTGAGATGGATACTGGAATGATTGGATTTTCAGATCTTTCGTCAGTTGATGAGACAAAAATTGTTTTTCAAGTTTTGAGGGAAAGAAATAGAGATAAAATATTTATAGATTTTCTTGAAAAGATCAAGGAAGCTATCAGGGGCACAATATCATTTGAAACAAATGTTGTAGATTTGGATCATGAGGTTCTTGTAAAACCAATTGATTCGATGTTGTTAGATACATACAAAATGTTCACAGAGGTGAACGAAAAAATGTTAAAACATGCGATGTCCAGATTAAATGAAAAGATAATTGAATACAATACATTGGAGTTAATAAGAAAACCATTAAGTCATTGTATTCAAAAAAATTGGGACATTGAGACAACCCTTGATATAATTACGAAAGAAACGCCTGTTTCTAAAGAGGTTGCTTTAGAGATGATTAACAAATACAGAATAAGCAAACTTATGACTTTAGATACAGACACAAGTGAATTAAAAAATAAATTGCAAGGATTTACAAACGACTTAAAAAATCTAACAAACTATGTGTTAGAACAATATAAGGAGATATGAAATATGTTCAGAGTTGAAAAAAGGTTTACATTTCCTATGGGTCATAGATTGAGCAAAAATAAAGGGCGGTGTTTTTCAATTCATGGCCACAATTTCATAGTATTAGTTGGAGTTAAAGCTTCAGATTTAGATGAAAATGATATGGTCATTGACTTTTCCAACTTGAAAGCATTGGTTGGAGGATTTCTTGATGGACTAGATCATTGCTTATTATTAAATGAAGCAGATTCTGATATGGCAGTAAAACTTTTAGGTCTCGGAATGAGAGTAATTACAGTTGATCATGATCCGACAGCAGAAAAGTTGGCAAAAGATATATTTGAGTCAATCGAAAAAGCATTAGACAAAATGTATCCGCAGGTTCTAATGGATTATGTGACCGTGTACGAAAATGAAAATTCAAAAGCGACATATTCATTAGAATAATGGACATTTTAAAGCGTTCAGGAATATTAATACCAACTACACATAGGAATACACGGTCATATGTAAACGTCAAAGAAAAGTTGGAAAGAAGAACGCGTGGTTATGGAAATTCCGCCATGACAATAAATGTATTTTATCTGGAGTCGGAGAAGTTTCTCTTGATTCCGAGGAACTTCCCACTCCAGAATTATTTTAGTAATATTGAAATTCATGATCATCGGCATCATGGACAACCTATTGAAATAAATCACAACATTACGCCGAGAGGTGAAGTGCAAGAAAGAGCCATAAGATATATGATGTCCCATGAAGATGGTATTTTGCAACTGGCACCTGGTGTTGGAAAAACAGTAATCACAATATATATGATTGCTAAAAGAAAAGTGAAATCATTGATATTGGTTCATCGAGATCCATTAGCAATACAATGGAAAAATAGACTTTTGCAATTCACAGATATCAAAGAAGAAGATATAGCACGACTATCAAGTTCAACATTTAAAGAAGATTTGGACAAACCAATCATCATATCAACCACACAAACGTTCTTATCATTGTTGAAAAGAAAGCGTAAAGACTTTCTTATAAAACTTAATGAAGCAAATATAGGAATATTTGTAGGTGATGAAGTACATACAACAGTTGGGGCTCCAACATTTTCAGAATGCTCGATTCACATACCATCAAAATATACATATGGATTAAGTGCAACTCCATACAGATATGATGGCAATGGAGACATAATTGAATACCATCTTGGAGAGGTATTTTCAGATGATGATATTCAAGGCACAATGGATGCCAGAGTCACGGTTGTGATGTTGGATTATCAAATAGATACACCTTATAGGACGCAGTATATACGGTATGGGGGTGAGTTCCAAAGAGCAAGATACCTTAATCTAATTAAGAAGTCAAAACCGTTTGTAGAGGTTGTGAGGGGTTTATTGAGGCGGTTTAAAGACGATAGACAGACCATATGTATTGCTGAAAGAATTAACTTAATCGAAGAGTTGCACAAGTGGATGCCGTCAACAAGTAAAGCTATGTTTTGTGGAAAGGGCGGTCTTGAAACTCTTGATTCTCAACATACATTTGCAACACCCGGTAAATGTAGAGACGGAGTTGATGCTCCTTGGAAAGATACAGTTATAATGACGTCTCCAATATCAAACATTGAGCAATTAACCGGAAGAGTAATCAGAGCAAAAAAGAATAAAAAAACACCAATTATAATTGACATGGTTGATTATGGCTGTGAAAACATTTCACAGACGTTTTATATCAGAAAAAAATTCTACTTAAAAAAGGGATGGAGGATTCAATATGTTTTATACAAGGATGGTAAATTAAAACAAATTGATGAAAACGTTGCCTCAGCAATCATAGAGGGAGGATGAATGAAATTAAAAGTAGATTTTATTACAAATAGTTCAAGTGCATCATTTATAATATTGAGAAGTAACCTAACTCATGTACAAGAGTTGATGATTATCGACCATTTAGAATCAGCAACCATGTTTATGCAAAGAGATGATGCAGACCGCTACAATTTTGGATACATAGGCAAAGGGGAGGAGTGGAAAATTACCATGGACGATAAGAATCTATATGGCTTTACCTCAATGGACAATTTCAATATGATCGGTTTGTTTGATGCAATTGGCGTACCAATGGGATTTGTTGATTATGATCACTCATAAATTTAAAGACACGCCACGTCTTAAAGGAGCCATTAAAGATTTATCAACAAAAGAAGGAAGCCCGTGTATTGATTGCCTTGTCACTTCATCATGTACAAGATCGTTTATAAGTCACAGTGCATGTCGGGATTTTGCAGAATTTGTTCAAGATATACTTAATAAAGCAGGAGCAAGAAAGAGTTATGAAGATAAAAATTGACTTTATTACAAATAGTTCATCTACAGCATATATTGTCTTTGTGCCAAATAATTTTGAAGTCACAAGTACTCAGGCATACGAAGTATACAAAGATACCCGTAACGGCTCAGATGGAGAATTTACTGACGAAATATTTGGAGATATTGAAGAAACTCTTGAGTCATTAAAGGAGGGCGATGTATTATGGTCTTATGGAGATGATGGAAATCCAGACCCACCAATATATTATGCAGTATTAGAAATATGTAATATTAACGGTTTTATCGTTGGGACTTCATCAGTAGGAGGCGAAGGAAATAACTCAATAATTGGGATTCGGCAAGAAGATGTTATTGACATTTTGAAAAATAATATTGATTTGGTTGATCTTACACAAACGTTAACCAAGGGAGTAGAATTATGATACGAAACAAAAAAGGCTTCACTTTAATTGAGTTGATGATTGTTATATCTATCATTGCTATAATATTTGCGATTGCAAGTGCTAACTATATTCGCTACAAGCAATCTAAAACACAACAGACACAAGTCATGACTCAGCAGGAAGATAGAATAATGGAAAAAGCAATTAAACCATTAGTGCCGCAGGAAGAAACACCCACAGATGAAGGAGAAAGAAAAATATTATGATACGAAACAAAAAAGGGTTCACCTTATTTGACTTGATAATTGCCATTTTTATCATTCTTATATTTATTGCAATTATAATTCCTGATTCTCCCAAGAAATATACAACGCAGCAGACACAGGGCATGACTCAACAGAAAGAAAATCCAGCTGATAAAGGAAACAATAAAAAATTATGAAATTCGCATTTATAGCAGATATTCATCTTTCAAGATACGGATCAGATAAAATTGAAGATGAAACCAATTTACCTGAACGATTGCATAGTATTAAAAAAGTGCTATATGAGATTGCCAATTATTGTATCTCTAATAATATATTTACAATCATCATCGGCGGAGATACCCTGCATGGAAAATCTGTAATCTATGCAATCGCTCAGGAAATTATGATTCAATATTTTAAAGATTTTGCCCATCTTATTACATTTATTGTAATTGATGGAAATCATGATCTTTCTGGAAAGAGTGATAATGTTGTATCGGCATTAAGATCTCTTGAAAACATTCCGAATGTTGATTGGGTTCCGTATAACACAACTAGTTTTATGGAAAAAGAAAATATGCTTCTGGTCCCATACTCAACAAAACTTCCAGAAATAATCAAGGATCATAAAGCAAATATTCTAGTTTCACATTTTGGTTTGAGTGAGGGTATATTAAACTCAGGAATGAGCATTGTATCTGAAGTTTCATTGAAAGATTTAATTGGAAGATATAAATTAGTTCTTCTTGGACATTATCACAAACCACAGGAAATAATTCGTCAAGACATATCTTTATATTATTGTGGATCTCCAATTCAATTAGATTGGGGAGAAAAGAATGATATAAAAAGATTTCTGATTGTTGATACCGATACTTTGGATGTTCAAAGCATTCCAATTAATGAGTACAAAAAGCATATTGAATTTGAAATCAAATCTGGAAATATTGATGAAATATTAGCAGCTGCTAAAAAAGCCAGAGAAGACGGCGACCATGTAAAAGTTATAATGAGAGAAAAAGTTGATCTGACAGATTTCAAAGGTGAGTTCAATGTGGTCGACAAAACCGAAGCTGATATTACAGATCGAGGGATTACAAGTTCAATGAGTCAAGAGGACAAGATTTTGAAATATCTAGAAATCAAAGAAATTCCTGAAGATCAGAGTGAATTATATGCGAAGGAAGCTTTTGATATTATGCAAAGTTGCGAGGTATAAATGAGAGAAATAACATTTCAAGAAGTGGGAATGGAGAATTATGGTCCTTATATCGATCCTATGATTCTCACGTTTACAAATAATACAATAACATTAATGACTGGTCCGAATGGTATTGGCAAAACAATGTCTCTGGATGCTATTCCGTTTACATTGTACGGCATTACGTCAAAGGGCGCTAGAGGTGATGATGTTGTAAATAATGTGATTGGTCGTAACTGTAAAACGTGGGTGAAATTTAAAATCAATGAAGATCAATATATAGCGACTCGCTATCAAAAATATACAAAGCGTGGGAATACAGTTATTCTGAATAAAAATGGAGTTGACATTAAATCAGGTCATCGAGAAGTTTTGCCTGATATTGAAAATTTGATATGCCCAGCTAAATCATTTATGAATACATTGATGTTTGGGCAAAAGGTAAAAGATTTCTTTACAGATCTAGTTGATTCTGATAAAAAAGAAATATTCAGAAAAATTCTTATGCTTGAAAAATATATTGCTTACTATAAAGAGGCTGATAGACGATTAAAAGAAGTCAGAAATGAAAGCGACAATTTAATAAGTCAGCGAAAAATTAAAGAAGGAATTTTAGCTGATAATATTGAGCAGATTAAAACGCTTAAAGCACTAGAAAAGAAATTTTATGAAGATCAAAAAATAATAATTGCTCGATTAAAAGGAGATCTTGAACACAACGAACGTCTTTCCGAAAGTTGGAAAAAAGAACTTTCTGAATTAGAGCAAACTGTATTTAATATTGATATATTAACTGATGAATTAACTCGTATAACAGTTGAACTTGAAAATATGGATTCAAAATATCAACTAAAGGCTAGTGAGTTAAATGGTCAAATGGATCAAAAGAAATACGAGTTAAAGCAAGCAGCGGATACAGCCGAAAAGAAAATCAGAGAAACAACTAATGCCGCACATGAAGCATTAGTAAGTTCAAAAGAAACCATCAAATTAAAACTCGATGAAGTAACAGATGAAGCACGCCAAGAATTGCATGCTCTTGATACAAAGAGAAATGAGATAAAATATGATAAAAGAAATCATGAAATTGAAATACAAAAAATCAAGTCAAATGTTCTTGATCAAGAGTTCTCAACGTGTCCAACATGTGAGCAGGAAGTGAACGAATCAACTCGAGCATCATTATTAGAGAAGGTTGAGGGTCACCAAGAAGCTATAGCAACAAACAATAAAGAGATTGAAGCTATTTTAAATGAAATATCAAAATCAATTGAATCTAAAACTGAATTACAGATAGATATAAAGATTGCAATCAAGACTATGGAAGATCAGATAAAAGCTCTTAAGCTCGGAGAACAAGAAGAGTATTCAAAAATAAACGAGAGATTAGCTCAAACATTTCAAAAGGTTGATGACTTAGCGAAACAACAAACGGAACAGCTTGAAGAAAAAGCAAAACAAGAGAAAAAAGATTTATTAAAAAGACAAGCTGAAACATCTGAATTGAAAGCTGAAGCGGTTGAGCATCAATCGAAGATAGACGGTATAAAAGAAACTATCAAAAATTTAGATAATGGGCATACTATCATTGAAAATAACATCAAAACAGAAGAAGAAAAAGAATATGATAGAAGTCAATTATTAAAATATCAACAAAGAGAAATTGACCTTAAATCAACAATTAAACAAATCGCAAATGATGTAAAGGGATTTACAGCGAGAGCAGGAGTGTTGGAATTCTGGAAAACAGGATTTTCATCAGCCGGAATGCCATCTATGTTGATTGATGAATCAATTCCTTTTATGAATAAAAAGGTTGCAGAATATTTAGATATGTTGACAAATGGTCGGTATATTGTTTCATTTGATACTCTTGCAGAAACAAAAGCGGGCGAGTTTAGAGACAAAATATCTGTTAGAGTTTTGGATACTCACACCCAAGCAAATTCAAGAGTTCAGTTATCGGGTGGGCAAACACGAATCGTTGACATAGCAACAATATTGACACTCGGTGAGCTACAAGCGAATATGCAGGATATGAAAATTAATATCTTATTATTTGATGAAATATTCGACGCACTCGATGATGAAAACATTGGATATGTAGCAAAGGTGTTAAACAAACTAAAAATAGGAAAATCAATCTTTATAATTTCACATCAACATCAAGACCAAGTCGAAGCAGATGAAACGCTGGCCTTGAGTTAGGAGTTCTATGAAAATAAAAACTGATTTTGTAACAAACAGTTCATCATCATGCTTTATATTGGCTGTTACAAAAGAACAGTTACCTGATTTACAAGATCATGTTAAAAAGTTAGATAAACATCCTGATGCAGGTAATGAGGGTGTAAGAATCTATAAAACATTTAAAACAAAATATCAGCTAGATAGATATACAAATAATGCTCCTATGGATTGGGTACAAAAAGCAAGAGGTCCTCAATTCAAAAATTTAAGCAAAAGACTATATAAAGTATGTTTAGAGGTTATCAAAGACAAACATTACGCAGTTTATATGGCAATTGATTATAACGTGGTTGATAAATTCCACAGTAAATGGGATGAACATATTATCGAACGTGCATATTAAGAGGTGAAGATGAGTTTAATACGAATTGTAAATTGGGTCTTGACAAGGAAGTGTAATTTAAATTGTGAGTATTGTGCAATCGTAAAGAATTACCCCGAAATGCCAATGAATTATCCAAATATAAATCACTATATGAAGAATGAAATGTCAACGAAAGTTGTTATAAATGCTTTGAAGGCATTTAAGAAACATAACCCAAATATATTTAACATCTTTTATGGCGGGGAACCCTTATTAAGGAAAGATCTGCCTGAAATCATAAATTTCTGTAATGAGAACCAAATATACTATACAATTATAAGCAACAATACCCCTGAAATCCAACCGTTGATGAAACGCTTATTTGAGGAAACCGATTATGTCGAAGGATTTACAAGTTCAGTAGATCCAATATTCCATCATACGGGATATGCTTCAGAGGATCGAATTAGAAAAAGCATTGAGGGAATGAAACGATTGAAAGAAATTCAAGCAAGGGGTGATGTAAAAGATGTAGTGGCTGAGATAACAGTCATGAATGAAAACAAACATTTTCTATATGACTTAGTATATGAATTAAGTCGAAATGAAATATACAGTGATATTACTTTTGTGGATATTGCAAAAAATGACTATTATGATTTTTCAAATGTCAGAAGAGATGATCAACTTGTAAGGCCGTCATGGGAACTTGCTACGACATTTGCTGAAATGATACAGGATACCAGTTTATATATTCACATGAAAGATGTATTGCTTCCAAAAATGTTTGATACATTACCATCAAATTTTGACTGTGAGTTGGAGCGTGGACTTCATAATGTAACAGTTGATGCAGACGGAACGATGAGATTATGTCTTCGTATAAGGGGAGTATTGACTCCAAATCAAATCAGAGTTGAAGATCTATTTTCTAAAGATGACCCAAAAGAGGTATCCCCTTTTGCTAAGATGTGTATCACAAAAGATAAAGAGAGTTATTGTAAATTATGTAATCACTCATGCTTAATGATGAGTCAATATATTGATGGACAAACAGTAGAGCATATCAACGAGTTAGTTCATCTAGATAAACGGGAGGGCTGATAAAATGCCACAAGCAGATCATGAGGTTATTCGTAGTGCTGTTGAATTTTGGGAAAAATTATATCAAGTTGGAGAAGCAAAAGTAAAATTTGTTAAAAAAGACGGTACAATAAGAATTATGAAATGTACTTTAGACTTTAAAAGGATTCCAAAAACACAGCATCCGAAATCAGTAAATATGCCAAAAATATTAAAGCTTATGCAAGAAAGCGGGATCATTCATGTCTATGATCTTGAAAAGAAGGATTGGAGATCTGTTCCATTCAAGCAAGTTGATTGGCTTGAGTTGGAAGGAGATCAAAATCGACGATTTAAAATAAGACCATTCAAAAGGCAATAACATATGGGAATTTTAGAACAGTTGTTAAGCGAAATAAAAGAACCAGATTTAACCCATCAAGTCAGGGTTATATGTGATCAAATTATCAAAGAAGAGCCAGTATCTAAATATGCTGAACTAAATCCAACAGGACCAAGAGTATTTCTATCTATTGAGGTTCCTGGAAGAAACAATAAAGAAATTGGATTTCTTACATTAGAAAGAGAAGATGTGGAAGTGTATTGTGCAATATACAGTACATTGGAGAAATATCGAATCTCAGAAAATCCAGAAGAAACGATTGCTCCTCGTCGAAGAAAGGTGTGGGTTATTGATGAAAATAAGGCTGAAAAGATCTTAACCCAATTTGCGAAAAAACTTAAAATGTTAAGGGGATAAAGAATGGCAGAACCCAGGCAAGACAACTTGGTTCAAGAAATCAGGTTTAATGAGAAGTATGCACATCTATTTTATTCAGAGTACATTCCTGAAAAATATGAGGCAGATTCACTTCCAACTATTAAGAAAAAGACGTTATTTACACAAGATTATATTAATCGTATTGTATCAGATGGCGGAGTGGAAGGCGGTATACTTCCACCGAATTGTAGATATATCGAGGAATTGGAAAAAGGTTATATAGTGGTGGTTGAAGAACCTCCCGCATATAGAACCATCAAAACAGAACTTGGTATGGACAATGAGTTGACTAGATTAAAAGAAGATGGAAAACTTAAAATGTATGGCTTACAAAATTGGAGAAACGAAAATCCAACTCGTCCATATACTTTCACATTAGCTTTTCCGTACGTCATCTTCATATTTTATATCACCAAATATAATGAGGTTCATGAAGGTCAAATTTATTTAAGAACCCAGCAAATGAGCGGTATGTCAGATTATCTTTTAAAAACACCCGCAACAAATATAGCAGATAGCCAGCGCATCTGTTTCGGAAGTTACATCAGAGGTCAGCAGCAATCATTCACAGCGGCAATTCAGCATGCTATCATGACATGGTGGGCCGCATCATTCAATGCAGATTATACATATAACTATCATGCCTATAAAAACATTCCTATACTTAATAGCTATATTGAGTGGGCATATATGAGTCAAGTAAATCCAATGTTTATCTACAATGCTGACTGGATCAAAATGGAAGCGACAATCGGTCAACAGATTGAAAACACAAAGAGATATTTATGCTTAAGGGGCAAGAGAACATTGGGATATAAAGAACTTGCTGACATGTTCTATTCTCCACAAGAAACCGGAGAATCAATCAAACCGACATCGAGATCCAAAACCACAATAAAATTGTTTTATGATATTGCTCAAGGTACATATCTCGATTCAAAGACAGATTTGAATGTTGGTGACTCATTTGAAACCAAGAATGGAAAAATGGCTTTTGTGGACTCTTTTCTTGGGTTTGCAGATGGAAGCGAAGTTAAATATATTCAGATTGACATTGAAGGTCGTAAGTCACTTCTTAAGGTTACCGAGTCATCTCGTAAATATCTGGCAAAACAAATTATAAAGCAAAGACGAGCCGATAAGGTCGTATTGCCAAGTGGTGTTTCTATTAAACCTAAAGATATTGTTGCTATGAAAGTCGGTTCAAGCGAAATATACCGAAAAGTAGAGTATATCAGAAAAAGCCGTGGTATGGAGGGTGAGGATATTCTTGAGGTTAAAATGGGAAACAATTATTATCTTTCATCGAATTTAGATGCAACAATCTTTAATATAGACTTTCCAGAAATTGATGGAATAAAATTAAACAAAAAGGATCAGTATATCATCATAGGAGATGTAACACACTCAGGCGGTATAACCAATGGCTTCAGAATGCATTACCGCTCCATTGATGTATCCGGACAAAATCTTGTTGCCAAATTCTTAAATGCCCACCCAGAGCTTAAAACGCATGACAGAACTGTTTCACTATCATCTTCATCAGGAAGAAGGGTTATTTATCATATAGATGAAGTCAAAAAATTAAGCGGAGTATTTAGGGTAGGTAGAAAGCTTCACATTATTGCAGATTCAAAGTTAAATCCCAAACCAGACGTGTCATGGGGCGTTAATGGGATACTTGTCCATGACGCAAACTATTCAATGAGACAGCTAAAAGGTACCCACACAAAACAATTAATTGAAAATGATAGATTCTTTGTTGAAGGTCCAGATTTTGATACAGAATTTGTCATTGGAGATAAAGTTGTTGTTGCCAACTGGGAAAATCCTCTGGATGTCTTAACAGTAAAAATGTTGCAAGGCTTCAAATATAATGAAAGCACTGGTGACATTCATTTTATTCTTATCGACAAAGAAGAAAAATTATCAGAATCCAAATATGTGGATGGATATCGTGGTATTATCAGCACAGGGAAAATAAGAAAAGTCACAAATCAAGTTGAAAATTTGTCAGCAGGTATGAAGATTCAAGCAACCTCTGCTGGAATTCCTTGTTTTCCAAAGAAGGACATAAATATAATTGTTGCCTTCGTCATTGATACAAACAAAGAGCCATTAGTGCTTTGTTCAAATGGGTGTACATTGTGGTATAGCGATGTTGTTGAATATTTCAAGAAAATTAAATTGAAATCAAAAAATTGGCCGAAACTCGACCATGCACCCATGGATTTATCAAAAATCAAATTTCAAGCTGGCGATATTATTAACGGTCAGAAAGATTATAAAACCAATTTTGGTTATCTGTTATATGGCCCATCAACAACAAGAGCATTAAGGGCTATGCCGGCAGAGTATATCGGTAGTTATCCTGAGTCATATTCTTTAGATAGATATATGACAAGGGAGTGCAGACTGGATTGTATTCCTGCACCACGGGTGATAACGGCAAAAATTGAAGAAGTTGGTGTTCTCAGAGGATTGTTAGATCT
>Ga0307375_10000806_pt1 | contig 36615 bp, 28 predicted proteins | sample TR1MG_FD_202531 | JGI IMG/M metagenome (GOLD analysis project Ga0307375, IMG submission 202531) | Soil microbial communities from Risofladan, Vaasa, Finland - TR-1 | ecosystem: Environmental > Terrestrial > Soil > Coastal area > Acid sulfate soil | place: Finland: Risofladan, Vaasa | collected... | reverse complement strand
TAACGTTGCACCAAAGTTTGCACCATTTTTCATTGTTTCTATCTTGTCATCCTGGACATACAGTGATAAAATCCGAGGTAGGGTGATAAGGCAAAGTCCTTACACCATCACGCTATTAGTCGTTCAGTGTGTAGACATAGAGCGATTTCAAAGGGAATGTAAAGCGGCGTATACGTGGTTCGGGACCAAGAGATCGGTGGTTCAAATCCACTCAGCCCGACAAGGAGTTACGTGAGGTAAGGGGCTGGTTTTAGGCACTGTTACTTGATACTGTTACTGAAACGGAGATCAAGTATGCGCCGGACCAGTGCGAAGAACCGCTTCACGTACGCAACGTTCTCTAGGGCGGCCAGCAATGGCCGCCCTATTGTTTATGTCCGCTTCATCGACATGGAGTCGGGCGAGATCATCGCCACGCGATCCACGGGCATCGAAGCCGAGAAGACACCCAAGGCGACGGAGAAGGCGATCAAGCCGAAGATAGCGGAGTTCCTCGCCGAGCTCAACCTCGACGCTATCGCCAAGGCCAGGGACAAGGCGCAAGCCGCCGGTCAAGCTGACGACGAGCGACTCGCGGACATGCCTGTCTACGACTTCGTGAACTGGTTCTGGAGCGACGACAGCTACTACATCACCGAGCGCAAGGATGCCGGAAGGCCGCTCTCTCAGGAGTACGTCGAGACCTCCAAGAGCTACGTTCGGACCACAATCAAGGGTTTCTCCGATTTTAGGCTCACATCCCTTCACGATGTCCACTTGTCCATGATAGAAGCCTTCGTCCGCAAGCTCCGGCGCGCCGGCAAGTCCCGCGACGTCATCAAGCGGAACATCGACGCGATTAGGACCCCGATCAACTGGGCGCAGTCACGAGGCCTCGTGGATTCGTCCTTCGACTTCAAGGCGATTGTCCTGCCCGAGAGGATCAACCATGAGCGTGGCATCCTGACCGAGGAAGAGATCGGACGGATCGTCGCCCTCCCCTACGCCAAGCCTTGGGGCGAGAAGGCGGGCAAGATACGGATCGGCATTACTCCTCGGCCGCGCCTGAAGGGCAAGGAGACCTACAAGGATCCGCCTCTCCTCGATATCCGGCAGAAGGCGGCCATCCTCCTCGCCCTCTTCGCTGGTCTTCGCCGAGGAGAGATTCGAGGCCTCCGCTGGGGCGACATCGACCTCGAGACCAAGCAGATCGACGTGCAGCATAACTTCGTGCGCTTCGATGGCGACAAGGCACCCAAGAAGGACTCCACCGGCGTCCTCCCCCTCTCCACCGAGATCGAGACGATCCTCGGCGACCTCCAGACGCTACGAGACAAGCTCGGCTACAACAAGCCCCTGGACTTTGTCTTGCCCGGTTCCACTAGAGAGGAGGCTGTCAGCGATGTTACACTTCGCAGAGGCTGGGAGCGTGCCCTCGAGGCGATCGGCATAGACGAGAAGAAGAGGAAGACCAGGAATCTAGTCATGCATGGAGCCCGCCATTCGTATGCGACCAGGCTTCTCGATTCCGGCGAACTTTCTCCCGCCGAGGTAGCGAAGCTCACCAGGCATAAGGACCTCTCGATGCTCTCGCGCTACGGCGGCCACGTTCAGCCCGAGACGCTCGAGAAGGGCCGTAAGGCCTTGAGCATGAAGAAGGGGAGGAAGGAGTAGCACTATGGGCTTGGGACCCAATCGACTTCCATTCGCCAATATGCCACAGGATGGTGAACCGACACAGTCTATTCCTCCACTACCCGACATTCAGGCTTGGGTTACGAAGATCAGACGCGAAGTGGACAAGGCTAAGACCACCGACGGGAGAGTCGGCTTCATCGACGTAGGGATCGATGAGCTCAAGCAGATCAAAGGGGATGGATGGAGGCAGTATAACGAGCTGGTTGCTCAGCACAACCTCGACGATCCCGATCCATTCTTGAGCTACGATGCCGATCTCGACAAAGCGATCAATGAGCTTGGCATTCTTCGACAGCGCTTGATCCTAGCAGAGTCCGATCGAAGCGCGCCTGTTCGACGCGAAGAAGCGCCTCAGTCGAAGCCCATGTTCGCCACCGCAAGAGAGAGCTCGCCCTCAGCCACCGCCGGACAAGCTGTTCTGCCCGAAGTCATGGATATCAAGCAGCTCGCCTCGTACCTCGGAGTGTCCTATTCCTGGCTCTACAAGAACTACGAGTCAGAGGGCATACCTCATTTCTCGCTAGGGACTAATCTGAGATTCCGTAGGGATGAAGTTGACCAATGGATAGGCTCCGAAGGGAAGGGCCGTAGCGTTCCACCAACCTCCGCCGAACATGAGGAAGGCCGCAAACCACCGCAAGCCCACTTGAGAAATGAACATAGCGGAGACAAGTCCGAGGTACCTAATCATGAAGGCGAGGACGACATAGTAGATCTCGCCAAGCTACCGGAACCCAATCCGAGGACCATTTCCATCGTCGATAAGCTCATTCCAATGCTCTGCGACAGGCTGCGCATCCCAGCCAAGGAAGCTCCCAAGCTTCGTGAATGGCTTCTCTACAACGCACGAGGGCGCGTCGCCAGTGACAGAGTCAACTGGAATTGCGACAGGAGATCCCTGGCAACATTGATCGTCCTTTGCCAACACGCGGACATCATCCATCTCTCTAGCACACCAAGGAAGAACGGCGGCGCAGGGCCCGGATACTCGGTGGCTCTCAGGGAGGGCTTTCTCCTCGACTCGGAGCCTATCACGAAGGAACTTGCCGAGAGCATTGCGCGATCCCACCTGAACCTCATTGAAGGTCAGCTCAACGCATTCGAAGCAAAGGTTCACCAAATGATGGCCGAGCTCGACCCCGGACTTCCGTCCCGCCATCGGCTTTTCTCGGCGTTACTGAATTACTACGAGTTCATCCTCACCTCGTTGGAATACACTGAGTATGCGAAGAGTATCGACGAAGTCATCAAGGCCGTAGACAAGAGCATCCTGCGGACTTTCTACGATCTCGTCGTCGAGATACCCGACCTGGCGAGTTTCCAGGATCAGGCACCGTAACCCCACCAATTCAGTAGTCGCACACCACGTCCTCTGGCCTTTCACTTATCTCTCTTGGTCGACACTCACCTCCCCACTATCCACCTGCATGGCCCTGCATCGGCCTGCACTCCTTCCGACCCATCACATTGATCATTGAGGGGAGGAGGGCTATTTTGCGTCGTCAGGAGGATCTATGAACCAGACCGATGATAGACTGATGTCGAACGCCGACATCAAGAGCGGACTCGTAAGGCCCGCGATCCTTGATCTCGTCGCTCCGCTACCGCTGCCCTTACCCGTGGAGGCTCCGCCCGCAACGAACGTGCCGGTAGCGCAGCCTGCTCACCTCGCGTATGTCTTTGGGCTTCTTGCTCCGGAGATTCGAGTATGCCTTACGACTGAGGACCTACAGCAGATCGCTCAGTCATGCCGTCCTCTCTCGCTTGAGATCGGGAAGGCGGATTTCGTCAATGCTGTCGCCTTCCATGTCATATACCGCGACAGGCGCTACCGCCAGCGCGGGTTCTCCTCCTTCGAGGAGTTCCTGGATTCCCTGCCCGAGGACATACACGTCACGCGCCAGACCGGTATTAATTACGCCAGAGCGGGCGAGGTCCTCGTCGAGAAGTTCTTCTTCCACCGGTACGGCATGGCGGGCGACTCCTCGGTCGATCTCTCCTTTCTCTACGGCAACTTCTCGAAGTTACCCATCCTCTGGCGACTCTTCCATTTTACCTCCACGAACCTCACGGCCGAGGTCTACGAGCATTTCTCTCGTGACTCCGTCGAGGAGTTCCGGAAGTTCATCGAGTCTCTCTTGGGGAGACCGAAGAGCGCAGCCACGAATAGAGGCCGGACACCTCGCCCGTCCGTTCCCCAGTCGCTTTCCCAGCCCAAGCGCTTCATGGCGGAGGCGATCCAGTCGGGCCGTTTCCCTGGCTTCGTGCTCGACCATGACGCAGAGTTCACCACGCGCGTCATGATACGCATGAAGGTCCGCATGGAGGCCAACGACGGGTATCGCCGGGAGAGAGCGTTCGACGAGGCCACGCTCATCGGCAAGGACCCGGCGAAGCTTCATCCATCCGGGCTCATCCCCCAGTGCATCCTAGCGCTAGACGACTACTTCACTTCGTTCTCGCTTGAAGGCATCATGACGGTCGTCCGCTCGATGCTTAAGACGAAGTCCGACATCACGCTGGTGAAAGGATACCTCATCGTGAGGCTCCTCAAGAGCGACACCCTTCGCGCCCAGCTACCAACCCTCGGTGTCCAAGATGTCAAGGAGTTCGCCAGGAAGCACCTTGACGTCGATGAGTCCATGTACAAGTGGCTCGTCCGCATTGCGCGCAACTTTATGGATTACGCTGGACTGTTCGGTTCTAATATCGACATTGCTTACCAGAACTCCCTGGACAAGCTGTTCTGCCTGGACATCGCGATCAAGAACTACCCTGGCCGGGCGGACTATGTCATCGAGATGTTCCGCAAGCTTTCCGCAGTCCAGTTCCGTCGCTTCGCCAGAGATACGAACTACGATCCTACGCGAGACCTCGTGGTCTTCTCGAAGTCCGTCCTCGAACGGGCTAACAGCTCCTTCCTCAAGTACGACGAGCTCATCGCAGCCGGGCATCGAGTCGAGGTTGTCGAGCTCCGGAACGAAGACGAAGTCCGCTTCCTCGACTGGATCGTCAGCCAGGAGCAGGCCAAGGACGCTCGCAGGGTCAAACGAGAACTCCTGCTGGCACCTGAGGCGACACCCCAGCTTCTGCCCTATCACATGCCGCTGGCCATAGCCGATGGCACCGGCAACCAACCAGCGGCATAACGCTTTCGCCCCGAGGGCTTCGGTCCTCGGGGCTTTCCTTTACAGGGTTCGATCAGGTTATAGAGGTTCGACAAGGCTACTTCGAGTCTGTGAATGTAAAAACGTCTATCCCCTTATGCCTGCCACCCCAGCCTCGGGTGTGTTCCTAGCCACTGAATCGCATCTATAGCATGGCAAGTGTGCTCGGGGCTTTAGTCCCCTTTCTGCCCTATCTGCATTATCTTCAATGTCGTCGCTACTTCTATGGACATCTTTCCCTAACAACAGGAGCTGTTCTCCATGAAGTACGACCTCATCTCCGTCCGCTCAACCCGCACGCCCTACAAGGTCTCTCGCCCCGTCGACATCTACGCCGCATTGAAGCGTTATGCGAACGCGAAGGTCGAGAAGTTCTTCGCGATATCATTGGATGGACAGCACGCCATCCTGCACATCAATATCGTTTCGATCGGGACCACGAACCGCTGCATGGTCCACCCGAGGGAGGTGTACCTCGCCGCAGTCAAGGACTCAGCGACGGCGCTAGTCGTGGCCCATAACCACCCCAGCGGCAACAACACCGCGAGCGTCGAGGACCGTGATATCAGCAACCGTCTACGCGAGGCGGGCGAGCTTCTGGGGATACCGATGCTGGATAGCCTGGTCTTCTCCCGCACAGGGTACTTCTCTTTCGTGGAAGGCGGTCTCCTCGATCCCGCGAAGTTCGATTGACCTGCGGCCGTGCAAGCGGTCGCGTCCGCGCGTATCCATTCCTCGATGACGACCAACAGCATTTGCGCAAAGGCAGCCGAGGATTCAACGGCCGCGGGCGTTCCCGCGATACGTATTCAAGCCCTCAAGATGGCGATACGCTTTCCCTAGGCAGTCATGGATGATAGGGTATACAGGGCGATGGTCGTGACCATTCAAAATTTCAATCTATAGATTAACAGGGTGTCTTCTCCGAAGAGTATATACATATTGATGCGTCAAACCGGTACAGATAATATATCTAACTAGAAGACACTCATCCCACTATACTTTCATACCTCCTTTCCCTTCTCCATCTCTCCCCGCCTCGATCTGCACAGCGCCCACAAGTTCAAGCACGCCAGACCGTTCAGGCCAGGGACTCCCGCCTTCGGCCTCGGCCGTGCTCGTCCAGCCGCCCCACGAACGCCCAACCTCAGGATCGTCTACAGCTCGGTAGCCTCGGCCACTACTTTGATACATGTAGCCATCGTGGTCTGTCCCGTAGGCAGGCCCAGGCGGCCATCCCCACCCACCCGGAGGCTCACAATGTCCTCTACCGTCACTCTCGAACGGCCAGCCCGCCAGGCCTCGCCCGACCCGCTCTCCGGCAATGCACTGCCCGCTTCCAGCCCTTTACCGCTCGATCCTCTCGCCGCCCCTGAGGCCGCGCTCGCGCCGGCCAGCGGCTCCGCGCCCGCCCTCGCCACGATCCTTTTCGACGACATCTCGATCCCGTCTACTCCGCCTGCTGAAGGTACGGAAGCCCCGGCCGCCGCGCCGTTCGTGATCGATGATCTCTCGAAGGCCTCCTGGGCTGCGGCCAAGGCCCTTGAGGCCGAGGCCCGCATGGCCGACCGGGCAACGCTAGCCGAGTCGTATATCTCTAGGATTCGGGCCTGGCTCACTGACGCGAACAAGGCAGACGCAGACACGTCGGCCTACCTCAGCATTCTTCTCAAGCCTTACGTCGAAGGCGAGCTCGCCCGTTCCGGCTCTCGCTCTCGAACGGTCAAGCTCATCACGGCCTCGGCATCCTTGCGGAAGGCTCCCGATCACGTCTCCGTTCTCGATGAGCCGGTGGCCATGGCCTACCTGGAGAGCAATCACCCTACAGCCATTGTCACCAAGAAGACGATCTCCCTATCTGCTCTCCGCTCGCTCATCTTCACCGAGGGCGAGGCCGTTCCGGGCGTCGAGGCCAGCCTCGGCTCGGACAGCCTCTACCTCAAGCCCCGCGCCTAAGGAGGCCCCATGAAATCCCTGAACAGTATCCTCATCGAAGGCGTCCTACTCGACACACCGGCCCTTGTGGCTCCGCCTACCCAGGACGGCCTCACCACATGCACTTTCTCCATCAGCTCCGAGCCCGACGCTCCCTCGGTTCCCGTCTTGGTCCTCGGCCGCCTGGCCCTCTACTGCGACCAACACCTCTTCCAGGGCGCCTCGATCCGTATTGTAGGCCGTATAGCGCAGGACACCGAGGCCACGGCAGCGACCGGTTCTTTCCGGCTCTGTGTGATCGCAGAACACATTGAGATCAAGCCGAGCTCTTCCCGTAGGCTCCCTACCGAGGAGGCCGCTAATGCCTTCTGATTCTTCCGTTTTCGATTCACCCTTCGGCCCCGTCATCTACGCATATACGCGCGCTCACGCTCTCGCCGACGGAGTTCTGGTCGGCGCCACCGACCTCGCACGAGAGGCTGGCTTTGTATTCCCCGTCGCACTGACCGAGACGCTCTACCATTCCTACATCGTCCCCGTGCTCGATCTCGTCGCCGAGGGCCAGTCTATTCAAGGTCGGCTGTGGGATCTTCTCTATGTTCTCAGGTTCGCGATCGCCAAGGCCCGCAACGCCGACACCGTACACTTCACGGTCCTCTTCCTGATGTCCCCCGGCGCTACCCCGGTACCTATCGAGCTCAAGGCCATCTGCGGCCCCGGCGACGATGGAGAGCCCGTCCTGACAATCATGCTCCCCGATGAAGATTGACTGGAGGACTGACGGCCTACCCTATCCTCACCAATGCGGCCTGCTGGCATCTCCCAGTCACCGGGCCGCCTTTTTCTTTACCCACTCGGCCCTAGATCAAGAAAACATATGGGGAGTATTCATCGGGTACTTGCTAGCCCCAGGTTTGAAGGCCTCTAGCCCAATTCTGACGTCCTCTCCAACCGCCATCGCCAGGCCAGCCAGATCCCTACCTCAAGCGTTTCAGATGGCGTTCAGCAGCCCTTCGGACAGCGTTCAAACGTTTTCAGATTTCTCCCCTATCTGTCCCATTAATCTTCCGGAGGCCCTATGACCCGCTACGAAGTCTACCAAGCCCACCATGCACCCGATGAGACCTACTCCTCCTGGCTCACCGCCCGCCTTTCCGAGTGGGCCTCCCTCAGTGGCCGTGCCGACGAGCTCGCCCGCGAGCGCCGTTCCGGTTGGCACTTCCCCGTCCTCGTCTCCCAGGCCCACCACGCCGCCTTCGATCGCTACCTCCAGGACTGGCTCTCCGCCAAGAATGAGCCGAAGGACGTCCCATGAAGTTCTCCCTCATCAACATCACCGAGCAGTCCGGCGCCCTCATCTCTGGCTACTGGGTACAGGACCACATCGGCTCTCTAGCCTCAGCCTGCGAGGCCGCGCGCGCAACCGAGGCCGCCAACAGCAACAAGATCACTGTCGCAGTCGTCGCCGAGCTCTCTTCGACGACACCGGCCCTCGGTTTCTACACCAACCTGCGCCGCCTTAACGTCGATCCCTAGTGCCCCACGGTGTATGATGAGCCCTTGTGAATTCTTTTAGTACTGGGACTGATCTATTGAGTCGATGGCTTTGGCAAAGGCATCTCGTGGACTATCGTACTTCAAGGCACCAAGAATAATGTCATTCAAATAGTCAAAGCTTTGGCTTGGATCCTCGTCATCATACTGAGCAGCTAACGTCAACTGGTTCATCGACGACAGGATGTTTCTGTTTTGTGCCTTGAGGATTACTACGGACGTTGCGAGAGACTCGAAGATTCTACTTTCAAGGCCAGTGTTATGCTTGAATTGATCGAATAGGACATCAACGGCCAGTTCTTCCATCTTCTTCCGCGAGGTTATTCCCTTGCTTGGAACAACAACCGAATAGAGGGTCTTAGCCTCGGAGAAGAGAAGGTACTGCCGTCGATCAAGGACAATACTGTTGACATACCATTCTTCGAGAAAGCGCGTAGCAGGATTCGGCGGTTCGCTATCGGGGACATTCAAGCCTATCCTATCCCGAACCTTTTGCGTGGCTTTCAGAATCATGATTGATTATAGCCTATTGTCACTCTCCCTCCGGGCATTAATTTAGCTGCCGCTTTAGGGATAACGGGAGTGGTGCAAGAGTAGTCACCGCGCTGGTCTTCCAAGAGGCGGGAGGCCCCCAGACGCCCCAGAGGACGAGGGCGGCATGCCGAACGAGTACATGAATGCGAAGGCGCCACGCTATTCATCTAGTATCCACGTTCGCGCCGTGCTCTGACACGGCCAAGCCGTAGTATGCACGGCATTCACTAACCTCTCCCCGAAGGAGTCATCATGAAGCGTTTTCTCCTCTCCCTCGTCGCGTTCGCCTTTGTCGCCACCTTCGCCTCCGCCCAGTCTCAGCGGCTGGGCTCCCTCGCCGAGATCGAGAAGGGCAAGGCCGATCTCTTCGTCACGTCCATCGTCGGCATGTCCGACAACAAGGGACGCGACACGCCGCTCTACGAGCAGTTCGACGGCATGCTCAAGAACAATGTGATGGTCTTCACCTCCAAGAAGGGCAACGTCCTCGTGATCCTGGGCTTCCAGCGCAAGGGCACCGGCACCCTGGAAATGCAGGCGACCTACTACAACATGTTCGGCTACGGCTTCACGCGGGGCCTTGATAAGATGAAGGACGACACGAAGTTCATCATCATCGCGGCCCAGCAGCCGGACGAGTCCTACTACGACTACTTCATCCCGATGGCTTCCCTCAAGGCTCTCGTTGCGGGCTCGATCCAGATGGCCGACTTCGAGAAGGAGGCCTATGTCGCGACCGGCTCCGCCGTGAACGACTAAGTTCCGCCCATACGGGCTTTCGATATGGTTTAAGCCTGCGTCGGGATAGGCCCGACGCAGAGTTCCTTGCCTTGCCCCGTCTGGGTCTTCCCCTGACGGGGCTTTTCTATTCAGCCTCGACCAACGCTAGGAGCCATTGCATGAAGACGATATGCTTCTCCTCGATCAAGGGCGGCACGGGCAAGAGCTCGCTCTGTATCCTCACCGCCAACTACGCGGCCTCGGCGGGCTACCGTGTCCTCGTCGCCGACCTCGACATCCAGAATAGCGCCACGTCCTACTATCTCGACTCGCCCGAGGAGGCCGACCGCAGGAACATCGCGGCTGTCTTCCACACCGAGCGCATCTCCGAGAACATCATCCCGTCGAACTACGCGGGGATCGACCTCCTCGCCTCGTCGCTGGACCTCGTGAAGTTCAGGGCCATCGGGGACCGCACGCTCAAGCGCATCCTGACTACCTCCGGCCTCGCCTACGACTTCCTCTTCATCGACACCGCCCCGACCTACGACAACATCGTCCTGAACGCCCTCAATGCTTCGGACCTCATCATCACACCCGTCGCTTTCAGCCAGTTCGACTACAAGGGCGCTCTCTTCTACGAGGCGCAGCTCAAGCGCGAGACGGACAAGCTCTCAGCCTGGCGTATCCTCTTCAACTTCCACAGGCCCGCGAGGACCGAGAATCCCGATGCTCTTCGCAACCAGTATGAGGCCCTCTTCCGTGGTTCCTTCGGCGACATAATCGCTCCCGTCACCATCCCCGACACCGCCCTCATCCGTCGCGCGATCGACACCGGAGAGAGCATCACCGCATCGCAGGTGAAGGCCCCGCTTCATGCCGCGATCACATCCCTCGCCGCCTACTGCGGCATCGATCACACCGCCGAGAGGTTCTAACCATGCCCAAGCTCACCATGACCACCAAGCCTGAGAAGGCGTCCGTCAACAACTCCGGGGACAAGACAGTCGGCATCGAGCTCTACCTCGACCAGATCACCAAGGCCGAGCCCTTCGCCTCGCTCTTCACGATCCGTTCCGAGGTCTTCGAGGCGATCAAGGCCGACATGGAGTCCAATGGCTTCGACCCATCCAAGCCCGTCAACGTCTGGCGCAAGCCCGACGGCACCCGCATCCTCATCGACGGCTACACGCGCGTCAGAGCAGCGGAGGAGCTCGGCCTACTCCGAGTCACGGCCTACGAGAAGACATTCGCCTCCGAGGCCGAGGCGCTCGCCTATGCGATCCATACCCAGCGCGACCGCCGCAACCTCTCGGATGCTGAACTTCTTCGGCTCATCGAGCTCGTGGACCAGCCTCAGGCCGGCTTCAACACCCCGGTAGCCTCGATTGAGGCTACCGATGAGAAGCCCCACAAGACAGCAGAGATAACTGCCGATGCCATCGGGACTTCCCGTGCCAAGGTAGAACGTGCACGGGTCGTGCTTTCTGATCCTGTTGAAGCTGCCGCGGTCCGTCGCGGGGACAAGACCATCCACCAGGCGGCCGTATCCGCCAAGGCCAAGCGGGCAACTCGATCTGTCCCAAACAGGGCGAAGACTCTGTCTCCAGACGTCCAGCGCATCAATGATGAGGCGATCGCCGAAGGGCTGCGCATCATAGGCCTTCTTCAGTCCCTAGCCCAGCGTGATATGAACGTTTTCAGGCGGAAAGCCCTGCGTTCGGCCATTAAGACGCTCCGCGCAGCCTTCAGGAGGCCAAGATTGTGAGTTATTGCCTGCTTCCTAAATCATGAACCGGGGAAGGTCAATTTGGTCGTAAATCCTTACCGATCAAAGCTTCCATCCAGTTATCAATCATGGTATGCTCACCACATCTGAGCTTGCCGTTCTGAAGCATCCTTCGTCTTGCTCATACACCAATTAGGTACCTATTATAAATCCGGTTCGGAGGAAGTAAAGATATGGCCATCGAGGTCTCTGACCCTCGAATCCGTGGTAGATCATGAGTAAACTCGAAGAACTGACCCCAAGTGCCGCCATTCGCGGCATCATCCCCGACCAGATCATCACCGTAGTCTCAGTCCAATGGTATGGCTCGGATGCGCTCGAGCTAACCTATAAGGACCCGACTGGTAGAGTCGCCAATCAGCTACTCTACCGCCATGATGAGGCTAGGCTCGAACTCGTCGAGGCAGGCAGGCCTTGGAGCTTCGACGGGGACGGCAGCCTGTTTAGGCTCGTCTCGGAGGCTCAGCGCATTCGGCTAGCGCACCTCTTCGACCCAGTGCTCGCCGTGCATACCTCTGTGGTGGAACCGCTGCCGCACCAGATCACTGCTGTCTATGAAGCCATGCTCCCCCGCCAGCCCCTTAGGTTCCTCCTCGCAGATGATCCTGGAGCAGGCAAGACAATTATGGCGGGACTCTATATTAAGGAGCTTATCGCGCGGGGAGATCTCCAGCGCTGCCTCATCGTATGTCCCGGCAGTCTGGCTGAGCAGTGGCAGGATGAGCTCTATCAACGCTTCCACCTTCCCTTCGAGATCCTCACCAATGACAAGCTCGAGGCTTCTCGGACGGGGAACTGGTTCATGGAGACCGACCTGGTCATCGCTCGACTGGACAAGCTGTCCCGAGACGAGGAACTCCAGGAGAAGCTCAAGGCGCCTGATTGTCGCTGGGACCTGGTGGTCTGCGATGAGGCGCACAAGATGTCCGCTACCTTCTTCGGCGGCGAAGTCAACTATACCAAACGCTTCCAGCTCGGGCGGCTCCTATCCACGCTCACCCGACATTTTCTACTCATGACGGCTACGCCGCACAACGGCAAGGAAGAGGACTTTCAGCTCTTCCTCTCCCTGCTCGATGGGGATCGCTTCGAGGGCAGATTCCGAGACGGGGTCCATGCCAGCGACGCCAGTGACCTAATGCGGCGAATGGTCAAGGAGCAGCTCCTCAAGTTTGACGGACGACCTCTTTTCCCCCAACGTATCGCTTACACGGTCCCCTACAAGCTCTCCGAAGCGGAGGCGTCTCTTTATGCTGCAGTGACCTCCTATGTCCGGGAGGAGTTCAATAGAGCGGAGAATCTCGGGAATGAGAAGCGTACAAGGACGGTAGGTTTTGCCCTGACCGTTCTTCAGCGTCGGCTTGCCTCGTCGCCCGAAGCCATCTATCAGTCGCTCAAGCGGAGGCGCGAACGGCTCGAGAGCAAGCTCCACGAGTTTGAGTTGCTTCAGAGAGGTGCCGCTGCGGAGAATCCCTTGGCAGCCGGTCCTTCCCTCAATGCAGATGATGTTGAAGATCTCGATGAAGCCCCTGACAACGAGGTCGAGGCTGCCGAAGAGGAGGTTCTCGACCAGGCGACTGCAGCTCGCAGCATCCTCGAGCTTCGTGCCGAGATCCAGACCCTTCATCACCTGGAGGAGCTCGCCGCGACCGTAAGGCGCAGTGGCACCGACACGAAGTGGCGGGAGCTCGCTAGTCTCTTAGGGGAGCTCTTCAGTGCGTCACCTGTGGCGGAGCCTTCGGAGGGTACCAGCTCCACGGCCCCGCGTCCCAAGTCTTCCCCTAAACAAAAGATCGTCATTTTCACTGAGCATCGGGACACGCTCAACTACCTCAAGACCAAGATCTGTACCCTGTTGGGACGGGAAGATGCCCTCGTGTGGATCCATGGCGGTATGGGCCGTGAAGAGCGGATCAAAGCCCAGGAAGCCTTCAAGTTCCAGGCCGAGGTCCAGGTTCTGTTAGCTACGGATGCAGCGGGCGAAGGCATCAACCTCCAACGTGCCCACCTGATGGTCAACTATGACCTGCCCTGGAATCCCAATCGGCTCGAGCAGCGCTTCGGACGCATCCACCGTATCGGTCAGACTGAGGTGTGCTTTCTTTGGAACTTGGTCGCGAGCGAGACCCGGGAAGGCGATGTCTACCATAAGCTCCTCGACAAGCTGGCAGAAGCCAGAGAAGCTCTTGGAGGCCAGGTCTTTGACGTGCTCGGCAAGCTCATGTTCGAGGGCAAGTCGCTGCGGGACCTCCTCATTGAGGCTGTGCGCTACGGCGAGCAGCCCGAGGTTCGCGATATGCTCAATAGGATCGTCGAGAATGCCCTGGACATGCATCAGCTCGAGGAACTCCTCGAAGAACACGTCCTCGTTCATGACGTTATGGACGCAAGCCGCGTACGACGAATCCGAGAGGACATGGAGCGCGCGGAAGCCCGTCGCCTGCAGCCGCATTATATCGAGTCCTTCTTCGTCCAGGCTTTTACACGACTGGGCGGGACTATGCGCCAGAGGGAGCCCCAGCGTTACGAGCTAACGCATGTACCAGCGATCGTGCGCAATCGCGATAGGATCATCGGCCTCCGCGAACCTGTTTTGCCGCACTACGAGCGGGCTACCTTCGAGAAGGAGTTGATCGCTCCACCAGGCCAGCCTCTTGCCGCCTTCATCTGTCCAGGCACGCCCATCCTCGACTCGGTAATCGACCTCACCCTCGAGCGTAACCGCGATCTGCTCAAGAGAGGCACTGTCCTGGTGGATGAACGAGCTCTAGGAACTGAGCCACGCATCTTCTTCTATCTTGAGCATGCAATTCAGGATGCGAGTATCACACGTTCAGGGGAGCGCCGTGTAATCTCGAAGCGCGTGCTGCATATCGAGCTGGATTCTAGCGGGACGACTCGCAATATTCACTATGCCCCGTACTTGGATTTCCGCCCACTCGCTGCGGAGGAGCCCAACCCTGAGGTTATTCTCTCTCGGCCCGAGTGTGCCTGGATTACCAGGGACATGGAGCGCAAGGCTCAGACCTACGCAGTGACCGCTATCGTCCCGGAGCATCTTACTGAGGTGAAACAGGAACGGCTCGAGCGGATCACCAAGACTGAGGCGGCTGTCAAGGAGCGCCTTACCAAGGAGATCAACTACTGGGACCACCGGGCAGAGGAGCTCAAGCTCCAGGAGCAGGCAGGCCACCCCAACGCGCGACTCAATTCTACCGAGGCCCGCAAGCGTGCAGATCTTCTCCAGGGCAGACTCCAGAAGCGGCTCGAAGAGCTAAAGCTCGAGGCGCAGATCGCACCTCTGCCACCGGTAATCCAGGGAGGCTTCCTTGTGGTACCGATTGGCCTCATCAGGGCCATCCAGGGTAAGCCAGCCCTAGCCCCTGGACAGATTATTGATACTCAGGAGAGCGCCGCACGCGCTCGAGCTGTCGTGATGGAGGTTGAACGGAATCTCGGCTTCGAGCCAGTGGATCGAGAGTTCGAGAAGCTCGGCTACGACGTCGAAAGCCGCATTCCCGGTACAGGCATGCTCCGTTTCATCGAGGTGAAAGGCCGCGTCTCAGGGGCTAAGTCCATAACCGTAACGAAGAACGAGATCCTCTACTCGCTCAACAAGCCCGAGGACTTCATCCTAGCCATTGTCGAATTCCTGGATGAGACAAGCCATCGAGTACACTACATCCGGCGACCCTTCCAGAAGGAGCCCGATTTTCTGGTTACGAGCTCTGAGTACGACTTCGCTGGGCTGATTGCCCGTGCGGAGGAACCACGATGATTGGTTCGATCATCAATTCCGTGAGCCAGGTTTCGCTTCGAATTCAAACAGCCGACGCAGAGGCGACCTTCGTGTCAGTTAGGAAGGAAGTCCTTCAGTGGTTGAACAGCAAGGCAGGGCGGAAACTCCCCACAGAAGCCTGGGAAGGAAGTAGCTTCGAGCTGTTCCGTGAAGTCGGCTATCAGCCTGTCGCCGCAGCAGCACTGGATAATCCGCGCCTATGGGCCTGTCGGCTCGATGATGCAGACAAGCAGGTGCCTAAGCGAAGCTGGACCACCGAGGTCGGCCTTGGATTGGGACCTGACGGAACCGTGCTCTTTGGTTGTAGGTTGCTCTGCGTTACGATGGGCGAGAATGTTCCCTTCATGCCTTCGATACCGGGTTTTGTTCGCCAGATCGCCGAGCGGTATGAAGCCACTATCGATGGCAGAAGGGCTCGAACCAGGGCAGCTATCGCAACGGATGATTCCTCTACTGACCAACTCATCAAGCACATTTTGGACCGAAGCCGAAGGCACCCCGTGATCGCAATTTCTCGCGGCACCTGGGAGGATCCCGCAGCTGCTCCGCTCATCGATCCCGATAGACTCGCCGCCAAGGTGATTGGAACAGCCCATGTCGTAATGCTCGAGCCGCGAGCCTCCGATAGGCTTTCCGTTATTCTTGGCAGAGAGTATGGCGTCTTTAATCGGGGAGTACGCACCTACAACCCCGGTCTCGAACTCGAGAACGACCAGCCCCTGCGTCATCCAGTCGCTAGTCCTATTACCATCAAGCACTGGGATGGACTCGGTCCTGAAGAGTTCGAGACCTTTCTTGTTAGCCAAGCTTTACGGCGTTCCACCGGTCGAGAGTTTGATCGCGACGTACCCCCCTATTCCCAGATCCATGAGCTCGCACTCAGGGAGAAACGAGAACAGGCTCGGGAACGAGGTGCGAGCGATGCGGAGCTCCTGACCTTAGCACTTGCTGAGATCGAGAGCCTAAAGAAGAAGCTAGTCGATGATGCGGGGACCTATGATGGCCTGGTACGTGAGGCAGAGCTTGAACGAGACCAAGCTCGGGAGACGCTAGAGCAGCAAGCGGCGGAGACCAGCGGTCTCAGGGCTCGCGTAGCCCATCTACTCAGCGCACTTGGAGCCAAGGGAACAACTGAGGAGATCCCTATTCCTGAGACCTTCGACGAGCTAGAGGAATGGTGCAGGACTTATCTTCCCGGCGATGTCGTGGTACTCCCCCGTGCTCTGCGGGCCGCCAAGAAGGCTGACTTCCAAGAACCGGCCCTCGCTTACAAGGCCCTGCTGCTGCTTAGGAATGAATATAGGTCACTACGAACCGAGGGTTGCCCAGCGGCAGTTAAGGCCTGGCAAGATGGGCTGGTTCAGCTTGGGCTCGAGGATCGTCCTACTTTCTCGGGCGACAGAGCCGGGGAAGAAGGTGAAGAATATAAGGTGCTCTGGGGTAAGCGCAAGCGACTGCTCGATAGACACTTTAAAGGTTGCAGCTCTCGCGAGGAACGATATTGCTTCCGCCTCTACTACTTCTGGGACGACGAGAGCCAGCAGGTCGTCGTTGGCTCTTTCCCTGCCCACCTGAGTACTCGAGCATCATGAAAGGAAGTTCAGAATGACCACGCCAAAGAAACTCATCGAGGTAGCCCTCCCCCTGGAGCCCATCAACATAGCCAGCGCCCGCGAGAAGTCCATCCGACATGGCCACCCGAGTACCCTCCACCTCTGGTGGGCCAGGCGCCCTCTCGCTGCGGCGCGGGCAGTCATCTTTTCGCAGATGGTGGACGACCCCTCCTCCCATCCCGACCTCTTCCCCACCGAGAAGGCCCAGGAGAAGGAGCGCCAGCGGCTCTTTCGCATCATCGAGGACCTGGTGCTCTGGGAGAACACGACGAACGAGAAGGTGCTTCAAGCAGCGCGAGACGAGATATGGAACAGTTGGCGTCAGACCTGTGCCGCCAACGCCGATCATCCGCAGGCCAAGGAACTCTTCGACCGAAACAAGCTCCCTGCCTTCCATGATCCCTTTGCTGGGGGCGGAGCCTTGCCCCTCGAAGCGCAGCGCCTGGGTCTCGAGAGCTATGCGAGCGACCTAAACCCAGTAGCTGTAATGATCAATAAGGCTATGATCGAGATCCCTCCTCAATTCGCTAGTTGTGCTCCAGTTAATCCAGCGATACGAGGTAAGCAGGACCTCATCACTCAGGAGTGGAAGGGCACGCGTGGGCTTGCAGAAGACGTGCGCTACTATGGTAAGTGGATGCGTGATGAAGCAGAGAAGCGTATCGGATATCTTTACCCTAAGTATGAGATCACTGCCGAGATGGCTAAGGCCCGAGCTGATCTAAAGCCAATTATTGGAAAGAAGCTTGCTGTTATCGCATGGATCTGGGCTCGTACGGTCAAGAGCCCAGATCCTGCGTTTGCAAATGTGGATGTGCCACTTGTTTCGACGTTTATGCTCTCTGCTAAAGCTGGCAAAGAGAGTTATATCGAACCGATTATCGAAGGCGATAGCTACAGTTTCAAGGTCCGGTTAGGGTCTCCAAAGCATCTAGTAAAGGTCAAGGCGGGCACCAAGCTCTCACGAGCCAATTTTGTCTGCTTGATGTCGGGTTCCCCAATTCCTGGAGATTATATTAAGGCTGAGGGCATGGCCGGCAGGATGGGCACTCGGCTTATGGCCGTTGCCGTTGAAAGCGGACATGGACGCATCTACCTCCCTGCAACAGATGAGCAAGAGGCTGCTGCAAGGCGGGCACAGCCTGGGTGGAAGCCAGAGGTCCTTATATCGGGTACTACTCAGTACCTCGGGATTAAACCTTACGGTATGGAGCTGTTCTCTCAGCTCTTTACTGATCGTCAACTTGTCGCGCTCGCGACCTTTACTGAGCTTGTTCCTGAAGCGCGTGACCTTATTAAGCTCCATGCTCAGGCTGCAAACATGCCTGACGATCCAAAGGGACTGTCGTCCGGTGGAACTGGAGCGACTGCGTATGCAGAAGCAATATCCATTTATCTAGCGTTTGCTGCGGACTATGCGGCCAACTATTGGTCGACATTGGCAACGCCAGCAGATGGATTCATCCGCGGCACTTATGCAATGCAAGCTCTGCAAATGAGTTGGGATTTTGCGGAGGCTCCACCGTTTGGAGATACTAGCGGTAACTGGATGGCTGGGATCGAGTGGAGTGCGAAGGCGATAACCTCTCTTCCTGCGGGACGTTTAGCATTCGGCTTGCAATACGATGCAGCTCGTCAGGTGATCTCTCTCAACAAGGTCGTCTCAACGGATCCGCCTTACTACGACAACGTCCCCTATGCCGATCTTTCAGATTATTTTTATGTATGGCTGCGTCGATCATTACGTCAGGTTTTCCCTGAGCTATTCACTACGCTTGCGGTTCCAAAGGTCGAGGAACTGGTAGCGTTTTCATATCGCCATGAGAACAGCAAGGCCGGGGCTGAAGCTTTCTTTCTTGAAGGAATGACACAGGCCATGCATCGTCTCGCCGATCAAGTACACCCAGCATTCCCAGTTACTATTTACTATGCGTTTAAACAATCCGAGAACGATGACTCAACAGGGAATGCTAGCACCGGATGGGAGACTTTTCTTGATGCCGTGATTAGGGCTGGCTTTACTATTTCTGGTACATGGCCTATGAGAACTGAGCGCGGTGCAAGGAACCGAAGTATTGATTCGAACGCTCTAGCTTCAAGCATCATTCTTGTATGCCGAAATCGTGCTAGTGAAGCTCCCACCGCTACACGCCGTGACTTTCTCGCTGCGCTCAAAGCAGAACTACCTGATGCTCTCGCGCATCTCCAACGCGGTAACATCGCCCCGGTGGATCTGGCACAGTCGGCCATCGGCCCTGGCATGGCAGTCTACACACGCTATGCCAAGGTCCTCGATGCCTCAGGGGCTTCGCTCTCCGTCCGTGAGGCCCTATCTCTCATCAATCAGACCCTAGACGAAGCCTTGGCCGAGCAGGAGGGCGACTTCGACTCCGACAGCCGTTGGGCCTTGGCTTGGTTCGAGCAGTACGGCTTCGCAGAGGGGGAGTATGGCGTTGCAGAGACCCTTTCGAAGGCCAAGGATACGAGTGTCAGCGGAATGGTGGAAGCGGGTATTCTACTCTCCGGCAAGGGCAAGGTTCGGCTTCTGAAACCTGCTGAGCTTACGAATGATTGGAATCCTTCCACTGATGTTCGACTTAACAATTGGGAGGTTGTCCATCAGCTCATTCATGCCTTAGAAGCAGGAGGCGAAGGTGCTGCTGCTGAACTAGCCAAGAAGCTGGGTGGAAAGGCCGAACCTGCTCGAGAACTCTGCTATCGCCTCTATACCCTCTGTGAGCGCAAGAAGCGGGCCCAGGAGGCGCTTTCCTACAACGCCCTCGTTCAGAGCTGGCCAGAGATCATGAGGCTGGCGCAGGAAGGGGGCAAGCCAAAGAAGCAAGAGCGTGATCTCTTCACCGCGGGAGAGGATGAGGTATGAGTTCCTCTTGGGAGTGGCCGGGGTCACGTTGGTGGCGTGTTGACCTTCATGCTCATTCTCAAGCGTCCTATGACTTCAAGCCGGAAGCCGACCGACTTGCGAAGGACTGGGCTGCATGGATATCAGCTGCATCTCAAGGGCACCTTGATGCAGTGGCATTGACGGACCATAACTGCCCAGACGGTCTTCCGGAGATCCAAGCAATGGCCTTGGCCAATGGGTTAGTGGTTTTCCCCGGAGTCGAGGTTTCTGTAGGTGGTATACATCTACTGTGTCTATTCGATCCATCCCGTTCCCGTGATGATATTGTCTCGCTACTTTCCAAGCTCGGGATAGAGCCTAGCATGTACCGCCAACAGGAGACCTCCTCGACAAAGAGCATAGGCGAGGCTATTGAGCTAGCCGCCGCCGGTGCGATCGTGATAGCAGCTCATGTAAATGGCCCCAAGGGCCTGCTTACAATGCCTCCGGGACAGGATCGGCTGAAAGCCGTTAAGGCTCCTGGCTTAATCGCCGCTGAATTGGCCCCACTCCCAGCGGACCCAGCTGGCTGGCTTGATCCCATAGGAGCCGAGACTCAGGATTGGCTCAATGGCGCTAATACTGAGGGAGTGAAGCTGGCCCAAGTATGGGGCTCCGATAGCCACGCAATTGCTGAAGCTGCTCGCCGGTATACCTGGGTGAAGATGACCAGGCCCAATGCCGAGGGACTTCGCCTGGCTCTTCTCGACGGGACTGGCTCCTTGAAGTTGGCTGATGCCACTGACTCAAGCAATCCCAATACCCATGCTGAATATCTCATCGAAAGTATTTCGGTCCGGCAGGCTAAGTATATGGGGCGTGGGGATCCAGAAGATCCTAGCAGCACACTAACAATCGACTTTAATCCTTGGTTGAATACCCTTATAGGTGGAAGAGGTACCGGCAAGTCAACCCTGGTAGATTTCCTCCGCAAGGCTTTCCACCGAGAGGATGAACTCAATAACAATGGAGAGACCTCATTAAGAGCGACCTTCGATAAGCGGATGAGGATTCCACCCTCCCGCCAGGAGGAAGGACTCCTAACAGAGACTACTTCGGTCCAGATTATCTATCGCAAGGACGGGGAGAGATATGCTATCTCCTGGTCGCAAGATGGTTTCGCCATCCCTATTGTTCGCATCGATGAGGATCAGCAGGTTAGGGAAGATGGCGAGGCTCGAACTCGCTTTCCCCTCCGCATCTATAGTCAGAAGCAACTCTTTGAACTCGCCAAGGAACCTAATGCACTTCTGACCTTCATCGATGATAGTTCGGAAGTTCGAGGCGAGGAGTTACTTAGGCTCCGTAACGAAGCAGAGACCAAGTACCTTGCCATATCTGCAGAAGTCCGCGCAATTCGGGCCCAGGTTTCCGAGTTGCCTTCGCTTATGGTGACCCTGCAGGATGTCCGGAGAAAACTGGAACTCCTCCAGCAGGGAGACAACAAGCAGGTCTTTGCTGAATATCGTGCTCGCCATCAACTGAACACTGAATGGGAGTCCTTCCTTCAGACAGCCACGGAGTCTATAGAATCCACTTCGTCTTCTATCGAGGATACTGCCAGTGAAGCTATAGCTGAGTTTGCTTGGGAGACTGACGAAGACCCGGCGCAAGAAGCCTTGAAGCGTTCGCAGAAGAAGGTACTTGATGGCATTGCTGGATTTCGTACAGAGGTACTCGCTGCAGTTGAGAAGGCCCGTGCTGGGTTAGCTCAAGTGCAGGGCAGCGTTGACCTTAATGCCTGGAATGCGGCCGTGAGCGCCTGTGATCTAGCCTACCAACAGGTGATGGAAGAGTTAGCTGCTGCTGGTATAGCCAATCCTGCAGAATACGCAGATTTCCTTCAACGAGCCTCAGAGCTTGCACAACAGATCGCGGCCCTTGAGCGACAAAGGACTGCCGCGGAGGAACGACAGAGAGAGGCGACAGCAACTCTTCAACAATATCGTGAGGCACGAGCAGAGCTTACTACGAAGCGCAAGCTTTTTGTTGCACGGTCCTCAAATGACCTGATACGAGTTGAGATTCAAGGCTTTGCCCTAAGTGAGGGGCTAGAAGGTCGGTTGCGTGAAGCGCTCGGGATACCTCGGTTTGACGAGGACTACCAACAACTCGTAGGACAGTTGCTACCCGCTCCTGGGGAGTCCTGGAGCTTTGCCAAGCTCGATGCGCTGGTATTAGGGCTACATGAGGTTCTAGATGATCCATCTCGTCAGCTCTCCACCAAAGATCGTCGTTTTGAAACTGCCCTCCGAAAGCTTCAACCAGAACGCCTCGACAGGGTGGCTTTGCTCTTTCCTGAGGATGCGGTGGAAGTTAGCTTCCATGATCCACGAGACGAGAGAACCATTTGGCGCAGTCTTGCGCAAGGGTCGCCTGGCCAGCAAACCGCTGCGCTTCTAGCTTTCGTGTTGGGCTACGGCCAAGAACCCATTATCCTCGATCAGCCCGAAGATGATCTGGATACCAAGTTAATCTGTGATCTGTTGGTGCGTCGTCTCCGTGAGACGAAGTCGACTCGGCAGGTCATTGTAGTTACCCATAATCCCAACATTGTTGTTCACGCCGATGCAGAACTAGTCATTTCTCTTGAGTCGAGAGGCGGGCTAACTAGAGTAGCTTTCTCCGGAGGTCTCCAGGAACAGAAGGCTCGCGATGAGATCTGCAGCGTCATGGAAGGTGGTCGGGAAGCCTTTGAGAGTCGCTACCACCGCATTATGTTGCCTGGAGGTAGGAGCAATGGATAATCCTATATTCAAGGGAGGTCCTCATCCCCACCTGCTACCAGAGATCGGGACCGTGAAGATTTGTATCCTCTCGAAACATATCAGAGCAACGAAGGGGTAGGGAAATGGCACTAAGCAACTATGAACGCGTAGGAAAGTCCATGGAGCTGCTCAAGACAGGTCTCGCGCCCTTCGCAGAACGAGAGGTCTTCGCCAGGCTTCCTACCGCTGCCGCGAATGAAATGTTGGATGATTTCGTGGTGAATGACCGGATGCTCGCGGGCAAGCTTATGAAGGACTGGGATGTAGCCGCCCTACTCAATTTCATGTGGAAACAGTGGAACGAAGTCTATGGCCGAACCCTAGGCAACGCTGAACGCAGCCTCGTCAGCGAGCTTAGAGAGCATCGGAATCATTGGGCCCATCAATCCACCTTCTCCAGCGACGAAGCCTATCGGGCCTTAGATTCTGCTTGGCGCATGCTTACTGCTATCTCTGCTTCGGAGGCCGAAGAGATAGACAAGATGAAGAACGAGCTCCTTCGACTTCGCTTTGATGAGCAGCTGCGAAATGAAAAGCGGAAGGGAATCAGCTCGACTATAGAAAGCGCCGTGACGGGAACGCTCAAGCCCTGGCGGGAGGTCGTGACCCCGCATAAGGATGTGGCTTCGGGCAAGTATCAACAGGCTGAGTTTGCCGCTGATCTCTGGCAGGTCCACTTGGGCGAAGGCTCGGATGAATACCGCAACCCCGCTGAGTTTTATCGCCGTACCTACCTGACTGCCAGTCTCAAAGGACTCCTCATCGGGGCGGTTCGCCGCCTCACGGACTCTGGCGGAGATCCTGTGGTTCAGCTCCAAACCAACTTCGGAGGTGGGAAGACCCACTCCATGCTCGCCCTCTACCACCTCTTTTCTGGAATCAGTCCTACCGAACTCGTGGGGATTGATGAGGTGATGAAGGAAGCGGGGGCCACAACGATCCCTCAAGCTCGTAGAGTAGTGCTCGTCGGCAACAAGATCTCTCCCGGTAATCCCTCCACCAAGAGCGATGGCACGGTGGTTCGTACCCTTTGGGGAGAACTTGCCTGGCAACTTGGCGGCAAGAAGGCCTATGACCGCATCGCTGCCGATGATCAGAAGGCGACCAGCCCTGGTGATGTCTTGCGCGAGCTTTTCAATGAGTATGGTCCATGTTTGATCCTGATCGATGAGTGGGTGGCCTATGCTCGCCAGCTTCATGATCAGAGCGATCTACCAGCAGGCGGCTTTGAGACGCACTTCAGCTTCGCCCAGGTTCTCACTGAATCGGCTAAGCTGGCGAAGAGCTGCCTGCTAGTAATCAGCCTTCCGGCCTCTGATGATACAGGCTCTCCCCATACTCTTGCCGATGATGCAGAAGTAGGTGGCGAGCGTGGCCGCGAGGCCCTGGTGCGTCTGCGCAACGTGGTAGGACGCGTAGAATCCTCCTGGCGACCGGCGACAGCGGAAGAGGGCTTCGAGATCGTTCGGAGGAGGCTGTTCGAACCACTAGGTGAGGCCTCGCATTTCAAGGACAGGGATATAGTCGCCCGCGCCTTCGCCAGTTTCTATCAGGCCCAGCAACAGGAGTTCCCCCCAGAATGCCGGGATGCGGACTATGAGAAGCGCATCAAGGCCGCCTATCCCATTCACCCAGAGGTTTTCGATCGCCTGTACACCGACTGGTCCACCCTGCTTAAGTTTCAGCGCACCCGTGGCGTCCTACGCCTCATGGCTGCTGTTATACATAGCCTTTGGGAGAAGGGCGACAAGAACCCTCTCATTATGCCTGCGAATATCCCTATCGATGATTCGCGCGTGCAGTTCGAGATGACTCGGTATCTCTCCGATAACTGGGTGCCCATCATTGAGAAGGACGTGGACGGACCTGATTCCCTCTCATTGCGTATCGATGCCGAGGTACCCAATCTTGGCAAGTTCGCAGCGACCAGGCGGGTCGCGAGAACGATCTATCTGGGCTCGGCTCCGACTGCCGATGCGGCCCACCATGGAATCGAGGATCGCCGCATCAAGCTCGGTTGCGTAATGCCCGGAGAATCCCCGGCCGTGTTCGGCGATGCCCTAAGGCGTCTTGCTGGCGCTGCTACCTTCCTCTACCAGGATGGCTCGCACTTTTGGTATTCAACTCAACCCACAGTGACCAAGCTCGCAGAAGATCGAGCGGAACAGCTCAAGCACGATCCTGATAAGGTCATCCTGGAACTTGATACCAGACTTCGCAACGACCTCAAGCAGAAAGGGGACTTTGAGCGCATCCACCCCTTCCCCCATGGTGGGCAGGATGTTCCTGACGATGGGGATACCCGGCTCGTGGTCCTTAACGTAGACCATCCCTATACGAAGGAAGCCGACAACGAAGCGGAGGCTGAGGCCAAGCGGATACTCGAGTCTCGCGGCGCCGCCCCGCGACTCTTTCGGAATAGCTTGGTGTTCCTTGCCGCGGATAAGTCCCGCCTCCAAGACCTTGATGACGCCACACGCAAGTTTCTCGCCTGGCAGTCTATCCTTGCAGAGAAAGACCAGCTTAACCTCACGCCCTTTCAAGTCAAGCAGGCCGAACAGCAACAGAGGATAGCCGATACCACCGTGACGGCCAGGCTGCCCGAGACCTATCAATGGCTCCTTGTGCCAGGGCAAGCCACGCCCCAGTCCCCCATAGAGTGGCATACGATCAAGGCCTCAGGCTCCGAACCACTTGCTCTACGCGCCTGCAAGAAGCTCAAGAATGAAGAGTTCCTGATCCTCAGCTTCTCCCCGACCCGGCTTCGAATGGAACTGGATCGTGTCCCGCTATGGCGTGGCAATGACGTCTCCGTTAGGCAGCTTGTTGAGGATTTCGCTCGTTATCTCTATCTGCCTCGCCTCCTCAATTCTCATACGCTCGTGAAGAGCATTAGTGAGGGCCTGTGCTTACTGACCTGGGAGCAAGATTCCTTCGCCTGGGCAGACGAGCGCGATGAGGCCGCCCAACGTTATCGAGGGCTGCGCTGTGGAACAACTTCGAATACCCCTGATCCTGCCAGTACAGGATTGTTGGTAAAGTCGGAGATCGCGCTCAAGCAGCTAGAACTTGAGACAAAGCCGGTCCGCATCGAGCTTAGCCCTGAACGGCTTGAGCTTCGCCCTTCGGCTACGCTGCCCTTCATCCTCAAGGGCTTCGATGCAGATAGCCGTCCGGTCCAGGTTTCAAAGGCAGGTTGGTCCGCGACAGGTGGCCTGATCGATGCTTCTGGTCTATATACGGCGGGGACCAGTCTTGGCCAGTTCTCAGTGGATGCGGAGCTCAATGGTTTGCATGCTAGATCCATCGTAGTCATCGCAGAAACTGCAACCCCACCACCACCGGAGGCTCCGCCGATTCACGTTGCTCCTCGCCTTCAGCGATTCCATGGCACCGTGGTCCTTGATACAGAACGCGTTGGAAGAGATGCTGGCCGAATAGCCGAGGAGATCATCTCGCACCTCGCTGTGCAGCCTGGAGCCAGTGTGACCGTCACATTGGAGATCGAAGCGGAGCTTCCCTCTGGAGCGCAAGATGGACTGGTCAGGACAGTGACCGAGAATGCCAGGACCTTGAGATTTACAAGCCATGGTTTTGAACGGGAATAGACAATGCTTGTTGGTCGCGACTGCGGGTGAGGGTTGAGTGGCCGGAGCTCCCAAGAGACCAGCTGAAGTTGGCTTAATACTCACTAGGGTTGCCAACTGGTATTTTGCTAGGATCTACGGGCATTCAGAAGGCCCAGGGACTCTGCCTGCCTATTGCGATAGCGATCGAGTAGGCAGTTTTGCTGTAAGTCCCAGCCTTCTGGGTGCCTCCGAGGGCTCAAGTCTATTCAAGCTCTTTGTCTCAATGTCGATGTTCCAGGCTCTCCGCGATGTGGTTATCCTGCGGCAACAGAAGACTATGCCCCTTGCCTCTGTGCGGGTCCTCACTGACCTAGCCTTCCTATGGCAGGCTGTTGATTCTCACCCCTGTCCTGTTTTTGCTTCTGCTAAAGACTTCGACTCCCAATGCGACGTGCTGAAGGTCGGGAAGAAAGTCGATTGTCGCCGACTGCCCGGTGAAACCTGCCCAGTGAAGGAAGCTACCTTCGCCTTCAATCGGATGGGTGACATGGGCAAGCTCCCCACCTCGGCACTACTCCACTGCTGGTCCGATGGCTGCAAGCTGACCATCCTGGAGGCTATTATCGATAATAATACTTCACCGTCACGACGCGCAGAAGATCTAGTAGTGAGTATCGCCAAAGTATATCGGGTTGGAGAGAAACTGGCCACCATGTTTGTGGGCGCCCTCTCGACTCCCGCCCTATATCCCGGTCTTGCGCCCTGGTATCCCCAAGTTGATGGGAATGAGCTCGTCGTGATTGATACCAATGTCGCCCAGGCGGTTGATCTGTTGCGGCCTCACGGCGAAGCGCGTACGTACCAAGCACGTGCGACTTGGCTCCGTGCATGGGCTCGGGAAATAGACCTTCGGGATTATCGCGCTGGGCTACCACGCTACTCGCCTCGGTTGCTTCAACAGGCTCTTTATAGCTTTTGTTCCAAGTCAAATCGTATCGCGGCAGGGGATCCTTGTGCAGCTGAGCCTGGAGCTTGCCATGCCTGCGCGCCATACCTGTGTCCCTTCGCTCAGCGCTAGATCAAGTCCACCAATCACTCGGTTTCAACTCTGGGAAACTAGGAACGGCTTAGTGCTGCTATCGGATTGGATTGTGTCTTTCGAGTCATGGTTCATGGGCTGCCGGTCCCTCATGCACACGAGGTCCAAGCCCAGCCAAGAAGATTACTTCTCCTTCGTGACGCCCTTGAAGGGCTTTCCGTCGGTCTTCTGGTCCATGAACTGACCGGTGCCCTTGTCCCGCTTAGTCCAGTTCCCGTTGACGGGGTTCTGAACCTGCGAGCGGTCCCTGACAGCGCCATTCCGGTGTCCATCGCCTTTGGGAGGGTTGGTAGCCATTGTTTGGCCTCCTTTGCGAGGTTGGTTCCTGCTCGACGAGCTACCTGGAATGTATCCCTTCTTGGTAGACAAGTCAAGTTTCGTGTGCTATGTTTGTCTACAGGAGATAGGGCATGACTTCTTCATTTGGACAGCGGCTCAAGGCAGCCCGGCTGATGGCAGGATTGTCGATGGACTCACTGGTGGCCAAGATGGGGAACTCGATCTCGAAGCAGGCCATCAGCAAGTACGAGAATGGGCTCATGTCCCCTGACAGCAAGATCGTGCTGGCGCTGGCGGATGCCCTCTCGGTGAAGCCCGACTACTTCTTCTCCAAGAGCGATCTTGCGCTCGAAGCTATTAACTTCAGGAAGAAAGCCTCGCTCGGCAAGAAGGAGATCGAGTCTTTCAAGGCTCGGGTCAAGGATGAGCTGGAGCGCTACGTCGAGCTCGAGTCGTTCCTTCCTGCCGAGGCTCCCGTGTCTCTTAAGTTGCCCAATAAACCCATCGGCAGTCTTGATGATGTCGAAGCCGCCGCGCTGCAGATCAGAGACCTATGGCATATCGGACGAGAGGGGCCGATCGCCTACGTCGTCGATCTACTTGAGGAGCACGGGATCAAGGTCCTCGAGCTTGATGCGCCGGATGGCTTCGATGGTCTATCGGGGCGAGTCGAGAGCGCGCCGTTCATAGTCCTTAACAAGGATTCTCCATCCGATCGGAAGAGGCTCACCGCCCTTCATGAGTTCGCCCACCTCTGTCTTTCCTTCAAGCCCTCCGTCAACGAGGCCGAACTCGAGAAGCTCTGCCATTCGTTCGGCGGCTCATTCCTGCTTCCCCGTGATGTGCTGATCAAAGAGCTGGGGACGAAGCGATCGGATATATCCTTCGTGGAGCTTAGGAACCTCAAGATCCAGTATGGCATATCGATGCAAGCGATCATGTACCGGGCTAAGCAGCATGGGATCGTAAGCGAGTACGCCTACGAAATTTTCAGCAAGGCCATCAGCGCAAAGGGCTGGAGGAAGCATGAACCTGTGGATTACCCGATCCAGGAGATTCCGCAGCGCTTCAGCCAGCTGCTTCATAGGGCGATATCGGAAGAGCTGATCTCCATGTCCAAGGGAGCCTACTTAGCGAACAAGTCGATCGAAGAGCTGCGACAGGAGAGGCTCCCGCAAGATGCGGTTACTCATCCATGATGCGAATGTCCTGATAGATCTCCTCGACATCGGCCTGATCGATGAGGCGATGGCTTTACCCTGTGTCATGGAGACCACCGACCTCGTGCGGTATGAGATCGTCGATGCTGAACAGACACGAGCCCTCTCTGAGTGCATCGGCAAGGGGCTACTTGCAGTTCTGTCATCCTCGATCGAGCAGATGTCCAAGATCGCCGAGATGCAGAGCGCGAGTCCTCAACTGACGCTCGTCGATTGCTCGGTATTCTTCCATGCTCAGGATAGGGACGGTGTCGTCCTCTCAGGAGATGGGCGCCTACGAAAGGAAGCCGAGCGACAGAAGCTGGAGGTTCATAGCACACCATGGCTGCTCAGCCTCATGGTTATCGAGGGTTCCTTGGCGCCGGAGGCGGCTGTCGAAAGACTCGAACTGCTTATGAGCATAAACAAGCGCTTGCCGCATCGGGAGTGTCTGAAGCTCATTGAGGCATGGAAGAAGATGGCCGGATCGAAGAAGTCATAGCGTGTTGTGATAAGCTAGCCTAAGCGCGTGTTCTACTACGCGGCAATAACGTCGGGCACTACTGATACTGGAGATCCCATCCTCTAGGAGGTCTCCAATGTCCACAGTCCCCGAATCTCCCAGCCGCGATCGCTCTCCGTCCTCCTCTCCACCTACCGGCCAGGCCGTGCCAGCCATCCCCGAGATCCCTACGAAGACCATTCTCGACTACCTTGCTGCCACGGGCTTGTCTCCTGAGCTCACCGAGGCCGAGCGGTCCCAGTTCGTTTCGACCTGCCAGGCCTTCGGCCTCAACCCTTGGAAGCGGGAGGTCTACGCCACGGTCTATGGCGAGGGCGACTACCACCACTTCTCGGTGATCGTTGGATACGAGGTTTACTTGAAGAGGGCGGAGCGCACCGGATGCCTCGACGGCTGGTCCTCGCGCATTGAGGGCTCGGGCAACGACATGAAGGCCATCGTCGAGATACATCGTCGTGACTGGTCAACGCCCCTGGTACACGAGGTCTACTTCGTCGAGGCGGTTCAAAAGAAGAAGGACGGCACACCTACCTCGTTCTGGTCGAAGATGCCGCGCTTTCAGTTGAAGAAAGTGGCGATTAGTCAAGGAATGCGCTTGGCCTTCCCGGATGAGCTCGGCGGGCTCCCCTACGACGCATCGGAGCTTCCGGACGCCGAGTCCCTCACTCGCGTATCAGCACTACCCGCTGAACCACTCGCTCCTAAGACTGCCGAGAAGGAAACGCCCTCAGCCCTCGTGGCCGCGAAGCCGCTCACGATCGGTGCGCCTGTATCGGTGGTATCCACTCCGAAGCCTGTCGCCCATCAGTCGGTTTCTTCGCCGAAGTCCGAGGGCGTGACGATCCGTTTCCTCGGCCATCAGGACCCGTACCCCGAGGAGGACCGCGAGGCACTCCTGAAGCGCCTTGATGCCTACCTCGACGACAACGCCGAGGCCTTCACCGAGAAGCACACCGACTGGATCATGGAGAAGGCACGAAGGTCCCAGGACCGCGAGGGTGTCCTCAAGATGCTCTCCTATGCTCAGAAGGTTGTGAAGAACACCAGCGCCGTAGCGGGCGCGTCTCTCTAGCACATCTAAAGCGAGGTTACACACACTATGAACTTCTTGACCGTCGAGAAGAAGCGCCAGCTTGCCTGGAAGCTCAAGACCAAGACCCTGCCCCGAGAGGCCAAGGTTCCCGGCCTCTACTACTCCCGCATGTTCCCGTTTTGTCTGCCCCTGGAGCATGCGGCCCTGAATCTCTATCAGGGCATCCGCGACGAGGCCCTCGCGCTCTTCGAGCGGGAGCACATTCTCTGGCACACCTCAGCGTTACCGGGGTTGCCGTCGAATCACTTATGCTCGAGCCAGGTATTCTGTGTTAACTCGCTCGCCCCGTTCCTGCATCAGCCAGAGGCCCTCGCCGAACTCCTGCGCTCGTTCTTCCCGGATATCGTTCGTATGCTCCCCGTCGAGGGAGACCGTTTCGTTACCTGGGAGTGGGTCGATCCTGACAACCTCCTCGGCGAGCAGCCGAAGCTCGGTACTGAGCGGCATCGCGGCGCGGGGAACACATCGATCGATGCCATCGTTCTCTATGAGAGCTCCGAAGGCCACAACGTCCTCCTCATGCTCGAGTGGAAGTATTCGGAAAGCTACCCGTCCGTGTATCAGCGATTCCGAAGTGATGGGAGTGACCGCGCTGAGACGTACCGCGAGCTCTTCTACGGCCCGCTCACGCCGATCAACCTCGAGGTCGCGCCTCGGATCGAGGACTTTCTATGGCAGCCCTTCGAGCAATTGATGAGGCAGCAGCTTCTCGCAGCTCAGTTCCGAGAGGTCGGCGACCCAAGAATCGACCAGGTCCGCCTCGTCCATGTCGTCGTCTCGGAGAACAAGCCGCTGCGCGCAGTCACCTCGCCCAAGTTCCGAGAGCTTGGCCGCGACGCCTACGCAGTTTGGAAGTCGATCCTCGTGGACCCGGATGACTTCGTCCTCATCAACACCGAGGACTTGTTCCGTGCTGTCCCCGCCGATCGCTTCTCCGACCTCGAGCCTTGGCTCATTTACATGAAGAGCCGGTACGCATTCCTGAAGTAGCACGAAGGCCCGTTCCTTTACTGGGGCGGGCCTATTGCATTCACGCGATCCCTAGACGGTCTTTGACCAAGAAAAGATATGGGGAGTAGTTACATTGTACTTGCTAGACGATCTATCGACGTCTCTGAACGATGTTTTGGTCGCCTAGTGATGGCACGGAGAGATCAATCATGTTCCGAAGACATTCCGCTAGGCTTTTGAAGGGCGTTTCCGATAACTCCGGCATCTTCCCCGCAGAAGCTGCGCTCCGCCTCTATGCCTATCGCTGTATCGATGCGCTGCCCTGTGACGAAGTGAGCATAGGCTTCTATCTCTCCGTCCTCTCGGAGACTGAGGTCTTGTCTCTCATCGGCTTCATTCGCGAGCATGCTCCTTCCAAGGCCGATTCATCCACTAACGGCCAATGGCAGAGTCGCTACATCGTCAACTCGATCCTCTCGCGTATCTATGAGAACCAGGATGGCTTCTCGCCCCGAGATGCGCTGGGCTATATCAAGACACTCCTCGAGCCGGGGCACGCACCTTTGGTCCTCCCCGACCCACTCCCCGAGGCGCTTGCTTACCTCGTTCGTGTTTTCAAGCTCTCGCCCGGAGCGGTAGAAGTTCTTGCCTTCCATTTCCTTACCAAGGTCTGCGATCCACTGAAGGAGCTTGGTAAATCACTGTCGCTTACCAAGCGTACGTTCCTCATTTCGCGTTGCACGGGTCTCGCCGTGTCCGAGATCCATAGCATCCTCGCGGAGGCTTCTCCTTTGTTTGCCTGGGGCCTTCTGATCCCCGATAACTACGACCTTGTTGGCTGCTGCCTCGCCGAGCCGATCACTCGATGCTTTCTCGGTACGGCCCCCGTGCCATTCCACGCATCCTACACGAAGGCCGTTAGCCCGTCGCCATTTGCCCTGGACTCGTTCGGCGTGGACGCGGAGGCCGTGGCCATTGTCTCGCGCATGCTTTCCGCCCCACGCCCCTACAACATCCTGCTCTACGGCGAGCCGGGGACGGGCAAGTCGGAGTTTTCCAAGGTCATCGCCTTATCGTGCGGCAAGAAGGCCTACTTCCTCAACCTGCCGCTTACCGAACGCGGGGCAGTTGACCGCCGCTTCGCCCTCCAGCTCGTGACCCGCACAATCGACCCCGAGCACGAGCTCCTCATTATCGATGAAGCAGACTCCATACTGAATACGAAGACTAGGTACGATGGCAACGACCTCATCGACAAGGCCTGGCTCAACATCTTCCTCGACTCGGTTCCCTGCACGATCATCTGGATCTCGAACACGCTGGGATTCAGCCACGACTCGGCCCGGCGTCGTTTCGCCTACTCCATCCACTTCGGCTCTCTCTCGGCCAAGGCTCGCCGACTGGCGTGGTCCTCGGTTCTCACGGCTGCCACGGCGGTCGACCTCGTCTCGCCGCGTTTTATTCAGGATGCCTCTCGCCGATTCGAAGTCAACACCGCAGGTATCGCCCAGGCAGTCGCCGTCTATCGCTCCATTGACCCCGAAGGCTCACTGCCCGAGAGCGAACGGGAGAAGCTCCTTACGCGCCTCCTTGCGAACCATCAGGAGCTCCTCTCGGGCTCGAAGCCGCTACCGCCATGCTCCGTTGCCTGCGCCTACGATCCATCAGTGCTCAACACGGATGTTCCCCCAGAGACGATTCTTGGAGCTGTAGGCGAGTTCTACATTCGTCGACAACCCGGAGATCGATTCTCGATGAATCTCCTCTTCCATGGCCTTCCTGGCACGGGTAAGACCGAGTTCGCCCGCTTCCTCGCTGACACTACTGGCCACGAGCTCATCCAGAAGCGGGCTTCCGATCTCCTTTCTATGTGGGTCGGCGGCACGGAGAAGGAGATCGCCGGGGCCTTCGCCCAAGCCGAGGAAGCCGATGCCATCCTCCTTCTCGATGAAGCTGACAGTCTCTTCCTGAACCGCGAGCATTCCCAGCACTCATGGGAGCGATCGCAGACGAACGAGCTCCTTACCCGGATGGAGGCTTACTCAGGCGTCCTCGTTTGTTGCACAAACCTCTTGAAGAACCTCGATAGCGCGGTCCTTCGCCGTTTCGCCTTCAAGGTCGCGTTCAACCCGCTCACCGAGGAAGGCCGCGTGGCCATTTTCGAGCGGTACTTCCCTGATGCCAGGCTCTCAGCCAAAGCCGCCGGGCGCCTCGCTCGACTGGATGGGCTCACGCCAGGAGACTTCAAGGCCGTGATCTCGCGGACGCGATTCGCAGCCGCCCCTTCAGTCGAGGACCTCGTGCACGAGCTAGAGACTGAGTGTGCATACAAGCGCTCAAGCTCACCGATCGGGTTTCATGGGTAGACCAGCGGCCTGCTTCCTTCAAGGAGGCGGGCCATTTCTTGGGCCTCCTCGCCATGGACAAGCCAGTCATGGACTAACGATATGGCATCGGGCTATTGGGCTCGCTCCAGACGATCTATCGCACTCCTATGGGCATCTATCGGGGACTCTTCAAGCGCCCCAGATGGCTAGATACGCAATACCGCGACACCCTTTCAGGGCAACGCGACAGGGGGTGTACTTATATTGTACTTGCAAGTACTTGCTAGAACAGTACATAACCTTCACTTTAGTCTGTTACCTCAAGCAATATCGGAGTTCTACAACATCCGGAACATAGTAACTATTCCTCTCCTGGCCTGTTCCATAGCTAGAAGTCGCTTCACATCATACTTCACAATCACGAGCCTGAGGGCTATACTTGAACTGGAGGAAGAACGCGATGTCTAGTGAACCGTCCCCATTTGATGGACCACCTCCAAGGGATATCCCTCTTGCCAGGCCTCCGCTCCTCCGAGTGCTGACGCAGATCCGTTTCCCCACGATTGCATCGATAGAGAACCAGAGTTTTATCGCGCCATTCCAGGAAGTGATGCGCAAGGAGTTTCCTGAAGTCCAGAGCGATCAAAGCCCAGGACTCGTAGTTGGACCATCTGGGTTATCGCTTCAACCTCAGACCATATGGCGCTTTGCGACCTTCGACAAGAAGGCGACGGTCTCGCTAGGCTCCGGCTTCGTGTCTCTCGATGTTGCTGAGTATCAGGGGAAAGATCATTTTCTGAAGCTTCTTGCGCCTGTGTTGGAGACCGTCGAAGCTGTCTTCAAGCCTGCCAGGGTCGAGCGGATCGGGCTGCGGTATGTGAATCGTTTCAAAGGCGAGGACCTCGTGGGGCTGAAGGACTATATCAGGCCTGAGGTTCTCGGTATCTTCTACTCCGATATCAGCCAACGTCTTCAGCATTCGGTTTCCGAGACTGTAGTGGATGTCGATGCCGGCGGCATGAGCATACTCGCGCGGTGGGGACTCTTAGCTTCCGGGCTGACGCACGATCCCGCGGCCATGCCTGCCATAGCCGAGAAGAGTTGGTTCCTCGACATCGACGCATTCTCGGATCGCGCCGAAGCCTTCGATTCACGCGCGCTCGGTAAGCGACTGGATGGGCTTGCGGACGCCGACTATCGCTTCTTCCGTTGGGTCACAACTGACTCTTGCCTACGGCACTTCGGAGGGAAACCATGATCGGGCTGGCATCGTCACAATCATCCGCTTTCCCAATGGCTCTATATCTTGAACCCGTCCGCACCTTCGGTTCTCGCGAAGAGCTACGCTCTGCCTTACCTGTGGGCCTGTTGCTCTGCGGGGCCACGAGCGTGGGGTCTGACTCCATTGAGTGGCCCCTGGATTTCTGTATCGCTACGAACGCTGGCCTTTCGGATAGCCTCTTTCGAGTTAAGCCGCCCTCGGCCCGAAGCGTATTGCAAGAGATCAAGTCGACCACCGGTCTGACCTGGCAGCAGCTTGCGAGGGTTTTCAAGGTCAGTCAGCGGAGTCTCCATCTTTGGATGGACGGTGAAGCCATGGATTCAATCCATCAGGAGAGACTCTATCGCGTATTGATCACTATCAGGCGGCTTCCCTTCTCCGAGTCTTTCCAGAACCGTGCATTCCTCCTTTCGCCCCAAGCTGACGGTACAATCCCCCTCGACCTTCTCGCTTCGGGAGATGATGATGCGTTTGTGGCCTGCGCAACAGGTGCGCCCGCGCGCCCCATCACCGGAACGTCTGTTCCTGGTGATGATCGAAGGCCTCTCCCACCTTCGATACTTATGGACGCCATGCAAGACAATCTCCACGTCGATCTACCTGGCAGACGCACCGTCAAGGCCGTGAAGCGAAGGGGAACGGAAGGATGATAGATCCGGCCGAGCTTGAACGCCGATACGAATCCCTCGACACGGCGCTGGAGTCCTGGCGCCAGGGGGACTTTGTCATCGGCCCGCTTGGCTTCGTCATACGTTTCGATCCTGAGCTTCCCCTCAGACCGGGCGATCAAGACGAGGCCACCGACTCGGACCTCTACGAGGAAGATGTCGAAGGCTTAGTTGTCCTCACCCAAACCTGCGACATGGTTCGGAAGGCGAGGGATCGTCCCTATGTGGAGGTAGGCCCCCTCGTCAGAGTCAAGGATGAAGCGGCGCTGGAGAACGTCAGGAGGAAGGCTAGTCCTCACTACGCATACCTGCCGGGTGCGGCTCCATGGATGCTGATAGCCGACCTTGATCGCGTGATGACCATCGAGAAGAGCCTACTCCCCACGTGGACACGCGAGGTGGGCTGCCCGACTGACCAAGACCAACGGGACTTCGCCAAAGCCCTCGCGCGAAAGCGAGAGAGATTCGCGTTCCCGGACGACTTCGTCTCCTTGGTCGAGGTCCTCCGAGCCCGCATAACGCAGAAGCATGCCAAGGATTCTCCCGAAGGAGCATGCCTGCGGTCGCTCCGGGAGATTCGAGTCACCGCCACTCCGAGTTGGGATGCCATGCCCGTCTCCCTTATGTTCTGGTTCATCGTGGTCGAGGGGATCCTTCCAACTGCTGATGGACTACAACAACAGTGCAGAGCCTGGATGGGATACCTCAAGCCGGGCGGCCGTTTCGCGTCTATCGACTATGACATTGTCACCCTCGATGACATCTCGGCCCGTGAGTACCTGAACTCCGATCTATTGGACTTAGACCACTTGTCGAAGGCTGTGTAGCACCGTCTTCACGTCATCGGCAAGCCACACATGCTGCTGGTAGCCTTGGCCCTCTGTTACTGGAACTGTTACTGATTTCTGTACTACTTTGGTGAAACCGCATGCTATCATATGCCAAGGGATGACATGGCCGTCGGCCTAAGTCATTGCCGGATCGAAGTAACAGTGACCAAATGAAAAGCTATCCTATTACCTGATAAAGAGTTATCTTCTTTCGGGACCAAGAGATCGGTGGTTCAAATCCACTCAGCCCGACGACTAGAAAACCCATCCGGCTTCTGCCGGGTGGGTTTTCTATCTTTTGGGCTACAGTGGATTTGAAGGGAGAACGCTCCGCAGG